>ERZ1106939.2526-NODE-2526-length-11176-cov-25.568294_pt1 | contig 11176 bp, 14 predicted proteins | sample MGYA00403669_ERZ1106939 | MGnify/ENA primary metagenome ERZ1106939 (study PRJEB35170, sample SAMEA104062447) | human gut metagenome | biome: human gut; feature: human-associated habitat; material: faeces | place: Denmark | collected 2012-09-28 ...
ATAGCCTGAATTTTATAATGAAAACCGACTCGAAGATATAATTTTTCGGGTCGGTTTTGTGATTCTTTGTTGTAAAGTGATATGGCTTTACACGGAGCTCAACGGTTGAATACACTTTTTGGATCAACATCGCAGAACACTTGATATTACTGCGATTCGACGGCAATTTTATATAAAATTTCGCTGATATAACAAAAATCCATATGTAAAGTTAAATCACTTTACATATGGATTTTTCTCTTAATCAAACTTTGTCTCCCAATGTTCGCTCTCGTTCGCATCGAAGCACATCAGTATCTGCTCGCGCGAGGTCTTTTCGCCCGCGAGATTCTCCGGCAGTTCGTCTCTTCCGAAATATTTTGTTTCGGTCGTTTCGATATTCGGAATGAATTCGCCGCCGACAACGGAGCAGAGGACGAAAACTTTTACGACCCCGTAAGCGTATATTGGCTTATTGTGCTTGTTCCTGTCCTGAACGGCGATGAGCCTGTCCGCGGTGACGCGCAAGCCTGCCTCTTCAAAAGTCTCTTTTACGGTGTTCTCCGCGACCGACTGATTTACATCGCACCAGCCGCCGGGGAGCGACCATGTGCCGTTCGATTCGTGGACGAGCAAAATCTTTCCGTCATTGAAAATCGCGGCGCGGGTATCGACCTTCGGTGTCTGATATCCGGTCTCGTTGCAGAAAAGCTCTTTGACCTTTTCTGCCGGGATGTCACTTTTGTGGGCTACCATCTCGGCGGATATCTCTCTTATCCGCTTGTATCTCTCGAGGTCATAGGGGTCGTGTCCATATGTCAGCCCCGCCTGCGCGAGACTCTGGAGCTCAATAGCCCAGCTGAGCCAACTGTTCTGTTTGTCCATATTATCTCCTTTTTTAAAGGCTCCGTCAAATCCACTCCTTGATAACTTCCGGGTTCTTGAAAGTCTCGTCAATAGACTTCAGGAAGGGCACTACATCGCCCATGTCGAGCGCACGGTGGTCGAAAACGACGGTGAAGACGAGCTTCTTGCCGACCGTTACCGTACCGTCCGGGTTTGCAATCGCCGTGTCGCGCGGAGCGCCGACGCCTATCGCGGCGATCTGCGGCGGTATTATCTCAAGCAGTGCACAGATGCCGTCCCAGTCCTTGTAGAGCGAACCGAGGTTCGATACGGTTATTGTGCCCTGCTCAATGTCGTGCTTCGTGAGCCTGTCGCGCTCGGGAATGCCATAATATTCCTTCTTCTGCTTTCCGGAGAGCGTCTTGACTCTGTATTTTCCCGTCTTTGAGCCGATGAGGCGCGAGACGGTCTGAATGAGCTTGCCCTTTGCCAACCCCTGAAGAGTGTCGTTCAGGGATACGTCGTACATGACCTGCGACATGTTTGAATTTTTCGCTCTGCGTTGAACATCGGCGAGCGTATCTCTGATATCCCTGAGGTTCTTGTCCTGCATGTTGTGCAGATTTACTGTCATCATCTCACCTGAGTCGAGAAGCATGGGCATCGAGATATTTATTTCGTCGAACTCCGTCACGCATCCGCGGACAAGGCGGGGTTTGAAATCGATATGTGCATTCATCGCGGGGCACTTCTTGAGCGCCTCTGTTATTACTTTTAATATAACTGCGTTGAGCGTGATCTTATCTTCTTTTGCGCGCCCTTCGTTGATTTCTTTGAAAACTTTCAGAAATTCGGACGCCTCAGGCTCGTTTGTAACAACGACATGGGGAATGTCGTGCCAGCTCTGCGCGGTCATGTTTGCGATTATCTTCCTGTTTATGCCGAAGTGCTCGGCTCTTCTGACTGTGAGTGACTGTCTCATTCTGAGGACTCCTTTCATTTTAGCGGTTATGCCGCATTAATAAAAGTATATATTGTCCTCAAACTTAAAAACAAGGAACAGTATCTGGAAGCATGTGCAAAAAGCGACACAAAAAGTGATTTGTGTCGCCAAAAATTATAAACAGTTTAGAAATATTTTCTGAAGCCGTTAAAATATATGCTTGTGGTGAAAGAGACGATAGTCGATGGATCTTCGCGGAAGTCGGAGTTTATCCACTCCGCAATGACGCTGACGATGCCGTTGAAGAACATTATATACATCCAGCGGAACTGCTTATCCGTGATCTCGGGGAAAAACTTCTTCCACTTTATCTGTGTCCTGTCGTAGTTCTTTACGAACAATGAATTGATGAAGCCCTTTCGCGGGCCGCATCTCATCATGTAGCAGCACAGGTCGGAATTATCCCTGACGATATCAAACAGACCGACCAATACTGCATCGAAAACCTCGGGATCCATTCTCTCGATCTGATTATCGATATCGGAGACGAACTCAGCCTCGATGCTCTTCATCAGCGCGTTGATGTCGTCATAGTGGCGGTAGAAGGTGCTTCTGTTGATGTCCGCGCGCTGACATATCTCCCGCACGCTGATCTTGTCGAAGTCCTTTTCTTCAAGCAGTTCGAAGAAGGTGCGGCGTATTGCCGTTTTTGTGTATGTCGTGCGCCTGTTGTGCGCGGGTCTTCCGGTTGCCGGGCTTGTCATGAAAATCACCTGCGTTCGTTTCTGATTCATATAAATATTACCACTAATATGCCTGATTGACAAGAGTTAGCGCGATTTTACTCATGTAAAAAAATATGTTGACAAAAGTGCTAAACACTGTTAAAATAACTAATTGCCGCAGGAAAAAGGCGGCTAATCCTTGCTGCGGACGAACCGCAGCCAAAAGACCAGAAGGAGGTGCTTTAAGAATGTCAGCAAACAACAGCTATGAAGCAATGATGGTTTTCTCCGTCAAGAACGGTGAGGAGGGCGTTCCCGCTCTCATCGAGAAGTTCAAGGCTCTCATCGAGCAGAACGGCACTCTGGACAGCATTGATGAGTGGGGCAAGCGCAAGCTCGCTTACGCTATCGACGATGAGCCCGAGGGATTCTACGCTCTGTTCAATTTCAGCGCTGCACCTGAGTTCCCCGAGGAGTTCTACCGTATCGCCGGTATAACCGACGGCGTTCTCCGCTCACTCGTTGTCAGAAAGTGAGGAAACAAAGATGCTTAACGTTGCAATAATTATGGGCAGACTCACTGCCGATCCCGAACTGCGTACCACCGCTTCCGGCGTCGCAGTCACCACTTTCTCCGTTGCGGTCGATCGCCGCTTCCAGAGACAGGGTGAAGAGAAGCAGACCGATTTCATCAACGTTGTCGCCTGGAGACAGACTGCAGAGTTCGTCTCCCGCTACTTCCATAAGGGATCAATGATCGCTGTTCGCGGAAGTATCCAGCAGCGCAACTACGAGGACAAGAACGGCAACAAGCGTACCGCGTTTGAGATAGTTGCCGAGGAAGTCAGCTTCTGTGGATCAAAGGCAGAGACCGGCACGGGTGCCCGCCAGAACGAGCAGCCCGCGCGCGTTCAGCCCGCAGCGTCCTTCGCCACAGGCGGAGCGGACGATTTTGAGGAGATCCCGATAAGCGACGATCTCCCGTTCTGAGAAAAACTTGAACACGGCGTCTGACGCCGAACGAATAGCCCCGAGCCGTGAAACGGCTTTCGGCTTCCACCTTAGCCAAAGAGGAGGTTAACATCATGGCATATGAGAAAAACGACAGAAGACCCAACCGCAAGGGCCGCAAGAAGGTTTGCGCTTTCTGCGTCGATAAGGTTGAGTGCATAGATTACAAGGACACAGCCAAACTTCATAAGTATATCTCTGACAGAGCGAAGATTCTTCCCAGAAGAGTCACCGGCAACTGCGCCGCTCACCAGAGAGAGCTTACCACCGCTATCAAGCGTGCCCGTCACGTTGCTCTTCTTCCTTACACGAGCGACTGATAAAGCTGTCTACGGCTGCCGCATTCAGCGCAGACCAAAGAGCAAAAATGTTGAAGGTCACAGTTTGCGTCCGAAAACGCAGATTGTGGCCTTTTTATTTTTTGCCGCAAATGCGTCAGCCTTATTTTTTTCTTTTTGCTTTACATGGCGGCACAGATGTGATAACTTTATATTTATAAGCAGTAACTTGAACGAGAGGAATAACAATGTCTCAGAATATGAACCGCCATTTAACGGCTTTGGAATTTGATAAAATATTGGAGCGCCTCGCGCAGTTCACGGCGTGCCCCGACGCGCGAGAGCTTGCGCTGAGCCTCCGCCCGGAGAGCGATATTGATCTCGCGCAGGCGCAGATGAATCAGACGCGCGACGCGCATATGCTCCTTGCTCGCTTCGGCGGTCCGTCCTTCGGCGGGCTTCGCAATGTCAATAACGCCGCAGCGCGAGCCGGCGCGGGCAGCACGCTCTCCATGCGCGAACTGCTCGATGTTGCCGAGGTGCTCAGAACCGTGCGTGCTCTCTCCCAGTGGCGCAGCACGAACGCGGGAGTCGAGACCGTTCTCGACCCGCTTTTCTCGGCGCTTCAGCCGAACAAATATCTCGAAACTAAGATAACCTCCGCCATAATCTCCGAGGAGGAGATTGCGGACAGCGCCTCGCCCGAGCTCTTTGAAATAAGGCGCAAGATTCGCGTGCAGGAGTCTAAAGTTCGCGACCAGCTCGACAAGATGACCCACTCCGCGCACTACTCGAAGTTCATGCAGGAGAATATCATAACCCAGCGAAACGGGCGCTATGTCGTGCCCGTCAAGGCGGAATACCGCGGCGAGGTGCAGGGACTTGTCCATGATACATCTTCATCGGGCGCCACTGTGTTCGTCGAGCCGATGCCGGTTGTTGAAGCGAACAACGAGATAAAAGTCCTGCGTTCTAAAGAGCAGGATGAGATAGAACGCATACTCACGGCACTCTCCGCGATGGTCGGCGAGTTTGAGCAGGGGATAAAAAACAGCTATGAGTGCGCCGTTGAGCTCAATGTCATCTTCGCAAAGGCGCAGTATGCCTATTCGATAGGCGCGACGGTGCCGCTGCTCAACTCCGACGGCGAGATAGAGCTGCGCGCCGCCCGCCATCCGCTCATTGACAAAAACAAAGTAGTCCCCGTTGATATAAGGCTCGGCACGGACTTTGACACGCTCGTTATAACCGGCCCGAATACGGGCGGAAAGACCGTCTCGATAAAGACAGTCGGTCTTTTTACGCTCATGGCGATGTGCGGACTTATGATTCCTGCGGGCGACAGGAGCAGGCTCTCCGTATTCGATGAAGTTCTCGCGGACATCGGCGACGAACAGTCGATAGAGCAGTCGCTCTCGACCTTCTCCGCGCATATGACGAATATTATAGATATCATGGGTCAGGCGGGCGACCGCAGCCTTGTGCTCATAGACGAGCTCGGAGCGGGCACAGACCCCGTCGAGGGCGCGGCTCTTGCAATGGCGGTGCTCGAAGACCTGCATTTCAAGGGTGCGAAGATCGCCGCGACAACACACTATGCCGAGCTCAAGGCTTATGCCCTCGAGACTCCGCGCGTCGAAAACGGCTGCTGCGAGTTCAATGTTGCGACTCTCAGCCCGACCTACCGACTGCTTATCGGCGTCCCCGGACGCTCGAACGCGCTTGCGATTTGCGAACGCTTGGGCATGGATATGCGCGTTGTGGACAGGGCGAAAGAGCTCGTCAACAACGAGAATGTTCGATTTGAAGATGTTGTTGATAAGCTCGAAGAGAACCGCCGCCGCATGGAGGAGGAGCACGAGCGCGCCAAGGAGCTGACCGCAAAGGCGCGCGCCGAGCTGGAGCGAGCGGAAAAGCGGCTCGCTGAGGTCGATTCCCTGCGCGAGGCGGAGATAGAGAAAGCCAAGGCGCAGGCGGCGAAGCTGACCCAGCAGGCAAAACGCGAGAGCTATGCTCTGCTCGACGAGCTCGACAGGCTCAAAAAAGAAAAAGAGAAGACAAAAGATGCCGCAGACCTTGCGCGCCGCGCACGCGCCGCAGTAAGAAAGGGCCTCGGCGCGATAGACGAGGCGGTTGACCCTGTGGTTGCTATGGGCGTTGAGAACGACGGCTATGTTCTCCCACGCGAGCTCAAAAAGGGCGATACCGTTCTGATAGCCGATCTCGGCAAGGAGGCGACAGTGCTTTCGCCCGTTGACAGAAACGGAAATGTCGAAGTTCTCGCAGGCGCGGCAAAGACGCGTGTAAAGCTCAAAAACCTGCGCCTTATCGAGAACGCGCCGAAAAAGCGCAGCCCGAACTCCGGCGCCCGCCGCACGGGAGTTGAGAGCAAGATGAACATGGATGCCTCCGCGCGGCTCGATGTCCGCGGGCTGACCGTTGACGACTGCATCATGGAGCTCGACAGATATATTGACTATATGCTCCGTATGGGTCTCGGCGAGTTCACAATTGTCCACGGCAAGGGCACCGGCGCACTCAGGAGCGCCGTCAACCAGTATCTGCGCAAGTCGCCGTATGTCAAGAGCTTCAGGCTCGGCGTTTACGGCGAGGGCGAGGACGGCGTGACAATAGTCGTGCTCAAGTGACGCGAAAAAAGTTTTCCACACGGTTTTCCACATGCCTGCGGGCGCATAACGGCACATTTTGTTGTCTTTTGCCGCTCGAAACACAAGCGGTTGATGATAAAAAAACAATCTTGTTTTTCCGCCGTTTTTCCACATTCGGAATGTTGAAAAAAGTTCGGTTTCGGCGAAAAAATGTGCTTGACAGCCGACGATATTTTTAGTATAATAACCCCCTGTAAAGCGTTTTGACTTTACAGAGGGGTTTAACCTTTACGCGATCATGATGAAAAGGGGGAGAAAATAAAGTGGCAAAGAATCTGGAAATAGCTGTTTTGCTTGACCTTTACGGCGATATGCTGACTGAAAAACAGCGCGACTTTCTGGGCTATTACTACAACGACGACCTGTCGCTCTCCGAGATCGCGGAAAACGAGGGGATAACCCGCCAGGGCGTGCGCGATGCGATAAAGCGCGCCGAAGCCCAGCTTTTCGATATGGAGTCGAAGCTCAAGCTCGCCTCGAAATTTGACGAGATACGCAGCGGACTCACTGAAATCATCGACTGCGCCGGCGAGATAGGGGACTACAATCTCAACCACAGTCTGTCGCGCGAAGTGAATGATTATACCGTGAAGATTAAGGCCATCGCCATGTCTCTCATGGAATAGGACGGACCGCGGAAAAATTGCCCATGACCGCGTTGCAGGAACCCGTTCGCTCGGTTGCGTACACAAAGTACGCGCCCTCATGCCCGGAACCCTGCGCCTTGTCCTGAACAATTTTTCTCAGTCCTCGATTGAGTGATGTGATGCGAAAAAAGTTTGCCATAGCTGCGTTGTGAGAACCTCTGAATTCAGTCACGCACACAAAGTGCGCTTCTTCATTCACAGAACCCCACGCCTTGCTCCGACAAATTTTTCTCAGTCCTCGATTGTGCGGATATGACTGCGGAAAAAGTTTGCCATAGCTGCGTTGCAGGAACCCGTTCGCTCGGTCACCGCCGTAGGGGCGGATATCATCCGCCCGCGAAATCAGCACAGTCCTCGATTGTGCGATGTGATGCGGAAAAATCGCTCGGTACAATTCGGCTTGAAACGGTAACATAAAAATTACTTACTTTTTATACAGAGGTGAAAACATTGGCATTTGAAGGTCTTTCGGAACGCCTTGAAGCGGCGTTCAAGCGTCTTAAAAGCAAGGGCAGCCTCAACGAGGCGGATGTCCGCGCGGCGATGCGCGACGTGCGCATGGCTCTGCTTGAGGCGGACGTCAGCTACAAGGTAGCCAAGGATTTCACCGCCAAGGTCACCGAGAGAGCTATCGGTGCGGATGTTATGGAGAGTCTCACTCCCGCGCAGATGGTCATAAAGATAGTCAACGAAGAGCTTATCGACCTCATGGGCGGCACGAAGACCCGCCTCGCGACTGCTCCGCATCCGCCGACAGTGATAATGCTCTGCGGTCTTCAGGGCGCAGGTAAAACGACGCACTGCGCAAAGCTTGCGCTCATGCTCAAGAACCGCGGTAGCAGACCGATGCTCGTCGCGTGCGATATCTATCGCCCTGCGGCTATCAAACAGCTTCAGGTGCTCGGCGAAAAGGTCGGCGTACCGGTCTTTGAAAAGGGTACGCAGGATCCGGTTGAAACAGCTAAACAGGCGGTCGCGCTTGCAAGGGACGAGGGCAACGACTATGTCCTCATCGATACCGCAGGCCGCTTGCATATAGATGAGCAGCTCATGGATGAGCTCAAGCGCATCAAGTCGGAAGTCCGCCCGCACGAGATTCTCCTCGTGGTCGACGCGATGACCGGTCAGGATGCGGTCAATGTCGCCTCGACTTTCAACGAGACGCTCGGCATTGACGGACTTATTCTGACAAAGCTCGACGGCGACACCAGAGGCGGTGCGGCACTCTCCGCACGCGCTGTCACGGGCAAGCCGATAAAGTTCGTCGGCGTCGGCGAAAAGCTCGGCGATCTCGACACCTTCCACCCCGACCGCATGGCTTCGAGAATCCTCGGCATGGGCGATGTCCTCTCGCTTATCGAAAAGGCGGAGACCGCTATTGACGAGAAAAAGGCGGCGGAGCTCGAGGAGAAGATAAGAAAGAACAAGTTCGACCTCAACGACTTGCTCGATCAGATAACCCAGCTTCGCAAGATGGGCTCGATTCAGGACACGCTCGCAATGCTCCCGGGTATGGGCAAGAAGCTCCAGGGCGTGGACGTTGACGAGAAGCAGTTCGACCGTCTCCAGGCGCTCATCCGCTCGATGACCCCGAAGGAGCGCGAGAATCCCGACATAATCAACCCCTCCCGCAAAAGGCGTATCGCTGCGGGCAGCGGACAGAAGGTCGAGGATGTAAACAGGCTTCTCAACCAGCACAAGCAGATGCAGAAGCTCTTCAAGCAGTTCAACGGCAAAGGCTCAAAGAAAAAGATGCGCCGTATGGGCTTCGACCTGAGCAAGCTCGGAATGTAAAAACGGATGTTATCCTATAGGTCAGCCTTAGGGTTTACATTATATATTAATTTTGTATTACTTTTGGAGGTACAATTATCATGGCAGTTAAAATCAGACTTCGCCGCATGGGCGCAAAGAAGAACCCCTTCTACAGAATAGTCGTTGCAGATTCGAGATATCCCCGCGACGGCAGATTCATCGAGGAGATCGGCACCTATGATCCGCTCAAGACTCCCGCTGATGTGAAGATCGACGCAGACAAGGCAAAGCAGTGGATCGCCAACGGCGCTCAGCCCACCGATACCGTTAAGGATATCCTCAAGAAGAGCGGCGTCATCGACTGATAACGCTCAGCGTAAAACATGGCTCTCGGCAGTCTGCGGGGAGTTTTGTTTTTCTATGAAAGGAACATCGAAATGAAGGATTTACTTATATCCATCGCTCAGGGTCTCGTTGAAGAGCCCGATGCAGTTACCGTCACCGTTGACGAGCCGGATGATGAGGGCGTTACCGTCTATCATCTCCACGTCAGCGAGAATGACATGGGCAGAGTTATCGGCAAGCAGGGCAGAATAGCCAAGGCTATCCGCACTGTTATGCGCGCTGCCGCAACGCGCTGCGATGAGAAGGTCGCAGTTGAGATAGACTGATGATAAAGGACTATCTTGAAATAGGGCAGATAGTCGGCACCCACGGCGTGCGCGGGGAACTGCGCGTTCAGCCGTGGTGCGATTCGCCCGAATTCTTCAAAAAGTTCAAAACGCTCTACTACGACGCACACGGTGAAAAAAGCGTGGGCGTTGTTTGCGCTCGCCCCCACGGGAATATTGCGCTGCTGCGCCTCGACGGCTGCGACACGGTCGAAAAGGCGGCCTCGCTCAGAGGCAAGGTGCTCTATATGCGCCGCAGCGACGCGCATCTCAAGAAAGGCGACTGGTTCATAGCCGAGCTCATCGGCTGCCGCGCCGAGGACGCAAACAGCGGAAAAGTCTACGGAACCGTTACCGATGTCAGCCAGACCGGCGCAAACGATGTCTGGCACATAACGGATGACAACGGCACCGAGACGCTTATCCCCGCCATTCCCGATGTGGTTTCGAGCGTCGATGTAGAGAACGGAATTGTCCTGATAACACCGCTGAAAGGGCTGTTTTCAGATGAGGATTGATATTCTTACCCTCTTCCCGGAGATGTGCTGTGAGGTGCTCAGGGAGAGCGTCATAGGCAGAGCACGCGAGCGCGGCTGCGTTGAAATAAACTGCCGCAACATCCGCGACTATACGCTCGACAAGCACAACCGCGTCGACGATTCGCCCTACGGCGGCGGGACGGGCATGATAATGCAGGTGCAGCCGATATATGACTGCTACGAGTCCCTTTGCCGCGACACGGGCACGCGCCCGCATCTCATATATCTGACCCCGCAGGGAAAGACGCTGACCCAAAAGCGCGTGGTCGAGCTGTCGAAGCTCGACAATATCGCTCTGCTGTGCGGTCACTATGAGGGAATTGACGAACGCGTTATAGAAGAGATAGTCGACGAGGAAATTTCGATTGGCGATTTTGTGGTGACGGGCGGCGAGCTGCCCGCGCTTATGCTTGCGGATGCCGTCGCGCGTATGCTCCCTGGTGTGCTCGCTAACGAAGATGCATTCGAGCTCGAGAGCCATTTTTCGTCCCTGCTCGAATATCCTCAGTACACCCGCCCTGTCGAATGGCACGGCAAAGAGGTGCCGCCCGTTCTGCTCTCGGGTCACCATGCGAACATCGAGAAGTGGCGCAGGGAACAGAGCCTTGAGCGCACCTACCGCCGCAGACCCGATATGCTCGAAAAGGCGGAGCTGAGCCGAAAAGACCGAGCGTTTCTCTCGTCTTTGAAGAGTGAGGACTGATTTCCGAGGCAATAATTTAATGTGCAACCTGCATTAAAAAGATGTGCCTTGTATGGTCAAAATACACAACAAAGCCCCCGCCCGAATTTTTAACTTTGGAACAGGCAACGAATTATCGCCTTTGAGGGCGAAAGTCGCAAGTAAATTGTTGACGGGGACAAGTTTTATGATATAATATATAAGCAGTAGAATAAAATTTGAATTTGTGTGTGGGAGATTATATATTATGTATGTTAAAGATGTTATGGTACAGAATCAGGTAGGACTTCATGCACGTCCGGCAACTTTTTTCATCCAGAAGGCTAACGAGTTCAAGTCTTCCATCTGGGTGGAAAAGGACGAGCGCAGAGTCAACGCCAAGAGCCTTCTCGGCGTGCTTTCCCTCGGCATCATGGGCAACACCCAGATCC
>ERZ1106939.2531-NODE-2531-length-11144-cov-5.248715_pt1 | contig 11144 bp, 11 predicted proteins | sample MGYA00403669_ERZ1106939 | MGnify/ENA primary metagenome ERZ1106939 (study PRJEB35170, sample SAMEA104062447) | human gut metagenome | biome: human gut; feature: human-associated habitat; material: faeces | place: Denmark | collected 2012-09-28 ...
TATTTTTGCTCCATGAAATTTTTCCTCGCCGCCTTGGGGTGTCTGTCGTTCGTGCTGGGTGTCGTCGGTATTTTCGTGCCGCTGCTCCCGACTACGCCGTTTCTGCTGCTCTCCGCCGCATTGTGGGTCCGCTCTTCGCCCCGGCTTTACGATTGGCTGTTGGCGCACCCCTGTCTGGGCGGGTATGTCCGCAACTTCCGCGAAAATCGCGCCATACCGCTTCGCGCCAAGATCGTTTCGCTCACGCTGATGTGGGGAACGATGCTCTACTGCGTTTTTGCGCCGCTCTCCGGATGGTGGTGGGCGCAGGCCGCGCTGCTCGCCGTCGCCGTGGGCGTTACTTGGCATATTCTTTCGTTTGCGACGCTGAAGAAATGAGGCTTGAAGGGAATGTCGGACGGATAATGTCGGATGAATGGCGCCGGACGGATGGCGCCGGGCAATAAGCGTCGGATGAATAACGCCGGACGAATGGCGCGGATGAAAACCGCCCGGCGTCCGGATAGTAAAAACCGGCCCCTCGTAAGAAGGGCCGGTTCTTAGGTATCTCTGCCGGTTTACTCCTGCGCCGGCTGTTTGTCCAGCATTTCGAGCACCGAATACTGTACCGTGTAGTATCCTTCGTCCACTCCGACGACCGAGGTGCCGACTTTCAGCTTGTAGCTGTAGCCCTGTTCGTAGTCGAATCCCTCGATCCGGAACGGCCACCGCTGCCAGTCGTTCAGGCCGACTTCGGGGAAACGGACGCTGAGGTACAATTCGCCGTAGTAACTGACGGGTTCGGGGGCTACCTCCATCGTGAACGTGGGGTAGTAGCTGTCGGGAATATTGGACCGCGCCGGGGTTTTCGAGATCAGTTCCAGCAGCGAGTACCGTACGGACGATGCGTCCTGCGGCGGTTCGGCCAGCTGCTTGGCCTTGATGCGGAGTTTGTATTCGTATCCGGGTTCGTAGTCGAATCCCTCGATGCCCTCGTATACGGCGCGCCACGAGGTGTCGTCGTTGGCTTTGACGAGCAGCACGGGCTGCAGCGTGTGGAACCCGTGGGAGATGCCCAGCTGGGATGCGACGGTCCACTCCCGAACCGTATAATCGTCGTTCTTGTCGCATGCGCCGAGCGCAAAGGCGGAGATGAAGAGCAGTATGATGTATTTTCTCATGGTTTTCCGTGTCGTTTCATCTGTATAAACGGAGACAACCGCCTGATACTGCATGGGATATATGCAAAAAACGGACAAGTGTCCGTTTTTTGCATCTTTTACCCCAAATAGCGTTCCGCCACGCCGATCAGGAAACCGAACAGCAGGCCGTTGAACACCACGACCGGGATCGCCTTGCGGTCCTTGCCCGAAAAGGTGAACAGCACCGGAATCATCAGCATCAGCGTGACGGCCATGCCGTCGGCCCACCACGGCAGGTAGGGCAGGTCGCTGTAGAAGACGATGACCGCGGCGAAGAAGTAGATGAAGAACGCCGAGAAACACGACCGTGCCGACAGATTCTGGAAAATCATCGGAATCACGTCGAGCGCTCCGGCCACGGCGCCTACCGCCAGCGAAAGGGTGAAGTGGTCCATATCCCGGAGTTTATTTCGATGCCCGTTTGCGGTCCACCTCGTGCAGCAGGATCTTGCGCAGACGCATCGAATGGGGCGTCACTTCGACGTATTCGTCGGCCTGAATGTATTCGAGCGCCTCTTCGAGCGAGAAGATCTTGGGCGGGGCGATCGAGGTTTTCTCGTCCGAACCCGACGCGCGCATGTTGGTCAGCTGCTTGGCTTTGGTGACGTTTACCGTGATGTCGTTCTGGCGCGTGTGCTCGCCGATCACCTGACCTTCGTACACCTGCTCCATCGGGCTGATGAAGAAGCGTCCGCGGTCCTGCAGCTTGTCGATCGAGTAGGCGTAGGCCGTGCCGGTCTCGCCCGAAATGATCGAGCCGTTGACGCGCATTTCGATATCGCCGACCCACGGTTCGAAGCCTTTCAGCCGGTGGGTCATGATGGCTTCGCCGGCCGTCGCCGTCAGCATGTTCGACCGCAGGCCGATGATGCCGCGCGAGGGGATGCTGAATTCCAGCCGCGTGCGGTCGCCGTTCGACGCCATGTTCGTCAGCGTGCCTTTGCGTTTGGTCGCCAGCTCGATGACCGTTCCCGAATACTCTTCGGGGCAGTCCACGGTCAGCTCCTCGATCGGTTCGCATTTTTTGCCGTCGATCTCCTTGACGATTACGCGGGGCTGGCCCACCTGCAGCTCGTAACCCTCGCGGCGCATGGTTTCGATCAGCACCGAGAGGTGCAGCACGCCGCGGCCGAAGACGTTGAAGCTGTCGGCCGAGGGGCCGGGAGTCACGCGCAGGGCGAGGTTCTTCTCCAGTTCGCGGTCGAGACGCTCTTTGATGTGGCGCGAGGTGACGTATTTGCCGTCCTTGCCGAAGAAGGGCGAGTTGTTGATCGTGAAGAGCATCGACATCGTCGGTTCGTCGATGGCGATGGGGGGCAGCGGTTCGGGATTCTCGTAGTCGCAGATAGTGTCGCCGATCTCGAATCCCTCGATGCCCATCAGGGCGCAGATTTCGCCGCAGGGTACTTCGTCCGCCTTCTTCTTGCCGAGACCTTCGAAGACCATCAGGTCCTTGATCTTGGTCTTCTGCATCGTCACGCCGTCGCGCTTGGCCAGCGTGACGTTCTGGCCCGCCTTGAGCGAGCCGCGCGTCACCTTGCCCACGGCGATACGGCCCGTGTAGGAGGAGTATTCGAGCGACGTGATGAGCATTTGGGGCGTTCCCTCGACGATCTTCGGTTCGGGAATCTCGTCGATGATGGCGTCGAGCAGCGGAACGATCGAGTCGGTCGGCTCGTTCCACCTGTGCGACATCCAGCCTTGCTTGGCCGAGCCGTAGATGGTCTTGTAGTCGAGCTGCTCCTCGGTGGCGTCGAGCGAAAACATAAGGTCGAAAACCTGTTCGTTCACCACTTCGGGACGGCAGTTGGGCTTATCGACCTTGTTCACGACGACGATGGGTTTCTTGCCCAGCGCCAGCGCTTTCTGCAGTACGAAGCGCGTCTGGGGCATGGTGCCTTCGAACGCATCGACCAGCAGCAGCACGCCGTCGCACATGTTCAGGACGCGCTCCACCTCGCCGCCGAAGTCGGCGTGGCCCGGAGTGTCGATGATGTTGATCTTATAATCCTTGTAAATTACCGAGACGTTTTTCGAGAGAATCGTGATTCCGCGTTCACGCTCAAGGTCGTTGTTGTCGAGGATCAGCTCTCCGGATTGTTTGGCGTTGTCGCGCAGAATGTTGCCGGCGAGGATCATTTTATCGACGAGCGTGGTCTTGCCGTGGTCCACGTGTGCAATAATTGCGATATTGCGTAGTTTTTGCATGTGAATAGATTTTGTGGTGCAAAGGTAACAATTTCTCCGGAAAATGTACTAAATTTGTTGGCTTCTTAAAAAAGTTAAAGATCATGAAACCCACCTTCAACGTTCGGGAACAAAGCGAGATTTACATCGGTCCCACGGCCGACATCCTCTCCGGGGTGCTGCCTGAGGGGCGCGTGATCGTCGTTTCCGACGCTACGATCGACCGCCTTTACCATCCGCTGCTGGCGCCGTACGACACGGTGCTCATCGGTGCGGGCGAAAGCATAAAGACCCTGCAGACCGTGGAATCCATCTACCGGCGTTTTATCGAGCTGGGCGCGGACCGCTCCACGTTCGTGCTCGCCGTCGGAGGCGGCATCGTGACCGACGTGGCGGGTTTCGCCGCGGCGACTTACATGCGCGGACTGTCGTTCGGATTCGTCTCGACCACCTTGCTGGGGCAGGTGGACGCCAGTGTGGGCGGCAAGAACGGCGTGAATGTGGACGGGTACAAGAATATGGCCGGAACCTTCAAACAGCCGCGCTTCGTGATCTGCGATCCCGAAATGCTGCGCACGCTCTCCGACCGGGAGTTCCGCACGGGGCTTGCCGAGGTCGTCAAGGCGGCCGTCATCGCCGACGCCGATCTTTTCACCCGGATCGAAAACGTCTCTTTCGAGGCCCTGCGCGCCGATACCGACCTGCTTACGGACGCTATTTCCGCCGCGGTCCGCGTCAAGGCCGATATTGTCGAACGCGACGAGCACGAGACGGGCGACCGCCGCAAGCTCAACTTGGGGCATACGCTGGCCCACGCCATCGAGAAGTGCTCGAACCGGATGAATCATGGCGAAGCGGTGGCCGTCGGCACGGCCCTGATCGCCGACGCCGCGGTGAAGCTGGGCGTTCTGCTGCCTGCCGACCGCGACCGGATCGTGAACGTGCTGGAGAAGCTGGGTTTCGACCTCACGCCGCCTGTCGATGTGAAACGCCTGCTCAAAGAGGTGGGCAAGGACAAGAAGAGCGAGGACGGCATGCTGCGCATCGTGCTGCCCGTGGGAATCGGCGACTGCGAAGTGCGCCCGATGCCGATTGCCGATTTCGCCGCGCTCTTTGCGTAGGGCATACGACGCATATCCATAAACAGAAAGACCCCGCTCGACGGCGGGGTCTTTTCTATATACGACTTATCGTTAAATCTCGGTCATGGTCCTCAGCTTTTCGATGTAGGCGTCCCAGTCCGTGATGGGCTGCCGGGCTACGCCCGATTCGATCGCGGCGCGTGCCACGGCGGGCGTCACGGTGCAGAGCAGACGCGGGTCGAGCGGTTTGGGAATGAGGTAGCCGCGGCCGAATTCCAGTTTGCCCAGCGCATAGGCGCGCAGTACCATGCTCGGTACAGGCTCCTGCGCCAGTTCGGCCAAGGCGCGTGCCGCGGCGAGCTTCATCGCTTCGTTGATCTTCGTGGCCCGTACGTCGAGCGCCCCGCGGAAAATGTAGGGGAAGCCCAGCACGTTGTTTACCTGATTGGGATAGTCCGAGCGGCCCGTCGCAAAGATGATGTCGGGACGCGAAACGACGGCTTTGTCGTAGGCGATCTCCGGATCGGGATTGGCCAGCGCCATGACGATCGGATTGGTCGCCATCGTGCGCAGCATTTCGGGGGTCAGCACGTCGGCCTTGGATACGCCGAGGAATACGTCGGCGTCGTGTATGGCTTCGGCGAGGGTGGTGATGCGGCGGGTGGTGGCGAATTCGCGTTTTATTTCGTTGATGTCCGTGCGGTAGGTGGTGACCACGCCCTGACTGTCGCAGAAAATCATGTTTTCGCGGCGGACGCCCACGGCGATGAAGAGCCGCGCGCAGGCGATGGCCGCCGCACCGGCGCCGTTCACTACGACGCGGAGTTTGTCGAGCGCTTTGCCGGCGATTTTCGCCGCATTGAGCAGCGCGGCCGTCGAAATCACGGCCGTGCCGTGCTGGTCGTCGTGCATCACGGGGATGTCCAGCTCTTCGCTCAGCCTGCGGTCGATTTCGAAGCACTCCGGAGCCTTGATGTCTTCGAGGTTGATGCCGCCGAAGGTCGGGGCGATGGCCTTGACCGTGCGGATGAACGCTTCGGGGTCGGTCTCATCGACTTCGATGTCGAAAGCGTCGATGTCTGCGAACGTCTTGAACAACATGCTTTTGCCTTCCATCACGGGCTTGCCTGCCAGAGCGCCGATATTACCCAGTCCGAGGACGGCGGTGCCGTTCGAAATGACTGCTATCAGATTGCCTTTGTTGGTGTAGCGATACACGTCGTCGGGATTGGCCTCGATGGCGCGGCACGGGGCTGCGACGCCGGGCGAATAGGCCAGTGACAAGTCATGCTGCGTGTGATAGGGCTTCGTCGGTACGACCGCTATCTTCCCCGGACGGCCCTCACTATGATAGCGAAGCGCCGCCTGATCCATTTTGTTACCTTTGCTCATTATCCTAACTGTTTTGTTTGCGTCTAAAAGACACAACGTTAAATAACCTGCAATTATTGCGCCCGGCCGGCATTAAAAATAGAACCGGATGCCTCCGCCCAGCTGAACCCGGAAGATGCCGGCCAAGTTCAGCTCGGCCCCGTCGTCCACGTCGGGCGAATCGACGATCAGCCACTGCCCGCCGACGGTGACTCCCAGTCCGAGGAAGCGCGTCAGCATGAACTCGGCCGATACCGACTCGTGAATGCCTACGCCGCCCCTGCTGCCAGTCAGGCCGGCGTAGCTGCGGATGTAACGGCCGTAGCCGATACCCGCGTTTTCGCGGAAGAGCCACCTGCGTCCGACGCGCTGCCGTGCGACGAATTCGGGGGCGATGTAATGAATGCGGCTGGTGCGTTCGAAACCTCCGCGCCGGGCCGAGATGAACCCGCCCGAATAGACGACGCCGACGCCCAAACCCCGGCGCGACGTCCAGTTGTATCCCGCGGTGATCTCCAGTCCCTCGTTCAGCGAACCGGAAGAACTCTTGCGGAGGTAGATCGTGGAGAGGATCGCCGTGTACCCGGCGTTGGCGAAGAACGTGTGCTGCGAACGGCCCCGCGGGGCGAGATGCCGGGCGCGTTTGCTCCGGTCGTCCGACGGCGCCGTTCTGAGCGGCACTTCCGCCGTCCGGGTTTGCGCTTCCGCCGTCCGGGTTTGCACTTCCGCCGTCCGGGTTTGCACTTTCGCCGTCCGGGTTTGCACTTTCGCCGTCCGGGTTTGCACTTCCGTTGTCCGGCCCCGCTCTTCCGCCGGCGTGCAAGCCGCCGCAGACCCACTCGTGCCGGATACGGCCGCTCCGGGGGCGGCCGCATGGAGCCGCGCGGCGCAGCAGGTCAGCAGGACGAGCGCCGCCGTGCCGCAGATTCGTGAAGCCAGTGATGATCGTTGAATCATAGTCGCATCTGTTTTATGCTAGGTCTCCTGCGAGACTTGTCGCTAAAAATAAAAACGCAGGCCGCCGTTGAGGCTGATGCGCGAAATGCCGCCTTTCTGGTCGTCGTTGTATTGCGACACCGCGTCGTCCATCGAACAGAACCGTGTGCCGTAAGCTCCGACGCTGGCCCCGATTCCGACGTTTTGCGTCAATTTGTATTCAAAGCCGGGCGGACGGGTCAGAACAGCAGGGTGTCGCTTCCGCCGGGCGGAGTGAATCCCATGTGGCGGTACGCCAGTTCGGTGGCTTCGCGGCCGCGGGGCGTGCGTTTGAGGAAGCCTTCCTTGATCAGGAACGGCTCGTAAACCTCCTCGATCGTTCCGGCGTCTTCGCCGACGGCCGTGGCGATGGTGTTCAGTCCTACGGGACCGCCGCCGAACTTTTCGATGATCGTTCCGAGGATCTTGTTGTCCATCTGATCGAGTCCGCGCGAGTCGATATTGAGCGCCGCGAGTCCGATCTGTGTGATTTCGAGGTCGATGTGCCCTTCGCCCTTGACCATGGCGAAGTCGCGCACCCGGCGCAGCAGCGCGTTGGCGATTCGGGGCGTGCCGCGCGAGCGGAGCGCCACCTCGTGCGCCGCGTCGTCGTCGATCGAGACGTCCAGAATGCGCGCCGAGCGTTTGACGATGCCGGCCAGCACCGGGGCGTCGTAATATTCCAGATGGCACTGGATGCCGAAGCGCGCCCGCAGGGGCGAGGTCAGCAGGCCGCTGCGTGTGGTGGCGCCTATGAGCGTGAAGGGCGCCAACTCGATCTGGATCGAACGCGCCGAAGGGCCTTTGTCGAGTACGATGTCGATTTTGTAATCCTCCATGGCCGAGTAGAGGTACTCCTCGACGATCGGACTGAGCCGGTGGATTTCGTCGATGAAGAGCACGTCGCCCGGATTGAGGCTCGTGAGCAGTCCCGCCAGATCGCCCGGCTTGTCCAGCACGGGACCCGACGTGACGCGCAGCTGCGCGTTCATCTCGTTGGAGATGATGTTGGCGAGGGTCGTTTTTCCCAGTCCCGGAGGGCCGTGCAGCAGTACGTGGTCGAGCGAGTCGCCGCGCATGAGCGCCGCCTTGATGAAGATGCGGAGATTATCGACGATTTTATCCTGCCCGGAGAAGGTTTCCAACTCCTGCGGGCGGATCTTGTTTTCGAATTCGAGATCGCTCTCGGTGTTGCGTACGATAGACATGACGCAAAGATAGCACATGCCGCGGCCAAAAACAAATTTATTTGCGGCGCGCCGGAAGGCCCGGTTTTGGCCTGAAAGGATGGGGTGTTGCGGGGTTTCCGCGGCAAGACAAAAAAATCCGGCCCGCAGATTCTGCGGGCCGGAGCGATCATGTTTCGGGAGTGGCTACTTCTCCTTCGACATGTTGATCTGAAGATATATTACGCCGTTCTGACGGGTGTTCATGCGCAGAATGACGCCGCTCATGCCTTCGAGGTCCTCCTTGAACTGATCCAGTTTGAACGAGACGTAACGGTCGTCGTAGCTGTATCCTCCGCTGGTGTCGGTTCCGGCGTCGTGACGCAGTTCGAGGTTGAGGTATCCCTCTTTCTTGTTGTCGGGGTCGATCTGCGTGAAGTCGTTGCGCACGAGCAGGAATTTATGCTTCGAGAGGTCCGAAGCGTTGAATCCGATTCCCACGTTGAGCCAGTTGGCGTTCATGCTGCTGCCGAAATAGCTGGTTTGCGCGTCGGGCAATTCCTCCACCTCTTCCTGCGTGGTCACGATTCTGGTCTCTCCCGTGTAGATGTTCCGCGCGTCGTAAAGCGCGATGTTGTAGTCGTAACCCTCGACTCCCGTTTTCAGCAGGTTGAAGAAGATGATGACGCGCTGGTCGTCTTCGGGCTTGTAGCCGGCTACGCGCGATTTGTCGCTCGGATAGACGGTTTTATTGTCGTCCAGCACGAAGTAGTAATCGTTGCTGTTGAGCGTCTCTGCCGAAGCGAATGCCCAGCTGCTCGCGTAATCCCCGTCCGAGTCGTTGCAGGAGGAGAAGAATACTGCGGTCAGGACCGCAAACGTGATAAATCCGAATCTTTTCATATTTTTATACTATTTTTGTATTATCTTTCATGTCAGTAAACGTATTCTGGAGGATAATACTGCATGCGGATTAAAATTTTTTTTGATCCCGTGCAGTCTTTTGGTCTTTATACCATTTATAAGAGTGAACGCAAATATGGAAATGGAGGAACAGATACTGGCCGAAGGGTGCAGAGAGGGGGAAGATACGGCCCGGCGTGAGCTGTACGACCGCTATGCAGCCCGTTTGCTGGCCGTCTGTCTCCGCTATTCGGGCGACCGGGCTACCGCCGAGGACCTCATGCACGATGCGTTCCTGAAGATATACGGGGCTTTCGACCGATTCTCCTACCGCGGACCCGGTTCGCTGCGCGCATGGATGGAGCGCATTGCGGTGAATGTGGCGCTTGAATGGCTCCGGAACCGGAATAAGCTGAACTTCAGGACGCTCGACGAGGGCAGGGCGCTTCCCGACGTTCCCGAACCCGACCCGTCGGAGGTGGCGCGCATTCCGCGCGACGTGCTGATGGAGTTCGTGGGCGAGCTGCCCGACGGTTACCGTACGGTGTTCAACCTTTACTGCATCGAGGGGTATTCGCACCGCGATATCGCGCAGATGCTGGGGATCAACGAAAAAAGTTCCTCGTCGCAGTTGTTCCGGGCGCGGACGCTGCTGGCCCGCAGGATTGCAGGTTATATGGAGACACATTAAATTATGAAACAAGATAAAGACTGGACAGATGTAATGCGGAACGCGCTCCGGGACGCCGAGGTAACACCCCCGGCCGACGGATGGGCGCGTCTGGAGCGGGAGCTGAAAACTCCGGCGCTCCGGATTTCCGTATTGCGCAGATATTGGCCGCGGATTGCTGCCGCTGCTGCTGCCGTGCTGATTTTTGTCGGAGGCGGGGAACTGCTGCTGCATGAAAATCGTAATTTGGGGGATAAAGGGTTTGTTATCGCATCGGCAACAAACGGCGGCAGTTCCGCCGCGGACAACCGGACATATCCGGCCGGGGGGATCGGGGCGCTCGAAGAGTCGCTCCGGGCCGTTGTGCCGTCGCAGGAGGCGGTGCAGGCCGAGTCGCTTCCGGGCGAAGAGACCCAAGCCCGGCAGTCGGCGCAGTCGGCGCGGGCGGCGTATCCTGCGACAGCTGTTGCGCAGAACGTTGCGCATGCGGTCGTAGCGGTTGAGGTGACTGATTCCCGGCCGCAACCCGCTCCGGAGAATGAAGCGGCCGCAACTCCGCGGTCGGAAGAAACGATCGCGCAGAAACAGGCCGCCGCAGAGACTTCCGGCGTGCAGGAACGGACGGCTCCGAAAGAAAAGGCCGCATCGGCGCGGACCTATCCGAGCACTGCTTCTTATTATGGCGACGAAATCGCCTTCGAACAGCCGAAATCCCGCAGGCAGACTTCGGTATCGCTCTTTGCTGCCGGCAGCGTGACGGGGGCGGGGAATGTGTCGGCCGGACCGGGGCCCGGACTGATGATGTCCGACTCCCCGGTAGGGGGCAGCGATGGCTCGATGGCCCAGTTGAAATACAATTACGACGATTATTCGTTCGAACACCACCAGCCGCTCAGCTTCGGGCTCTCGGTGCGCAAGGAGTTCGCGCACGGCCTGTCGCTCGAAAGCGGCGTCAATTACACGTTGCTCTGGGCCGACGTCCGCATGAAGTCCAGCCGGCAGGACATCAGTCAGAAACTCCATTTTATCGGCGTGCCGCTGCGTATGAACTGGCAGTTTCTGGATACGGGACGCTTTTCTTTGTATGTAGGCGCCGGAGGCATGGTCGAGAAGTGCGTCTCCGCGAAGTTCGGTTCGAGGTCGATGGACGAACCGCGCGTGCAATGGTCCGTGCTGGGCGCCGCGGGCGCGCAGTACGATCTGGGCGGGCTTGTCGGGCTTTATTTCGAGCCTGAAGTCTCCTATTATTTCACGGAAACCGATCTGCGGACCTCGCGTACCGACTCGCCGCTGTCGCTTACCTTGCGGCTGGGCGTGCGTCTTTCCTTCTGACAATCCCTCTGAAACAAGCTTTTGCAGTGCTTTTCGGGCACGAAATACGACCGGAAAAGTCCGTATCTTCTGTTGCGCGGACTTTTTTCGGTCGTGTCTGAATATGCTATTAAAAAGCTTAATTGTGCTATTTTCTATTGTCTAATGGAAATTTGTTATTATTTTTGTTGAATAATAGATTGTGACTGGAGTTGAACAAAAAAACACAAGTGCTTGAATCTCTGCACTTGTGCTTTGTAGTCCCGACGGGAATCGAACCCATATCGTAAGAACCGGA
>ERZ1106939.2540-NODE-2540-length-11111-cov-5.372467_pt1 | contig 11111 bp, 9 predicted proteins | sample MGYA00403669_ERZ1106939 | MGnify/ENA primary metagenome ERZ1106939 (study PRJEB35170, sample SAMEA104062447) | human gut metagenome | biome: human gut; feature: human-associated habitat; material: faeces | place: Denmark | collected 2012-09-28 ...
AAAAGATGTACAGTAAAACAAACAAAATATGGGAAGTGAGGCAATGGAGCCTATAGCTCACCTGCGGCTCGTCGAAAAATCCGAACCGCCGGAATATGACGAACAAACACTGAAAGCCCACAACGAGAACAGCGGGAAATATGCCGCAGAGGCGCTGCGATGTATCGAGTTAGACAAAATCGGAAGCTTTTGCGGGAACATTCACGACTTAGGCAAGGCGACAAAAAAGTTCTTTGACTACATACAGCCCGGCAACACGCTCCGGCGCGGCGAAGTGAACCACACATTCGCGGCGGTCAGATATATTTTTGAGATGTCCGACGGCGTTGACAACGAGGTGCGCGAGCTTCTCGCCTATGCGGTCGGCGCGCATCACGGACAGTTTGACGCGGTGAATGACGACCACAAAAACGGCTTTGAACACAGGCTGACAAAAGACGGCATCGACTATGACGAGGCGAAGAAAAACTTCAACGAATACTGTTTTTCAGACGCCGAACTGAAATCGCAGTTTGACGAAGCCGCGGAACAGCTTACTAAAATTATTGCGGGCATAAGAGAGCGCAATCCGAAGAGAAGCGCGCGGCAAGCTGAAGAATATGAATTTCAGATAAACCTGCTGGCTCGGCTTCTGCTCTCGGCTGTTATCGAGGGCGACAGGCGCGACACGGCGGAATTCATGGAAAACATGGAGTTCCCGCAAGCTGAAGCGGATTGGGACGAGTGCCTCGGGCACATCGAAGAAAAGCTCGGCGAATTTTCAAACACAAGACCGATAGACGGGGCGAGAAAGCAGATATCCGACATCTGCCGCGCCGCCGCAGAAGAAGAGCCCGGCATATTCAGGCTCAATGTCCCAACCGGCGCAGGCAAAACGCTCTCGGGGCTGAGATTCGCCGTGGCTCACGCAAAAACACATCGGAAGAAGCGAATCATTTTCACCTCTCCCCTGCTGAGTATTCTCGACCAGAATGCGAAGATAATAAGAGAATTCATCGGAAACGACAGCATCATAACGGAGCACCATTCAAATGTCGCTCTCGACGAGGACAATGCGGACGAACTCAAACGCGCCCAGCTGTTAACGGAAAACTGGTCGTCGCCGGTGATAATAACCACCCTTGTTCAGCTGCTCGACACTTTGTTTGCAGGAAAGACCTCTTGCATACGCAGAATGCACGCACTGTGCGACAGCGTAATAGTCATAGACGAGGTTCAGACCGTGCCAAACGAAATGCTGTCACTTTTTAACACGGCGGTAAACTTTCTCTCGGAGGTCTGCGGCGCGACTATAGTCTTGTGCTCGGCGACTCAGCCGTGCCTTGAACAGACGGCGCACCCGATGACAGAAAATATAAAAGATATTGCGCCGTTTGACGAGGAGCTGTGGCGAGTGTTCAGGCGCACGCAGATAATCGACAAGGGCGGCATGCGGCTTGATGCAATTCCCGCATTTATCGCAGAACAGCTCGGCACAACAGACAGTCTGCTTGTCATATGCAATCTCAAAAAGCAGGCGGCGTATCTGTTCACCGAGATGAAATTGGAAAACACCGTGATCTTCCATCTTTCCGCCGGAATGTGCATGGCGCACAGAATGGCGGTAATATCCGAGATAAACAGCGCACTTGAAAGAAAGCGCACAAATCCAGACGCACCAAAAGTGGTTTGCATCTCAACGCAGGTCATCGAAGCGGGCGTTGACGTCTCGTTCGGCTGCGTGATAAGGCTCTGCGCGGGGCTCGACAGCGTGATACAGGCGGCGGGCAGATGCAACCGCAACGGCGAGCTCAACGGAGCCGCAGATGTGTTCATAATAAACTGCCGCGGCGAAGACCTCGGCATGCTCAGAAGCATAAAGGACGGCAAGATGGCGTGCATGTCACTGCTGTCAGACTACGAATATCATCCCGAGAAGTACCCGTCGGGGCTTACATCTGACGAGGCGGTATACGCCTACTACAAGAAGCTCTATATTCAATCCGACATCGGCGCGCAGGATATGCCGATAAAAATCGACGGTTCGCCGTTCACTCTCTTTGATCTTCTTTCGCTCGACAGGACATTCGCGAACGCGCCTTATTTAAAAGCAAACGGCGAAAAATATGCGCTGACTCAAGCGTTCAAGACCGCCGGGAACAGGTTCACCGTCTTCGGCAGCAGCACGACCGATGTTATCGTGCCATACGACGAGGGAAAAGAGATAATCGCCGAGTTCGGCTCAAAGCGAGCCGAAGATGATATAAAATATCTCAAAAAGCTCATCAAAAAAGCGCGGGCATACACCGTCTCGCTCTATGAAAATCAGCGCAGAGCTCTCGCGGACAGCGGCGCGCTCCATCCCATAGCAGACGGCATCGCGCTCGCACTGAGCGAGGAATTCTACAACGAGGATTTCGGGCTCAATCTTGACGGCGAAAGCCGCGAAGCAATCACATTATAAATAAACACAGGAGGTGTGCAGCATATGGAACATCCGAATATAGTGACATTTGGAGTATTCGGAGACTACGCGCTTTTCTCCGACCCGGTAATGCGCGTCGGCGGAGAAAAAGCAAGCTATCAAATCCCGACATACGAAGCTCTCAAGGGTATTCTCCACTCGATCTACTGGAAGCCCACTATCGTCTGGTATATCGACAAGGTCAGAGTGATGAATCCCATCCAAACTGAGGTCAAGGGCATCCGGCCGATAAAATACAACGGCGGGAACGACCTCTCGTTCTACACCTATCTCAAAGACTGCCGTTATCAGGTGCAGGCACATTTTGAGTGGAACGAGAACCGCCCGGAGCTCATCGGCGACCGCAACGAGAACAAGCATCACAACATAGCAAAGCGCATGATTGAAAAAGGCGGGCGCAGGGATATTTTCCTCGGCGCGCGCGAATGTCAGGGCTATGTTGAGCCATGCGAATTCGGGAGCGGCAAAGGCGCATATGACGAGACGCCGGAGCTCGCATTTGGGCTGATGTACCACGGGATAACCTACGCGGACGAAGCATATTCGGACGAGACAAAAAACCGAATGACCGTCCGATTCTGGTACCCGACGATGAAAAAGGGCGTTATCACATTCCCCCGACCCGAGGAGTGCACGATAACAAAAACGGTGCGCGAAAACATGGCGATAAAGCCGTTCGGCGAAGACCTCGGCAATTTCATCGGACTCAGAGAATTCGGGGAGGTGGAATAAATGAGCATATGGCAAAGAGCCGTTGAGACATATGACTGTCACAGCGATTCAGTTGGAAAAAGCTTCGACAACCATGTCACACTGATGCCGATATCTCACATCATCCAGAACGCGCAGATAGAAATACTTCTTGACGAATATGGAAAATTCAAAGAAGCTTTGGATGTTGCCAAGGATAAAAAGAACACTAAGACTATTATTCCGGCAACCGAACGCTCTGCCGGACGCGTTGGCGACACTCCATGCGCGCATCCTCTGAGCGATCAGCTGCGATACATTGCAACGTATATGCCGGAGAGACACGAGTCATATCTGAACCAGCTCAGGGCATGGGCTGAATCCGAATTCAGCCACCCGAAAGTGCGCGCGATACTCGCCTATGTCGAGAGCGGAACTATAGTTGACGACCTCGCCGACGAAAATATTATAGAGCTTGACGAGAGCGGAAAGCCACTGAGCAAGTATGATAAAAGCTTAATTCGCTGGCGCGTTATGAACACGGGCGACAATGATGCGTGTTATAAAGACACAAGCCTTTTTGACGCATTTATCGGATACTACAGTTCATTGCAGAATAAAGCCCCGAAAAAGCTCTGCATGATATCGGGCAAAGACGAACGCATAACCGAAAGTCATCCGAAAGGAACCGTTGCATCGGCATACGGCGCAAAGCTCATATCGGCAAACGACAGCTCAAATTTCACCTACAGAGGGCGTTTCACCGACTCACAGCAGGCGGCTACCATCGGATACGAGACCTCTCAGAAAGCGCACAACGCTCTCGCCTGGGTTGCGGCGAATCAGGGAATTATAATAGGCGGCAGAACTTTCGTCTGTTGGAATCCAAAGGGAGATACATCCTTGTTCAAGGACTCCGAAACATTGACGCCCAACTACAGCGACGAAGAAGAGAAAAAAGATTTTCCGGCTACTCCGACCGACTACAAAGCCGACCTGAAAAAGGCATTGAGCGGATGGCAGGACAAGCTTCCGGCGGAGGACGATATTGTTATAGCGTCGTTTGACGCCGCCACAACAGGCAGACTCTCCATAACATACTACAATGAGCTGAAAGGTTCGGATTTCCTGAACCGTCTCGCGTTCTGGAAGGAGCACTGTTACTGGTCAAGCGGAAAGTTCGGCTATCAGTCCCCGTCAATATGGGAAATAGTCAAGTGCGCCTTCGGCACAGAGCAGAACGGGAAACTCAGCGTCGACGACCGAGTGATGCGCGAGCAGGCGCAAAGGCTGCTCCACAGTGTTATCGACCAAGCGCCTATACCGCAGGACATCGTCCGCGCGCTGATGCACAGAGCATCGATGCCGCTCGCCTACGACACAGAATCAAACCGCATAAAAATTCTCTATAACGCTTGTGCGGTTATATATGCATACAGGACCGTTACTAAAAAGGAGGAATGGGAAATGGCCCTTGAAAAAGACAAGAAAGACAGAAGCTATCAGTTCGGGCGTCTGCTCGCGGTCATGGAAAAGGTCGAGCGCGACACCTATGACAGAGACGAGAAGAGAGAGCCGAACGCAATAAGGATGCAGTCGGTTTTCTGCGAAAGACCGATGTACGCCTCACGCATAATCCGCGACAGTCTCAATCCATATTTTGCAAAGCTCTCGCCCGGAATGAGAATATACTACAACAACCTCATCGGCGAGATTTTCGGTCATCTGAGCGAATTCGACGAGAAAGACCTCAACCGCCAGCTTGAGGACAGTTACCTTTTGGGCTATTACCTGCAGCGCAGTGAACTCTACACAAAGAAAGAAAGCACCAACGAGGAGGAAAATTAAAATGGCAGCTCTTAACAACAAAATCGATTTCGTAGTTCTTGTATCCGCAAACCAGGCAAATGTAAACGGCGATCCGCTCAACGGCAACCGCCCGCGCACCGATTACTCCGGCTACGGCGAGATGTCCGATGTCTGCATCAAGCGCAAAATACGCAACAGAATGCAGGATCTCGGCAACGACATATTCGTCCAGTCCGCAGACCGCAGCGACGACGGCTGCAAGAGCCTGAGCGAACGCGCGTCAAGCAACATAAAGACGAAAGACATAAACGAATACGCAAAAGAAGCCTGCGAAAAGTGGCTCGATGTCCGTTCATTCGGTCAGGTGTTCGCTTTCAAATCCAAGGACAGCAGCGGCGTATCGGTCGGCGTGCGCGGTCCGGTCAGCATACATCAAGGAGTCAGCGTATCGCCGATAGAGGTTCGCTCCATTCAGATAACCAAGAGCGTCAACGGCGAACCCGTCAAAGACGGCAAGGACGCCTCGGCGCGTTCCTCCGACACAATGGGACAGAAGCATTTCGTCCAGTTCGGTCTCTATGAGATAAAGGGCTCGATAAATGTTCAGCTCGCCGAAAAGACCGGATTTTCAGAAGAAGATGCGGATATTATAAAAGAATGCCTGCGCACGCTGTTCCTCAACGATGCTTCTTCGGCGCGCCCCGAGGGTTCAATGGAGGTTCTGCGCGTCTATTGGTGGAAACACAACTGCAAGGACGGTCAGTATTCGAGCAGCAAGGTACACCGCAGCATTCATGTTGAATTGAAGCCCGATGTCAACATCCCCTCAAGCGCGGATGACTATATTATATCTGTAGATGAGCTTCCCGGGCTTGAGCCCGAGATCATCGAGGGAGTATAATGACATACAGGGAGTGTGATTTTCTGCAAATAAGCGGAATACAGCACTTTGCTTTTTGCCGCAGACGTTGGGCTCTCATTCACATTGAGGGACTTTGGGCAGAAAATCTGCGCACTGTAAACGGTGAAATATTCCACGAACGGGCGCACGACCCGTCGCTCAGCGAAAAGCGCGGCGATCTGATAACAGTCCGGGCTCTGCGGGTATTCTCGTCAGAGCTCGGAATAAGCGGAGAATGCGACGTTGTCGAATTCAGACGCGATGACGAAAACGGCGCGAAACTGCGCGGGCGCGATGGCAGATGGATGCCGACGCCGATCGAATACAAAAGCGGATCTTCTAAAGCGGGCGATGCCGACAGGCTTCAGCTGTGCGCGCAGGCAATGTGCCTTGAAGAGATGCTCGGAGTCGAGATTGAACTCGGATATATGTTCTACGGCGAGACGCATCGGCGCGAAAAAGTTTATATAAACGCCGAACTGCGCCAAGCGGTGAAAGATGCAGTCAGCGAGATGCACAGCTACATGAGCCGCGGCTACACGCCCAAAGTCAAGACAGGCAAATTTTGCAACGCCTGTTCACTCAAGGAGCTCTGTCTCCCTGCCCTGTGCAAGAACAAAAGCGCGGCGGAATATATAGACTCCGCTATCGGCGAGGACGGTGACTTCGATTGAAAAAGCTTATGAACTCGCTCTATATTCTGACTCCCGACGCCTATCTGACGCTCGACGGAGAAAATGTTGTTGTCAAAAAGGACGGCGCGGAGATGGGCAGATTCCCTCTGCACAGTCTCGAACAGATAGTGACTTTTTCATACATGGGCGCGAGCCCGGCTCTCATGGGCAAATGTGCAGAGCAAAACAAGTCGCTGTCATTCTTCTCTCAAAGCGGACGGTTCCTCGCGAGAGTCGGCGGCGGAGTGCAGGGCAATGTGCTGCTGCGCAGGCAGCAATACCGCATCGCCGACAGTCCGAGTGAAAGCCTGCAGACAGCCAAAAATTTCATCACTGCAAAGATATTCAACTCCCGCTGGGTATTGGAGCGTTCATTGCGCGACCACCCGATGAGCATTGATGCAGGGAAAGTAAAAGACGCATCGGAAAAGCTGAAAGAATCCGTATACACGGCTCGCAGCTGCACGGACGACGGGTCGCTCCGCGGCATTGAGGGTGAAGCGGCAAGCACATATTTTTCGGTATTCGACGAGCTTATACTCAACCCCGACCCATGTTTCGGTTTCGAGACGCGAAACCGTCGTCCGCCGCTCGACTGCGTGAACGCGCTTCTCTCATTTGCCTACAGTCTGCTTGCAAACGACTGCGCGAACGCACTTGAAAGCGTAGGGCTTGACCCATATGTCGGCATGATGCACACTGACCGCTCGGGCAGGAAATCGCTCGCACTCGACCTTATGGAAGAGCTGCGTCCGTCGTTCGCCGACAGATTCGTGCTCAGCGGAATAAACAACCGCTCATTTCAGAGCAATATGTTTGCGAAGACAGACAGCGGTGCCGTACTCCTCACCGACGACGGTCGGCGATCGTTCTTCAAGCTTTGGAATTCGAGGCGGGACGAAAACCTGACTCACCCATTCCTGAAAGAAAAGATACAATGGGGACTCGTGCCGTATGTTCAAGCGCTTCTGTTAGCGCGCTACATCCGCGGCGACATTGACGAATATCCCCCGTTCCTGTGGAAGTAGGTGCGTTATGCTCGTATTGATAACCTATGATGTCAACACCGAAGACGCCGGCGGCAGAAAGCGACTTCGGAAAGTTGCGAAAGAATGTGTGAATTACGGTCAGCGAGTTCAAAACAGCGTATTTGAATGTGTATTGGACGCCGCACAATACAGATTAGTAAAACACAAGCTCGAACAGCTCATCGACACCGAAAAGGACAGTCTGAGATTTTATAATCTCGGGAACAACTATCAGACAAAAATAGAGCATATCGGAGCCAAGGCCGGATATCAGCCGGAAGGACTCCTTATGCTTTAGTGCGAAGCGGCATCGATCATAAAAAGTGCCGTATGTTCGCACCGAAAAAACCGTGCTTTTACAACTGTTTAAGTCAAGTAAAAAGCACAGCTGTCGCAAAAATATATAATATGTACAAACGCAATATTGTATATTTGTATATTTTTGCAGTCGCCCTCCCCACGGAGGGCGTGGATTGAAATATCGGTAACAGTACCGCTAAAACCAAGCTGCTGGTCGCCCTCCCCACGGAGGGCGTGGATTGAAATTCCCTGTCCTTGTCCCTGTTGTTGCGTTGTCTGCGTCGCCCTCCCCACGGAGGGCGTGGATTGAAATGTCTTAACACTCTTTTAATTAAATATGTATGTTATGATGGTCGCCCTCCCCACGGAGGGCGTGGATTGAAATAACAAAACCGTGTTCATGACGACACCCGAGATATGTCGCCCTCCCCACGGAGGGCGTGGATTGAAATACAGAGAGGTGCGTCAAATGAAGGTGTCGCAGCGGTCGCCCTCCCCACGGAGGGCGTGGATTGAAATGCCTTGCAACAGGTACAGTTGTCCCGAGAAACTACGGTCGCCCTCCCCACGGAGGGCGTGGATTGAAATTCAGAGCTCGAAAAAACGCCCACAGAGGGCGAGGTCGCCCTCCCCACGGAGGGCGTGGATTGAAATACGTGATGAGTGCGTGGCTAATGCGGCTAATAAAGTCGCCCTCCCCACGGAGGGCGTGGATTGAAATACATATGCGCCATCATCAGCCTTATAACGGTACTGGTCGCCCTCCCCACGGAGGGCGTGGATTGAAATTGCGGTTCGCTTTGTCGACGAAAATAATAATATTGTCGCCCTCCCCACGGAGGGCGTGGATTGAAATGATATGCGTATAGCGCTTAGTTGCGGCGTCGGACGTCGCCCTCCCCACGGAGGGCGTGGATTGAAATTATCACCATCCTTGACATGCGCATCATCCTTTGGCGTCGCCCTCCCCACGGAGGGCGTGGATTGAAATCGCCGAAAATTGCATACTAATTTCAAACCGTCGCGGTCGCCCTCCCCACGGAGGGCGTGGATTGAAATATCACGTGAGTCGCAAAGTCTTTTAAGTTCGGAAAGTCGCCCTCCCCACGGAGGGCGTGGATTGAAATCGCAAGCTTCTTTTTACGGGAGGGGAGAGCTTGACGGTCGCCCTCCCCACGGAGGGCGTGGATTGAAATATGCAAGCGATAATGTATCCGACGCTGGAGATGGTCGCCCTCCCCACGGAGGGCGTGGATTGAAATGGTCACAAAAGCAGTCAATCTTGTTCTTTAGAGAGTCGCCCTCCCCACGGAGGGCGTGGATTGAAATATAAAAATGTGACTGCCTATATACTAGATCATTGGGTCGCCCTCCCCACGGAGGGCGTGGATTGAAATAGTCGAGACTATCTGCTCAGCGTAGGTTGCTGCTGCGTCGCCCTCCCCACGGAGGGCGTGGATTGAAATGCCTTTTTCTTTATGCCGTAATAATTGGCAATGGCGTCGCCCTCCCCACGGAGGGCGTGGATTGAAATAGCACCTTTAAGACCGACATCAGAGCCGTTATATGTCGCCCTCCCCACGGAGGGCGTGGATTGAAATTATCTGCGGCGGCGACGCCAGACGGTGCGAGCACTGTCGCCCTCCCCACGGAGGGCGTGGATTGAAATGGCTTTTTCAGCGTTCGATGCTTTGTTCCAGACAGTCGCCCTCCCCACGGAGGGCGTGGATTGAAATAACCTGCCTGCCTGTGTCCCACTGGTATAGATGGTCGCCCTCCCCACGGAGGGCGTGGATTGAAATGCAAGCGGTATAAAGCAATCGCGCCTAATCGGGACGTCGCCCTCCCCACGGAGGGCGTGGATTGAAATTGACACTGAACTGTATCGAACAGCTGCAGGAGAGGGTCGCCCTCCCCACGGAGGGCGTGGATTGAAATTGTATGATTGCTGTTTAATCGCAGGAATCGGGGAAGTCGCCCTCCCCACGGAGGGCGTGGATTGAAATCTAAAATATGTTGTCTATGCCCTGCGCAGCGAGAAGTCGCCCTCCCCACGGAGGGCGTGGATTGAAATGAACCGAATCCGTTATCGCCGCGCGCCGTCTCGTCGTCGCCCTCCCCACGGAGGGCGTGGATTGAAATAAAAGTACGCCCGCCGTAGCGGCAGGAATTCCGGGTCGCCCTCCCCACGGAGGGCGTGGATTGAAATAGCTTTAATGCACTTGTTTTCCCACTTTTTGTAGGTCGCCCTCCCCACGGAGGGCGTGGATTGAAATAACAAGTTCGCCGGGCGCGGATCCGCACAAGGCAGTCGCCCTCCCCACGGAGGGCGTGGATTGAAATCTTGCGACATTTTCAAAGAATGTCTCTGCCGAATAAAGTCGCCCTCCACACGGAAGGCTCAGTCTGAAACAGGAGGTTATATCAAATACATTCGCAAGCTGACAACTGTCTTTTTATTGTTTTGGATCAGCGTTTTTTGAATATAAAAACAGCGCCTTGCAGTCAAATACAAGACGCCGCAATTATTGGATTGCAGTATAGCAAAACATCCATGCTTTACGCTCGACAGTTAAAATCAATAATCGATATATATTCCCTGTCTCCGTTCTTCCATCTTTTGCGCATGATATTCTGCATATTCTCTCACGAAGCGATGTTTCAAATCTTCCGGAGTATCAGGCGTAAAATATATTGTATAATCTTCTTCCACAACAATAGAGCCGGCACCAATTTTACGGCTTTTCTCAAAACCCTTTGGAAAAACCATGGCATAACCATTAATGTACGGCCACCTGTTTATCATTTATTCCATCAACTCCTACCTGAAGCAATTTACTGTTTTGATTGCTGCACTTTGTTTTTGAGGTCGAAAATAGAATCGATTCAAATCTTTTATCGAGACTGCCTTCTTTCGCTGCAGCCATCAATAAAATATTATACCTTCCTTTTGCGACAATTCATATATTTCATTCCAGTATTCATATGACTCAACGGCTTCCGGTGGGGCTTTTTCTGTCAGGTGCGGATAGTCGTTCTCATCATAGTAATACCACTCCGGATTGCGTTTAAAGAAAGTCCCCTTTTCTACATACCCGGACATAGATATATCGTCTCCTTTAAATTTATTTGCTCATGCACATTTATTTGGCGGTTATTGGTGCCATTTCTGTCTCTAACTCTCCACTGCCATTTACATCTTACACCGCCGTCGGAAATTCATCAATAGAATTTTGTCTTGGGCT
>ERZ1106939.2544-NODE-2544-length-11090-cov-3.977254_pt1 | contig 11090 bp, 10 predicted proteins | sample MGYA00403669_ERZ1106939 | MGnify/ENA primary metagenome ERZ1106939 (study PRJEB35170, sample SAMEA104062447) | human gut metagenome | biome: human gut; feature: human-associated habitat; material: faeces | place: Denmark | collected 2012-09-28 ...
GTCATGTGCGCTCTCGCGCTCTGCGCCTGCTCAGATAACGGCGACGGCACGAAAGCACAAACCAAGACCGAATACAAGCCCGATTACGGCGAGCTGTACTATGCCTCGGACGATGTCAAATTCGGCATCCTCGATGCGGCTGATGAGGTTCTTTCCGCCCTCGGAGAGCCTGTCAGCACCTTCGAGTCGAACAGCTGCGCATATCAGGGCAAGGACAAGTTTTATTACTACGACGGCTTTGAGATTCTGGTAAATGACGTTGACGGAACAGAGCGCGTCACCGGCATAACACTTGCCGACGATACAGTTTCAAATCCGCAGGGCGTAAAGATCGGCATGAAGGGCGACGAGGCGCTCAAGCTCATGGACGGCCTTGAGTACACGCAGTCGGGCGACACATATAAGTTCACCGTCGGCTCGACCCTGTTCAGACTCCAGGTCGGCGCAGACGGCACTGTAAAGGCAGCCGAATACTCGGTCGCCGCAAACGATAATTGAGGTGCGCCATGGCTGAGTACAAGAAGATGAAGCTGGAAGATGTCTTTGCCGATATAGAAAGAATAATGGGCTCGGAGCTTTCCGATGATGAAAAAAGCATGACGCTGCGCAAAAAGGGTGCGGCGGCCTACGAGAACGAGGACGATCCCGCTGCGGCCGCGTATTACGACGAGTCGATAGCCCTCGGCCTTATTGAGTCAGAGATGCTGCCGGAGGTGCTTTTCCGCTGCGGCGTGAGCTTTGCAAAGCTCGATGAGAAAAAATCCTTTGACTTCTTAAAGCGTGCGGCGGAGCTCGGCCACGTCAGGGCGATGCTCAACCTCGCCGTGTGCTATCAGAAGGGCGCGGGTGCGTCCAAGAACGAAAAGGAGTGCTACAAATGGGCGCTCGCTGCGGCGGACGCGGGCGATATCGAGGCGATGTATATCTGTGCGCTGTGCTCCGAGCAGGGCTTCGGCACGAGGAAAAACCCGGAGGAGGCCTTTGCTCGCTTCAAGCGTGCTGCCGAGGCCGGAGTGGTCGACGCCATGTACAAAACCGCACTCAACCATGACCGCGGCGAGGGCACATTCCGCAACCCGCAGGCGGCGTTCGAGTGGTTCAAAAACGCTGCCGAGATGGGGCATCCCGACGCTCAGCACGACCTTGCCGTGTGCTACGCAAACGGAGAGGGCACGCCGGCCGATCCCGCGGAGGCCTTCCGCTGGATGAAGCTCTCGGCGGAAAACGGCAGTGTCGACGCCATGCGTCTTGCCGGCGGCTGCTATTATAACGGCTTCGGCGTTAAGGAAAACCCGAAAAAGGCCTTTGAAATGTTCAAAAAAGCCGCCGAACTCGGCGACGTTGACTGCATGCGCATGACGGGTGATTGCTACGCCATCGGCAGTGGTGTTAAGCAAAACCGCGATGAGGCAATGCGCTGGTATCGCATAGCCGCCGAAAACGGCGATATGGACTCGCGCGAAATGATGGAAAATTACTGAATTGAATAGCAAAAAAACACGGTAGGTTTTCACCTGCCGTGTTTTTTATGTCAGCTTGATGTCAGCTTGTTTAATATGTCGATATCCGGTATCGCCGAGGTGCCCATGTCCGGAAAGGATGTGATGGCGCTCATAAGCCCCACCATTACAAAGGCAATGACCGCAAGCAAGGCAATGACTATAACTGCAATAATAAATCCCGTGCGTATATTGGCCTTTGCGCGGCGGATCTCCTCGTCATCTTCTTTTTTGTTTTTCTTCATCGTGCCTCACCGCCGATGACACCATTTTATATCATATAAAAATCTTGTCAACAAACTGTCTGTTAACATTGACAAATGCAGCCGGCATGATATAATAACAACATCAGTTGCGCAACAGCAGTTGCGCAAAAAATGAGGAAGTGATAATAATGCCGCCGAGAGTGAAGTTTTCGCGAGAAGAGATAATTGCCGCGGCGCTGGATATTGTGCGCCGGGGCGGAATGGCAGCGCTCACGGCCCGAAGCCTTGCAGCGGAGCTCGGCTCGTCCGCAAAGCCGGTGTTCGGCCTTTTTGAGAATATGCAGGAGGTGCAGGATGAGGTCGTGCGTGCGGCAAATGCCGAGTATCAGTCTTTTCTGCGCGCCGAGATGATGCGCGGAGCATATCCGCCGTATAAGGCCAGCGGCATTGCCTACATTGCCTTTGCCCGAAAGGAAAAAGAGCTGTTCAAGCTGCTGTTTATGCGCGACAGAACCGAGGAAGATTCGGAGACCGAAGATGAAAGCATTGACGGGATCATAGCGCTCATATCCCGAAATACAGGGCTGAGCAATGAGGATGCGCGCCTTTTCCATCTCGAGATGTGGATATTTGTCCACGGCATCGCGACGATGATAGTTACGGGATACCTCGACTGGGAAGAGGAATATGTAAGCCGCACTCTGACCGACGTATACGAAGGATTGAAAGCGCGCTGGTGCGGAGGAAACGGAAAATGAATGCGATAGAGATAAAAAAACTTACGAAAAAGTACAGGGACGTGACCGCCGTTGACGGTCTTGAGCTGAGCGTTCGTCAAGGCGAGCTGTTTGCACTGCTCGGCGTAAACGGAGCGGGCAAAACTACAACGATAAAAATGCTCTCGTGCCTGACCTCGCCCACGTCCGGCGAGGCGTTCCTCGACGGAAAAAGCATAGCTTCTCAGCCGGGTGAGGTGAAGCGCATCATAGGAGTATCGCCGCAGGAGACGGCAGTTGCGCCGAACCTGACGGTTATGGAAAACCTCGAGCTTATGTGCGGCGTGCACGGGCTTTCAAAGGATAAAACGCGCGTGCGGGCGCAGGCGCTGTGCGAAGAGTTCAAGCTCGGCGAGGCAAAAGAGCGCAAGGCCGGTAAGCTCTCGGGCGGCTGGCAGAGAAGGCTTAGCATTGCAATGGCGCTCACCGGCGATCCTGAGATACTGTTCCTCGACGAGCCGACGCTCGGCCTTGATGTCATTGCGCGCAGCGAGCTGTGGGATACCGTGCGCGCGCTCAAGGGCAAAAAGACGATAATACTCACAACACACTATATGGAGGAAGCCGAGGCGCTGTCCGACCGTGTCGGCATCATGCGCGGCGGAAGGCTGCTGGCCCTCGGCACGGCCGAGGAACTAAAAGCCCTTGCCGGAAAAGAAAAATTCGAGGATGCGTTCGTCGCGATAGTAAAGGGGGAGGGGAAATGAAAATGCTCACATTCTCCTCGCGCACGGCAAAGGAGATACTGCGCGATCCCGTAAACCTCGGCTTTGGACTCGGTTTTCCGGTGGCGCTTATCCTGCTGCTGTCGGCAATTCAGGCAAACATTCCGGTTTCTATGTTTGAGATCGAGAATCTTGCACCGGGTATGACCGTGTTCGGCCTGTCGTTCATGACGCTTTTTGCGGCAACGCTCATCGCAAAGGATCGCGAAAGCGCGCTTTTGCAGCGGCTTTATACAACGCCGCTCACGGCTGCCGATTTCATTTTCGGCTATACCTTGCCGCTGCTGCCCATTGCCCTCTGGCAGGCTGCCGTGTGCTTTGTAACGGCGTTTTTCCTCGGCCTTGAGGTGACGGTGAACGTCCTGTGGTCGGTGCTGATGATAATTCCCGCCTCAGTGTTTTTCATTGCGCTCGGGCTTCTGTGCGGCAGTGCCCTGAGCGTAAAGCAGGTAGGCGGCATATGCGGCGCGCTGCTGACAAACCTCACCGCATGGCTGTCCGGCATATGGTTTGACCTTGATCTTGTAGGCGGCGCGTTCAAAACGGTGGCCGAGCTGCTGCCGTTCTGCCATGCGGTGAGAGTCGAGCAGGCCGTCTGCGCAGGAAGCTTTGCGGATGTCTGGCCGGATCTTGCGTGGGTCATAGCCTACGCCGCTGCCGCCGTAATTTTCGCAGTCCTGGCCTTCCTGCGTCAAATGAAGCGCCAGTGATATTGAACGAACAATCCCTCCGGCGGAGCCGGAGGGATCGCTTTATATTATTTGAGATCATTCTTCCGAGCTTATGCCGATCGAAAGGCCGACGCCGAGGGCGGCGAGGACGGCGGCTGCGAAAGCGAGTGTGTCGATATCCCCGTAGATAAGTGAGGCAATGACGCTCACGGCGCCCAAGGCGGCGCCGAGGGCGGCGAGCTTAAACGCGAGGGAGTCCTGCTTTTTGGCCAGCAGTATGAGCGCCGCTGCGGCGGCAGCGACCGCAAGCAGGTGCGCGGCGTAAGTGATGATGAAGGATATAAGAGCTTTGAGATAATCCATGTGCAGCGCGCTTTCGTGCTTGCCGGCGGAGCTTAGAAGCTCGGCCGTTGTGCTGTCTGACGTACCATAGCCCTCGTCGATAAGGCTTTCGCGGCTGCGCTCGACCTTTTCGGCAATGTCCTCATAGACCGAAAGCTCCTCTGCCTTGGCGTCAAGTGCTTCCTTTTCCTTGTCAAGCTCGGCTTTCGTGTCGGCAACGGACTGCCCGTCGGCATCGAGCTTCGCAGGGCCGGACTCTATCTCCTGCTTCATGCCGGAAAGCTGCGCCTGGGCGGAATCTATCTGCTGCTGCGCCTGAGTAAGCCCGGACTCTCCCTGCTGAAGCTGCGCATAGGCCGAGTCAAGCTGCGCCTTCATGTCGGAAATGTAGCTGTCGGTCAGGTCGATACCGACCTTGCCGCCGACGATCTTGAGCGCCATCCAATGCGGAATGTGCTTTGCTTCAAGCTCGCTTATGGCAGACAACAGCTGATCGTAAGCGGCCTTGCCCTCGTTGTACGAGGCCCAGCCCGAGTCGAGCTGCGCTCTGCCGCTCGAAACGGCGCTCTGCGCGCCGCTGCTGTTAAACCGGTTTTTGCCGACATTGTAGGCTATAAGCTGCTGATTATAGCTCAAAACGTCCTCGTTGTATTTTTTATCTGCCGCCTCGTATTGCTTGTACTTTTCGTCATAAGCGGCTTTCTGCTCGTCATAAGCGGCCTTTTTCTCATCGTATTCGGCCTTGCCGTCGGCGAGCGCTTTTTCGTTATCGCTGAGCGCGTCAAGCTCCTTTTTGAAGGAGACGTAGTCTTCACGAACATCGCCGACGGGACTGATGCCGTCCGCTATCCCGGTAAGACCGGTCATGAACGCGGCAAGCAGCAGCACGACGGCAAGAACGATCGCGATCGCTCTCCACTGATTTTTGGATACCATGCTATCACCCTTGAAAGATCTGAATGATCAATGATTGATTATACTATAGGAAACTTGTTAACTCAATATGAATTCGTGCGAAAAATTTTTGCGGTGAGGGTATAAATGTGTAGTAATTTTGTAACCTGTGTGGTAGAATAATTTAAATTAACTGTAAGAAAGAAGTTTTTATATATGGATATCAAAAAACTCGAAAGCTACGCCGAGCTTATCGTCAGGGTCGGCGCGAATGTCCAAAAGGGACAGGATGTTGTCATTTCGGCCGAGCTTGATCAGCCGGAATTTGTCGAAATGCTCGTTGAGCAGTGCTATCTTGCAGGCGCTGCCGAGGTAAGAGTCGAGTGGACGCATCAGCCGCTCAGGCTCAAGCATGTAAAATACCAGACCGTCGAGCGCCTCGGCGAGATAAAAGATTGGGAAAAGCAGAAGCTTCTGAACAGAGCCGAAACGCTGCCGGCCATGATCTATATAGAGTCTGCCGACCCCTCGGGTCTTGACGGGCTGGATCAGGAAAAGTGGGGCAAGAGCGTCCAGATGCGCTGGAAGGTCATAAAGCCCATCCGTGACTCGATGGAGAACAAATACCAGTGGGTCATTGCGGCGGCGCCGGGCAAGGCGTGGGCAAAAAAGGTGTTCCCCGAGCTTGGCGAGGCCGAGGCAGTCGAAAAGCTTTGGGAGGCGATACTGTACACCTCGCGCGCCGAGGGCGACGGAGTGAAGGCATGGCAGGAGCACAATGCCGATCTCAAGAGCCGCTGCGAGTATCTCAACTCGCTCGGCCTGCGCAAGCTGCACTATAAAAGCGCAAACGGAACGGATTTCACCGTCGGACTCATTCCGCAGGCGCAGTTTCTCGCCGGAGCGGAGGATACGCTCGGGACAAACGTGCGCTTTAATCCCAACATCCCCAGCGAAGAGGTTTTCACAAGCCCCATGAAGGGACAGGCCGAGGGCATAGTGTATTCGACCCGACCGCTGTCCTACCGCGGCACGATGATCGAAAACTTCAGCATCCGCTTTGAAAACGGCAAGGTGACAGAGGTCAAGGCCCAAAAGGGCGAGGATGCGCTCAAGACGCTCGTGAACATGGACGAAGGCTCGAAAATGCTCGGCGAGTGCGCGCTCGTGCCGTTTGACAGTCCGATAAGAAACAGCGGCATAATGTTTTATAATACCCTTTTTGACGAAAACGCCGCATGCCACCTCGCGCTCGGCGACGGATTTGCTAACTGCATAAAGGACTTTGAAAACTACACGCTCGAGCAGTGCCGCGAAATGGGCATAAATTCGTCCATGATCCATGAGGATTTCATGATAGGCTCCGAGGATCTCAATATCACGGGCGAGACCGAAAGCGGCGAGAGAGTGCAGATATTCAAAAACGGAAACTGGGCGTTCTGATCTAGAGGAAGCAAGATGGAGATAGAAAACGAAAAGATAAGGTATTCGGTCAGCCGTAAGAACTTCTTCGTCAAGCTTGCGGTGATCTTCATGATCCTGTCGGCGCTCTGCCGCTTCCTCGGCTATTGGGGCTTCTGGTCGAATCAGACGGCCGGATTTGTCACATTTCAGATTGTGCTGCCGATACTGTGCAACCTGCTGTTCATCGTGCTCGTTCTGTATGCAGGCAGGCGCTTTTTCAGTCTGACGTTTATCCCGGTCATACTGGGTGTAATGTTTTTCATAATCAAAGCCTTCGGGTTTGACAGCATACTGCACACGATACTGTGCATATGCCTGTATCTTGCCGTCGCGTTTATCTACACGGCGACGGTGTTCGGCGTTATCCGGACTAAGTGGCTGCTTGCGCCGCTGTTCGGTCTGCCGCTTATAGTACATATTTACCTTGACAGAGACATGATCGCACCGAAGGGGAAGACTGTTGTGCTCGCGGAGCTTTTGCCCGAGATATCTGTGCTGTGCATTATGGCGGCGCTTTTGTGCATTTGCTTTGCAATGAAAAGGCGCGACTTTGCAGCCGAAAAGGCGAGCAGCGCCGAGCAGCAGACGATAGATCTGCTCGTCAGCAATGAGGAGCCGCCCGCATCCGAGATCATGCCCGATGCTGCGCCGCAGGAGGGCGATGCACATGAGTGATACTATCAGAAAAGACCCGACTGAGGAAAAAACCGTAGTCGTCAAAAAAAGCGATATCGAGCAGCAGCTCCACAGAGCCGACGAGGAAAAAACCGTCCTCGACACGGTCAATGAGGGATACAAGAGCATATTTGACCCCGAGCTTGAGGAGATACTGCGTGAAACCGAAGGATATGAGCTTACTCCGCAGGACGAGGACGGCGAGCCGGAATACGAGGAAGAGCCGGAGTACGACGAGAGCGAATCGGACGCCGAGCGCATCATACGCGAGCAGTCCGAGCACCGCACGCATAAAAAAAGAAAAAAGCTCATCATTGTGTGTGTTGCCATCGTGGCTGTGCTCGCGGCCATGCTTGCGCTGATACTCGCACTCAAAAACGGCGGAACGGAAAGCGAATACAGCAATGCATTCAAGCAGGCGCAGGAATATTACTACGCCGGAGATTACGATAACGCGCTTACAAAGCTGCGCGAGGCAATGGAGGTCAAAAAGACCGACGAGTGCCTGCTTCTTATGAGCCGCTGCTATGAGGCCAAGTACGATTACGTCAATGCCATTGCCATCCTTGAAAGCTCAACAAGCGGCAGCGACGAAATAAAATCCGAGATCGAGCGGCTCAAAAAGGCCAAGGAGGATTACGACAGCGGCAAGATAGTCGTCATCTGCGGCGAGCAGTTCGACGTGGAAACGACGTCGCTGGATCTGTCGAAAAAGGGCGCAGGCTCGGCCGCCCTCAAGGATATAGCAAAGCTCACCGAGCTTACGAGCCTCAAGCTTTCCGACAATAAGATCGACGAGCTTGATTTCCTCACGCCGCTCAAAAAGCTCACCTCGCTCGACCTTTCGAACAACAAGATAAGCGATATTACACCGCTCAAAAAGCTCAGCTCGCTCAGAACGCTGCACCTTGACGGAAATGAGATAAAGGACTTTTCTCCGCTTTATGATATCGACAGTCTGTCCATGCTTACCATCGGGCAGATTGATATAAGCGCGTCTCAGCTCAAGGAACTGAAAGCGAAGCTTCCAAACTGCATCATATACAGCGACGATGCAAAGGAGGACGTTATTGAGATAAAGCTCGGCGGCAAGACGTTTAAAAACAATGTGAAGGAGCTTGACCTTTCCGGCTGCGATGTTCATGATATCACGCTGCTGTCGGCCTGCACGAAGCTTGAAAAGCTCGACCTTTCGGATAACTCGATCTCCGATATCTCGGCGCTTGTCGATCTTCCGAGCCTTAAAGAGCTTGATATCTCAAACAACCGCATAAGCGATATAAGTCCGCTTATGAGCGTGCCGAAGCTTGAGTACCTCAATCTTTCCGGCAACAGGATAAAATCGGTCGCGGCGCTTCAGGATCTTTCCGGGCTTACGGAGCTTAATGTCAGCGGCAACGAGCTTGGAAGCATCGCCGCCATAGGCAGGCTAACAAATCTCAAAACTCTGTGGATGGATAAGGTCAGCCTGTCCGACGCAGACCTCGAGGAGCTTTATAACCTCAAAAATCTCAAAAAGCTCAGCATAAAGGATAACGCAGACCTGAGCGAGGCGGCCGTTGCAACGCTGAAAAAGAAGCTCTCCGGCTGCTCGATCAGCCATTCCGAGCTTAAAAGCGAGATCGTCCTCGGCGGCAAAAGCTTTGCCGTGGACGCCGAAAACGTTGAGGCAAACGGCCTCGGCCTGAGCGATATCTCCAAGGCGTCGGGCTTTACTAACGTAAAGCACCTTGACCTGTCAAATAACTCGATATCAAGGCTCTCGCCGCTGTCAACGCTTAAAACGCTCGAAACGCTCGATCTGTCGAATAACTCGATCAGCGACATTTCGGCGCTCGCCTCACTTAAAAATCTCAAACAGCTCTGGCTCAACGGAAACAGCATCAGCGCAGACCAGATACAGGCGCTGAAAGCCGCTCTGCCCGACTGTTATATAAGTGTTGAATAAAAATGTGAGAACAAATTTTAAATTTTAAAGCAAATTCAACAAAAGCGTCTTTCATTTTACATGCGCTTATGCTATAATAAAGTTAAGCAGGAAGCATCCTGCAAAGCAGAAAGGAGCCGGCACATATGAAATTTACGTTTACCGAAAAAAAGATGGGCACCTCCGAAGAGCTCAGAGCCTATACTGAGCGCAAGGTTGGCAAGCTCGACCGCTTCTTTAAGACCGAAAGCAGCGCAAATATCACGTTCAGCATGGAGCGCGGCAGATTCCTGGCTGAGATCACGGTTTCCAACAACGGCCTGTATTACAGGGCAAGCGAGCTTACAAACGATATGTACGCTTCCGTTGATTCCGGCGTCGCGGCCATCGAACGCCAGATTCGCAAGAACAAGACCCGTCTTGAAAAACGCCTGAGAGAAGGCGCGCTCGAGAAGGAGGCGAGACCCTCGTTTGCTCCCGCTGAGGACGATGAGGATGAGGAATTCAAGATCGTGCGCAGCAAACGCTTCCCCATCAAGCCCATGTCCCCGGAGGAGGCGATCCTTCAGATGAACCTTCTGGAGCATGAGTTCTTCGTGTTCCGCAACGAGCAGGAGGACGGCGCGATCTCAGTAGTCTATCGCCGCAAGAACGGCGGCTACGGTCTTATAAGCGACGACTCTGAATAAGAATTAAATAGTTGCTGCCCCGCTCAAAAGCGGGGCAGTTTTGAGGTATCAGGATGAACTACACGGAAGTCACGATAGAATACAAAAACACCGACGAGGTATGCGACAGGCTCACTGCCCTCGGCATAGACGGCTTCGTCATCGAAAACGAGGACGATTTCAAGGCCTTTCTGGATAACAACCGCCAGTACTGGGACTATGTCGATTCCTCTCTTGAGGACAGCTACAAGGGCGTATCGCGCGTGAAATTCTACGTCGAGGATAACGACAAGGGCGCAGTGCTACTCGCCGCCGTCAGGGCGGAGTTCGAGGTAAAAACGGCTTCCGTGTGCGATGCGGACTGGGAGAATAACTGGAAGCAGTACTACGAGCCGCTTGAGATCGGCGAAAAGCTCCTCGTCGTGCCGGAGTGGATAGACTGCTCCGATGAGGGCAGGATGCCCCTGCGTCTCGACCCCGGTCTCCTGTTCGGCACGGGCTCGCACGCGACGACGCGCATGTGCCTCACGGCGCTCGAAAAATACGCGGGCGCGGGCAAGAGGGCTCTCGACCTCGGCTGCGGCAGCGGCATACTCGGCATCGGTGCGCTCGTTCTCGGCAGCGACTTCTGCACTGCCTGCGACATCGACCCCAAAGCGCCCGACACCGTCATGGAAAACGCGGCACTCAACGGCATCGGGACAAACAAAATGAAGGTCTATGCCGGCGATATAATCGGCGACGCAAAACTTCGCAAAATGCTCGGCACGGGCTATGATATCGTGCTTGCGAACATCGTCTCGGACGTGATAATCCCCCTTGCGCCGTTCGTGCGCGCCTTCATGGCGCCGGGCGGAGTTTTCATCACCTCCGGCATCATAGACGGCCGAGAGGACGAGGTCGCCGCCGCCCTGCGCTCGGCCGGACTTGAGATCATCGCCCACCGTCACGAGGAGGAGTGGCACTGCTTCGAGTGCAGGTGCTCATAACAAAATAAAAAAGAGACGTACACAGCATTTGCCGTGTACGTCCTTTTTTCTGCCTATGTAAGTACCACCAGCGACGGGGCGAGCACACAGATAAGCCCGACGGAGGTCCAAATGAAGGTTTTCATATACTCCTTGACGTTTTTGCCCTGTACGGCGTTTTTGATGCACTCAAGCACGCCGTAAAATGTCGCGGGTACGAGAAATATGCCGAGATAAAGCGGGAACACGGTAAAAATGGTCCAAATACCTCTTGT
>ERZ1106939.2545-NODE-2545-length-11089-cov-19.645822_pt1 | contig 11089 bp, 17 predicted proteins | sample MGYA00403669_ERZ1106939 | MGnify/ENA primary metagenome ERZ1106939 (study PRJEB35170, sample SAMEA104062447) | human gut metagenome | biome: human gut; feature: human-associated habitat; material: faeces | place: Denmark | collected 2012-09-28 ...
TTTTCTTTTACAACTTCAAATACATTCATGTGACTCCTTTCCTGAAACGAAAAAAAGCACCTGTCATTTTCAAAACGAAAACAGCAAGTGCCTTAAAGTTCCATATTTAATTTTGGGTGCAAAAAAGCAGGAGACCTTTTCGGATCTCCTGCTTAGTAAAGCTGTGAAGATTTATTAGTAAGAAGATGTCTAAATTTTATTTCTCATCTTCTACAAATTCAAATAACTCCTCCACTGTAACATGAAATACTTTTGCAATATCCATGGCTAATTTAAGAGACGGATTATATCTGCCATTTTCAAGGTGAACTATCGTTTCTCGTCTCGCACCAACAAGCTCTGCAAGTTCGCTTTGCTTATATCCTGCCTGCTCACGATATTCTTTAATTTTTGTAACAAGAGCCATATCATACCCCCTTGCTATCTATAATCACAAACATCAATGTTCTAATAATAGATAAAATCAAAATAGTTAAAACTATAATCCACCCAACTACTCCCATATTGATAGCATCAACATGACCCAAAACAGCACATCCCCAGGCAACTACAACCATAACAGCGACAAAAACCTTCAAGCAAAATGAATCACATCGTTTCAAGTTTCGCTCTGCCATTTCATCAATTCCTTCCTTTTTGTATTTCTTAATTCTCATTTGCTGAAATGCAAAAAATGCAGCAAGGAAACAACCAAGTACAAGCTGTAAAGTTAGATACCAGTCTTTCCAATCCGTTCTTGCCCACATCCAGTAGTAAGATGCAAGAATGATTGCGTAGATTATTTTTGTTCCAACAATTTCTCTTAAAGATACTTTTTTATTCATGTTTCTTCCTCCAATGTTATATATTTCGCACTTGCGATGTTATAAATATATCACTCAGATATACAAATGTCAATAGCAAAAGTGAAATATTTTTAACTTAGTTTTCTGACAAACTTACCCTCCCAAAGCAAAAGCACCTGTCATTTTCAAAACGAAAATAGCAAGTGCCTTAGAGTTCCATATTCAATTTTGGGTGAAAAAAAGCAGGAGACCTTTTCTGATATGCTCCCTTTATGAGAGACAGTGAAAAAACAAACTGTCATCATGAAGGGAGCATATCATTCGGATCTCTTGCTTAGTAAAGCTATGAAGATTTAATTGTAGTCAGTTTTTCTTATACCATCCGAAATTTATACTTTAATGTTCTCTCATAACAAAAATCAATTTTGTCCTCCAACAAAAATACCGTTTGGGGGATTATCCCATATAAAATTATCCTCAGCCACTTCGCTCTCCAATGCAATTTCAATTTTATATATCCCCACATTTTGGGCATTTTCATCATCCTCACTATACATATAAAAATTCATACAATACCGTTCCTTTTCTGTCAATATGAGATACATACCATCCAATTCCGTTTTCCTTTTACCATAGTTGCTTTCACTTGATGATGCACAATCGCCCTCAAAACTTTGGATACTGCCCTCAATATAATCGAAAAAAGCAGAGATTTCAGTGTCTAAATTCTCAATGTTCTTTTTGCTTTCTTCGGAAAATAGAGATTTGAGTTTCTCTGAATCCTGTTGCTTACATGCCTCGATAATTTGTTGACACATCTTATCCGTTTCATTTTGTTCAGAGCTAAACCAGTCATTGAAATATTTGTTAGAGCAGCCTGTTAAACCGAGTATAATAATCACACTGAAAAGCAACAGTACTTTCTTCATATAATTACATCCTTTACTTGATAATTGCAAAATCACTTATTGGATTAAGGTCATTACAAAAAATTTCTTACTATCATTATACTTCATCAACCTAAAGAATGGAAGATATTTTCTTGTTTCCTAAAGCAAAAGCACCTGTCATTTTCAAAGTGAAAACAGCAAGTGCCTTAGAGTTCCATATCCTGTTTTTTGCTTTTCGCCTGATCCGTCCGGCTGACTTCACGCTCTGCCATTTCTTTCTTTTTACGGCTCAACTGCTCTATAATGGAACTTTTGGCTTTCTTCTTGATTTGCTCCGTTCCGGCTTTTTTGACCTCCGGCTTCATCAGCGTGGTTTGGATTTTCTGAATGGTTGATTTCATAGCGTTTGTGATTCTGGCAATCACGCCATCCAATCGTTTCGTTGCATACTCGATTTCTTTCTTTGAAGCCTTACGCTCAGGGGAGAGAACCCATGCTTTAGACTGATCCACCAGTTTAATATCCTCCTTGTGCGTTTCCAGTTTTACAGTATCAGCAACGACCTCAACCGCCTTGTCATAGGCAATATCGGCAACCTCATCCACCAGAGCTTCCACATCTTCAATCTTCATCGTGAGTTCTTCCAATTTTTGCTCCTGTGCTGCCAGTTGCTCCTTTTGCTTGAAAAGAATATAGTCCTGTTTTTCCAGATATGCACGACCACCATATTCCGGTTCTTCTTCCAGTTGTAAGCCATGCTTTTTCGCCACATCAAACAGCAGTACTCGGCAAGCTGAATCGAAAGTCATCTTGCGGTTGTTTTTTCTTCCGACAGGCTTCTCCGGTTCCGGCAGTTCAAACCCCAGTGCCTCCAAAGCCTTTTCCTGTTGTGGGGCAATCTCCCCATATTGATTTTCACAGTCGAACACATGACGCTCGTGAATATGAGGGGTGCTTTCATCCAAGTGCAGCGCCCAATTCAGGATATGGACATGAGAGCCGAAACGCTCATTTACGATTTCCATAAATTCTGTGACGATCTCAATGAGCAATTCCGGCGGAACATGATTATCAAGCGTTCCAATCTGATAGACCGTTTCCTCTGGACAGGTCTTTTTGCTTTTGAGTAAATCTCCGGTTTCCTTATTTCTTTCAGGGTGTCGGTTCTTCACATTTCTTTCGTTCTGCCTGGTCACAAAATCACGATACCGCTGACGATAAAAAAGCTGTTCCACATCTTCAAAAGTGGCAGACAGCGCATTTTCCTTTTCGGGATTTTTGAAATTGCGGAAGCCATTGTAACAGTCCCAATAGAGATTTTGTTTGGCTCGTTCTTCGTCAATGTGTTCGCTGTTGGAAATGTCAAAACTGCGGTCATTGTGCTTCGGGTTATAAACGCCATTCTTTCCGGCTCGTCCATTGTGTCTTGTTAATTTCACATGAGTTCCTCCTTTTCTTTTTGATTTCCCCGACAGGGGAGAAGGGCAGCGAAGCTGATTCCTTGCGGCTTTCTGCGTCAAGTAATACCCAGTACTAAGTGGCGAAACGCCACTTAACTGGGCAAGGCTGCCGCCCTTGACCTGCACAGGGGTATTGCATTCCCTGTACCCATGCACAAAGGGTTGCACCCTCTGTACTCCCGCCCGAACAAACTGACTTCGCCCCGTCCCAAGCTCTGTCAGTTCCTTCGGTTTTACAAAACAGTCCACCGGACTATTTTGCAAAAAGAAAAACCGACGCATGATCACTTTACGCTCAATACATCGGTTTCTTCATCTGACCTTAACGGTCATATTCAGTTGTGGCAGATTAGACAATTTGAAAAATTACTCTGGCATATCTACTGAATAACTTAGATTGTTTCCTCTCTTGTCGCTCTTTAAATCATCATAATACCATAGATACATCGTTCTGTCATATACATTGATTTCAATAACACCATCTGGCTTTTGACCTTCTACTTCTAATGAGTAAATTTCCTTATCATGTGCATAGCCAAAAACAAATCTGGTATCTGGATAATTTGGATTCAAGTCCTGTTGAAAATCACTTAATTTTAAAGATGAATGAATTAGTTCTGTAATATCAGATATAAGAATGCTATCCGCTTTAGTTGTAACCGGTGTAGCATTCATAAACGCATATTGTACAGTTGCTTCCTCCACCTGTTTTTTGCAGCGTGCCATCACAAAACCTTGAACGGGATCATTATCGCTTCCTGCCCGATAGAAAATCGTATCATACTGTTTGCCATTCCATATATGCAATATTTCATCAACATGATTAAGAAAATCTTCTGGAACAGAAAATTCTTCATTTTCAGTATTCAAAGGAGAATTCAAAATAGCTTCTTCGACAGAACTATAATATATGAGTTCAGAATCCTTTTTATCGTAATCGCTCAAATTGAATTCGACATATGCATTGTCTTTATTGTCATCTTCCGGAACATAAGTATAGCGACCATTTTCAATATGGTCATCATAATCAACAAACAGTCCAATACATATCAGTGCTGCAAAAATCAAAAAGACTATTCCTATAATGATTAGCAATATTTTCAAAAATTTTTTCATACAAAAGTCCACCTTCTTGCTTCATTTCAGTAAATTATATCATACCGATATGAACAATTCAATTTACACTCTATCAAGTAGTTTTTTTACTTACCTGTAACGCACATTTCTGCAAAATCCATAGTCCCCGATACTTTCCTCACAGGCGATAGGCAACGGTCAAAACATCAGGTCTGCACCTGACATTTTAACCGCATATCAGCCCTGATTATCACATTATCCCTGCTGGCTGTTCAGCCCATGCTTTTTCGCATATTCGCTGGCTTTCTGTCTGCGTTCCTCACTGTAAGGCGGCAGGAAACGGATAGACAGACGGGACTTTGCCAGCTCATAAGAAACACCGCCTTGAACATTGGATTTTTCCAGTCGGCAAAGGCCAGGGTACTTCTTAGCAAAAGCAGCCAACCTCTTTTTCAATCCGGCGTTGTGGGTGTAGATATTTGCCTTGTCCTCGCCCTCATTAAAGAGAACGATTGTTTCTTTCTCAATCTTCGTCAGTCTCTCCATAGCAGCCCTCCCTATGGTTTTTCAACACACGCAGCTTGCAGTAAAAGCAGCGATACCACCTTTCAACACCCTCAGCACTCAGCTTGACAGAAAGCATATAAAACAGCTTCTTCGCCGCTGGATCGGGTGCAAGGGCAGCCACCATACGCAAACGCTCGACAGTTGCTTTCAGGTTCGGACAGCCAAAGGCATAAAGGACTTCCATTTCATTCCGGTTCATCTTCATTGTGTTTTCCTCCTTAAAATTTGATAAATGAAAAGCGACAGACACTTCATAAGGAAATACCTGTCGCTTCGTTTACGGTATAAAATTGTTGGTTTTAGACTTGATAAAATCAGCAGTAAATCATTTCCTGTCTGATGATTTCTTCGGCTCGGTTACGGATAGAGTTCATGGACTTTACCCACAACATCTGATTGTCTGCTTTCATGGTTTCGGTCACACCCTCGGCTTGTTTCATCTGCTCAATGATAAGGCTGCACCTTTCCGTTGCCTGTTCGTTCAGGGCAGCAAGGTAAGTATGCAGTTCGCCGGATAAACAGAGGGCAGAGAACCTTGCAGGGCGGTATTGCTCCAAATATGTCCTGTGCAGTCTGCCCCACATACCGATAGGGCGGTGTTCCTCCGGCAGCTTCAAGTCCGGCACATAGTAATCGCCCACAAGAACATAGTCCAGACCGTTACTTTCGTCATGGATTCGTGGTTTCAATTCTGTCATGCTATTTTTTCTCCTTTCACTTTTTGCCGATTTGATTTGCTTGTGGCGTTCTGTTCAGCACACAGCTTGCTATCAGAACTTTTTTCTTCTGCTATACGCTCATACTCCGCTAATTTTTTTGATTTCTCACGAATCTTTTTCATATACTTACGATTGGATTCTCGTTTTCTGCGAAGTCGATCTGCTTCTTTTTCAGCAGCAATCCTTTCTTCCTCGGTTGGTTCATGCTGCTCCACAGGTACTTGAAATTGCCCGACATAGTTAAGATATATCTCCACCTCTGTGGTGCGGTCTGCACCTTTTCCTTGTGGCTCGTGAACCAGAATTTTGTCTATAAATTCATTTATCATGGCAGGAGTAAGTTCTGTAATGTTCTCATACTTTTTGACCAGCTTTAGAAAACGCTCCACATTATTTTGACCGCCTATAATCCGTTGCATATCAGCGGTGTCAGTCTCAATAATCTTGTTTAGCTCGTTCTGCTCATTTTCATAATCAGTAAGCATACTCTGAAAAAGTCTGTCCGGCAATCTTCCAATCACATTATCTTCATAGATTTTCCTGATAAGCATATCCAGTTCGTGAACTCGCTTCTGATTTCTTTCAATGCGGTTTTTTACAGTTTCAGAAACAGCAATATCTTTCATCGCCGATTCTTCTTGCAGAGAATAGACAAACTCCTGCTCATTCAAAGAAACATAATGGCAAGTCTCTTGTATGGTTTTCAGAATGATGCTTTTAAGTGCTTTTGTTGAAATATGGTGGCAAGTACAGTGCCGATCATACTTCTGATAAGCAAGATTATAAGTGGAACATTCATAACAATCTGCCGGATTTGAATGGCTTATCCGCTTTTCGCCTTTGGTAGTATAGTATATTCTTTCACGCCCTTTTCGTTGCCTGTGATTATACATCGGCGCACCACAGTCAGCACAGTAAATCTTTCCGGTTAGAACATTAGGCTCACCCATAGGATCTGCTTTTCTTACATTCTGTCTTAACTTTTGAGCAAGCAGCCATGTTTCTTCATCGACAATAGGCTCTTGTGTATCATCAAAAACCACCCAATCTTCCTTATCTGCCCTTTTCGTCTTTTTGTCCTTATAGGAATTTTTGAATGTCCTGAAGTTGACAGTCTTTCCAATATACTCTGGTCTGGCAATCAGAGTAGTAACCTGATTTCCTCGCCACATATACGGATTTTCTTTGTCATAGTTGCTTGCATGATTTCCAAGTCCCTTTTTTCCAAGATAATAAGACGGTCTTTCTATTTTTTCTTCTGAAAGTTCTCTTGCTATCTGATAAGGTCCTTTTCCCTCAATAGTCATGCGATAAATTCTGCGGACTACTTCGGCAGCTTCTTCATCAATAATCCAATGGTCGGGGTTTTCGGGGTCTTTCAAATAGCCGTATGGTGGGATATTACTTGTATGAGCGTTGCCGGAAGAACCTCTGGATTTCAGTACAGCTTTAATTTTCTTACTTGTATCCCTGACAAACCACTCATTCATGATATTCAGAAAAGGGGCAAACTCACTGGTTTCTTGACGGTCACTGTCAATACCATTATTGATTGCTATAAATCGAACTTCCTTTTCTCTAAACAGAATGTCAGTGAAAAAACCTACTTGCAAATGGTCTCTGCCGATTCTGGACATATCTTTGCAGATACAGGCAGTGATTTCTCCGTTTTTAACACCTTCAACAAGTCTGTTCCATGAAGGTCTGTCAAATAATGAGGTGTGATAGCGATAGCGGCAAAAAGCTAATAAAATCAATGGTTTTGCGGACAGCGGATAGACAGGGAATGTGTTAAAAACTGAATACGCACACAAACGGCGTTACCTTAACCCCTTTGGGGGAGAAAGTAACGCCGTTTTTTTATGCCCGCAGGAAAGGAGGTGCAGCCGGAATGTATTTCACAAAGGGCAAGCAGCGGGCGTTTGAATTGCTCATGCAGCAGAAGCCGGGATTTGACCGCTATCAATCCGGTTGTGCCGGAGATGATGAAGATTGCGGCACTTGCCGTTTCTACCGCCCCGGGTGGAAATATGAGTTTTGCGTTTTCAAAGAGTGTCCCTATTGCCCCGGCAAAAGGACGCGGAAAACGCACGCCAGCATGGACAAATAGACGGGCAAAAGCCCTTGTGCCATGCGGCTTTGCAGACGCGAAAACGGCAAAGGGCATATTGCAATACCAAAACAGCCGAAAACGGCTTTCTAATTGTCCACGCATACCAAGAGAGGAAGTGAGGAAATATGGCAGTTTTCAGAGTGGAGCGAAATACGGGATATACCGTTATGAGCAACCACCACTTGCGAAACAAGGAATTGTCCTTAAAGGCAACACCTTCGACACCGGAGGATATGGAATGATGTACCCTAAGCCGGTATACAAGAAAAAAAGAAAACAGCATAAACCGTCAATCCTGCAGTTTAAAGACGGCACCTGCTATCTGTGCACAAGACTTAACGGAGACTACGGAAGGAAGCCTCTGCAGGAGCATCACATATTCGGAGGCCCAAACAGAATACACTCTGAGGCATACGGCCTCAAGGTGTATCTGTGCATAGAACATCATACTGCTGGACCGGCAGCAGTCCACAACAACGCAGACAATATGCGGAAACTTCAGAGAGACGGTCAGCGTGCATTTGAGAGAGAGCACACAAGGGTAGAATTTATGAATATATTCAGAAAAAATTATCTTGATGATGGAGATTAATACCAAATGGGAGGGAAGATGATGACAAGAATATACTTAAGCGGACCAATTACAGAAGTAAATGATTACATGTACAAGTTCGGTGACGCCGAGGAGTATCTTGAAGAGAAATACACGGATGCGGCGGTGGTGAATCCAGCACGCATCCTGTCACAGCTGCCTAAAGAATGGTCATATGAGGAGTGCATGGACATATGTCTGAGGCTCCTGGATAGATGCGACACGATATATATGCTTGACGGCTGGCAGCAGTCTAAGGGGGCAAACCGTGAATACGGTTATGCGCTGGCAAAAGACATGATGATCATAAAGGAGGATTAATGACAGGAAAGAACAGTGAAGGATATTCAGATCCAACAGCGAGCATTGCGATATCAAGAGCGACAAGGAAGGAGAACAAAATGGATACAGCAAGACCGGGAGAGATATGGATAGTACAGAGCGCACAGGGAGAAAGCCCGGCGCTCATCCTCGCAGACAATGGAAGGATAGCAACATACATCAAGCTGAGAAAGGGATGGCTGAGAGAGGGATGCATGGATGATGCAGACGTAAGGATCGTATATCAGGGAAAGATGTATGCATCACCGGCAATGATACAGTACACCAAGAGCGAGAACTGCGTAGGCTATGAGAAGACAATAACAGACGCTGAATATGATGTGGTGCGTAAGGCTATAGCGGACGCGCTGGGCATCGTGCTTGCAGATGAAACAGACATGCCTGTAGCGGAGCTGTTAGAGATAGACACATCAGAGTCAGGGGAACTTAGAAACAAGATACACAGTCTCGAGGTATCGCTCGCCAGATGTGAGGGCGAAAGAGACGTGTACAAGGAACTATTCACAGAAAGGAGCAAGGAATGAAACAGCCAAGAGACATATACATAAACAGCATGACAGCCGAGTGCGAGGACACCATGAGCATACACAGGATAGTCATATATGCCGACTTTGTTCAGCCGGTGACATACAGAGAGGCCGAGCAGTATATAACAGAGATCATGCGCAGAGGATGCGACAGCCTCGATGAGGAGCGGGCAGAGCCGAGAAGATTAAATTGATAGAGAGAAGTAAGGGAGGAGATACACGATGCCGAACGTAAGGCCACTCAACACGAAGAAATACGGAATATCCAAGCACGCCTTTGCCACGGCATACTCATACTGTCTGCAGTATAGGGAATGGCAGACAGAGATGGCGGACATGACAACCACATACAGGAGCCCACAGGCCACAGGGATGCCGACAGGGTCAGGTGGCAGCTCAGACGCCACAGCAGATGCAGGCATGAGGATAGCGGAGCTTGCGAGTAAGGTGGCATTGATAGAAGATACAGCAAGACTGGCCACGTCAGGATATGATGCAGTATATCCGTATCTGCTCCGATACGTAACAACAGAAGGCTGCACCTTTGAAATGATCAGGCAGCAGGGAGTACCGTGTGGCAGAACATTGTTCTATGAACTCCGCAGAAAGTTCTACTATCTTATGGCAAAAAAAATATAAATTGCGGCACTCAGAGGACAAGAAAACAGATATAGTTATATCATCGCCAAATGAGGATAAGCCCTCAAACATATATATGAGCTCCGGGAGACCGGAGCTTTTGTTGTGGAGAAATGTATGAAAGCTGATGAACTTAAGAAGTGGATAGAGGAATTGATTGACAAGGATGAGTTGTGGAGATTCTACAAGTCCAAGGAGTGGAGAACACTCAAGGATAAGATCCTAAAGGAGAATCACTACGAATGCGCCGAGTGTAAGAAGCGAGGAGTCATCACAAGATACGATGTGGATGACGAAGGCAACAAGCATCTTCTCAGCACGGTACACCATGTACAGTTCGTTCGCAAGCATCCAGCTCTGGCACTCAGCAGGACATACACATATGGTGGCAAGACATATCAGAACCTTATACCGGTATGCAAGGCGTGCCATAATAAGCTCCACCCTGAGAAGTGGAAGAAGAACGGATATAAACACAACGATGAAGAACATTTCGTGAATGAAGAACGCTGGTAGAGTACCCCCACCCCCCTATTACCCTAATTTTGGAGAGGGGAAAGCAACGGGGGAATGGACACGACAAAACATCCTCGCGCACGCACGCGAGAAAAAAGGGAGGTGAGATCAAAAAATGGCACAGCAGTCGCAGGCAAAAATCAGAGAGTCACTCATGGCACAGCTCAGAGCCAAGGGTGCAGATGTATCACATTTTGAGGCACTGGTTGATGATTACATGGAATATTGCAAGCTGATCAAGAAGATGAAGGCTGATATCAAGAAACGAGGTATGACATATACCGCCACATCGGCAGCAGGCAAGGAGTACGAGAAGGATAACCCAAACGTCAAGCTATTGCCGCAGTATACCAGAAGCCAGCTTGCAATTCTCAAGGAGCTGGGGCTCACAACCGACAAGATAGCGGAGGATGACGGCGATCTTTAGGATTGACAACATACAGGAGATTCAGGAATGGATAGACATCGTTGAACAGGGCACCTATAAATGTTGCAAAGACCAGGAAAACCTAGTCGCACACGTTAAATGGTGCTTTGAGAATGAGCCAATTCACGTTGACACGGAACAGTTACAAAAGTATATGCACTTGTGCGAGCAGTACGTGCCATTTGAACTGTTCCCGTGGCAGCGTTTTGTTATAGTGTTACATGACTGCACGTACTGGGATGACACTGGAATGCCGAGATGGCCGGATCTCTTTACCATGATTGGAAGAGGTGCCGGAAAAGATGGCATGATAGCAATTGAGAGCTTCCTGCTCTCGTCTCCGTATAATGGCATCCGTGAATATGATGTGGATATTTGTGCCAACAACGAGGACCAGGCAACACGCCCAGTTAAAGATCTGACAGGATTCTTCGA
>ERZ1106939.2548-NODE-2548-length-11085-cov-14.008160_pt1 | contig 11085 bp, 10 predicted proteins | sample MGYA00403669_ERZ1106939 | MGnify/ENA primary metagenome ERZ1106939 (study PRJEB35170, sample SAMEA104062447) | human gut metagenome | biome: human gut; feature: human-associated habitat; material: faeces | place: Denmark | collected 2012-09-28 ...
AGGTGCCGTTGGCGTAGCCGCTCTGGGCGTCGATGACGCCGGGGATGGATTGCATGAGCTGCTCCATGCCCCAGAAGCAGCCGCCTGCCAGATAGATGACATTTTCCGTGGTGTCCATATACATACCCTCCTCGCCGGACATATCCGAGGACTGTCCGGCCATGTCCGTTCCCTGCGTGTCCTTTTCCCGCGGTATACGCTGCCGTTCTGCGGCGCAGCCGCTGAGCAGCAGTACCGAGGCGAAAAGAAGAGCCAATACACTTCGATACATGGCGTTTCCCTTTGAAGATATTGGATCAGCCCATATCGGCAGCCAGTGCCTTGTCGATCTGGGCTTGCAGTGCATCGGCCTGCGCCTTGCTGGTGATAGCCCCCACAATGGGATCACCCACGATGCGGCCGCTGCGGTTGACCACGTAGGTGGTGGGATAGGCGTAGATGCTCTCCACGAACTTACCCGCCTCGCTGCCGGAATCGAAGTACACGTTCTGATAGGTGGCACCGCTCTGAGTCAGCACATCCTTGGCGTCAGAGATAGCCGCCTCGTTGCCGTCCAGCGTAAAGGCATTGATGCCGATCAGCGCACCGCCCTTGCCGGAAAGCTCCTTGTTCAGCGCGTCCAGCTCGCCCAACTCGCCCACACAGGGACCGCAGGTGGTGAACCAGAAATTCACCACGGTGACGGCTTTGCCGGAGAACAGATCACTGCTCTTTACCGTATTCCCGTCCAGATCCTTGCCCTCAAAGGCAGGGAACTTCGGCAGGCTGCTGTCATCCGTCTTGCTGCCCGTGCTGCCACTATCGGTCTTATTGCCCGTACTGCCATTGTCGGGGGTGTTGCCCGTGCTGCCGCTATCAGTTTTATTGCCTGTGTTGCCGCCGTCGGTTTTATTGTCCTTGCTGCCACCGTCGGGCATCGTGTCCATATCCTTGTCCGCCGGCATATTCATATCGCTGTCCAGAGATTTTTGCACGATCTCGGGATACTTTTCCTCCAGTGCGGCCAGCTTGTTTCCGATGTCGCGGATCTTCTCCGCCTCGCCCTGAAGCAGCTTCAGCTCGTCTGCCGAAAACTGATCCTTGGCGGCGTTGATGGTTTCCAGCAGGAAGTCGCCGTAGTTTTTGCCGTCCTCCATCATGATCTTACCCTTGTCCGCTGCCATAAAGACCTTTTCCCAAAGTGCTGTGTTCTCCGCCAGAATAGCAGCCTCCTGCGCTGTCAGCTCCTTGTGCATGGCGGCTGCCTCCTCGGCGTTCTTAGGCTCGTTGTCCATGCCGTCCATGTGATCGCCGCCCTTTGCGCCGCAGGCGGCCAGAGAGAGCACCATCACGACTGCCAACAGCAATGTCATTAGTTTTTTCGTGTTCATGTTCGTTCCTCCTTGATCTTTGTCGTCGTTCTTCTGCGGTGTTTCTGCCGCAAGGACTGTTTATTCTTACTGTCTCCACGGCCGCAGCGGAAGAGGGCGGCATTGGTGGGACAGACACGCTGCATTCTATTACCATAATAAAGTGAATGGGTTAAAATCTTTGTTAAGAACGGAAATTTAATGGAAATATATCTTAAATTCGCTGAAAATAAAGCGATTATGGAAAAAAGCAGGGGCAGCAAGAAGAAAGCCTCTGCGAAAAAGAACCAAGCCCAAAAGCCGCGCGGCTGCGAAGAGCGTTCTCCCCGCAGCCGCGCAGCTGTTTTCGGTCTTTATCGCTTGTCGCTTGGCTCCTGCCTCTCAGAAAGCTCACGCCTCCTCGAAGCTGTCCTTACCCACGCCGCACAGGGGGCATTCAAAATCCTCCGGTACCTCGCTACAGGGCGTTCCCGGCGCGATGCCGCCCTCGGGATACCCTGCGCTCTCGTCGTACTCCCAACCGCAAACGGTGCAAACGTATTTCATAATACTTCTCCTTTCGTGTTCTCCTGTGTTTTACTCCTCCACCAGCCGGCCGTCCACCGTGACGGTGACCACCTGCCACGGGATGAACTTTCCGCTCTGCTGGAGTGCCTTTTTCGCCGCCAGCTCCAGCCCGCCGCAGCAGGGTACCTCCATGCGGACGACGGTGACGCTCCTGATGTTGTTCTCCCGGATGATCTCGGTCAGCTTTTCGGCATAGTCCACGCTGTCCAGCTTGGGACAGCCCACCAGCGTGATGTGTCCCTTGATGAACCGCTCGTGGAAGGCGGCGTAGGCGTAGGCGGTGCAGTCGGCGGCGATGAGCAGCCGCGCCCCGTCGAAATACGGCGCGTTCACCGGCACCAGCTTGATCTGCACCGGCCACTGGGACAGACGGCTTGCCTGCTCAGCGTGGGGTGCTTCCACGGCGGGCGCGGCCTCCCGCTGAATGTTCAGGGACTGGCTGCCGGGGCAGCCGCAGGGCAGCGTCATGCCCTGCTCCCGCATTTTCCGCTGCTTGTTCTCCATGACGGCTTTTTCATCGTAGGCGGCGGCCTCCCGCTCCACAAAGGTGATCGCCCCGGTGGGACAGGTGGGCAGGCAGTCGCCCAAGCCGTCGCAGTAATCGTCCCGCATCAGCTGCGCCTTGCCGTCCACCATGGCGATGGCACCCTCGTGACACGCCTCGGCGCAGGCACCGCAGCCGTTGCACTTGTCCCTGTCGATCTCAATGATTCTCCGTACCATATTTTTGTCCTCCTTACGGTTCTTCTTGACTTTGTGGCTTCATTTTACTATCATAATTTATGAAAGTCTGTTGGCACGCCAACGAAAAGGAGAAAAATATGCGGATCAATTTGGGGAACACCCCGCTTTTTCGCGGAATGACGGTGCCGGACATCGAGGAAATGCTGTGCTGCCTGCGCGCCGCAGAGCGCACCTATAAAAAGGGCGCGGTCATCCTGCCGGAGGGGATGCCCACGGAGCAGTTGGGCGTGGTGCTGTCAGGCCGGGTCATCATCGAGATGGGGGACGTATGGGGCAACAACAGCGTTCTCAGCAGCGTGGGCGCAGGCGGCATCTTTGCGGAGGCGTATGCCTGCGCGCCGGGTGAGCCGCTGATGGTCAACGTCACCGCCGCCGAGGACACGGAGGTGCTGCTATTGCACATCGGGCAGGTGCTGGAGCCCTGCGCCAAGGTGTGTCCCCGCCATCTCCGGCTGCTGCGGAACCTGCTGACACTCTCCGCCGGAAAGAATTTGCAGCTCTCCCGCCGGGTGCTGCACACCTCGCCCAAGTCCATCCGCAAGCGGCTGCTGTCCTATTTCTCGGAGTGCATCAAGCGCACCGGCAGCTATGAATTCGACATCCCCTACAACCGCCAGCAGCTGGCGGACTACCTGAACGTGGAGCGCAGCGCGCTGAGCAACGAGCTGTCCCTCATGCAGCGGGACGGGCTGATCCGGTATGAGAAAAACCACTTTGCCGTGACGGAGCAGCTGGGGTAGCGGTGAATAAAACAGGGAAGCGTGCAGCGTGGTAGGATGGTTCGCTTTTGTCGGCGTGTGCGCTATAAGTGTGCTGCGAACCGGCTTTTTGAGAGTTGTCGACCTTTCAACGAAAAAATTTGACTTAATTAGGCAAATAATACTCTGGTGTACCAAAAAACGGCATAAATTTCCCTGCGACTATAAGTATATAGGCGGTTGCACATTTAGGATATTAAAACATGAGCAAAATGCACATACAATACAAGTTAAGAACACTTCATCTGCAGGAGACTTGTTTGTATGATAGACTACGCATTTATAGGCGCACGGCTCAAGGAAGCGCGCATACGGAAAAACATGACGCAGGAGCAGCTGGCTGCGATGACTGATGTGGGGTCTACACATATCAGCCATATTGAAACCGGCATGACGATTCCCAGCACAAAGCTGCTTGTGCAAATGATGAATATTCTGGACTGTGATCCCGCCGAGGTGCTGTGCATGGAAATCCGCAGTGCGCGGCCTGTCCTGAACAGTTGGCTTTCTGATCTGGCCGCAGATTGTAACGAGGATGAAATAAAAATCATCACGGATACTGTCACGGCACTGAAGGCAAGCCTGCACCGTAACCGAAGCGAAGATAAATAAAGGGGATAAGCCCACTTTTGCATATTCTGCAAAGGTTGGGCTTCATTTTTTTCCGACAAACACCAAAAAGACCTTGCCTGAACTATGGACAAGATACAACGTGACGCTAAAGACAGCCCTTTACGCGAATACGTTTTGAGCTGAGACAACGCCGTATATCAAAACGTCCGCATTCTGCCCTGAGCAGAATGCGGACGTTTTTCTTGTGTCCAAAAGCAACGAAAAACGCCGTGCGGTGCAGAGGCCCGCCCATAATGGCCGATCCCCCAACGAAACCATTATGATAAAGGAGGTCTGCTGCCATGCGGGATAGTCAGTACAAGTCGTGCACGGTACAGAACCAGTTTACAGCCTATCTGATTGCCGCGATTCGAAATTACAAAAGAACGTATTTAAGGAGAATTTCCACAGCTCTTCGGACAGAACTGCCCATGGAGGGACACAGAGAGGTGATGGAATTATGTGAGGAAACGGACTTCTTCTGTGGGCTGCCGCTGATGCAGCGATTGGAGAATGAGCGTCTGTTCGCTGCTATGCAAGGGTTAAGCGAGCGAGAGCGTTACATATTTCTGTCTAAAGTCCTTGGAGAGATGAGTCTTTCGGAGATTGCGCTGTCGCTCGGTATCACCTATGGAGCTGCGGCCATGTCCTATCATCGCACGGTCTTGCGCCTGAGAAACGCTGTGGGAGGTGGTAAAGGTGAATGATTTCATGGAGCTGTTCATGAGTGCGAAGAACGGGGATTCGTCTGCAATGGAGGAACTTCTGCATATGTACTACCCGCTCTTATACAAGGAATCCGTGGTCAACGGGATCTTTGATGAGGATCTGCTTCAGGAACTGTGCCTGCTGTTCTTGAAGTGCGTGGCAAAGTTCAATATTCGATAGAGAGAACTCTCTCGGTCACGTTCTATGGAAATAATGGTTTAACCGCTGCAAGGAAGAAGCCCAGTTCGCATGAAAGGCGAGCTGGGCTTCCCAATTTCACTAATAACTATGCATTTTCAAGTCTCTCAACGGCTTCTTCATAGGTATATACCGGCAGAAACCTCGTCCCTTCGCAAACCGCCGAGAACACGGGTGGATGACCTCCTGCATCGCAGGCGAACACCCCTTCTGCCTCTACGGCGGCATTCAGTCGCTCCAAGTACATATAGAGGTTCCCGGAACGATCCATCCTATATTCCGGTGCAGAGCCAATCTGATGCTGCCCCATATAAAGCCGCGTTTCTTCCGGCAGGGGCATCAACAGCTTACACGTGGCTGCCCGCGACGGTCGTTCCACCATCGGAGCAAAGAGGCTGCTTTGCTCTCCAAACATGGAGCCGCGTGCGTGTACGCGCTCCTTATACGGGAAGTGACAGGTGTTTTGCCAAAACATAGCGGTTAGCCTGCGGACATTCTCGCACATGGCATAGGTATCGATCATCTCATGGGGACGGTGTTCATTGAAATAACCTGCGCTGATATTGACAGCCGCAGTTTTCAAGTGCGGTGCGACCACAGAGATGTCGCTGAACGAGCCGGAGTTCTCCTTGAAACCGAAGCTGCAAACGAACTCCATGAAGTCAGGGTTATCGCAGTGATAGAATACGGCGTCATTTCTGCCGCGCCGATCCAATTCAACGATATAGTTGACCTCCGGACGCAGCTTGCTGTTGGTAAATTTCCTTGCACCCACACCGCCGAGCTCCTCGTCTTCGCAAAACAAGATATGACAATGGCACTCGCGCATCAGCATCAGGATCATATACACACCGGCACGGTCATCACCGCCGATCCCGTAGGGCGACATCAGGTAGCGTCCATCCTCGGAGCAGCAGATGATATCCGGCCGATGGGTATGAACCGTGTCCAGATGGGCAACCAGCAACACGGGGACAGTGCCTTCTGCATAAAGAAATCCGCTTTTACAGACGGGTTCATAGTCGTGCGCGCGCAGCTGCTGCACAAGATGTTCTTTCAGCTCGCGCTGGGTCATCTTCAAGATGCTTTCAAAATGGGATATACTCATTCCCATAGCTTCGCAAATATTCATTATGTTCCTCCTCACGCCACCGCCACGGTAGCTTTTTCACAAAGCGTATGACCCATAGCACGACAGGCGGAGGCCATGCTGCACGATGCGCAACCGGAGGTCAACTGCTGGTAGCAGTCCTGACAGACCTCCACCAAGGCGCCGCGCCGGTTATAAGCTGGATACATGGTGCCTAAAGTGGGGCGGCCGCAGGCGGCGCAAATATGCAGGCACGTCTTGCAGTAAAAACCATCTTCAAGATAGATTCCTTGACCACGCGCTACCGTCTGCCCGCATTTGCGGCAGACGGCCACCTCTTTGCAAGAACACTTGATGGCACCATTGCTCCGCAGCTCATTGCCGCAGCAGACACACCGAGCCGCAGCTCCGATGGTCAACTCCGTGTCCTTTCTATGTCCCTGCAGAACCGAGAGATTACCGTGATAATTATAGTCCGGATAATGTAAGCTGCCTCGGTAAGTCGAGAGATGGGCGTTCAAGTCAGGACGTTTTGTTTTCAGATACCAGAGATTTGGTTCCGTCAGGCATCGGGAAATAGCCTGCTGCACCAGATGGCGGAACAGCTTGGACACTTCCAGCGCGTTTCCTGTATCGGCAGGATAAAGCCGGGACTGGAACAGGGTGCCGTTTTCATAGAAAAACATCTGCCGGTATCGGCGTATGGCTTTGCGGTATTCCCCAGAAACGTCGGCATCTACGGCATAAAATACCATGCTGACTCTATCGTTCATATAGGAAAGACAACCCGCCTGGTACCCTCCGTCGCTAAGGCGATGGCAGGACACCCATGTGTTGGATTTGCTGGACATCTCCAAAAAGTCACAGGGATGTACGGAGAGAACTCCGATCTCCTGCATGGTCAACGGGTTCAGAGCGTCGGCAAGCTGTGCAAAAACAGCGTTGTACCGGGTGTGCCTATCGACGCCGTATTTCTTGCAAAGTTTTCCAATAATGCGGCTGGCTTTCTGATCTTTAGCACAGCGTATCCCGCCGCGCTGGCGTAGGATCTCCAGATTTTCTTCAGAAACGGTGCAGCTATAGCCTGACACGGCCGCATGCAGTGCTGTGCGGAAATCCTCCAGATGCTCACCGCTGAGCATCTCAGAGGCGATGTCCAGCAGCGTGAAGGCCGTTTCATCTACCATATCAGGATGAATAGAGAGGGCCTGATTACAGTCGAAGATGATAGCCTGTTCATCCTCGTTCCAATTGGGATGACGCCGCAGCAGTGAAAGCAGATCCGCTTTCGCTGTCTGCCAGGCTGTCAGATTAGCCATAACACCCTCTTCCGAAAAACTCTTTTCGTATTTGTACATAACCTCATAAAACTCGTTTTTCAGCTCTGTGAGCTCTTTCACTTCATTCACACCTTTCTTGCATTTTAGAGTGGAGGGGTAGAGAGCACTGCGCACTCTACCCCTTTTGCGACTAACGGCCGCGCCTCATTCTCCGATCATCTGGAAAAACTCGCCCGGCGACAGTACACGGATGCCCAAGGCACGTGCCTTGTCCAGCTTACTGCCGGCGTTTTCACCACAGATCAGATAGTCGGTCTTTTTTGTTACAGAACTGCCGGCCACAGCACCCAACGATTCGATCTTCGCGTTGATGCCGCTGCGGGTATAAGGCTCGACCTTTCCGGTCACGACCATCGTGCAGCCCACGAACGGGTTGTCCTCCATTGAGTGCGTTTCGGTAGTTACGGTTTGGATCGTCACCATTTCTTGTAATTCCTCCCAAAGAATACGATTCTCTTCTTGTGCGAACCATTGATGAATGTTTTGGTGCAGTGTTTCTCCAAAATCGGGAAGCTGTGAGAAATCGAAATCATTTTCCACGGCTTCTTCGAAAGCGGAAGGCGAGCTGCCAAACTGTTTCGCCAGCACTTTGCTGGCGTGATTACCTATCATCGGGATGTCCATGGCAATCAGGTACCTCTCAAATGTGGTATTTCTGCTGCGCTGTATGGCACCCCACAGATTATCCCACGATTTCTCGCCAAATCCGTCCATGCAGATAATCTCCTGCATATAGTGATCCAGGCGATAGACGTCTGTGAAACTGTGTAGCCAGCCGCGAGCAATCAAACGCTCCAGTGTGGCCTCAGATAAGCCCTCAATATCCATAGCTTTTTTACTGGCAAAATGCACGAACCGCCGAAGCTTTCGCATGGCGCAGTCTGTGTTATCACAGAAGAGTGCCTTTTTTCCACCATCCGTAATATGAAACCGCGCTTCTGCGCCGCAGCAGGGGCAGTGCTTCGGCGTTACAGCATCCAGATCAAAATGCCCACGCTCCAGATTCTCCTCAATATGAGGAATGATCATGTTTCGCTTGGACACCAACACACGGCAGCCGGGCATCAGTTCAAGCCCTTCAATGAAAGACAAGTTGTGCAGGCTGGCACGCGATACGGTGCATCCATCGATCACTACACTGTCGAGTACCGCCACCGGCGCGATCTCGCCGGTGCGCGAAGGAGTCCATTCGATATCCCGAAGGACGCTTTCGTATAACTCGTCCTCAAATTTGAAGGCGAGTCCATCCTTGAAGTGGTGACCGGTGCGCCCGCAGGTCCTGGAGTAGTCCACCTCATCGTAGGTCAGGACAAGACCATCGATGGGGAGATCGCTCTTTTCTGCGGCCTCGCGCATTTGGGCTATGAGCTGTTCATATTGTGCCTTGTCGCCATTCTGCAACTGTACGGCATGAATGACGCCGAACCCAAACTCAGTGAGTTGCAGAAGCCGCGCATGTTTTCCGTTTGCCCAGTCCGTGTACTCCTCGAATCCCTCCAAAACCGAGAAGGGAAGAAATGACACATGGCGCTGGGCGCAGATCGCTGCGTCAAAAGCCCTTATGGACCCGGCTGCCAGATTGCGGCTGTTCTTATACGGATTGCCTGCGCTGTCCGTGATGGATTTCAGGCTCTCAAAATCGCTGTTGTGGATGAAGCTCTCGCCGACGACCACCAATCGATCTTCATAGGGGATGCGTTCGGGAATGCCGGAGATCGCCTTTGCGTTGTGTGTGATATTCTCGCCGATATACCCATCTCCGCGCGTTGAGAGGCGGATAAGCTGACCGTTTTCATAGATCAACTCTGTTGTCAGACCATCCAGCTTCAGTGACAGATCAACTGTACGCCCCGCCTGAAATGCGATCAGATCCTCAATGCTCTTGGTCTTATCCAGCGATAGCAGGGGAATGTCGTGTGCGACCTTTGGTAACGCTGACACGACAGGATACCCAACCGTCTGTGTGGGCGAATTCGCCATGCAGACACCGGTATGCTCCTCCAACGCCAGTAATTCATCGTACATATAGTCGTACACATCATCTGCTACGCTGGGGGCATTGAGGTTGTAGTATTCGTGCCGGTATTGGTTGAGTTGTGCGACCAGCTTTCTCATAGTGCTCATTTCTACTGCGTTAGCCATTATGTTCATTCCTTTCGTTGGTACTATCACCGAAATTCAGCTTTCGGATCATGGCAAGAATAGCGTTATCGTCATTCCACGGTGCAGACCATGGCTGCGGGGAAATGGTGTCACAACGCACGAAGACCCGGCCCTCCGAAATTTGCAAGGATACATCTGCGCGTTTTGCGCAGACGATGGCAAGATTCCCTAATTGTTTCATACTGTCCAACTCCTTTTTTAAGCTGCGGTCTTATCTGCGGCACACAGCACCTGTCGTTTCCATCGTTCAATAAAAGCCTTGATTTTTGCCGGAGGGTCTTCGTTATCGAAGCCCCTTGTTTGCACAACCTGTCCGTCTCTGACCTCTACGGTACAAAGCGACTTGTCCGGTTCGGCTACCTTTCGCACAAATAAAATGACGCATTCACGCTGCGCGACCCGCTTAACATACCTGCCGACACAGTGGCGAAGAGCAGTGCCTTCGTCTATCAGTTCTTTCGAGGAATGGGGAGGGATCACCATAAGGTCTTTCCCCTTATATTGGTATAGCCTCTGCCATTCCTCAAAGCTGTCTGCAATAGCTTTTTCCTGCTCCGCTGTACGTTTGACATCCCGTGCCTCAACCACATGATCATGCGCGGATTTGAGATTACGCGGGAACAGTATAAAGCTGCTCTCTACGTTATATTGCATCTCCTTACACATACGAAGATAGTCACGATAATCGGCAAGAAGATTTGCCATGCTGTAGTACCGTATATATTCGGGAGTCTTTGTGGATGCAATGCGTATCTCGTATTGTGCGTCCGCATAGCGCATCAACTTGTGCATAGTCATATGAGAAAGCAACTCAGCCAAGACCGAAACGTCTTGTATGGCATTATTTGCGCACCACTTCATCATAGAAGCATCAGGCCTTTTCCCGGCGTTAATAAACCATTGGATAACGTTAAGCTGTGCAATGCCGGGATCAACTTCCTGCAGCAGTGGTAGCCAGGAACGGTCGAGCTTCAGGACATCTTGCAGGTTCTTCCCCTCGCAGTTTACCGTTTTGCCTATCATAAAATGATAAGGTCCATATACGATGTCTGAGACCAGTCTGAACAGCTTTGCCTTGACCAAGTATTCGATCACCGGCCACTGTACGTATGCGTTCAGGTACGGGATGGCATCCATGGTGGCAGCGATTCGGGCAAATCTTTCTAATTGTGAATACTGCCACGGGGTGTTCCGTAAGAGTTCTGCAAGATTCCTAAAGTATAGATGTCCTGCTGTGTCCCCTTCAAAACTATCGCGCCACGAGAGGAAATGCGGGCGATACCCACATTTCCAGGGCGTCAGATCATCCTTGTAGGCGGACGCAAGATAATAGGGCGACGTACTGCAATGACCATCTGAACAAAGTGAAATAAAATGACGTGCATTTTCATATACGGAAAAGTAAACCGGCGTATCCGCATCGGTAAAAGTGCGGTATGCTTTTACGATCCGCAGCAACATCTCGCCATTTTTTGCCTTTTGCAGCACTTGAACCGTTTCGCGGTCAAAAATACGTCCACGCCTTCCTCTGCACTTGAATGTGATCTTCTTTTTGC
>ERZ1106939.2558-NODE-2558-length-11049-cov-10.787611_pt1 | contig 11049 bp, 9 predicted proteins | sample MGYA00403669_ERZ1106939 | MGnify/ENA primary metagenome ERZ1106939 (study PRJEB35170, sample SAMEA104062447) | human gut metagenome | biome: human gut; feature: human-associated habitat; material: faeces | place: Denmark | collected 2012-09-28 ...
TCTTATAAAATAGAAAATTTCTCTTTCAAAGCTTTTCTTTTGCCTATATATGTTACCATACTCACATTGTTTCGGCAATTATTATATGAAATCCCGGCTATACTATCTTACATTTATTTCGCTATACGAGCAGACTCTTCGTATAGGCTTCTTTCGGATCATGAAAAATATCTTCTGTCTCCCCTATTTCAATCACTCTTCCATCCTTCATAACCATGATACGGTCGCACATATGATAAACCACATTGATATCATGGGATATGAACAGATATGACAGGTTCATTTCTTCCTGCAGCTTCTGTAAAAGTTCCATGATCTGTGCCTGAATGGTCACATCCAGTGCAGATACCGGCTCATCTGCAATGATAAACCCCGGATTTGTGATAAGCGCCTGTGCGATACTGATCCTCTGTCTCTGTCCCCCGGACAATTCGGATGGCAGACGATGGAAATACTTCTCATCCATTCCGACGCGGGCTAGCATATCATAAGCCGCCGCCTTACGGTCAGCCTTAGACATTGCACACTTTTTATCCAGAATACCGGCTGCCCTGAGCGGTTCCATCAATAGCCACCCGATCGTTTTGGATGGATTCAGGCTGCTGTACGGATCCTGAAAAATCATCTGGATTTTCGTGCGGTATTTTTTCTGCTCCTTCGCTGTCCAGTCCAGAATATCCATCCCACGATACAAAATCGCCCCTTCCGTCGGCTTTTCCAGACCCGTCAGCAGCTTTCCGATCGTGGTCTTTCCACAGCCGGACTCCCCGACAAGACCCAGGATTTCTCCTTCATAGATGGAAAAGCTCACACCGTCTACTGCTTTCACATAATCCGTGACATGCGGAATAATCCCGGTTTTCACCGGGTAATATTTCTTCAGATCCTTCACTTGAATCAACGGATTTTGCTGCCTGGACACTGTTCTTCCTCTTATCTTTATCTTTTAAGTCCAGCATGACCGTTTAAAGCAGGTTGTTATATGGTCTGCTGAACTGTTCTTTGTAATACGCCTATAACTGTAAAATACACCTCACGGTATGCCCCTTGGAAATTTCCCGCAAGCCGATCCTCTGATGACACTCCCGCCGTGTATATGGGCACCGGTCTGCGAACCGGCATCCTGAAATGGTATCATAATTTTCCGGAACCATACCGGGAATAGAGGACAATTTCCGATCCTCACTGTCCCCAGTTGTTGGAATGGCAGAAAGAAGTGCCCGGGTATAAGGATGGGATGGATGACGGAACAACTCCTCTGCTTCTGCTTCCTCCACGATCTGTCCCGCATACATCACAAGAACCCGGTCTGCCATATGGGACACCACGCCCATATCATGAGTAATCAGAAGCACTGCCATCCGGGATTCCTTCTGTAATCTCTTCAGAAGCTCCATGATCTGTGCCTGCACCGATACATCCAGTGCCGTTGTCGGCTCATCCGCGATCAGAAGCTTCGGATTACAGGCAAGTGCCATTGCGATAATGGCTCTCTGCCGCATTCCACCGGACAGCGTATGCGGATAGCTCTTCATTACCATCTCCGGCTCCTTCATTCCAACCCTGTCAAGAAGCTCTACGGCGCGCACCCACGCTTCCCTCTTCTTTAATCCCAGATGAATCCGCAGCCCCTCCATGATCTGATATCCGATCGTAAAGACAGGATTTAAAGAGCTCATCGGATCCTGAAAAATCATACTGATTTCTTTCCCGCGGATCTGATCCAGTTCCTTTTCTGAAAGAGTAAGGAGATCACGATCCTCATAGCAGATACTCCCCTCCGTTACACTTCCTCCCGGTCCCAACAGGCCCAAAAGTGACATTGATGTCACACTTTTCCCACATCCGGACTCACCAACCAGACAGACAATCTCTCCCTCATCCAGTGTAAGAGAAAGATGGTCTGTTACCTCATGGGTACCGGTGTCTCCGGTAAATGCAATTGTCAGATCCGAAATTGTAAGTAAGTGTGACATTCTATGCTCCAAATTCGTATTTATATTATCGCTGTTCCGTATCCTCGCAGCTGCGATGAAAAATTCATCCCGGTAATCCCAAATGCTTCAACGGCTTTATGACCTGATGGGATTACTGCACAATTTCCCAGTTCTGTATATTGTTAAAGAAGCCATACACACCCTGTTCCACACCGGTAAGACGATTGGCGGTGGCACTCTGTGCCCCGATCACATAGGCAGAAAAGTAAGGTACGTCCTCCTGCATCTTTTCATCAATAATCCGGTAGTAGCCGGTCAGCTCGCCGGTATCTGAGGCGGTTGTTACTCCATCAAGGGCTGCTGCCACCTCTTCATCATAATATCCGGTCCAGCTTCCCTCTCCAGCCAGAAGATAAACCAGATCCAGGCTGTAATCCGCAGGCGGATAGGTGTACTGAACAGCAAGCAGATCATAATCGGCAGACCCGGCCGTGCTCATCAGCGTTGCAAAATCAACGGTCTTAATCTCCACCTGAATACCGATTTCCGCCCACTGTGCAACCATAATTGCTGCCGCATTGGCAAATGTTGTATCACTGGAATTAATATAAAACCGCAATATCTGACTTCCATCCCAGCCTGCTTCCTGTAAAAGTGACTTTGCTCTGTCCGGATCATACTTGGTCGGAACGATACTGCTGTCATAATAAGGGCTCACAGAAGATACAAAGCCATCAACAATTTCACCATGTCCCTTCATTAAGTCATTCAGGATTTTCTCCCGGTCAATACCACAAAGCAGTGCCTCACGGACTCTTTTATCTGTCACATTTGCTGTCTGGATAAATACAGACTGATGGGTTACCGGTTTCGCATAGGTAACTGTTACATTGGGAAGTGCTTCAACACTCTCATAATCCGTTTCCGGAATATTACTCATCGTAGGATGCGTCACATCGATTTCGCCGGATTTCAGACCTGCGAGAATCTGACTTCCCTCTACAATCTTAAAGTTCAGCTTTTCAATTTTGGGCGCGCCCTTAAAATATTTGGTGTTCGCTGTATAGGAAACATAATGCTCCGGATCAAAGTCCGTTACCATATAAGGTCCGCTTACCACATCAGGGTGGGAAAACCACTCATTCGTTGTAAGCTCTGCCTCACTGAATTTCTTGATGACATGCTTCGGCAGAATATGCATATATCTGGCATATCCGTTTTCAAAGCTGATCAGTGACATCGGAGATTTTACCGTAAAAGTGATGGTCTTGTCATCCACAATCCTGATTCCTGCAACACTGTCTGCATTTTCTTCCACAAATCCGGTTTCGTCATCGACGCCTTCAAACACGTAATACATCATATACGGATTGGCAACCACCGGGCTGCACAGACGCCGCACGGTATATTCCACATCCGCAGCCGTAACCGGTGTTCCGTCAGACCAGGTGGCCGCATCATCAATATGCACGGTAAAGGTCAGGTTATCCTCTGTCGTAATGGAATCTGCCAGCATCGGTACAAAGTTCAGGTTCTGATCCAGCTCCACAAGAGGCAGAAACATCAGACCGCTGCTGTAATGATTCATCTCCGACATATCCATAACAAACGGATTGAAGCTCACCAGGGAACCGGTAACCCCGATATTCACAATGTTGGCAGTACCGCTTCCGCCTGCCGTGCTCCCTGTTCCATCTGCGCTGCTGCCGCATCCTATAAGGGAAACAGCAAGTAATGTACCAAGTAGCAGGGTAAATCCCTTTTTCCAAAATTTTCTCATAATAATCCTCCATAAAAGCCCTATAGATTTTTATTTTCTCACATTAGTTTGAAAAAATAAAGCCCACATATTATAAAACTTGTAATTTATAATATGTGGACCCAGGTTATGATGTATGTGATTTTCTATTTGAACGCTCTTTTTAATGATTATAATTCATGTACAGCATATTTCTCGCTATACATCTCAAATTTATTCTGAAACTCTTTGCTGTCCTCGTGAATTGCCTGCAAGGTTTCATGCAGATGAAGCTCATGATGGGCAACGTCGATCACACAGCCTGCAATATTGGAGCAGTGATCGGATGTTCTTTCAAGGCAGGTCAGAAGATCGGACCATACGAAGCCTGCGATCACATTGCAATTTCCCTGCTGCATACGCAAAATGTGACGGGTACGCATCTCCTCCTTCAATGCATCAATAACCTGCTCTAAGGGCTCCACATTGACTGCACTGTTAATATTATTATCTGCAAAAGCCTCATAGGACAGATCCAGAATCTCTTCCACAGCAGCTGAAATCACCTTGAAATCTCCCTTGGCACTGTCAGAGAAGCTCAGCTCCTTCTCACGCATTTCTGTGGAAGCTTCCAGAACATTCACCGCATGATCCGAAATCCGCTCGAAATCACCGATTATTTTCATCAGCATAGTAACCTCTTCTCCATCTTCACTGCTGATCTTCTGAGAGCTCAGTTTGATAAGATAAGAGCCCAGAATATCTTCATAATGATCGGTAAGGTCTTCCTTGTTCCGGATGCTTTCCTCCAGCTGCGGTGTGTAATGGTCAAAGCTTTGTAACGCTTCCTTTAAAGAAGTTACCGCATCCCTCGCCATGTCAACCGCAATGGTATGACACTGCTGCAGGGCAAGTGTCGGTGTAGCAAGAAGACGTTCATCCAGTTCAGTATCCTTTTCTGCTTTGGCTGTTCCCGGTACAAGAATGCAAACCACCTTCTCCAGCAGGCCAGTCAGCGGCATAAATAATATAATGTTAAGCACCTTAAATAATGTGTTCACAATTGCAATTCCCAGTGGTGTTGCCACCGCTGTCAGAATCGGCGGTGCAAAGACGGATCTGATCACACAGTATATGATAAGCCATACCAGTGCGCCCCCCATATTTAAGGTCAGGTGTGCTACTGCTGCCCGCTTCGCATCCCGCTTTGTTCCGATACTTGAAAGCATTGCAGTAATACAGGTTCCGATCGCATCACCCATAACGATCGGTATAGCTGCTCCAAAGGTAATCTGTCCGGTCATACTTAATGCCTGCAAAATCCCGACAGAGGCAGAGCTCGACTGGATGATACAGGTAAGTACTGTTCCTGCCAGAAGTCCCAGGATCGGATTCGTAAACATGATAAACAGCTCACGGAAGGCCGGCACCTCTGAAAGTCCGGATACTGCCCCGGACATGGCTTCCATTCCGAACATCAATGTAGCAAATCCCAGAAAAATTGCTCCGGTATCCTTCTTCTTCGAAGACCCTGTAAACATATATAGAATAATTCCCACCAATGCGAGTACCGGAACAAAGGAGGATGGCTTCATGAGACGCACCCAGAAATTATCACCACTGATTCCACCAAGCGACAACAACCATCCCGTTACCGTCGTTCCGATGTTGGCTCCCATGATAACATGAATCGCCTGTCTTAAATTCATCAGCCCGGAATTTACAAACCCGACTACCATAACCGTTGTTGCCGAAGAGCTCTGGATAATCGCTGTCACTCCAAGCCCTGTAAGGAATCCGGCGAATTTTCCGGTCGTCATTTTTGAAAGCAAGGTGCGAAGCTTATTTCCCGCTCTGCTTTCCAGTGCCTCCCCCATGACATTCATGCCAAAAAGGAACAGGCACAATCCACCAATTAACGTTAGTACATCAAACAAGTCCATTTTACATACCTCGCTTCCAGATTTTACAAATGGCCGGAAATACTCCACTATTACTAGCATACAAAACAAATGTAAAATCTGTCGAGAGGTTTTTGTAAAGTTCCTGTAAAATCAGTATTGCTGCTCACTCGTACCTCGTTTCAGTAACTGATTTTACGTTACTGCTCCATCTGGCGTCCCAGGAATCCGGCTGCCGACTGGATCAGCTTCAGTTCGACTTCTCCCATTTTCTCCTTATCCGCCGTGTTGAGCAGAATCACTCCTCCGATCACGTCTCCCTCACAGATAATCGGACAGATTGCCTCCTCCGCATAGTCATCGGTGTTATCCTTCACTACCGAAATAAACTTCTTATCATCTGCCATTGCCATCAGCGTCTCCCTGTTTTCCAGTTTGACCTCCAGCTCCTTGCTGATTGATTTTCCTAAAAACGTCCGGAATCCGCCTGCAACTGCAATGAACTGGTCTCGGTCCGTAATCAATGCCGCTCTTCCCGACACCTGCGCAAGACTTTCCGCATACTGCCTAGCAAACACACTGATCTCGCCCATCGGAGAGTACTTTTTCAGAATGATTTCACCCTCTCTTCCTGAAAAAATTTCTATCGGATCACTTTCGCGGATGCGAAGCGTTCTTCTTAATTCCTTCGGAATGACAATCCTGCCAAGATCGTCAATCCTCCTCACAATTCCCGTTGCTCTCATATTAAAAAACCTCCTGATTTCCATAAAAATACTGTATGGGTAGTATGTGGAAATCGGAAGGTTTTATTCAAGCAGTCTTTTCTTTCATTTGCTTTTTCATATACACATAATAAATTGTACACAGAATAATTCCGAATACGGTTGCCGACGGTGCTGCCAGTCCAACGCCAAACAAAGAAGCATTAGGACGAATGCTCATCAGATACGACATCGGAAGTCTTACGAGGAATGACTGCGCAAGTCCCTGAATCATAACAAATAAGGATTTCGCATGTCCATTGAAATATCCCATGTAGCTGAACAGAATGCTTGTGACAATAGCTTCCGGTGCAAATCCTCTTAAGAATTCAAACGCTCTCTTCACAACAGCTGCATCCTCAGTAAAAAGCCCTGCCAGTGCATCCCCATGGAAGAATGCCGCATAGGCAATCACAACACCGACTGCCGCACCAAACAAAATTCCACAATGCATTGCCTGATCGGCTCTTTTTTCTTTGCCCGCTCCGACATTCTGTGAAACAATTGCTGCCATGGACTGCATAATGGAAGAAGGAATCAGCATGACGAAGGACTGAATCTTCTGTGCCACCCCATATCCGGAGGACGCATCCAGTCCCAGCCGGTTGATGAAGGCACATAATGCAAGGAAGGTGAGGTTCGTAAGGAACTCCTGCAGTGCCAATGGTGCACCCACTACAAGAAAGTGCGTCACTTCACCCGAAAGCCGGAAATCCGCTTTCTGCAATGTAAATCCTAAATTCTTCCGGAAAATAATGACAATGGAAAGTACCACACTGACTGCCTGTGCCAGTACGGTTGCAATGGCCGCTCCTGCGACATTCATATGGAATCCTGCGACCAACACGAGGTCTCCGATAATATTGACCACACAGGCAATGGCAACAAATAAAAGAGGCATCCTCGAATCACCGAGTCCACGGAAAATACTGCTGATAAAATTATAAAATACAATAAATACATATCCGGCTCCACAAATCCGGATATAGGTCACCGTAAGATCAAGAGCTGATTCCGGTGCCTGCATCAGTATTGCGATCGGCCTTGCAAAAATCAGCAATACAGCCGTCAGAACCAGTGAAATGATAAAAAAGAAGCACGTTGCTCCTCCTACCAGCCCTCCCAGTCTCTCGGGGCGTTTCTCTCCCAGGTATTGTCCCATAATTACGGTAACACCTGTTGTCAGAGAGCTTACCGTAAAAGTTACCAGATTCATAATGCTGCTTCCGGTTGTAACTCCCGATATTCCCTCCGTCGTTCCAAATCTTCCGACGATCATCAAATCGACCGCACCATACATTGCCTGCAAAATCAATGCTCCCAGTACCGGCAGCATGAATCCGATCATCTTCTTCGGAATACTTCCTGTTGTAAAATCCTGTTTCTCGTTCATTTATTTATTCACTCTGCTTTCTTTATTTCTGAGCTATGCTTGTTTTTCATTATTTTTTTATTATTTTTACACTATTTTCACCAGGGATTTTTAGCAGCGCATCGGACAGAAAAATATTTCTCCATCCATAGCCTGAAAACATAAAGCATTAAATGCAAAATACACTATACAACGGCACTGCTTTTATTCCCTTCACCATTCCAAAATTTCTTGTTGAAATCCTGATGGCATAGGATGGTTCATATTTTTCCATATAAACCATCATACTTTTTGCTTTTACATGATTTCCTGCTTTACACTCAACCGGGATCACATGGCTATTTTTTTGTATCAGAAAATCAACCTCTGCCGTATTATCCGATTCCCAATAATATAAATCATAACCATTCGTCTTTAATGCAACAGAAACATAGTTTTCTGCCATAATTCCCCGGAAATGTTCTGTCTCACTATTGTTCAATGCCTCCAGCGTCATCCCTATTCTGGCAGACATAATACCCATATCACTGTAATACAGTTTAAATGCACTCACATCCTGATATGCGGCAGCCGGATAAAATCCCTGAGTGCACTTCATACACTTATTCACAATTCCAGCCCGGATCATCCAGTCAATCGCATCTCCGTATTGAGATGCCCGTGCTCCGGATTTTATCAGCTTATACTGGAACTTTTTTGCATCCCTTGCCAGCTGGGAGGGAAGCGAATCATATGCTTCAAAAATACGTACCGTATCTGCCTGATTAGCATATTTTGCCATATCTGCAATGTAAGAATTTAACAGCATCTGTCGGATTTCGGCCTGATCAATCGGGCTGTCTTTTGCAAGATCGGCCTTTACCGCTGCCGGCATTCCACCCACAATACAATAATGATAAAACTCCTGCAATGCCTCCTCATGCAGGAGTTCATCCAATGGCTGATTGTTTTCATAATGTTCCCGGATCGTATCCGCAAGCATCTGTTTTCCCTTTGCCCACAATACCTCTTCCAAATCCATGGGATACATGGTCAGCATTTGGATTTTTCCTACCGGAAAGGAATATTTCTCCCGGTTCACGGCCACTCCAAGCAGGCTTCCTGCGGCCATGACATGATATTCCGGTGCTTCTTCTGAAAAATATTTCAAGGAAGTTAACGCCCGCTCACACATCTGTATCTCATCAAAAATAATGAGTGTGTTTTCCGGAACAATTTTTACCTGATAATATTTCTCCAAAACAGAAATGACATGATCTGCATGAATATCTGTTTCAAAATATTTTCCGATTCTTTCATCTGTTTCAAAATTTACATAAACGGAATTCTTATAATAAAGTGCCCCGAACTCCCGCATCTCAAATGTTTTTCCAACCTGACGTGCACCATAAATAAGCAATGGCATTCTGCCATTCTGAATATTTTTCCACTCATATAGTTTAGATGTAATTTTACGTTTCATGTGTATGCAGTCCTTTATGAATATATTATTGATGCGTTCTATTGTATTATATTACATCTTTTCATATGAATCAATGTGTTTTTTCACATTTTTATTTTTATACAATATCACATAAATCATACTTACGCATGCGCAATAGCCTGAAACATAAATTTATCATCCCCGATTGTGTGAACTACCCATTATCTTAAGCCAATGGGCTTCCTGCTTCAGCGACCTCGTAACCTACTATCTCCACAGGCGTTAATTTGGGCAGTCCCTGCCCTATATATTTCTTTATGCTATTTGTCTTAATCCTTCTGTCAGTATATTTTTCGCGGCATTGATATCCCTGTCATGTTCTGCTCCGCATTTCGGACATATCCATGTCCTCACTGACAAATCTTTTGTATCTGGATTCTGATACCCGCAAACAGAACATAATTGACTACTGGCATAAAATGTATCTATTTTGATGTATTTCCTGCCATTCCATTTTGCCTTATACTCTAACTGTCTTGTCAGCTCATACCATGATACATCACTTATGGCTTTTGCCAGATGATGATTTTTTACCATGTTTTTTATCTGTAAATTCTCTGAAACTATCACTTGGTTTTCGCTGATAATCTCATGTGAAACTTTATGTAGATAATCTTTTCTTATATTCCTTATTTTCTCATGGCATAATGCTATCTTTTTCTTTGTTTTATAGTAGTTCTTACTTCTCTTTCCTTTATGTGACAGTTGCCTTTGCAGCTTTACAAGCTGTTTCTCGTATTTTTTTATAATTTTTTGATTCTCATATACCTTCCCATCGGAAGTAATACATAAATCTTTAAGTCCTAAATCGATTCCTATGTTATGATTTGTATGTGCCAGTTCCTTATGCTCCGTTTCTACAAGTATGGACACATAGTATTTTCCACTGGAAACCTGCGAAACGGTCGCTGACTTAATCTGCCCACGATATTCCCTGTGTAACCTTGCTTTTACCGCTTTTAATTTTGGCAATTTTATCTTCCCTGTCTCAAAATCTACCGCAATATTTCCATTTGTGAAGTTTGTTGTGTATGATTTATGGTTATCGTGTTTGCTCTTGAATTTCGGATATCCTGCATGTTCCTTAAAGAATTTTTGATATGCAGCGTCCATGTGATAGATTGCGTTGGTCAGAGCAAATTTATCTATTTCTTTTAACCATTCATAGTCTTTCTTTAATTCTCTGTTACAGTAATTATTACAATCCGTTTTACTAACTGACTTTTTCTCTTTCTCGTATATTTCTTTCCGATATGCCAATGTCTGATTGTAAACAAAACGGCAACAGCCAAATGTTTTTGCAATCTGAATTCTTTGTTCGCTATTAGGATATATCCTGTATTTATATGCTTTTAACACCTACTGTCGCCACCTTCCTACCCTTGATTTTCTATATATTTTCGTGGCATCTCTTCTGAAACATTTCCTACACTGCAGACAAAATATCCGTCCGTCCAAAAAGTATGTTCTTTCCAGAAATGTTTTCGTAGATAATCCGGATATTTTTTCCAAATATGATATGCTGTATAACTCTTCATCAGATTTACCATTTTACTGATAGACATTGTTGGTTCTGTTTCTATCATGTAATGAATATGATCTTTATCTGTCTCCATATATCTGATAATGACTTTATCTTTTGACATATCTCATAAGAAAACTGCTTTATATCATCTGATATTTGTTTTGACATCAGCAATTTCTTTCTATACTTGCATACGAAAATAATATGATACTGTAACAAATATTTGTGTCTGTTTTTTGATTTCCACGTTCCCATAACGCAAGTATCACACAAACCTCCGCTTCCTGCTACCTTAACCCACCGTCTAAAGCCAGTGGGATTGCGGTAGC
>ERZ1106939.2559-NODE-2559-length-11034-cov-4.845614_pt1 | contig 11034 bp, 6 predicted proteins | sample MGYA00403669_ERZ1106939 | MGnify/ENA primary metagenome ERZ1106939 (study PRJEB35170, sample SAMEA104062447) | human gut metagenome | biome: human gut; feature: human-associated habitat; material: faeces | place: Denmark | collected 2012-09-28 ...
CGGGAAAAAGGACTTTTGCTGCCCGCACACTTTTGCATCAAGGCTGTCGGCCGCCTATCCATATTGTACCGGTTTTTGGCGGGATTGCAATACGGCGTTTGCCGTATTCTGCCTCCGCCGTTGGTCAAACTGACTAAACCGTTGAACTTATTATCTGCTCCTGCCGTGCATTCTGTAAATGCGCGTTGGCGACTTTATTTGTATTTTAGCGACTTTTTGCGAAAAGCCGGGAAGTCCGCAGACTTTCCGGCTTTCCTTATTCTTAATTTTATTCCTTATCCTTTCGCAGCGCGGCAAGGTCTTTCAGCACCGCCAGAGCGATCGGCTTCACCTCCGGCGTGCAGGACTGAAACAGCTGCAGCACCGTTTCGCTGCCGTAGGTCTTCTGGCTGTACTGACAGCCGGACACAACGTAGCCCAGATCGGCATTCACCGCCGCGCAGACGGCGCCGAGGGTATCCAGCGTTGGCGTGACCTTTCCGTTTTCGATTTTGGACAGATACACCGTTGTGATATCCGCCGCTTCCGCCACCTTTTCCTGCGTCAGCTTCGCGGCCATGCGGCTCTCTTTCAGCCGCTTTCCGATCATTGTATAATCAATCGCCATGAAATCACCCGTATCAGTATAACAACATGGTACGGTCCGTATAATAAATTTATAGATTAACTTGATTTATTGGTTTAATAATGATAGAATAACAATACAATTTTACACCACAAAGGAGAGGCAGAAAATGGAAGTCAGAAAACCCGCAAAGTTCCTGCTCATTATCGCGATCCTCTTTTATCTGCTGTCCGCCGTCATGCTCTATAAGGGCTATGACAAAATGACCAATTATAGCAACCCGGAATACAGCTTTATGACGACGCACAATGCCTATGTCGGCGGAGACGCCTATAACTACATCATCAACGGCAACTATGCCACCGGTTTTTTCGTTCTTTCCGGCTCATTTCTGATCACCGGCACGCTCTTCTGCGGCTTCTACCGCTTCAGCGGCCAGTTCCCGTGCGCTGAAACGGGCAATGCCGACCAGAGTAAAGTAAAAGAAGAACCGGCGCAGGAGCCGGTCTCGTCGGAAAGCTGAGGGAGATCATGGATACGGAATATAAAGAAACCTCCGCCGCGCTGGGACTGGACGGCTCAGCTCCCGAAACGGCTACTGACGCAGGCGCTGCTGAAGCTGCCCCCGAAGTCTCGAAGAAGACCCCGCCCGTATGGAAATGGCTGGCTCCCGTTCTTCTCGTACTCGCCGCTGCCGCAGTGATTTTCCTCCTTATCGGCAGAAAGTCTGCCGACGATTATATTGCTGAGCTTAACTACGATAACGGCGGTCTTGTGACCTACGACAACCAATATGTATACTATCTTGCGCCGTATCATATCAACAGCGAAGACAAACGCATCGTCGTGTACGAGGTCGATCCGAGCGGAGACGAATCTCGGGTGATCTGCAAGGAAAACACCATCAAAGCAATCCGTTCCGCAGGCTCCGAACTGTACTGTCTCGGGGCGAAAGGTTCCAAGGGCGCGCCGTATCTCGCCCATATTGACAAAACCTCCGGCGAGTTGACCGTGCTGCGGCGTTTTCCTGCGGAAACACGGATTTCTTACTTTCTCGTTCGCAATTCCGATCTGTTCTACTGCGCAGACGGAACGCTTTACAACATCGTAGGCTTCCAGACGCACCTGACCTGGGGCGAGCAGAAGCGCGTATTCTCCATGATACCGGCCCTGAAAAACGCAGAGTTTGTCCGTTACGGAGTAATGCACCGCAACACATATCTAAACAGTCCGAAGCTCCTCGACCGGTATTACAGACTCAAAACCGATCCGCGCCTCAGCTTTGCCGGACAGATGACCGGCGTCGAGGGCTACGTCGAGTCGGCTGCATCGGGAATGCTCGCAGGTATTGAAACCGCCGCACGCATACTTGGCCTAGATCCTGTTGACTTTCCGCAGGAGACTGCTATAGGAGCTCTAAGCCTGTATATTTCCGGCGGCAGCGTCGGCGATTTTCAGCCGATGAACGTGAATTTCGGTATTATCTCGCCGCTTGGCTACAGGGTCAAGGGCAAGCGTAATAAAAACGCAGAGATATCAGCAAGGAGTTTGGCAGTTATTGAAGAGCTTATGAAAAAGGAGGTCTTCGGCTTTGAGAATAATAATTGACGCAATGGGCGGCGATAACGCGCCCGAGGCGACAGTGAAGGGAGCTGTCTACGCACGCGACAGACTGGGTGTTGAGCTTGTGCTCGTCGGCCGCAAGGAAGAGATAGAAAAGTATCTGGGCGAGGACGGAAGCGGTATCAGCATAGTCGATGCACGCGACGTTATCACCATGGAGGACGATCCCAGCACCGCAACGCGCCGCAAAAAGGATGCATCCATGACGGTAGCACTGAACATGCTCAAAAACGGCGAGGGTGACGCAATGGTATCGGCGGGCTCAACCGGGGCTCTGCTCACGGGGGCCACGCTTATCGTAAAGCGCATAAAGGGCGTTCGCCGTGCGGCCATGGCGCCGGTGCTGCCCAGCCGCGAGAACGGCATAATGCTCATCGACTGCGGCGCAAACGCTGAGTGTACGCCGGAATATCTTCTTCAGTTCGCATATATGGGCAGCTTCTATGCCCGCAGAATGATGGGTCTTACTCAGCCGCGAGTCGGACTTCTCAACATCGGCGCGGAGGAGACCAAGGGAGGAGCCTTGCAGCACGAGACGTACAAGCTCCTGAAAAAGGCCAGCGAAGAGGGCAGAATTAATTTTGTCGGCAACGTCGAGGGCAGCACGATGCTCTTCGGCGGCGTTGACGTTGTCGTAAGCGACGGATTTTCCGGAAATATTGTCCTTAAAACGGCTGAGGGCGTTGCAAAATGGCTGTTTACGGAGCTTAAGGAGGTGTTCATGATGAACACGAAGAATAAGCTTGCCGCGGCGGTGATCAAAAAGGATGTCAAGGGCATAGCAAGGAAGATAGACTCAAACGAGGTCGGAGGAACGGCGCTCCTCGGCATATCAAGGCCCGTTATCAAGGCTCACGGCTCGTCCGGCGACGAGGCGTTCTTTGCAGCCATCCGTCAAGCCAAGGCCTTTGCCGAGGCAGATATAGTCGGAGACATTGAAAAAAACATCGATTACATGAAGATATCGGAAGAAGCGTAATATAGTGAAGCAGTTAGAAGAAAAAATAGGATATGAGTTTAAAAACAGGGCTCTTTTGCTCAACGCGCTCACGCACAGCTCGTACGCAAATGAAAACAGAGCGGAGGGCGTGCCCAGCAACGAGCGTCTTGAGTTTTTAGGCGACTCTGTGCTCGGATTTGCGGCGGCAAAGCACCTGTACTCAATCGCGCCGTCACTGCCGGAGGGGAAAATGACCCGTCTGCGTGCGGAGCTGGTGTGCGAGCACAGCCTTTACGGCGTGGCTAAGGAGCTCAAACTCGGTGAATATCTGCGCATGGGTCACGGAGAGGAGAAAAACGGCGGCAGAGAGCGTGCATCAATACTTGCCGATGCCACCGAGGCCGTCATCGCTGCTATATTTCTTGACGGCGGCATTGAAGCCGCGCTCAGCTTTGTCGAGCGCATGGTGCTCAGCCCCGAGGCTGTAAAGGCGCATCACGCGTCGGATTATAAGACCGAGCTTCAGGAGCTTGTGCAGCGCAAGCCAGATCAGCAGCTCAGATATACCGATGCGGGCGAATCAGGCCCTGATCACGATAAGATATTCCTGTCGGAGGTTAGCCTTAACGGGCAGCTCATCGGCTGCGGCAGCGGAAAAACGAAGAAAGAAGCCGAGCAGGAGGCAGCCTGCCGGGCGCTTGAAAGACTTAATAAATGAAATCAAATTTGCTGATGAAATATTTGACTTAAAATTTACTTTAAACGAAAAAGATATTGATGTTGTTTGGAATTTAAAAAATAATTTACTCAATTTAAATTATGATAATAATTCTTTGGAATATGCTTATGGTCTCAATAATGAATATGTCCATGTTACCGATGAGAGTTCTTATTTTGACACTACTTCATTAGACAATTTGAAAACTTCAACAATTTTAAATTTTGCTGACTTATTATCAAGAAAATCTTATAGAATTGAAGGCAGCTTCAATGTAAGTATTAAAGATAGTGATTTGGAAATTAAAGTATTGGAAAGTTATTTAAATTTTGAAAATGGGTTAGAGGCTGATATTAATGTTGAATTGATAGATAAAACATCATCTACTTATCTCACATTAAAGATAAAAGATAATAAAGTTTATATTTGTTTAGGCAACGGAGTATATTTTTCTGATACTGTTGATAATCTCTTATTGAAATTAAAGGAAGAATTTGAATCTAAAGATTTAGATGTTAATATTATTTTAGATAAGTTTAATTCTATATTTAATAATTTAGAAGCTGATGAAGATCATTTTGCAATTGATTTGAATTTAGACTTTTTAAATAAAGATTTCTTAAATGACATTAAAATAGTGTTTGATGATAAAAAATCTAATCTTTCTGTTGTTTTAGATAATATTGGTTCTATTTCTTTAACTTCAGCAAATAAAAAGGATTTTATTATTGAAGATAGAGATTATCATGATTTAGATGAATTATCTTCTTTCATAAATGGAATAAAAGATTTAATTGATAATAAGAAATATTCTATTGAATTTGAAGGAAAATATGACAAATATGATATTTCAGGAACTGTTAATTTTGATTTGAATAATAAATTTGATTTTGAAGTTAAAGGATTGAATATCTATTGTTCTGATTTTAATATATTGATTAATGTTTCTAAAATTGGTGATTATTTCTATATTGATCTTGGAAATGTTAAATATGTACTTACTATCGATGAGCTTTTCCAAATTTTACAAGAAGTTGAAGTTGCCTTTGATCTCGATTATAAAAATCTTGATTTGGATATTTTAAAAGAAGGATTTATCTTGCTTACTAATGGTGATTTTACTTCTGGAATTGAAAAGATAAGTTCAGTATTTAAAAATAGATCTGAATCAAATGATATTTCTTTAAGTTCTATTAATTTTGCCGATATTATAAATAGTATATATTGGTCTTCTGATTTGAAGATGAGTGCTGATTTTAGCAGTGTTTTACCAGTTATAGGAAAAATTGATTTTTCAATTTCAACCGATAAAATTGAAGTGTCATCAATGGATATTATTAGAAAAGTATCTTTAACCAAAACAAATGCAAATATCACTGATATACTTGTTGATGATTCTTGGGCAAGAAAAGAAGATTTAAGCAATATTATAAAAAGTTTGAAGAATGTTATAAAATTCTTGAATAATAAGACCTTCTCATTCAATGCAAATGGTATTGTTAAAGAAAAAGGTGAAAGTAATTTCAATTATAATGCTGAAGTCAAATTAGATATCAATGATGTAAAAAATATAAAATTAATGGCTAAAGCTAATGTTGCTGACATTAAGAATAATTTAGAATATAATGTCGAATTAACAATTGTTGATAATGTTATTTACGTTACCTATAATTCAAATCTTAAATTCTATATTTCAATTAAAGAAACTTTGCAATTAGTACGCTATGTTACTGATATCATGGGCATAAAATCGGATTTATTATCATCAATATTAGATAGCGTTACTGAAGGAATTGATACCGGTGTATTTACTCCTTCTATTCCAGAAATGAAACCATTGGGTTTAAATATTAATGAATTAATTAAGTCTTTATCTAGTGTTGAAAGCATAAAAGTAATTTTAGACGCTGAAAAGCTTTATGAAGCAATATCTGATTTTAATCCTAATTTAGATTCTGAAGGAAATAAGATTGAGGGTGCAACAAATTCTTATATCAACGCTTCACTTTCTACATCTTCTAATTTTGTTTCTGGTATTTCTGTAACTAATATTTATTCGAAAAAAGATGAAATATTTGATATAAATATCAATTTTGATGATATATATTCAGAAAATAATGAAAGCTCAGAAATTTCTTCACCACAGAGCTTAGATGGATATTATGATTTTAATTCCATTACTACATTGTTTAAAACTTTCTTTAATAGTGCAAATATTAAGTCTTATAGTTTAAATGCTAAAGTTGCATTGGATTTAATTGGATATAAACTTGGATCAATTCCTGTTAATATCGATATTCAACTCGATGACAATATGGTTCCTAAAGTTTCTTTATTTGTTGATGTTAAAGAAGAAGTTAAAGCTTTAGGTGGAATTGTTGTAGCCGTTAGAAAAGGCAAAATTTGGATATACTATGATGGTGTTAATAAAACTATATACCTTAAAAGATATTCTGAATATTGGTGGACAAAAAAGACTGAGTATAGAACTTATACCACGGATGAATTAGCTAATGATCCAAATAAATTGATTGATTTTATTTATACTACTTTATATTGTAGTGATACTATAAAAAATGCGTTGAGCGATGCAATTTTAAATGGAGATTCTTCATTTGAATTATGTGATCCTATTCATTTTGAAAATGTTTTGAAAAAATATGAATACGATTCTTCAGAAGATGCTAGTTATAATTATTCGATGATAATTGATGGCCCAAGTTTAGTTAAATCCAATTTAGATGATATAAATTTAAATTTTGGATTTTTGATTTCCACATATTTTGAAGATAATAAAGAAATTAAAAAAGAATATCTGGATAGGATTGCTGTTTCAACAAAAATTATGGGAATAATCGGGATTGATTTAACAGAAGGAAAGCTCACGAATGTTCATAGTGATTCTAAACCTAGTGATATAATTGTTGAATTTCCAGATTTTTCCCAGGATAAATGGTAAAAAAATAAATAGTAGAAATAAAACTAGAATAAAAGTATAATACTAAATATAGGTGTTTTGTAATGAATAAATTATTGAAAAAAAGCTGCTTGGTAAATGCGGTAATTAATCTTATCGAACTTCTAGGTATTGGTATTGTACTTTTTTTTGCTAAATGGTTATATCCTGATTTTGAATACTATTATTTTGTATTTATGGGAATTTGCATTTTGTTCTTAATCATTCAAGGCATATTCTTTATTACTTATAATAATAAAGTAAGAATTTTGAAAAAAAGGACAGATCAAAAAATAGCTGATATTTTGGGAAATGATATTCAAGAAGCTTATTACTTTGGTGAAATAGGTATTCTTATAACTGATGAATCAAATACGATTATTTGGGGAAGTGATTTTTTGGAAGATAGAAATATTAGTTATATTGATCAGAAAATAACCGATGCATTTCCTGCATTGAGACAATATATTCTTTACCCAGAAAAAGAAGAGAATATTAGCGTAAAAGTTTCCTGTCAAAATTATATTTATGAAGTGAAGATAATTCGTGAATTAAATTTGTACATTTTTAAAGATGTTACAAAATATGAATCATTATTAGAATATTCAGATAGTCAATATCCTGTTATTGGACAATTAGTTATCGACAATTATTCTGATGTTAATTCTGATGATATTAGCGATATGATAGCTTCGATACGAAAAATGATAGTTTCTTATTTTACAGAAAAGCAAGTTCTTATTCGCAGTTTAAAAGAAGATACTTATTTATTAGTATGTTCTAAAAAGAATTATCAAGAGATGTATAAAGATAAATTTTCTATTGTTGACAAAGTTAGAAATGCTTATGAAGATGGTTATACTTTATCATTAGGAATTGCATACGGCTTTCCTGATTATTCCCGTTTAATGGAATTAGCTTCATCAGCATTAGATGTTGCCTTAAGCCGTGGAGGAGACCAAGTAGTTATTTCTCCGTTTTCACAAAATCTTGAATTTATCGGTGGCAAAATTGAATCGAGAGTTTCTAGAAATCGCGTTAAATTGAGAACGATTAGTCAGTCTTTGACAGCTTTGATAAGTAAGGCTAGTAATATTCTTATTATGGGACATACTAATGCTGATTTCGATGCCATAGGAGCTTGTTTAGGCATTCATGCTATGGCTAAGGCTATGAATGTTGATGCTCGTATTATATTTGAAGAACAATTTATTGAAAAAAAAGCTAAAAGAGCTGTTAGAAACTTATTTAAGGATCAACAAGAATTTTCAAATATTTTTGTTACTTTTAAAAAGGCAAGTGAATTTTATACAGAAGATACCTTAGTAATTATTGTTGATTGTAATAACCCTAAAATTTTATTGTATCCCGATATAATTGAACCACGAACTAGAGTGGCAATTATCGACCACCATCGTCGTTCAGAAAACTTTTTACCAAATGTTATTTTTAATTCAATCGATACATCTGCTTCATCATCCTGTGAATTAATTACCGAATATATTGCTTATAACCATCAGAAAATTGAGCTTGATCCTCGTTATGCTACTATGATGCTTTGCGGTATTTTACTCGATACAAATCATTATAGATTGCATATTAGTTCTGCTACTTATGAAGCTTCATCTTTTTTGAAAAATAATGGGGCGGATAATGAATTAGCTGATAGTTATTTCAAAGAGGAATATGAAGAATTTTTGATGAAAACTAAAATTATGGGAACAGCTGAAACTCCTTTTTATGATGTCTTTGTTTGTACTGCGGATGAATCAGACATAATTGATGCTACCATGCTTTCTATTGTAGCTAGAGAAGCTTTAGGAGTTCGCGATATCAGCGCTTGTTTTGCTATAGGAAGAATAAGTGAAAATCGTGTTCAAATTTCAGCCCGTAGCAATGGAACGATAAATTGTCAAATTCTTATGGAAAAATTAAAAGGTGGTGGACATTTTTCTTCTGCTGCTACTCAACTTGAAAATGTCAGTATTGCTGAAGCAAAAAAACAATTGCTACACGTATTAGATAGTTATTTAGCTTCGGCAAGAACAGATGAAGATTCACAAAATAAAGGCAAATAGATATTCTATTTGCCCTTTTTAAATGTGATGATTATTACAATGGAAAAAATAGCAGTAATTGATATAATTCCAGAAATTAAAATAATAATTAGTTTTTTACTATCTATGCTAGGTGATGTATTTTGTTGTGATGATGTAGATGTTGATGATTGACTATTTGAACTAATAGACAAATTAGAAGAAGATAGACTAGATGATGTATCATTTGGTTGAGTAAAAGAAGAGCTAATACTATTTGATGAAGAAATAAATGAAGTTGAACTTGATATTATATTTGTGCTTGAAGAAGTGCTTGGAAGAGAACTGTTTGATGAAGAAATTTGTTTTATTATAGATATTTCAAATTCATTATCAAAATAATTATCCTTATCTTTACCGATATAAATAATAATAGCTTTATTTTGAATTAAAGAATCAGGATTTTTCCAAATATAATTATTTGGCAATGAAATATCCTTTAAAAATTTTTCGTTGTTAGAGATAATTATATTATTAATAGGACAATCGGGTTTGTCTTTTTTTTCGATATCGAAGTAGATTATTTTTTCTCCGTAATATTCATCGATACCTTTGACTAATATAGTAGCTTTGCCAGCATTGATGTTGTTTAAATAAGTTAATTCATAATCTTTATTTTCTTCTAATAATTCGTTTTTAAAGAAAAGAAAAATTTTTGGGATAATAGGTGCAGAAGAATAGATGAAATTATCATTTTCCATATTAACTTCAGCATTATTTATATCTATTTTTTCATTATTTACTAATGAAGTAAATGCTTTAATTCTAGCAACATAGGATATATAACCACCTAATTTTGTCCAATAATTTCCATTATATTTATATGACATGCCAGATCCTGGAGATACTAGGATAATTGCATTATTTTCTTCATTTGATATAGAAACTATAACGCTATAAAAACTGTTTTTATTTATTTTTACAGGAGTATTTAATTTAAGGAGTCTATATCCTTCGTCTTCAAATATCTGTTCTTGTTCAAGTTTTTTTATTCCACTTCGTGGATCTGAAGTATCTTGGACATCAGTATAAATTTCAACCTTTACAGTTGAATTAAGACCTTGAATGCCAATATTAATAGCATTAATATATTCATCATTATCGGCATCACCTTTTTTCGCTTGATAAATATTGCAAGCTGTTTTTGCGTTTATAGAAAGACTAAGTCCATCATCAAGACTTGAATCATAAAAATAATTGAAATCATATTTTCTTAAATTAGCTAATTTAAAAGCGAAAATATTAGAACTGGTATTATCGTATGATAGATAAAAATAAGGAAGAGAAGAATAACTATTTTTAATAAGCCAAGCACCATCTTGAGTTGCTGCTCCTGGTACAAATGAATCGGCTTTAATGTTATCATCCCATCCTATAATAGTTACAGCATGGCTTACTCCATCGAGCTTATCTACTTTAGGATTATAGTAATACGTTTCACGAGCATTATAGTAAGAAAAAGTAACGGCTCCGTATTCAATTATAGCTTCTTTAATTTTCTTTATTGAATCCTGAAGATTTAAATCATCTGTTTTTATATGTATACTTTCTTCGAATCTAAATTCGTTTGATAAAAAAGCATCTTGATTAGCTGGAGTTGAAACATTTACAGGACCACACCATTGTGAAAGAAGTGTTGCACAATAGCTCGGTGAGCCTGAAGATTGAAGGTAATTAATTTCTTGATAATCACCATTAGTATTTCCTAAAGGATCAGAATTTCTTTTAAAACGATGATAAGCAAGGGAAGTAGGGCTTAATATTAATGCGGAGTTATCATCAATTGTTTTATTATGGAGCAAAGAAGTTTCGATAGCATTGATAGAAGAATAAGCCCAACACAAATTTGTATCACCTTGATCTCGAACAGGTGTAACTTCATTTAATAAACGTGCATCATAAGAAATTGGAATATCATTAATATTTGAAATTTCATTTTTAGAATGTTGAATATTATTAAATAGATATCCTATAAATGGGACAATGAGAAAAAAAGAAAATAACTTTTTCATAACTTAACTATATTATCATAAAAAATAATAATAAAAAAGGCACTTAGAAAGTGCTAAAAATAAAAAATCGATTTAATACGTATGTATTAAACCCTATATGTGAAAATATGGTGCCCGGGACGGG
>ERZ1106939.2561-NODE-2561-length-11025-cov-12.920328_pt1 | contig 11025 bp, 7 predicted proteins | sample MGYA00403669_ERZ1106939 | MGnify/ENA primary metagenome ERZ1106939 (study PRJEB35170, sample SAMEA104062447) | human gut metagenome | biome: human gut; feature: human-associated habitat; material: faeces | place: Denmark | collected 2012-09-28 ...
CTTAGTGAGCAAGCTCCCACGGTCATCTTACACAATCATTTCTGCATGGCTGAACGGTTACAATTTATTGATTAACTTGAAGGTCTGACAGTTGACAAAACCTCAAAAGTTGCATATTCTATATAGTAGTTAAGGTAGCTGTGGGGATAAAGCAGCTACAGGCAAATAAACAGAAAACGACTATGATGGAGAAGAGTACCGTAATCAAGAGGTAACAGAGAGAAGCTGCCATCGGCTGTAAGCAGCTTTTACTTTCGGGGAACGGGAAGTGCACTCCGGAGTCTGCAGGGAGAACGAAGAAGCAGCTTCTGATATCCGGGCACGTCTGGTCACGTTATCGACTGTAAGGGAAAGACATTATTGTCTTTAAGTAGAGTGGAACCGCGGAATATTTCGTCTCTGTAGATGGAATATTCCGTTTCTTATTTTTATAGGAAATGGAGCAGTTATGGGAATCATCAGCAAAATTAAAGAAGAAATCCGAATCATAAGAGAGAGGGATCCGGCCATTCATTCCAGTATGGAGGTACTGTTGTATCCAAGCTTTAAGGTGATGCTGCATTACCGGCTGGCACACAGGCTTTATCAGAAAGGGCACTATTTCTGGGCAAGATGGATTTCCCAGCGTGCTGTGCGTAAGACCGGAATTGAGATTCATCCGGGAGCACAGATTGGCAAAGGATTTTTTATCGATCACGGAAACGGTGTCATTATCGGAGAAACAGCGATCATTGGTGATAACGTGACCTTGTATCAGGGGGTAACCCTCGGAGGAACCGGTAAGGAGCAGGGAAAGAGACATCCGACGATTGGAAATAATGTCATGATCAGCGCCGGTGCCAAAATCCTTGGATCCTTTACGATCGGGGATAATTCCAAGATCGGGGCAGGATCGGTCGTTTTGGAAGAGGTTCCGCCGAATTCCACTGTAGTCGGTGTACCGGGACATGTGGTGAAGCGCAACAACCAGAGACTTCCCCAGGAAGAGCTGGATCAGATCCATTTGCCGGATCCGGTAAAGGAAGAGCTGTCCATGCTGCGTAAGCGGATGCAGCAGATGGAAATAGAAATCAGACAATTAAAGGAGGAGAGGAAAGATGGAGAATAGATTTTCCTTTTACAACACATTAACGAAAAAAGTAGAAACCGTGATCCCGAATGTGGACGGCAAAATTGCAATGTATACCTGTGGCCCGACGGTGTATCATTTTGCACATATCGGAAATCTGCGCAGCTATATCATGGAGGATGTACTGGAAAAGACCCTGCGTTATCTTGGATATGATGTAAAGCGTGTGATGAATATCACGGATGTCGGTCATCTTTCTTCCGATGCCGATACCGGTGAAGATAAGATGTTAAGTGGGGCAAAGCGTGAGCACAAGACGGTTATGGAAATTGCAAAGTTCTATACCGATGCTTTTTTTGAAGACTGCAAAAAGCTTAATATCAAGCGCCCGGATGTGGTGGAGCCTGCAACAAACTGCATTAGTGAGTTTATTCATATGATCGAGGTTCTTTTAGAGAAGGGCTATGCCTATGTGGCCGGAGGAAATGTGTATTTTGATACCTCGAAGCTTAAGGAATATTATGTATTTAATACCCAGAGTGAGAACGAGCTTTTAGTTGGCGTGCGCGATGATGTGACCGAGGATGAAAATAAGAAGAACAAGAACGACTTCGTTCTGTGGTTTACCAAATCCAAGTTTGAGGACCAGGCGCTTAAATGGGACAGCCCATGGGGTGTTGGATATCCGGGATGGCATATTGAATGCTCCTGCATCAGCATGAAGCATCTTGGAGAATATATGGACATCCATTGCGGCGGTGTGGACAACATTTTCCCGCATCATACAAATGAAATTGCACAGAGTGAGTCCTACCTTGGACATAAATGGTGTAATTACTGGTTCCATGTACATCACCTAAATGACAAGACCGGCAAGATGAGCAAGTCAAAGGGTGACTTCCTGACGGTCTCCTTACTCGAAAGCAAGGGCTATAATCCGTTGGTTTACCGGATGTTCTGCCTACAGTCCCATTACCGGAAGCCGCTGGAGTTTTCCTATGAAGTCATGGACAATGTAAAGTCGGCTTATGAAAAGCTTCTTAAGAAGATTGCCGGACTTTCCAAAGAAGGAGAAGTGGATGAAGCGGTTTATGCAGAATACCGCCGTAAATTCGAAGATGCACTTTGCAATGACTTAAATACCTCAATGGCAATTACCGTACTATATGATCTCTTAAAGGCAGACTGCAATGATGTAACGAAGCGTAAGCTGGCAGCAAGCTTCGATGAGGTTCTTTCCTTAGGACTTTTTGATGGTGAAAAGGCAGAAGAGAAAGCAGATGATGTGGATGCAGAGCTGGTAAGCTACATCGAGGCAAAGATTGCAGAGCGTAAGGAAGCAAAGAAGGCAAAGGACTTCGCAAAGGCAGATGCCATTCGTGAAGAACTGTTACAAAAGGGCATCGTTCTGGAAGATACACGTGAGGGCGTAAAATGGAAAATGGCTTAACCTTTATACAAAGGATAAGAGAAGCATTTGAGGGTAAAGAGGTGGATATTCGGACATATTCACCTCTTACGCTTGCTTATATCGGAGATTCTATATATGATCTGGTGATCCGGACGGTGGTTGTGATGCGTGGAAATGCACCTGCCAATAAGCTTCACCATTATACGATCCGCTATGTAAATGCGACCGCACAGGCGCTCCTTTTGGACGCTTTGTTACCAGAGCTTACAGAGGAAGAACAGGTAATCCTGAAACGTGGGCGCAATGCGAAGCCGTACACGAAAGCTAAGCATGCAACTATGGCAGAGTATAAAAAGGCAACGGCATTGGAAGCACTGATGGGATACCTGTATCTTACCGGACAGGAGGAGAGGGTGCTTTTGCTGATCCAAAAGGGCATGGATATCCTGGAAACACAGAAAATGAATTAAGCAGACAGAGCAGGGATAGCAATTTGGAAGGAACTGGAAAAACATAGAAAGATATATAAATACATAGAAATACTGTACACTGGAAAAGAAACATACATAGCAACGCTATGCATGATTGGATTGTGTTCCACAAAGAAACGGAGAAAGGATTAAAGCATGGAAGAATTCAGAAAAGAAAAAAATGAATCCATTATAGAGGGAAGAAATGTGGTGATTGAAGCATTTCGTTCCGGACAGTCCGTTGACCGGCTTTATATTCTGGATGGCTGTCAGGACGGACCGATTATGACGATTAAGCGGGAAGCGAGAAAGCATGATGTGGTTATAAAATATGTATCAAAGGAACGGCTGGATCAGATTTCAGAAACAGGGCGGCATCAGGGCGTTATAGCAACGATTGCGGCCTATGAATATTCAGAGGTAGAGGACATGCTTGCACTTGCTAAAGAAAAGAATGAACCTCCGTTTTTGTTCCTGCTTGATAATATTGAGGATCCGCATAACCTGGGAGCAATTATCCGTACAGCGAATCTTGCCGGGGCACATGGAGTGATTATTCCGAAGAATCGTGCAGTAGGACTTACTGCAACGGTAGCGAGAACCTCTGCAGGAGCATTAAACTATACGAAGGTGGCGCGTGTGACCAATATGGCACAGACCATAGAAGAACTGAAGCAGCAGGGCTTATGGTTTGTGTGTGCGGATATGGGTGGAGAAACGATGTATGACTTAAACCTGACAGGACCGATCGGACTGGTAATTGGAAATGAAGGATCCGGAGTAGGCCGTCTTGTGAAGGAAAAGTGTGATATGACAGCTTCTATCCCTATGCATGGCGATATTGATTCCCTGAATGCTTCCGTTGCGGCCGGGGTTCTGGCTTATGAGATTGTCCGGCAAAGAACCTGCGCCGGCTGCAGATGAGTGATTAGATTTGTAATGAACAGGATGCTGTAAAGCAGATTAGGAAGGTATTATGAAGACAGCCGGAAGAGTCCTGGCAACCATGATTGCAATGGTGGCAATTTTGCTGATTGCAGTGGGTGCAGATAAAGGATTAAACTATTTGGAGAGAATAAAATACGAAAAGGAATGTGAAGAGCTGTATGCAGAAAGTCATGCACAGGCAGAGCAGCTGCGGACACAGCTTGAAGAGCTTTCGCAGGACGAAGCGGCGGTAGAGACCTTTCTCCATGAATATGCAGTGGATGATCTGGAAGATGAGGATGAGGATGTGCTGCAGGAGTTTCTGACTGCATCACCTTCAGGGAATGGGTCTGAGGGGAGTGTTTCAGATGGGGAATCTGTCTCGGGAGATATGCTCACCGCAGAGGATCAGCTTACAGATGTGTCTGAAAATGCTCATGCCTTTGCATCCGGTAATGACAGTTCAGACCGTGACTTTTCTGATCATATGATTTCCGGCAATGCAGTTTCCGGGGGAGGCGTCTCTGATAATGCTATTTCAGAAAACGGCGTCTTCGGTAATGCTGTTTCCGGGAACAGCGTTTTTGACAATACCGTTTCAGGCAATACCGTTTCGGAAAACCAGGTTTCCGGGAATCGTGTTTCCGGGGGAGGCATTTCTTTAACTACGGTATCCGGTAATATTCTGGTACGCCCGACGCTGCGGGAACGCAGACTGGAACAAAGTTCTTATATGGAAACAGTTGAGTGGAATGAAGCAGACCAGGTGGTGATTGGTCAAAGTACCCTGGACTTTTCAGACAAAAAGATTGCCTGTCTGGGTGACAGTATCACACAGGCGGCAAACCTTGAAAGCATGGAGGACTATCAGCAGTATTCCTACCCGACGAAGCTGGCAGAAATTCTGGGAGCAGAGGAAGTGGTAAATCTTGGAATCGGAGGATCCTCGATCGGAAGATACTGGCAGGATGCCTTTGTGGATCGTTACATGGACATTCCGGAGGATACAGACCTTATTCTGGTTATGGGAGGAACGAATGACGGGTTCTGTCTGCACCGGGAAAATGTGGGAAATTTTGAAGAGCGTTCTCCCCGTACCCTGATCGGGGATCTGAATGAACTGATGCGGGGCTTAAAGGAGAATTATCCCGATGCGGAGGTTGTTTTCGTCACACCGCTTCCCAATGTCCTGCATGATATTCTGCGTAAGGATCGTCCGGAGCTGATGTCTCAGCGTGTCATTGTGGACAGTATGATAGCTCTTGCCAGGGAATATGAATTTGATGTGATTGACCTGTATGATTCGAATTTACTGGACAGCCACGATGCCGCAGTGATTTCGAATTATATGCCGGATGGCGTACATTGCAATCCGGACGGCTACCGGATTCTGGCAGAGCACATTGCAGCCGATCTGATCCGGCTGCAGGACTCACAGGATGTGGAAGATGGTGAAGAGTTCCGGGAAGCAGAAGGGATGGAAATGGAAGCAGCTTCAGAGCAGGGGATGGAAAGTGAATCAGATGCCGGTCAGAACATGAAAAGCGAAGCCATCTTCGATCAGAACATAGAGAGCGAATCAGATTCAGCTCAGAATATGGAAAGTGTCGAAACGTCTGAAAGTGCAGAAAATACCGGATATAAGGAAGTGCCGGATAACATAGGGAAGGATGAAAATCTGGAAGATATAGCAGATTCCCAAGATATAGTAGATTCGGAAAACATAGAAGCTGCAGAAAATATAGATGATTCAGAAGATATGACAGATTCCAGGGATATAACAGAGTTGGAGGCTGCAGAAAATTTTAAGTCCAGGATTCCAACAGATATTCTGAAATTCCGGGAAAGAGATACCGCACAGGACAGGGATACTATTGATATGGAAGCGAAGAAAATGAATGAGGAAGCAGCAGACGCGCAGATCCAAAAGGATATGACGATGGAGGTGGGCTCCTATGGTTAATGAGTATGCAAAATACAGCGATGAAGAATTGATCGTGCAGCTTCGGGATGGAGACCATGCCATTACGGATTACATTATGGAAAAGTATAAGAATCTGGTGCGCAGCAAGGCACAGTCGATGTACATTCTGGGTGCGGACCGGGAAGATCTGATACAGGAAGGAATGATCGGGCTTTTTAAGGCTATCCGTGATTATGATACGGGAAGGGATGCCAGCTTTTTTACCTTTGCGGATCTGTGTGTGTCCAGACAGATGTATACAGCGATTCAGGCAGCAGGGCGGCTGAAGAATGCACCGCTTAATTCCTATATTTCCATTTATGCAGACTATTCCCGGCAGGAGGAAGGAGAGTCCTCAGAGGAGGTAAAGCTGATTAACAGTCTGATTTCCCCATTAGAGAAGAACCCGGAGGAGCTGCTGATTGACCGTGAAAATGTGGAACGCATTGAGCAGATGATTGAGAGGGAATTAAGTCCTTTTGAAAAGCAGGTGCTCGATCTGTATCTTACCGGAATGTCTTATGGGCAGATTGCGAAGGTTCTGGGCAGGGATGATAAATCAACAGACAATGCCCTGCAGCGCGTGAAAGCCAAAATCCGCAGGGAATTGAAGGGAAACAATTAAATTTTTATAAACTTTAAGAGGGGTGTATTGACGAAAATTTTTGGACGCAATATACTCTTTTTATTGTGACATAATTGGAAATATCTGTAGTTTCAAAATATGTATCCCATTTTGCGTAACAGTTTTATAGGAAAGCAGGTAATCATTCAGTACAATCCGAAGCACTTATTACTGAGGGCATGGAGAAAGGCGGAGAGAGAATGTTTGGAAAATTCAGTGTCAGAAAACCGTATACTGTTCTGGTGGCAGTAGTGCTTGTAATTGTTTTGGGTATTGTGTCATTTACCAAAATGACCTCGGATCTGCTGCCGAATATCAGCTTTCCTTATGTACTGGTCATGACAACTTATCCGGGGGCAAGTCCGGAAACCGTAGAAATGGTCGTAACGAAGCCGGTGGAATCTTCCATGGCTACCGTAAGTAATATTGAAGAAATCAGTTCTGTTTCAAATGAAAATTATTCCATGGTAATTCTGCAGTTTGCCCAATCAGCAGATATGAATGCCGTTTCGCTTGAAATTCGTGAAAATCTGGATCAGATCAGGAGTTACTGGGACGATTCTGTCGGGAATCCGATTATTATGAAAATAAATCCTGATATGCTGCCGGTTATGATTGCGGCAGTCGGTGGAAAGGACATGTCTGCAGCAGAAATTACGGATCTGACAAATGATACCATTGTGCCGGAACTGGAGAGTATCGAGGGCGTGGCTTCTGTAAGTGGTATGGGACTTTTGGAAGAGAGCGTGAATGTTATTATCCGTCAGGAAAAGATTGATGCAGTCAATGAGCAGGTGTTTGGCTCTATTGATAAAGAAATTGATGAAAACCTGGCAGAATTGCAGGAAAACAAGCAGGATATTTATGACGGACAGGCAGAACTGGAAAATGCGAAGAGGGATCTTGCCGATTCCGAAGCAGAGCTTGCCCAAAAGCAGCAGGAGTTGAATGATTCCAAAGCAGAGCTTGAAAATTCAAAAAAAGAGCTTGCTGACGGACGGAACGAGCTGGCAGATAAAAAGAGCCAGCTGGAAAGCGGAAAAACTGAATTAAACAGTAAAAAGGATGCGACCACGAAGCAGCTTGCCGAGGCAGAAACAAAGCTTCTTACCGCAAAGGCGGATGCCGAGGCGGCAAAGACACATTTACAGCTTGAAATTCAGACTGCAGAAGCGACAGTGAAGGGACTGGACAGCGGTATCGAGCAGGCCAGGGCCGGAGTGCAGGCGATTGAACAGGCAATTACGGCGGTGAATGGGATCAATACTGCAATTACAATGCTTGATCAAATTGGGAATGGAGAGACATTTGGAAATCTGACTACCGATCAAAAGGAGAATATTAGCAAGATGTGCGTTTCAGCAGGAATTTCAGCTCCAACTGACAATATGACTATGGGAGAGATTAAGGACTCCCTAAGTCTGGTCAAAGCAGGAATTCTTAGTTCTGCAAAGGTAAATGATGTAGGTGAACTCCAGACTAAAAAGTCCGATTTGGAAAGTACCATTGCCGATCTCGAGTCCCAGAAGGCCATGGCTGCAGCACCGATCGACCAGTATAAGTCCGCACTTTCTGAAATTGAAGGAAATATCAGTAAGCTGGACAGCGCGTTAACAGAATTGTATCAGGGAAACCTGCAGGCAGCAATTGAGTTTGCCAATGCACAGACCACAATCAGCTTAGGAGAAATGCAGATAGCTTCTGCGGAGTCCGGGCTGGACTCTGCACAGAAGCAGCTTGAAGCCGGGGAAGAACAGATAAAATCCGGGCAGGAGCAGTTAGATGCCGGAGCGGATCAGATTAAGGAGGGATATGACCAGATTAATGACAATGCAGAGCAGCTTGCGGATGCATTGGAGCAGATTCTGGACGGCGAAGAGCAGATCGAGGAAGCGAGGGAGGATGCGTACGACCAGGCAGATATGAATGGCATTCTTACGGTAGATACCGTGGAACAGCTTCTGGCTGCGCAGAATTTCTCAATGCCTGCCGGCTACGTTACTGAGGATGGTATTTCTTACCTGATCCGCGTGGGAGATAAACCGGATACGGTTGAAGAGCTAAAGGCGATGCCGATTTTAAATGTGGATATGGATGGCGTCGATGTGATTACCTTAGGGGATGTTGCCGATGTTTTCATGACAGACAACTCTGCAGATATTTATACGAATGTAAACGGAGAACCGGGGATTCTTTTAACCATGCAGAAGCAGACCGGTTATTCGACCGGAGAAGTATCGGACAAGATCCTTGCCAGGTTTGATGAGCTGTTAGAGCAGAACGAAAATCTGATGCTGATTACCCTTATGGATCAGGGAATCTACATTGATATGGTCACGGATTCCATCTTTAACAATATTATTTTCGGAGCAGGACTTGCGATCCTTATCCTGCTGCTGTTCCTTAGAGACATCCGGCCGACCGCAGTGATTGCATGCTCCATTCCGATCAGTATAGTGGCAGCGGTAGTCTGCATGTATTTCAGCGGAGTAACCCTTAATGTGATTTCTCTTTCCGGACTGGCGCTTGGGATTGGTATGCTTGTGGATAACTCTATCGTGGTAATTGAGAATATTTACCGGCTTCGCAGCGAGGGGGCTTCGGTAACGGAAGCAGCGATTGAAGGAACCAGGGAAGTGGCGGGAGCGATTGTAGCATCGACCCTGACGACAGTCTGTGTTTTCCTTCCGATTGTCTTTACAGAAGGAATTACACGTCAGTTGTTCGTGGATATGGGACTGACGATCGGATATTCCCTTGGCGCAAGTCTCATCGTGGCCCTTACGGTAGTTCCGGCAATGTCCTCAAAGATTCTGGTGAAAACAAAGGAACAGAAGGAGAGCCGGTTCTTTAACGGACTGATGAATGGTTATGGAAAGGTTCTTGACTGGTCTTTAAAGCATAAAGCAGTGATCTTTATCGGAGTTCTGGTGCTGCTCGTAGGAAGTGCCCTGGCTTCGCTTTCCAAAGGAACCGCGTTTATGCCAACCATGGAAAGCACACAGATGACCATTACCTTAGAGCTTCCGGATACCACGCCGTTAAGCGAAACCGCAGAGGTAACGGATCGTGTAGTGGAGATCTTAAGAAATATGGAGGATGTTGAGGATGTGGGAGCCATGGCAAGCACCTCTTCCATGGGTTCGTTGATGGGAGGATCCGCAGACAGTTCAACGCATGAGACGAGCATCTATCTGACCACAGTAGAAAAGCCCAAATTAAACAACAAAGAGCTTTCCAATGCAATTGAGGAACAGACTGCACAGCTCTGTGAAGAGACAGGAGCAGAATTGAGTATTGAAACCTCCATGATGGATATGAGTGCGTTGGGCGGAGATGGTATTTCGATTCAGGTGCGGGGGCGTGATCTGGATACTCTTCAGCAGATTGCCAAAGAAGTAGCTGCTATTGTGGAGGCTACGGAAGGAACAGCGAAGGTTTCTGATGGTCTGGAGGAGGCAACCGGCGAGATGCGGGTACTCATCGACCGCGATAAGGCAATGGATCAGGGACTCACGGTAGCTGAAGTTTATCAGCAGATTGCAGCAAAGCTAAAGGATGCATCCAGTGCGACAACCTTTGAAACAACGGCGAAGGAATATGAAGTCTATGTAAAGAATGCCAATGACATGGAACTTACCCGGAAGCTGCTACAGGATCTTGTTATTGAAAAGACAGATAAAGACAATAAGAAGGTGGAAATTCCACTTAAGGATATTGCAGCGTTTGAGGATACCATTTCTCCAAAATCAGTAAGCAGAACAGAACAGAACCGCTATATTGCAGTATCTGCTTCCATTGCAGACGGATATAACGTGGGTCTGGTATCCCGGAAGCTGGAACAGAACCTTGCAGATTATGAAGTACCGGAGGGCTATTCTCTTGTGATGGAGGGGGAAAATGAGATGATTGTGGATGCCATGCAGCAGCTGATGCTGATGCTGCTTCTGGCGGTTATTTTCATGTATCTGATTATGGTTGCCCAGTTCCAGTCCCTGAAATCTCCGTTTATCATTATGTTTACGATTCCGTTGGCATTTACGGGCGGCTTCCTGGGACTGTTCCTTGGAAACTGTGAGGTCAGTGTCGTTGCGGTCATCGGTTTTGTCATGCTGGCAGGTATTATCGTAAATAACGGTATTGTGATTGTAGATTATATGAACCAGCTGATTGCACAGGGAATGGAAAAGCATGAGGCGATTTTACAGGCAGGCAGGACAAGACTTCGTCCGGTATTGATGACGGCGTTAACGACCATTCTTGGACTGCTGCCGATGGTATTCGGTACAGATATGGGAGCAGCGATGGGCAAGCCGATGGCGATTGTTACGGTAGGCGGTCTGCTTTACGGAACTCTGCTGACCCTGCTTGTGGTTCCCTGCATTTATGATCTGATGAACTGCAGGAAAACCAAAGGACTGCAAAGCAGATAAACACGGAAGTAAAGAAAACCGGTAAATATGCGTATTCCGCATACTTACCGGTTGAAATAAAAAAAGCTGATGACGGGAATCGAACCCGTGACCTCCGCCTTACCAAGGCGACGCTCTACCGACTGAG
>ERZ1106939.2562-NODE-2562-length-11023-cov-3.653355_pt1 | contig 11023 bp, 9 predicted proteins | sample MGYA00403669_ERZ1106939 | MGnify/ENA primary metagenome ERZ1106939 (study PRJEB35170, sample SAMEA104062447) | human gut metagenome | biome: human gut; feature: human-associated habitat; material: faeces | place: Denmark | collected 2012-09-28 ...
TAACCGGCAACAGCCCCGGCAACGACATGCGCTTCTACGTTGAAAAGTGCGAGGCAATGCGCAACTTCTGCAACAAGATATGGAACGCATCGCGCTTTGTCATGATGAACCTCACCGTTGAGGATAATCATCTGCCCGAGACGCTTGAGACCGAGGATAAGTGGATCCTCTCCAAGCTCAACCGCGTCGTCAAAGAGGTCTGCGATAATATGGACAGCTTTGAGCTGGGTGTTGCGGCAGGCAAGATATACGATTTCATCTGGGATGATTACTGCGACTGGTACATTGAACTGACAAAACCGCGCCTGAACGGCGATAACGAAGCGGCAAAGGAGAGCGCCCAGCGCGTGCTTCTGTATGTCCTTGTTGAGATACTCAAGCTCCTGCACCCGTTCATGCCGTTTATCACCGAGGAAATATGGCAGGCGCTGCCTCACGAGGGCGATGCGCTCATGATGCAGTCTTACCCCGAGTACAGCGAAAAGCTCAACTTCCCCGAGGACGAGGCAAACTTCGGAATGGTCATGGATGCCATCAAGGCCGTCCGCGCGCGCAGATCCGAGATGAACGTACCCCCGTCCAGAAAGAGCCACCTTATCATCGTCACCGACAAGGCAAAGGCATTCACCGACGGCGAGAAGTTTATCTGCAAGCTGGCCTATGCCTCCGGCGTTGAGGTCAGAGCGGAGCTTCCCGAGAGCACCGACGGTATGGTGTCCGTCATAACCGATAACGCGCGCATGTTCATGCCCATGGCAGAGCTTGTCGATCTTGAAAAAGAGCGCGCACGCATGGAAAAAGAGCTTGCAAACGCCAAAAAGCAGCTCGACGGGCAGAACGCAAAGCTTGCAAACGAAAACTTCGTTTCCCGCGCGCCGGAAAAGGTCGTTAACGCCGAGCGCGAAAAGAAGGCAAAGCTCGAGGCGCTCATCGAAAATCTTGAGGAAAGCCTCAAAAATCTCGGATAAGCCCGACCGTTTTTTGCAAAATCCGCATATATAAACATTTAAACTGATGCTGAGCATAGCTCGGCATCAGTTTTTTTATATTTTTATTGCATTGGAGTGAGGAAAAATGAAGATCGCATCGGAATATTCCGACGGCAGGCTAACGGTGTTTTTAGCAGGCGAGTTAGACCATCACGGCGCAAAAACGGCTGTTGACGGCATTGCCGACAGCATCGACAGATATCTTCCGCGCGACCTCGTGCTCGACCTGACGCAGCTTGGCTTCATGGACTCGTCCGGCATTGCGGTCATAGTACGGAGCTATAAGAAAATGCGCAGCGCCGGGGGTCGGATGTACATTGAAAATCCCCAGAAACAGCCACTTAAAGTGCTCGATGCCTCGGGCATCGACAGAATGATACCGATCGCCGCAAAAAGGGAGGTAACGACATGACGGTGACAAACTACATAAAGCTTGAATTTCCAAGCTTCAGCTCAAACGAGAGCTTTGCGCGCGCGGCCGCTGCCGGCTTTGCCGCGCAGCTCGACCCGACGCTCGACGAGCTGGGCGATATCAAGACCTCGGTCAGCGAGGCGGTAACAAACTGCATCGTCCACGCGTATCCGGACAGCATCGGGACGATAAGTATGCGCCTTCGCATCCTTGACGGAGAAAAGCTCGAGATAGTTATCCGAGATAAAGGGCGCGGCATAGCCGATCTTCAGCAGGCGATGCTGCCGATGTACACCACCGGCGGCGAGGAGCGCAGCGGTATGGGCTTTACCATTATGGAAAGCTTTATGGACAAGCTGAAGGTCAAAAGTACGCCGGGCAAGGGCACTACGGTAACGATGCTGAGAACTATCCGCCAGCGCAGAGGCTTTAGATGACCGAGTGTATGCTCAACGATCTGTGCCTTGCGAAGAAGGGGGACAAGGCGGCGTCCGAGCGGCTCGTTGAGGATAATTCGGGGCTTATCTGGAGCGTTGCGCGGCGCTTTTTCGGCCGCGGCGTTGAGCCGGACGATCTGTATCAGCTCGGCTGCCTCGGCTTCCTTAAAGCCGTTGCGGGCTTCGATCCCGGGTTCGGAACGCAGTTTTCGACCTATGCCGTGCCGAAGATAGCAGGCGAGATACGCAGGTTTCTGCGTGATGACGGAACAGTGAAGGTCAGCCGGGGGATCAAAGAGCGTGCGCTTCATATAAAAAACGCGCGGTGCGCGCTTGAGCAGCGCCTCGGCCGTGTGCCGCTGATCTCTGAGCTTGCGGCCGAAACCGGGCTGACACCCGAGGACATCGCTTTTGCAGAAACGGCGGCAAATCCGGCCGAAAGCCTGCAGCGCGAGACGGGCGAAGACGGCTTCACGCTTGAGCACGTTCTGTGCGACACCGAGGGCGAGGAGCGCATGATCGAGCATGTAGCGCTCCGCTGCGCCATTGAGGAGCTTCCCGAGAAGGAGCGGAAGACCCTGTATCTGCGCTATTATCACGGCTTTACTCAGGAAAAAACGGCCAAGGTGCTGGGAGTGTCGCAGGTCCAGATATCGCGCCTTGAGCGCAAAGCGATAGCACAGCTTCGCGAAATGCTGTCGTGACTGAATGCTTACACGCAATTTGAGCGTGTGAGCATTTTTCTTTGCTTTGAAATAATGCATTCTGCCAAAAACTTATTAAGAATTTATTAAATAATGTAAGAACACTTGAAAAACGTAAAGACTGCGTTAAAATATCATGGTGTTTTGTTGGAGTTTTATTGGAGCTTTGCAGAATGTGAGGTGTTTGTATGGAAAAAAGAAAGAGAAGCCTTGCGATCGATATTCTTAACGGCCCAATGTGGGATAAAATATTGCGTTATGCGCTGCCTGTTGCCGCCACCGGCATACTCGGGCAGCTGTTTAATGCCTCGGATATAGCCATTGTCGGCAATTTTGCCGAGGGCGATACGGTCGCGGCGGTCGCAGCCGTCGGCGCAAACGGACCGGTCATCGGCCTGCTGCTTAATATCTTCATCGGCATCGCTCTGGGCGCAAATGTTGTCATAGCAAATGCAATCGGCAGGGGAGACAGCGACACAGTCTCGCGCGCCGTACATACATCGATTGTAGCCGCCGTATTGGGCGGCATTATTGTCGGCTTGCTCGGGCAGCTTGTCGCCGAGCCGGTGCTGTCAATGCTTCAGGTGCCGGAGGATGTTTTCCCGCTTGCGCTTAAATATATGCGCATTTATCTTCTCGGCCTGCCGGTAATTTTCCTTTATAACTTTGAAGCGGCCATATTCCGCAGCGCAGGCGATACGAAAACGCCGCTTGTGGCGCTTGCCCTGTCCGGCGTTCTGAATGTAATACTCAACCTGTTTTTCGTCGTTGTTTTGAACAAAACGGTTGACGGCGTTGCGATAGCCACGGTGCTTGCAAATGTCGTAAGCTCCGTTGTTCTTCTGCGCAGGCTTTTAAGAAGCGAGCTTTTTATCCATGTTGAGTTTAAGGATCTGCGCATCGACTGGAAAATACTCTGGCGCATACTCAAGATCGGCGTTCCGGCAGGAATACAGGGCGCGGTGTTCTCGCTTTCAAACATCGTAGTCCAGTCTGCGATAAACAGCCTCGGCAAGGTGACGATGGCGGCGTCCTCGGCTGCGTTCAATGTTGAGATCATGGCGTATTATATCCTCAACTCCTTCGGACAGGCCTGCACTACCTTCGTCGGCCAGAACTACGGCGCCGGTCAGATAGACCGCTGCCGCAAGACGCTCAAGCTCTGCATTATCGAGGGTATCATCATTACGGGAACGACGATGCTTATCATGCTGCTTACCGGAAAATATCTCATAGGACTGTTCAACAACGACCCGGAGGTTATCGAGATCGGCTTTACGCGCCTGAAGATAGTCTATACCTCGTATATATTCTCGCTCCTGTACGAGGTCATGTCGTCATATATGCGCGGCTACGGCATATCCCTTGTGCCGGCGATCCTGACGATGCTCGGTGTGTGCGGAATACGCATCGCGTGGATATACACCGTGTTCCCCATGAGCAGGACCTTTGCGACGATAATGACCGTATATCCCGTAAGCCTTGCGGCGACGGCTGTTCTTATTTTTATAGCGCTCATTATCTACCGCCCGTCCAAACGATACGACCACATCGTGCTCGACAGCGCCCACACTTGAAAGAGCCATGCGTTCGTGGTAAAATGACACGTCATGAATAAAAGTTTTGAAGAAAGATACCTTGAAGCGAGAAAAAAAGTAATAGAGACCGATTTTGCCGGGCTTAATCCCATGCAGAGAAAGGCTGTCATGGCGACTGAGGGCGCGCTGCTCATCCTTGCGGGCGCAGGCAGCGGCAAAACGACGGTGCTCATAAACAGAATTGCAAATCTCATGCGTTACGGCAAAGCCGGCGACTGCGAGGAGATACCCGAAAATGCAGGCATTGAGGATATCGACGCAATGGCACGGCTTGACGATGAGGCAAGGCGCACCGCGGCCTTTGAGCCTGTCGAGCCGTGGCGCATCCTCGCAATAACGTTTACGAATAAGGCCGCCAACGAGCTGAAAACAAGGCTTTCAAAAATGCTCGGCGAGGCCGGAGCCGATGTGTGGGCGTCCACCTTCCACTCGGCCTGCGTGCGCATACTGCGCCGCGACGCCGACCGTCTGGGCTTTACGTCGAGCTTCACTATCTATGACAGCTCCGACAGTCAGAGCCTTATAAAGCACATTCTGCGCGATTTTGACCTTGACGATAAAAAATATCCGCCGCGCATGCTCCTTTCGGAGATAAGCCGCGCAAAGGACGATTGCTGCTCGCCCGAGCAGTACTATGCCCGAGCCAAGGCGACCGGCGACGCGCGCAGAGTAAAGATAGCGGAGATCTATGCCGAATACTCTCGCCGCGCGTTCGCAGCCGGCGCAATGGATTTCGACGATCTTATTTACTACACCGTGAAGCTTCTCAATGAAAACGAGGACGTGTGCCAATATTGGCAGAAGCGGTTTAAGTACATACTCATCGACGAGTATCAGGATACAAACAAGCTCCAGTATATGCTCGCGTCAAAGCTTGCCGAGGGCTGGGGCAATATCTGTGTCGTCGGCGATGATGACCAGAGCATTTACAAATTCCGCGGTGCAACGATCGAGAACATACTTTCGTTCGAGGACGAGTACAAGGGCTGCCGCGTCATCCGCCTTGAGCAGAACTACCGCAGCACGGGACATATCCTCGGCGCGGCAAACGCCGTTATCAAAAACAACCTCGGCCGTAAGGGCAAGGAGCTGTGGACAAAGGGTGACATGGGTGAAAAGCCCGAGCTTTATGTTGCCGATAACGAGCACGATGAGGCGCGCTTTGTTGCGTCCCAGATACTCGGACTGTACGGCAAAGGCGCGTCCTGGGGCGATAACGCGGTGCTTTACCGCATGAACGCGCAGTCGCACCAGATAGAGCAGGCGTTCAAGCGCAACGGCATTCCGTATAAAATTTTCGGCGGCACGGGCTTCTTCGATCGCGCCGAGATAAAGGACATGCTTGCATATCTGTGCGTCATAGCCTCGCCGGATGACGATCTGCGCCTTGGCAGGATAATAAACAATCCGCCGCGCGGCATTGGAGCGAAAAGCATAGAGACCGCCGCAGCAATAGCGCATGAAAATAACTGCTCGCTGTTTTCCGTCATAAGCAAAGCCGATCTTTATCCAGACCTCAGCCGTGCCGCTCCGCGCATGCTGCTGTTTGCCGGGATGATAAACGAGCTTATGGCTCAGAAAGACGAGCTTGCGCCGGACCTTTTGTACGATCAGCTCGTCGAGCGCACCGGCTATCTGCGTATGCTTGAGGAAAAGCACACCGTCGAGGACGATGCGCGCGCTCAGAACATAAAAGAGCTTAAATCGAGCATCATTAACTATAAGGGCGAGACGGATAATCCCACTCTCGAGGGCTACCTTGCCGACGTTGCCCTGTATACAGATATGGACAACTACGATGACAGCACCGACTGCGTCGTTATGATGACCATGCATTCGGCAAAGGGACTGGAATTCCCGAACGTCTTTGTCGTCGGCTGCGAGGAAGGCATTTTCCCCGGCATAAAGGCCATCGGCGAAGCCGACGAGATGGAGGAAGAGCGCAGACTTTGCTACGTCGCGATAACGCGCGCAAAAAAGCGCCTGTTCCTGTCCTGCGCACGGCAGAGAATGCTCTTTGGCCGCACGACGGCAAACCGCGTTTCTCGCTTTATCGACGAGATACCCGAGGAACATCTTGAAAAGCGCAACATTCCCAGAGGCTACGGATATTCTGAAAAATCGCAGGTGCAAAAGGAGTTTGCCTTCCGCGCTCCGTCGCAGCAAGGCTTCAAAAAGCCTGTTGCGCCGCCGTCCGCGCCGAAGCCCAAGGCGGCCGAAAAACCGCAGTTTTCCGTCGGCGACAGAGTGCGACATAGGGCCTTTGGTGATGGCAAGCTCGTGAAAATGACGCCTATGGGAAATGATTATCTGATAGAAATTGAATTTGACAGCGGCCCGGTGAAAAAGCTCATGCTCCGCGCTGCCGCATTGCATATGGTGAAAATATAAATAATGAAAAACCAGAACAAAGCAGCTATCGGGCGCATCTGCCTCATATGCACGACGCTTATATGGGGCAGCTCATTTGTTATTTTAAAGAATGCGCTTGACAGTATCACGCCGATGTGGGTGCTTGCTATCCGCTTCGGCGGCGCGGCGATAATGATGTTTATCGCCTGCCTGCCGCGCATAAAAAAGATAGATAAGCAGTATATAAAGGGCGGAGTTTTAATGGGTATATGCCTTTCGGCGGCATATATCGTGCAGACCTACGGCCTTGTGTATACGACTCCGGGAAAAAACGCCTTTTTGACCGCAACATATTGCATACTTGTTCCGTTCCTTTATTGGGCGATAGCGCATAAAAAGCCGGACAGATACAATGTGATCGCAGCCTTCGTGTGCCTTGTCGGCATGGGCTTTGTGTGCCTTAACGATGACCTGAGCGTTAATATCGGCGATATTCTCACGATCTGCTGCGGCCTGTTTTACGGCCTGCATATTATCGTAACGGCGCGCTCGGTCGAAGATCGCGACCCGCTTATATTGACGATGCTCCAGTTCGCGACGGGCGCTGTTATCTGCCTTGTCGGAGCTGCGATTTTCGAGCCTGCACCGCATGATCTGTCATCGGGAACATGGCTGAGCATTGCCTATATGACCTTTATCTGCACGGGGCTGTGCTTCTTCCTTCAGACCATCGGCCAGAAGTACACGCCGCCGGCGCAGGCCGCCGTTATACTGACGCTTGAGTCCGTGTTCGGAACGGCAATATCCGTCATCCTCGGCGAAGAGGTGCTCACATTCAATATCGCTCTCGGCTTCTGCCTGATATTTATTGCAATAATCACGAGTGAAACAAAGCTCAAATTCCTTCAAAAGCCGCACTCGTGACAAAAATTAATAATATTTTTAAAGCGCAGGCTCAGATGAGCTTGCGCTTTTTGCCGTTTTGATGCAATATTAAATTATCCTGCACACGGTAGGTGATGATAATGATAAAAATTCTCATTGTTGAAGACGAAAAACCAATATCCGACCTTATCAGGCTGAGCCTCGGCAAATCGGGCTATGACTGCGACTGCGCCTATGACGGCATGAGCGCGGCTGATATGCTCGATGAAAACATATACGACCTTGTGCTGCTTGATATCATGCTGCCCGAGGTGGACGGATTTGAGCTTTTGGAGTATATAAAGCCGCTGTGCATACCGGTCATATTCATAACGGCCAAGGGCTCGGTGAACGACCGTGTGCGCGGACTGCGCATGGGTGCGGAGGACTATATCGTAAAGCCGTTTGAGGTGCTTGAGCTTCAGGCGCGCGTTGATGTTGTCCTTCGCCGGTATAACAAAACAGAAAGCGTTATCAGCATCGGAGACCTTACGATAGATACCGACGCAATGCAGGTGATCCGCTCGGGCGAAGCAGTGCCGCTCACGCGCAAGGAGTATGATCTTCTACTGCTTTTTGCGCGCAATCCCGGTACTGCGATGTATCGCGAGACCATATACGAGCGAGTGTGGGGCGGAGACTATATATGCGGATCAAAAACAGTTGATATCCACGTTCAGCGTATGCGCAAAAAAGTCGGCTGGGAGCACAAGCTTGTGGCCGTAAACAAGGTCGGCTACCGTCTGGAGGTTTAGAATGAAATTTCGGCTCAAGATCATGCTGTGCATGATATGGCTGCTGTCGCTTGCCTTCGGCATCGGCGGAAGCGTTATGATATGGGGCTCGTTCAGCTCGGCTCTTGCGCAGGAAAAGCAGACCGCCGAGGACTCGTATCGCTTCCTTGTGCGCACGATCGAGATGGTAAACAGCATAAACACGCTGCCCAACACCTCGGATATTGCCGGAGTTTTAAAGAAGATGGACGGCATGGGCATAACAAACTTTTCGGCGATAAGGCTTCTATCCGGCGGCGTGACTGAATACACGTCGGGAAACATCGAGCTTTCGTCGGACTATACCGAAAGCGGCATCGTGATCGAAACGGCGCCGGACGGAGCACATTATTATAAGCTCAGCGGCACCGTCGGCACCGAGGCCGACACGCTAGCGTTCATCGCCTTTTACGACATTTCATCGGTTTTCGCGATGCGCGACGGGCAGTTTAAAACGTATGCCGTCGTGTTTGCGGCGACCATTGCCGTGTGCGCCGTGCTGTCGTATTTCATCTCGCTATGGCTGACAAAGCCGCTGGATAAGCTCACAAAGGCAACAAAAAAGCTCGCCGAGGGCGAGCTGTCGTACAGAGCCGATATCCGCACCGGCGATGAGATAGGCCAGCTGTCGGAAAGCTTTGACACTATGGCACAGAAGCTTGAGGAGAATGTCGAGCAGCTTCAGGACGCAATGCGCCGCCAGGAGGAGTTTATGGGCAGCTTCGCACACGAGATGAAAACGCCCATGACCTCGATAATAGGCTATGCAGACCTCATGCGCACGCAGACGCTCAGCCCCGAGGAGCAGACGGCCGCCGTAAACTATATTTTTTCCGAGGGCAAGCGGCTAGAGAGCCTGTCGCTCAAGCTTCTGGATATAATCGTTTTGAAAAACACCGAGATCGAGCTGAAAAGCGTTTCGCCTGCTCAGCTCATTTCGCAGACGGCCGATTATCTGCGGCCGGTGTATGCAAAGAACGATATCGGCATCGAGTGCAGCGGCGACGAGGGAGAGTGTCTGCTTGAGCCGGAGCTTGTCAAATCACTGCTGATGAATCTTATTGACAACGCCCGTAAGGCGCTCGGCCACGGCGGACTTATCCGCATATCATCGCAGCTGACAGGCACGGGCTGCATCATCCGCGTGCGCGATAACGGCCATGGTATACCGCCAGAAGCCATAGCGCACCTGACAGAGGCCTTTTACAGGGTCGATAAGTCGCGCTCGCGTGCTCAGGGCGGAGCGGGGCTGGGGCTTGCGCTTTGCAGCGATATTGCCCGGCTCCACAACGGAAGCATTGAGTTTGAAAGCAGCAGGGAGACCGGAACATGCGTGACGGTGCACTTAAACGGAGGTGCAAAATGAGGAAAAATGCAGCCGTGGCGGCTCTTTTATTGCTTGCCGTGTGCATAGGACTCGGGATTCCGCTCGGTGCATCGGCCGTTCAGGACAGGGCGATTTTGAATAAAAGCGAGAGTATTCCCGATGCCGATGCAACTTTGGGGCTGAACACTCGCGGCAGCGTGAGCCTTGCGCAGAAGTATTGGCTCATGAGCACTCAGCGGCTCAGCGTTACGGAGCTTTCGGATGGCAGGTACATGACATCTGAGCAGGCCGGCGAAAAGGCGCTCGAATATATTGAAATTTTGAATAAATACGATGTAAACCGCGTCGGAACGATGAATGACGGCGAGTACTATATTGCCTATCAGACGCCGCAGCTTATGATGTCCGAAGCTAACAGCCGCGCTCCGTCGCTGATTGCATGGAGCGTTTGCGTAAGTGACAGGGCAGGGAGCATGAATTTCCTAATAGACGACGAAACGGGGGCGCTGCTGTCGCTTTTGTATATTGACCGCGACCGCACGGGCTGGGAGACAGGTACAAAAACGGAGATCGATGCGAACGAGCTGTCGGACATCGTGAGTCAATTTGCGCAAATGTACGGTGCCGAAGTACTCGAAATTTGGGAGAACACAAATGACAACGAGTCAAACTTCAACGAATTCGGCATAGATCTGATGTTTCCCGGAGGACTGGATACTACGGCGTTTGCAGAAAACTCCGAGGCTGAGCAGAATGCGGTCAACTCGCTTACGCTGCGCGTAAACAGCATGGCGTACACATTCAACGACGGAGGAATATTATGAAGAAAAGAAAGAGCCGCGCGCTGACGGCGATTGCCGTCTTAGTCGTTCTTGCCGTAATTGCTGCGGCGGCAATGAAGATAGGCCTGTTCGAGCGAAAAAACACCGTGCGCGATGAACCTGTGCCGGATTGGGTGGATGTTCAGCTCATTGATATTGACGGAGCCTCGCGCCGCGGCGTGAAACTTGAAGAGATAAACGACATCGTTGTCCACTATGTCGGAAATCCCGGCACTACCGCGCAGCAGAACCGGAACTATTTCAATAACCCTGACAGCGAGGTCAGCTCGCATTTTGTCATAGGGCTCGACGGCGAGGTGATACAGTGCGTCCCGCTCGACGAGAAATCATCGGCAACGAGCGAGCGCAACCGCGATACGATATCCATAGAGGTCTGCCACCCGGACGAGAGCGGCAAATTTAACGATTCAACATATCGGTCGCTTGTCAGACTGACGGCGTGGCTGTGCGATACATACGGATTGTCCGCAGAGCATGTGATACGCCATTATGACACCTGCGGCAAGGAATGCCCACTGTACTTTGTCCGTCACGAGGACGCATGGGAGCAGTTCAAAGCCGACGTTGATTCGGCAATGTGATACGGAAAAGCCACGCAGATACTCTGCGTGGCTTCAGCCTGTAGAAAAAGTCTGTCTTAGCAGTCACGCCAAGGCAGGCTTTTT
>ERZ1106939.2563-NODE-2563-length-11018-cov-4.407097_pt1 | contig 11018 bp, 8 predicted proteins | sample MGYA00403669_ERZ1106939 | MGnify/ENA primary metagenome ERZ1106939 (study PRJEB35170, sample SAMEA104062447) | human gut metagenome | biome: human gut; feature: human-associated habitat; material: faeces | place: Denmark | collected 2012-09-28 ...
GTAAACCAGCGCCATGCGGGTGTTCTGGGCAATGCGGGCATCCACCGCGCGGGAACCGGACACAGGCGGCGGCAAAGCTGGGGATCAGCCGGGGAACGCTCTGGCGCATGCTGAAGAAGTATCAGTCCCAGGATTGAGGCACTGTGCCCGCCGGCTCCGCAGCGGCTGTCCGGCCTCCGCAGCCGCAGATCCCGCTCCGGGGATGCACTCTCCCGGCAGCTGTCCCCGCAGGCGGGGCGTCCTGATCCTGCGCCCGGGCGGCTCTGTCCGGCGCGCATCTGCGGTCCCGGCGGCCGTCCGATTTTTTTCATTTTTTTAGAAAGAATCTCTTGACAATGGAGGCCCCGTTCTGGTATAGTAATTTGTGCCCGTTCGGGTTAGCTATTCGGCGGCATAGCTCAGTTGGCTAGAGCATGCGGTTCATACCCGCAGTGTCCCCGGTTCGAATCCAGGTGCCGCTACCAAAAAAGGCGCAGATACTTTTACCTGCGCCTTAATTTTGGCCCGTTGGTCAAGCGGTTAAGACACCGCCCTTTCACGGCGGTAACATGGGTTCGATTCCCGTACGGGTCACCAAAACGAAACAGCTCACCTTTAGGTGGGCTGTTTCGTTTTGCATAATCTATCGGGAATCAATGGACTTTTTTTATACCTTCTTTGCAATGACGATGAATCGCCCGTTCTCCGTGTGATATGCGCAGGTAGAGAGGGTGAGCAGCTTATCTCCGGGGCTTATCCGAACTCCGGTGTCGTATAGCTTGTTTTTGTCAATAAACTTAGCATATTCGGCAAAGGACTTTTCGTCGCTGCCGGTGTATTCGTTGTACCTGAAGCCCTCCTCGCCATCGGACGGCAGTTCGGTCTGTATTGCGGCGACGACCTCGTAGGTATGTTTTTCGTATATCGTGTCAAAGCTTATGTATTTGTGCTGCTTATAAAACTCATCGCTCTGGTAATCGACGATCACGCCGAACATTGAGCCGTCCTTCATGTGATGTCCGTAAACTATGATGTTATCCGATGTGAGCACATCACACCAGCCGTCAACGAACAGACAGCCGCGGTAAGAGGAGTTGCCGTAAAAATCGGTGTGCAGATACTTCTCGTTATCGTGCCGTGAGAACATGACGACGTTGTCAAGCTCTGTTCCGTCGATCTTCAGCCAGCCTATGGTATCGGGATTTTCGGCATAAAGCCCGGCGTATTCATCGAGAACGTCGGGCACGGTAACTTCGGCGTCTTTGAGCTTATCAACGTTTTTGTTAGACTCGGAGTCACAAATATCTCCGATTATGTAAACTGCCAGCACGGCAGTGCAGGCGATAAATACGATAAGAGAAACTATCCTTATTACTTTTTGCAGACTTATCTTCATGCCTTGTCCCTGTATTCGAGCATGCCGTAATCGACAAGCTTGTCATAGTTCATGTAGTAAAGATAATATCCGCCTACATTGTGCTGAACGTCGTCGATCCTGACGCGGTAGCCGTCGTGGCGCACCATGAACGTGTCGAGAATGGAGTTGGGATTTGCCATATACATTGCGTATTCCGGGTAGAAATATCCGCAGAGCATGTGATCTGCGCGCTTATATATCGTTCTGAGAAAGTACTCAAGGTCAAATCCGTTGTCGAGGTAATCAACGTGTATTCCGCGCTCGATCATGCGGTCATAGATCTCAAATGTGCTCATCAGAAGCTCAAAATATGTGTGATACGTTGTGTCGCGGTTATATATCGTGTCAAGGTTTTCCTGCGCGTTTCTGAGTGCAAAGGTGTAGTAGCGCTCGTCATCGACATACTTTGCTATCTCGTTCATCGAATAAGCCACCCAGTGGTCCTTGTACTGAACATAGTCGGCCGAGATAAAATGCTCAACGGCGCTTTTTGCAGCATTGAGCCACTTCTCGTCCGAGGTGAGGGAATACAGTCTGCACAATGCAAAGGTCGCTTCGCCGTCGTAATAAACGGTTCGGAACTGCTCTTTTTTTATAAACTCGCCGTCCAAAACGTGATAGTATTCGCCGCTGTCCTGATCGAGCATCGTGAGTATGCCGTTACCGAGCTTAACGGCAAGATCCTTGTATTTGTCCGAGCCGAACGCGTCCATGTATTCGGTCAGCGCAACGACGGCAACGCCGCAGCCGCCGAGCTTTATCTCGTCGGACTTTTCCTCGTACAGATACGATATCTCGTCGTTTCGCTCGACTATTGCGTTTTCGACCATGTAGTCAACCGCCTTGTCGATCACGGGAACAAGCGCCTCGTTGCCGGTCATTCTGTATTGGCAAACAAGACTCCAAAGTGTGCTTGCGTGGCGGACGATGTTGTAATTATCTATTGTTTTATCAAATCTCGGATAATAGCCGTAAACAAAGCTGCCGTCGTCCTTGACCTGGTCGATAAGGAAGCCGGATGCGTTTTTCACAAGCTCGGCTGCATATTCCTTGTCCACGGTGTCGACCTTGCGTCTGCCGTAATCGTCAATGTCGCTTATGAGGTCATACACCGCGTCGTTTTCGTCGCACATCCAGCCTACGCATTTGAAAACAACATAGCTGTCCGGCAGGGAAGAGAGTGTGCTGCGGCCGGCTTTTTTCAGGTATGTGTTCAGATAACTTTCGTCAACACACTCGTTTTCGTAGTCGAGTATCTTGGCGCCGTTAAGCTCGGCTTCCAAAATCGCCGTTTCAAAGCTTTTGTCAAACGCTATGCCGTATCTGAAAAACTCGGGCCTGTAGTGGTGCAGCTCGGTTGAAAACTCGACCGTATCGTATGTTTTTGCCTCGCTCATGAGGTCGGCTTTGAGCCAAATAGCATTGTAATTTTCGTTTTCAATGAAGCTTTTTGCCTGATTGTATGCGCTCAGCCATGCGGCCTTGCGGTCAACGCCCGTTCCGGTGAAAACCTTTGCGCGCTCCTCGCCGCTGCAAACGGAAAGAAACACAACGTTGTCCGGAAGCCCCTCTTCGATATCGCCCGATATCTCGTCGCTGCGCTTGTCCGAGAGCACCTGCTCGCGCAGAAGCTCGGCCTTCTTATCAAACGAAGCAAGCGCATCGTCCTTTTTGCCGGCGGAAACGAGATACAGGATCACCACCGCGGCGACTATGGCCAAAACAACTGCCGAACCGATGATAACGGCTTTTTTGGTCCGCGCTGCAAGCTGCTCGGCGGTAGGCTTTTTTGCGTGGTCAATGTGCTTTTTTCGTCTGCTGCGTCTGCTCATTATGCACCTCAAGCAAATAAAAATAGGAATGGTTTACAACCACTCCTATTTTATATGCACTTAAGCAATAAGTCAACTAATCGCCCACATATGATCAGTTATTTTCCTTCTTGCGATAAGTGGCAGTGAATGCTGCCAGGCTGACAACTGCAATAGCTGAGATCAGCACAATGTTCCGCTCGTCCCCCATTTTAGGATCGTGATGATCGTCATCGTCGTCCGAATCTGAATCCGCGTCAGCGTCAGCATCGGCGTCAGCATCAGCATCGGCGTCCGCATCGGCATCAGCATCAGCATCCGCATCGGCGTCCGCATCGGCATCGGCATCAGCATCGGCGTCAGCGTCAGCATCGGCGTCCGCATCCGCATCGGCGTCAGCATCGGCATCGGCGTCCGCATCGGCATCGGCGTCCGCATCGGCATCAGCATCAGCGTCGGCGTCCGCATCGGCGTCCGCATCGGCATCCGCATCAGCATCAGCATCCGCATCGGCATCCGCATCAGCATCAGCATCGGCGTCCGCATCAGCATCGGCGTCCGCATCAGCATCGGCGTCCGCATCGGCGTCCGCATCAGCATCGGCGTCCGCATCAGCATCGGCGTCGGCATCCGCATCATCGTCAGCATCTGCATCCGCGTCGGAATCGCCGCCGTGTACACCATCTATGTTCAGGTGAACGACGTGGCCTCCCAGATTGCTCATAAACATGTATGTAGCGTTGCCGGGAACATAGTCGGCAGCCGGACCGGACATGCCGCTGCTGGGATGCCATATGATGGCCTCTTCAACGGTGCTGCCGTAGATAAGATCCCAACCGTCAATGTCGGCTCCGTTGACTTCGATCTTGATTACGCAGTCGGCAGGAAGCCTGAGCAGAGTACCGTATCCCACCGGGTTAATCACATCTTTGAAAGTGAGATAAGCCTTGTCAAAGGTAGAGCGCCAGAAAACGGTGTTGGTAACAGGCAGATATGCCGTAACGGTCACGGTAGCGTTGGCAGGGAGCTTTTCATAGCCATGCAGGCAAAGCAGGAAGTTGATGAAGTTTGCGTCGGGATACTCGGTGTTTTTAAGACCGATCCCCTCGAATACCGACATGACGGACGTAGCAGATTCTGTCTCGACCGCAGCGGTGGCATCGACTCCATCAGCGCTTGCATTGGTGCTCAGCACAAAAACAGCAAACAGAAAAACAGCAAGTACAAACAGTACGGTAAGCGCAGGCTTGCTGAACTTTTCTAATTTTACCATGCTATTCAGTTTTGTCCTCCTTTCCCCCAAAGATCCATACTAATACCTATACCGGCGAGCGTTATCCATGCGGCATCGATTATCTCTGCCTTTCGGCAGGGAAGCAGTCAGCCGTTGCTCACGGAAGCAGCCCGGCGGCTATTAATTAATATTGTACCTAATGATACTATATTGTAACCGAGAAATCAAGACATATTATGGTAAAAATAGCTTTTTATAAGCAAAAAGCTATAAAAATTTGGTTAAAAATTTTGAAAGATATATACATTGGACAAATTTTGTATAGAGTTGCACAAGCGCCGGGGCTGTGTTAAAATCAATGCGATATTTCAATTAATAATAAGGTAGGAGACACAATGGAAAAACTGCCTAAGCTGCCGAGAATGGCGGCTGTTCATGATCTGTCCGGAATGGGAAAATGCTCGCTTACAGTTGCTCTTCCTATAGTTAGCGCAACGGGAGTTGAGTGCTGCTGCATACCGACGGCGCTTTTATCCACCCATACCGGCGGCTTCACTGACTGGACGTTTACCGACCTGAGCGGGGATATAGTTCCGATCGCCGAGCATTGGCACAGCCTGGGACTAAGGTTCGATGCAGTATATTCCGGCTATCTCGCCTCCGAGGCACAGGGAGAGCTGCTCGAGCGCGCGATCGAGCTTCTGAAAAACGACGAGACGCTCGTCATTGTCGATCCTGCCATGGCCGATAACGGCAAATACTATGCAAATCTCGGCGATAAAATGACCGAATGCTTCCGCCGCCTTATAAAAAAGGCCGATATCATAACGCCGAATATAACCGAGGCATGCTTCCTGACCGGTATGGAATACAGACCCGGTACTCACAGCATGGCGTATGTCACTGAGCTTATCGACAGGCTCTCCGAGCTGGGGCCGAATTTTGTTGCCGTGACGGGTGTCAGCGCAGAGCCGGGGAAGGTAGGTATAGTTGCGCGCGATAACAAAAGCGGCCGGCTGTGTTCAGTCATGAACGAGGCTCTCGACGGCACCTTCCACGGTTCGGGAGATGTCTTTGCCTCGGCCTTTGCGGCACTTTTGACTCGCGGAGCGGCTCTTGAGGATGCGCTCAATGCCGCAGAGAAATTTGTCACCGCCGCGATAGAACGCACCGCAAAGCGAAATACGCCTCGCCATTACGGGCTCGATTTCGAAGGCGTCCTGCCCGAATATATAAAAATTTGCAGCAGGCTGTTCGAGTAGTCGAACAGTGCCTTGACCAAGTGTTCGGGAACTGAAAATTGGCAAAATAAATTTTGAAATACTTTTGACATAAACTTGACATATCGACTAAACCTAAAGTATAATTGCGTGAAGGGGTATGGGAAACCATACTGGAAACTGGTAAGCAAAAATTTTAAATAAGCGGAAGGGGTTGCAAATGAAAGACCTAAAACATCTGATCTATTTTGAAAACCTGCTGCAGGACGCTCAGAACGAGCTTGTCACCAAGGCAGTGGAGGATGGGCAGATAGCACTTGGTTACAACTGCTATTACATACCCGAAGTCCTTCTCAATCTTGAAGGCTGCTTCTCTTCAAGACTTCGCGCTCCCAATTGCACGTCCAGCGATATTGCAAACTACTACATGACAAACCGTACCTGCCCCTATGCACGCTCCATTCTCGAGCGCGCCATCGAAGGCGGATACAACTACCTCAGCTGCCTGTTCGGCGCGGAAAGCTGCGCGACCATGGAGCGTATGGAAGAGCACTTCTTCCTCATCAATCCCGTTAAGCACGACGGATTTTTCGTCACCCAGATCGATCCTCCCATGAAGGGCGATCAGACCAACCTTGATTACTACAAAGCTCAGCTTAAGCTCAAGGTCGTTGACGAGATGAAGAACCGTCTTGGCGTTGATGTCTCCGATGAGGCTATGCGCAAGGCTATCGAGCAGCACAACGAGCTCAGCCGCATCATCACCGAGATCGGCAACTTCCGCAAGCTCGATAATCCGCCCATCACCGGCTATGAGTTCCATGTCATCCAGCTCGTAAGCCAGGTCTGCCCCCATAAGCTGATCCTGCCTTACCTCAAGGAGACTCTTGAAGAGCTCAAGACCCGCGAGCCGGAAGAGAAGTTCCCGTTCCGCGCCCGCGTTGCACTTGTCGGAAGCGAGGTCGATGACCCCGAGTTCACAAAGCTTATCGAAATGTGCGGCGCAATGGTCGTTGCCGACCGCTACTGCTTCGGTTCGTTCCCCAGCAGAGAGCAGATTGAGATCAAGGAAGGCGAGACCGCGTTCGACGCCATCTGCCGCCACTACCTGTACTGGAACCAGTGCGCGCGCTTCATGGACGGCTTCAAGATCGACCAGCGTCACGCTATCGCGGCCCAACTCGTTGAAGATTTCAAGGCTGACGGCATCATATACGAAAACATGAAGTTCTGCGAGTTCTGGAGCTATGAGAAGGTTCTTGCAAACCACATCTTCACGAACGAAAAGCACATTCCTTGCTGCACTATCGAGAAGGAGTATTCCCTCGGCGCAGTCGGACAGCTTCGTACACGTTTCCAGGCGTTCATCGAATCCCTGGAGATCAAGTCCATTCAGGGAGGTAAGTAATGATGTTCGATAAAGTAATAGCAGCTGTTGATAAAAAGCTTGAACGCTTTGATCCCATATGGCAGGCCGAGAACGGCGTAGGCGGCCAGAGAGACCGTTACTACGACAAGACCGGCGTTGCAAAATGGCGTGAGTGGCGCGGCGTTAAGGACACCATGGTCGACTACGGCGCATGGCTGAAAAACCTCGCTTCTATGGCAATGATGGTCGCATCCGCTCCGATCCCCTGCCTCAAGGGCTTCTGGGAGTATCGCTGGATGGGCTCTTACCTCGGCACATTCATGTTCATTGACCGCCTGTTTGAAGGCTTCCGCGGCTACGAGCTGGTCACGGCGCACAAGTGCATGCACGCTATCGTTCGCAGCCTGACCAAGAAGATCGCATTCGTCCTGTCCAACGACCGTCGTCTCGGCGGCGGCAAGGATACCGACCGCATCGTTCCCATGGACGAGGTCCTGCCTCCGCTGTTCATGATGGGCTTCAAGGAGCTCGTTCCGTTCCCCCTCCAGACTCTGCCTGAGTTCATCATCTGCGACGTTGACCAGCACATCGAGCCTTATTACATCGACGTTGCCGAGTCCTTCGGCCTTCCTGCCGACGTCTGCTCACGCTGCGCGGCCGAGACCGGCGTTGCGCTCGACGACGCATTCCCCCTCATCGGTAAGGCGATGATCTCGACCAACATGCCCTGCAACGCATCCGAGGCTACCTCCATGTTCCAGCGCCGCCGCATAGGCATGCCGGACTTCCCCGTAACCTTGGCCATGATCCACAACGAGCCGGGCGCACATCCGTATTCCACCCAGATGCTCAAGGACGCCATCGCTTTCGTAGAAAAAGAGTACGGCGTCAAGTACGACTGGGATAATCTCTTTAAGTACGCAAAGCTCATGAACGAGCAAAACACCATCGAGCTTGAAAAGTGGGACTACTTCAAGACCCCGTATTCGGCTCTGTGCGGCATTGCCGAGACGCTCTATCGCCTGTATGCATGGGCATCCGTAAACGGCACCGATCCTTACTTCAACAAGGTTGACCGTCAGGTCATCAAGATCATGCGCAAGGCGTATGAAGAGAAGAAGGAGCCGTTCGGCGGCAAGACCCGTCACCGCGCATTCCTGTGGGGACCCTCCGCTGTTTACTACACCGATTTCCCGACCTGGATCCAGAACTGCTGGGGCATCAATATCGTCCTGAACATGGACTCCACCATGGGCCACAACATGATAAACACCGAGGATCCCGAAGAGGCAATCAAGGATCTGGCTATTTTCTCCGAGAAGGCTACAATGCGTCACCACGCCGTCGGCGGCTGGGACAACGTCAACGCCATCTGGGAGTGGGCAAAGAACTTCAACTGCGACATGGTCCTCATGAACGACAACATCGCCTGCAAGGGCATGCTCGGCGTTCACGCTCTCATGGAAGAGCAGGCAAGGGACCTCGGCTTCCACTTCATCTTCATCGAGCATGACCTTGAAGACTGCCGTACCGTTTCCCGTCAGGATATGCGTAACTGCGTAAACGGCTATATGTCCGTTGTCCTGGGCGAGAAGCCTCTCGATCCTACTATCGTTGAGTTTGACGACAGCGAAGCATATTAATAGGAGGATATAATAACGATGAAAAACGTTGCAAAGATCGGCGGCAAGCTCGCCATGTTCGCATTCCTCGCTTTTGTCGGCACCTTTACCCTGTATATCACCAACGGCGAAAACAAGCTCATATACTATGTCATTCGCCCGCTGCTGAACAAGCATTACGATTCCCAGGTCCGTGACCGCAGGATCGTCTGATTGCACAATCTAATCACTGAGAGGCCCCGATTTTCGGGGCCTCTTTTTTGCACGGTGAGCAGATTGACATTTTTGTTGAATGTGTATAGCAAGGCGCTGATTTTATGCAAAAAAACCTGAATTTTTCATATAAACAGACGTATATTCTCTTGCAAATCCAAGGCACTTGTGTTAAACTGTTATCAAAATGCGTAAGGTATGTCTAAGCGCAATTGAAGGGGGGACGTATTATTGGAAAACAAAGCGAAGATCATAGCGGTTGCCGGTAAAGGCGGCGTCGGCAAGACGTCGATTTCGGCGTCGATCGTAAGGCTTCTGGTGGAAAATTTCCCGGATAAGAAGATCCTCGCGATAGATGCAGACCCTGCTGTCGGCCTGTCGGTCGCTCTGGGCGTTGATGTCAAGCTCACGCTTGACGATATCCGCATGAGCATTGTTGACAGCGTCGAAAACGGCGAAACGAGAGAGGCGCTCGAGCTTTTGAGCGAAGCGAGATTCAAGATCTTTGACGCACTGGTCGAAATGCCCGGCTTTGCATTTCTCGGCATCGGCAGACCTGAAAGCTCAGGCTGCTACTGCAAGGTCAATTCCTACCTGAAGGAAGTTATCGGCATTCTGGCAAACAGCTTCGACTATGTCGTCATCGACGGAGAGGCCGGCATTGAGCAGATCCAGCGCCGCGTTATGGATAAGGTAACGCATCTGCTGCTTGTTACCGACCAGAGCAAGAAAGGCTGCCAGGTCGTATCGACGATCAAAAACGTTGCCGACGAGCTGATAGTTTACGATAAGATAGGCGCCATAGTAAACCGTATGACAAATCCCGAGCTTGCAGAGCTCATCACTGTGCCCGGTGTTGACATCGTGGCGCGCATCCCTGCGGACAATGCTTTTGCCGCAAACGACATAAAGGGTCAGAGCGTGCTTAGCCTGCCCGAAGATTCTCTTATGCTCAACGGAGTAAAGGAAGCACTCCAAAAAATAGAAATTCTTTGAAGAAGAGGTGTAACATTTGAAAGATCTTAAGCATCTGATCTACTTCGAAAGTCTTCTTGAGAATGCCGACAACGAGCTGGTAAAGCAGGCTCAGGCTGAGGGCGATATCTGCCTTGGCTACACTTGCTATCACGTTCCCGAAGCACTTCTCAACATAGGCAACTGTTTCTCCGTGCGTCTGCGCGCACCGAAAACAGGCTCGATCGACATCGCGACCTACTACATGTCCAACTACACCTGCGAGTACGCACGCGCACTCGTAGAGCGTGCAATCGAGGGCGGTTATCAGTTCCTCGATGCAATGATCGGCGTAGACGCCTGCTCCATGATGAACCGCGCAATGGAGCATTTTGAGGTTCTGAAGGTCAACACGAAGGAGAAGTTCTTTGTAACCCACATGGACATTCCCTTCAAGGTAGTTGACTACACCATCGACGCATACGAAATCCAGATGCAGAAGCATGTTCTGGATAACCTGCACGAGAAGTTCGGCATCGATACCTCCGATAAGGCTATCCGCAAGGCAGTCAAGGAGCACAACGAGGTCTGCAAGATCCTCACCGAGATCGGCGATATGCGCAAGGCAGAAAACCCCGTTATCACCGGCTATGAGTATCACGTCCTGAACCTTGTTTCCTTCACCTGCCCGAAGAGACTCATTCTCCCGTACCTGAAGGAGACTCTTAAGGAGCTCAAGACCCGCAAGCCCGATCCCAAGCCCTGGTTCCGTGCAAGAGTTGCGATCGTCGGAAGCGAGATCGACGATCCCGATCTTACCAAGCTTATCGAGGGAACCGGCGCATTTGTCTGCTCCGACCGTCACTGCTTCGGCTCGACTCCGGGCCGTGAGGTCATTGAGCTCAATGACGACGAGCCCGCACTCAGACAGATCTGCCGCCATGTAATGGAGCACTCCGAGTGCGCACGTTACATATCCGACGAGAAGGTCATGCAGCGCCGTCACACCGCAGACCGCCTCGCAAAGGAATATCACGCGGAAGGCATCATCTACGAGCAGATGAAGTACTGCGACTACTGGGGCTTCGAGCGCGCACTCGTCAGCCATGTAATGGCTGAGGAATACGGCTGGCCCGTACTGTCGATCGACAGACTGTACAACAACGGCAACTCCGGTCAGCTGCGTACCCGCTGCCAGG
>ERZ1106939.2586-NODE-2586-length-10915-cov-6.074954_pt1 | contig 10915 bp, 10 predicted proteins | sample MGYA00403669_ERZ1106939 | MGnify/ENA primary metagenome ERZ1106939 (study PRJEB35170, sample SAMEA104062447) | human gut metagenome | biome: human gut; feature: human-associated habitat; material: faeces | place: Denmark | collected 2012-09-28 ...
TTAAAGGGCAATTGCAGAATGCTGCAATGAAATTGTACGCACTGAGAGGTAAAAAATTTGAACAGATTATCCAAAGAGCTTGCAGCGGCGGTTGCAAAAAGTGACAGAGAGAACGGAAACGACTGGCTGCCGTTTTGGATGCATTCATTTGACACGGCGGGCATTATGGAAAAACTCGCACAAAAGAGATTGCCGGAAAGCATTTCGGATTACCTTTGCGCTGAATGCGGCGGCAGGGAAAAACTCTTTTCAACACTTAAGTTTTGTGCGCTTGTGCATGACATCGGAAAGGTCACCGTCGTTTTTCAGTCACGTATACGTGACGCGGTTGAGTTCTCCCCCTTTGCGGAATACGTTGATCTTCCGAAATCGGGCAGTTTTGAAAGGATTTCCGAAACGCCCCATGCGCTTGCAAGCGAGGCGATACTTTTAAAATTCGGCTGTTTGAGAGGAATTGCTTCAATCGCGGGGGCGCATCACGGAAAGCCGACGGCGCTTACGGCGGATGTTTGCAATCAAATTGAAGGGGGATACAAAAACCCCGATAATTTCTACGGACGCGGAATGAAATACAAATCTCTCTTTGACTCACTTTGGAAGGAATGGCTCGATTATTCACTTGAAAGCGCTGGTTTTTCTGATTTGAGCGCGCTTCCCGATATATCGGTTCCGGCGCAGGTGGTTATTTCCGGAATGCTGATAACGGCGGACTGGATCGCAAGCAACACAACATATTTTCCGCTTATATCGGCCGACCAAAAAGGCGAATTCGGCGATTATCCGAAAAGAATCGAAAATGCATGGACAACGATCGGGTTCCCGAATATGTGGGAATCAAAAGCGCGCTTCGGACTGGATGACGAAGCATTTAAGGAACGATTCGGATTTTTGCCGAACCCGACGCAGGCGGATATCATTTCAACCGCAACGGATGCAGAGTCCTCGGGAATCTACATAATCGAAGCCCCTATGGGATTGGGAAAGACGGAAGCGGCACTTGCACTTTCGGAAATACTTGCCGCAAGAGCCGGCGCAGGCGGTATGTTCTTCGGAATGCCGACGCAGGCAACTTCAAACGGAATTTTTCCGCGGCTTGAAAAATGGGCAGGCGGGTTGGCGGAGGATGAGCAAACCCTTTTGGCGATAAAGCTTGCGCACGGCAATGCCGCTCTGAATGAGGACTATCGGGAGCTGTTCACCGGGCACAGCAATTTGAACATCGAGTCGGACAGCGGACTCATTGTGCACGACTGGTTTTCGGGAAGAAAGCAAACCCTGCTTTCGGATTTTGTTATCGGAACGGTCGATCAGCTGCTGATGGCGGCACTGAAGCAAAAGCATGTGATGCTGAAACACTTCGGTCTTTCCGGAAAAGTGGTCGTTGTTGACGAATGTCACGCTTACGACGCCTATATGAGCAAATATCTTGATATGGCGATACAATGGCTTGGAATTTATAAAGTTCCGGTGATTATTCTTTCGGCAACGCTTCCGGCGAAACGTCGTGCGGAGCTTGTTGAGGCGTATGTCGGACGGGGACTAAAGTGCATCGATGACGCGTGGAAGAGCAGCCTTGCTTATCCCCTGCTGACGTACACGGAGAAGAATTTTGTAAAGCAGAAGGCGCTTTCCTTTAGCGGTGAACAAAAGGAAATCTCCGTTAAAACGATTTACCGCGATGAAGTAACTGCGCGGGCAGGCTATGCCGCCGAACGCGGCGGGTGTGTGGGCGTGATAGTCAATACCGTGCGAAAAGCACAGGAAATTGCGGCTGAATTGCAGTCCGCTTTCCCGAAAGCCGAAGTTATTATCATGCATGCGCAGTTCATAATGACGGATCGTGCGAAGCGCGAGGAGCAGATTCTTAAGCGTGTGGGCAAGCACTCCACCCCGGAAAGCAGACGCGGACTGATAATTGTCGGAACGCAGGTGCTTGAACAATCGCTTGACCTTGATTTTGATCTTATGATAACGGAACTTTGCCCGATGGATTTGCTTTTGCAGCGCACAGGCAGGCTGCACCGACATAACAGGGTTCGTCCGCAGGGACTGGAAACGGCATGCTGCTTTGTTCTTGATGAAACGGATGACAGTTTTGATTCGGGAAGTGCGGCGATTTACGGTGAATGGCTGTTGATGCGGACGCGGGCATTGCTGCCGAACAAATTGACGATTCCGAGCGATATTCCGCTGCTCGTTCAGCGTGTATACGATGAAAACGATGACCGAATGCTTGGAGAGCTGACCGAGGGGATGGAAAGTGCGCAAGAAGAATACGTGAAAAAAACAAAGAAAAAAGAGCGCAATGCATGCAATTGGTTGATTGGAAAACCGTCCGAAAGAAAGGGGAAATCGCTTGACGGCTGGCTGGATAACGCCATTGGCTTAAGCAGCGAACAGGCCGGCGAAAGAGCCGTGCGTGACGGAGACCCATCGATTGACGTAATTGCACTTATGCGCGATGCGGAAGGGCAGATACACACCGTTTCGGATGAATGCGAGCGGGTCATACCGGCGGACAGGCCGCCCTCAAGGGAGGAGGCGTTGCTCATTGCGCGGCAGAAGCTCCGCCTTCCTGGATTTTTCGGCCGACGGTGGAATATCGACAGCACGATTACGCAGCTTGAGAGTGAAACCAAAAGCAATTTTTCCGCATGGCAGGATTCGGCGCTGCTGAAGGAGGAGCTTGTTCTGCTTTTCGATAATGAGCTGAATGCGGTGCTTGGCGAAGTGCGGCTGCATTATGATATAAAAACCGGATTAACATACGAAAAGGAGTGAAATGATGAAGGAAATCGAATTCAATCTGCTTGACGAAAAATGGATACTTGCGCGGAAAAGCGACTGCACCGTTGATGAGCTTTCACTGACGGATGCGCTGCTGAAGGCTCATGAATACGTTGAGCTTGCGGGCGAGCTGCCGACGCAGGATGTTGCGGTGCTCCGACTGATGCTTGCGGTTTTGCACACTGTTTTTTCAAGATACTCACCGGACGGCGAGGAGTGGCCGCTCGAAGAGCCGGAGGATGCGGAGGAACGCTGGAAGGAGCTTTGGACCGCCGGTCGGCTGCCCGAAAAGCCGATAAGGGATTACCTTGAGTCCGTACACGAAAGGTTTTGGATTTTTCATCCGGAAAGGCCGTTTTATCAGGCGTTATCGGTAAACACGGATGAAACAGCGTCCGTTTTCTCTGCGAGCAAACTCAACAGCGCTATAGCCGAAAGCAACAATAAACCGCGTCTGTTCGCGGCGCGTTCGGGAGAGGAAAAGGAACGGCTAACAAATTCGGAAGCTGCAAGGTGGCTTTTGCACGTTAATGCATTCGACGATTCTTCAAACGAGAGAGGCAAAAGCAAAAAAATCAATGCCTCATCCGGAAAGAAATTAGCGGGAATCGGATGGCTTGGAAACCTTGGAATTATTGCAGTACACGGCAAGAATTTGTTTGAGGATCTTTTGCTGAATTATATAGCTTTGAATTACGGCGGTAACAGCGTTTGGGAAGAGGAGAAGCCAATTTGGGAGGAGAAAGTCCGCAGCAGGCCAAGAGTTGAAATCGCCATGCCGGATAACCTTGCGGCGCTTTACACTCTTCAGTCAAGGCGAGTAATGTTGGTTCGCAGTGAGGGCTTTGTTACGGCGTACAGAATATGCGGCGGAGATTTCTTCACAAGCGAAAATGCTTTTTTGGAGCCAATGACGATTTGGCGGGTCGATCGTGAAGCCTCAAAAGGTGGCAATGAGGTATGTAAGCCGAAAGCGCACAATTACGCAGCGCAGATGTGGCGAGAGTTTTCCGTCTGCTTCGATTTCGGTGACGGAAATCATACCCCGGGAATCGTTGGATGGATCAACTATATAAAAAAAGAGGGACTTATTGACAAAACGAGATTGATAAGCTTCCGAATCTGTTCCGTTCAATATGATACCATGAAGAGCTGCTACACAAACATCCTCTCCGACTCCCTGACATTCCACACGGATCTTATCACAGAGGTTGGAGAACATTGGCGGGACAAAATCGAAACCGAAATCCAAAACTGCGGTGAAACTGCCAAGGAAGTTAAAAACCTTGCCGTCAATATTGAAATCGCAGCCGGCGCGGACGATGAATCTGCAAAGAAATGCGCTGCCGTTGCACGCGCACAGGAGCAGTTCTATTATGAAATTGATGCGCCGTTCAGAAGCTGGCTTGAGTCGATCGATCCGACTTGGGCGATCAGCTCGGAGCAGGAGCGCGCAGCCATCCGAAGGTGGCGCGAAACAGCAAAACGAATCGCATTGCGCATCGGTCAAGAGCTTGTTGAATCGGCGGGCACGGCGGCAATTGTCGGACGCACAATAGAGATAGAAAAGAAGAAAGGGAACAAAATAACCGTACACTATTCCGCTCCCGACGCCTATCGTTACTTTAAGGTCAAATTGAATGAAATTTATCCGAAGGAGGAGAACAATGACTGAAAAAGAAAGAAGAATCACCGCTTTTATGAAGCGAAAGCTCGAGCGGCTTAAGACGCTGCCCGAGAATCAGTGCCGAGCGGAGCTTGCCGAACTGCGGCACGGAATCGGACACGCCCCGGGGGAGATTCCCGCAATTTGGGGAGCATTCCTGACCGATCTTCCGGAGGAGTTTTATCGGAACGACGGTAACGCTTCGCCGGGGGAATGGGCGGTTTACACCGCATTGACCATGTTTGCACTGCATCAGCAGGGGCATGACTTCAGGTCCGAATGGATGAATGAGGACGGAATGAAGTTCGGGGCTTCGGTGCGAAAACTTGCCAAGGACGAGGATGAGTTGAAGCGCATACGCGCCAGGTTCAACAAGATCGCAACGGCATCGGATCTGCCCGAGCTCAACCACCACCTGCGCGGCGTGATAAATCTTCTCAGCGGCAACGGTATAAAACTCGACTATGCGGATCTTACCGTTGACCTGTATAATTACAGCTATGCGGAAGGAAGAACAAAAGTAAGGCTCAAATGGGGACAGGATTTCTGCCGCCAAATAAAAAATGATGAAAACTAATGTGGAAAGGAACCAAAACTATGAAAAACAGATGCTATCTTGATGTACACGTACTCCAAACCGTTCCGCCGAGCTGCGTCAACCGCGACGACACCGGCAGCCCGAAAACGGCGATCTACGGCGGCACGACCCGTGCGCGCGTTTCCTCACAGGCGTGGAAACATGCAATGCGCGAAATGTTCCGCGAAGAACTCATTGAACCGGATATGCTCGGGATGAGAACAAAGAACGTTATAAGTATGGTTGCAGAGGAGATTCTGAAACTGAACCCCGATGCGAAAGCGGCGGAACTTGCGGAAAAAGTGCTTACAAGCGCCGGAGTGAAATTTAAAGACGATAAGAAAGGTGAAACAAAGGACAAAAAGGCGGAAGCACTCTTTTTCATGAGTGCGGCACAGGCAAAAGCACTTGCCGAGATCGCAGTTTCCGAAGGTACGGCTGATAAGGACGCCTGCAAAAAAGCACTCAAGAACAACCCTTCTGTTGATATCGCGCTTTTCGGGCGAATGGTTGCTTCCGAAGCAACTTTGAATTGCGATGCCTCCGCGCAGGTTGCGCACAGCATTTCAACCCACACCGTGCAGAACGAATACGATTATTTCACCGCCGTTGACGATCTTGCTCCGGAGGATAGTACCGGCGCGGGGCACCTCGGAACGGTGGAGTTCAACTCCTCAACGCTCTATCGCTATGCAACGGTCAACCTTGTTGAGCTTTCGAATACCCTCGGGAAACAGGTCGCGGCGGAGACAGCGGCAAAATTTGTTGAAGCGTTTGTTCGCTCAATGCCCACGGGCAAACAGAACACCTTTGCAAACCGCACCCTTCCGAGCATGGTCTATGTCACAATTCGGCGCGATCAGCCCGTTAACCTTTGCGGTGCGTTTGAAAAGCCCGTTTCGGCAAAGAACGGCGGTTATTCGGAGGAATCCGAAGAAAAGTTTGTTGAATACGCAAACAAGGTTTACGGCAAGTATGCCTCCGCGCCCGATCGTGCATTTGCAGTCGGTGAAGTCGTCGGAAATCTTGAGGAATGCAAATGCATGAGCCTCGACAGACTGCTTGAGTCGGTTGCGGAGTGCGTTAAGGAATATCTCGGCGAGAGCGAGGGCATGTAATGGCTGTTTTGCTTCTTCGGCTTTCCGCTCCGCTGCAGGCGTGGGGAACCGAAAATTCAAAATTTGAGATCCGAAAAACGGGAAGGGAACCGTCAAAAAGCGGCATTGTGGGCTTGCTTGCAGCGGCACTCGGCATTCGGCGAAACGAGCCGGAAAAGCTCCGCGAGCTGAATGCGCTGCGAATCGGCGTCCGCATTGACCGCGCGGGAAAGCTCCTTCGGGATTTCCATATGGCGCATGCAGAAAAGACTTCATATCTTACCGAACGTTATTATCTTTCGGATGCCGTCTTCCTTGTCGGATTGGAGGGAGAACGGGAACTTTTGGAGAGCATTGAATTCGCGTTGTCGCATCCGGTGTTTCCGCTGTTTTTGGGCAGGCGTTCCTGCCCTCCGACGCTGCCGATCGTTCTTGACGACATTAAGGAGGACGGGCTGATTAAGGTGCTGCGGACGTATCCGACGCTTGACGATTCTTCACGGATGAAGTACAATATGACAGCGCACATATATGCGGATTATTCGGAAGATGATGAGCAGAATTCAGATGCGGACGAACCGAGAGTGATCGGACGTGAAGCGCGGCGTGACCTTGCGGTCTCGTTTGACCCGCGCTGCCGTAAACATACCTATCGCACTGTTGCGGCGTATGAATCCGTTAACAAGGCGGAGAAGGATACGGACGCAGCGGAGCATGACGCGTTTGCAGAATTGGAGGACGCAGATGTATCTTTCGAGAATCAAGCTTAACACACAGAAACGCGAAACAATGAAAGCACTTGTCAATCCGCAGCAGATTCACGGTGCGATTGAAGTTTTGAACGGAGAACCGTCCGAAGCTTCCGATGCCGCGGATGAAAAAAATCGTGCGCGCAGTCTTTGGCGCATAGACACGCTCGGCGGGGAGATGTATCTGCTCGTTTTGACGCAGGACAGGCCAAAGCTGTCCCGTGCGGCGGAGCAGCTGGGTTACGGCGGAATTAACGTTGAAACAAAATCATACGATCCCCTGCTTGCACGAATTGCGGAAGGCAGCCGCTGGAGGTTTCGCCTGACAGCCAATCCCACAAAGAGCATCAAGCGTGAAGACGATCCGCAGGCTCGCGGAAAGGTAACAGCCCTTATTTCGGTCGGACAGCAGGAGGAGTGGCTTGCTTCCCATGCGCAAAGTTACGGTTTTGAACTCGCGACCGATGAATTCCGTGTTGTTCATTCAAACAGGTATTCTTTCAAAAAACGCGGAAAGAACAAGGAAGTAAGACTGCTTTCCGTAACTTTTGAAGGCATTTTGACAGTTACGGATGCAGCCCGCTTTCGGGAGACTTTGACTCAGGGCCTCGGCAGGGGTAAGGCTTACGGAAACGGACTTATGACAGTTGTGGGCATCGGGGAAGGCGTCAATGGCTGAAATTCCGGGGATGATCCGCCCTTCCGTTCAGTCTCTGCCGCAGATTGGCGACAGAATGACCTTTCTTTACTTTGAGCACTGTAAATTGAGCCGTGCGGACAGCGCGATAACCGTTACGGATGAAAACGGGATCATTCACGTTCCTGCCGCTGCAATTTCGGTGCTCATGCTCGGCCCGGGAACGGATGTGACTCACCGTGCAATGGAGCTTATCGGTGACGCAGGTGTGAGTGTAATCTGGGTCGGGGAACATGGTGTTCGGTACTACACCGGGGGCTGTGCTTTGACGGGAAGTTCACGTCTGCTTGTGAAACAGGCTGCTCTTGTGACGAACCAGCGAGGGCATCTCAACGTTGTTCGAAAGATGTACAGTCTGCGGTTCTCCGGAGAGGATGTGGCTCACCTGACTTTGCAGCAGCTGCGCGGGCGCGAGGGAAGCCGTATGCGTTCCGTTTATCGGCATTGGTCAAAGGAAACAGGCGTTCCGTGGCATGGACGAGACTATGATCCGGAGGATTTTTCATCCGGAGATCCGGTAAATCAGGCATTGTCCGCAGGGAATGCCTGTCTGTACGGCCTTGCTCACGCCGTGATTTGCGCACTCGGCTGTTCCCCCGGCCTCGGCTTTGTGCATATCGGTCATTCGCTTTCATTCGTTTATGATATTGCTGATTTGTACAAGGCGGAAATCACGATTCCGATCGCATTTCGGCTTGCGGCAGAGTCTCCGGAGGATATCCCGTCCCAAACAAGGCGCAGTGTGCGTAATGCGCTTGCAGAAAGCCATATTTTGGAGCGAATGGTGAAGGATATCAAATCCCTTCTTTCCGATGAATCCGATTTCGGCGAAGAAGGCTGCAAGCCGCTCTATCTTTGGGATGACCGCAGCGGCAGTGCGGAATATGGTAAATCCTATCGGGAGGATTGACGTTGACAGTGATTACTTTGAGCGACTGCCCGCCGAAAGTTCGGGGGGATCTGTCCAAGTGGTTATGTGAAATCAGCCCCGGAGTGTATGCCGGCAATATTAATGCGCGCGTTCGCACGGAGCTTTGGGCGCGGGTATGCGAAAACCTGAAAAGCGGGCGCGCAACCATGGTTTACAGTGCGCGTTGCGAACAGCAGATGAAATTCGAAGTTCACAATGCTCACTGGGAGCCCGTTGATCTTGACGGAATACTGCTTATGCGCCGCCCGCTTCCGAAGCCGCATAAGGCAGAAGACAATTCGACAGGGGCTCCGCAAAGCAGAGCAGGAAAAATGCTGCTCGCGCGTCGTGCTGAAAAAGCGCGCAGGCGGGAGGACTATGTTGTTATTGACGTTGAAACAACGGGGCTTTCGCCCGAGAGGGACGGCATTATTGAAATCGGTGCACTGCTGATAAGAAACGGAGAAGAGGCAGAAGAATTTCAAACACTCGTCAGGCGGGATTCACCGCTGAGTGCGGATGTTGTCCGCCTTACGGGGATTACGGATGAAATGCTTGCAGCTGAAGGCATTCCTCTGAGCGAGGCAATCAACGGGCTTGTTGCATTCGTTGCGAACCGCCCGATTGTTTGCCATAATGCGGATTTTGACTGCGGGTTTCTGATTTCGGAGGCAAAACGCTGCGGCGTGAAGTTGTTTCGCAGTTCCTGCACAGATACTCTTGCCTTGGCGCGCAGGCGCGTGAACGGAGTTAAACAGTATTCGCTTGGGCATCTTTGCGAATACTTTGGAATTGATGTCGGAGAACGTCACCGTGCGCTTCCGGATTGCAAACTTACATTCAGGCTGTTTGAGAAGTTAAATGAAATTTGAACTGCTCTGGAACAAAAAGGCTGATTCCTAAAGGATCTTTTTAGTGTTTTCCCCGCACCTGCGGGGGTGATCCCGATATGTACGCTATAACGGCGACATTGAATTTGTTTTCCCCGCACCTGCGGGGGTGATCCTTTCCTCAGCCGAACGTCATAGCAATCTGTACGGTTTTCCCCGCACCTGCGGGGGTGATCCTTTCGTATCCTTCGCCGAGGCTGACCTAAGAAGGTTTTCCCCGCACCTGCGGGGGTGATCCCACTTTTTGCACTCCTTATAGGGAGGGACACACGTTTTCCCCGCACCTGCGGGGGTGATCCCGATTGCTTGAGCGGAATCCTGCGTATCGACGCGTTTTCCCCGCACCTGCGGGGGTGATCCTATTCCGACCTTGTTGTTTAAATCAGCCCATTCGTTTTCCCCGCACCTGCGGGGGTGATCCTGCCTGTAGCTTGCGTCGCCGTCAAAAACCACGGTTTTCCCCGCACCTGCGGGGGTGATCCTCCACGATGCGTCCACGGTCTGTCGCTAAGCTTGTTTTCCCCGCACCTGCGGGGGTGATCCTCTGCGCTCAATGCCTTAATTTTGGCGGAAGAGTTTTCCCCGCACCTGCGGGGGTGATCCCAGCTGCACGTCCACGCGATTACAGACGACGTGGTTTTCCCCGCACCTGCGGGGGTGATCCTCCGCTTCGTTCGAGTGTGCGATAATTAATTTCGTTTTCCCCGCACCTGCGGGGGTGATCCTAGTTCATTTTTACTCCTTGGCAGTGCCGTTAAGTTTTCCCCGCACCTGCGGGGGTGATCCCAACCAGACTGCCGGAATTCAGCGCATCCTCGAGTTTTCCCCGCACCTGCGGGGGTGATCCTACCCACTGTTGGAGTTCATTCTGAGCTTTTTGGTTTTCCCCGCACCTGCGGGGGTGATCCTTATTACAGGCAAACTATTCAAAAACGCCGCGAGTTTTCCCCGCACCTGCGGGGGTGATCCTAGGACACTCAAACGGCACTCACGGGACATTCTGTTTTCCCCGCACCTGCGGGGGTGATCCTCATTAATATATTCCATGTGTGCCTCCTGCTTAGTTTTCCCCGCACCTGCGGGGGTGATCCCATGGGCGGCGTCAATCATGTGACGCTCACGCTGTTTTCCCCGCACCTGCGGGGGTGATCCCAGTCGGAGTGTCCGCAATTAGCCGCTGTATTTGTTTTCCCCGCACCTGCGGGGGTGATCCCGGCGCATTGAAATATGGAGAACACAACTGGCAGTTTTCCCCGCACCTGCGGGGGTGATCCCGGCAGGTTGCCGAACATTTACGCGCTGAATTTGTTTTCCCCGCACCTGCGGGGGTGATCCTAAATCCCGAAGACAGAACCACCAGCATGACAAGTTTTCCCCGCACCTGCGGGGGTGATCCTGATGTCGCTGCATGTAGCTAAGACCAATGACGGTTTTCCCCGCACCTGCGGGGGTGATCCCGCTTCAAATTCCTCTGCCGCCATCTTGTCGGCGTTTTCCCCGCACCTGCGGGGGTGATCCCTGTATGCCGTCAGGTTGCGGCTC
>ERZ1106939.2587-NODE-2587-length-10911-cov-12.901621_pt1 | contig 10911 bp, 10 predicted proteins | sample MGYA00403669_ERZ1106939 | MGnify/ENA primary metagenome ERZ1106939 (study PRJEB35170, sample SAMEA104062447) | human gut metagenome | biome: human gut; feature: human-associated habitat; material: faeces | place: Denmark | collected 2012-09-28 ...
TAGTGGAAGTAGTGGAAACATCGAATTATTTGTTGCTAAAGATGAGGATAATGGAGATGGCACATTTGACAGATATACAGACAGCAAAAGTTGGAATAGTTCTCTTACTTTTGCAGATTTTGGCAATTATAATTTAAGCCCTGTTGGAAATTATTATGTTCAATTTGAATCTACAAGGTATTCAACGGGAACTGTTGCAGCAGCAACATTAAAAAATATTTATGTCACAGTATACTATCATTAAAATTTTATAATCCCCATTCTAAACAAGCAAAGATGTTGTTATTCAGTTAGCAGCATCTTTGCTTTTAATTGTATAATTGATATGACTATTGAGTTAGAATGACATTGATAGCGATAGAAAGCTATATATTACAGAAGCAGACTTTGATAAAAAAGCATTTGAGAGATTATATAAATTGAATATTATATAATCAGAGGTATATAGAACATGCACAGAGACACTATATTTCAATATGAAACAATGGTGCCTGACACAATAAAAACGCATAGCCAAACTTCGCTCGGTATAACTGCCTGATTGTGTCGAAATTCGTATTTTATCAATTATATCTGATAAAACTGGATTTGCGGTATTGAAAATCAGTTATAGCCGTGGTACCATATAGACAGTTTCAGAAGGGAGGCTGGTCTACATGATTAAACGAGAAATTTATATGAGCCGTATCCGTCCTTTTATCGGAAATGAGCTGATAAAGGTTCTGACAGGGATTCGCCGTAGTGGAAAATCTGTCATGCTGAGCCTGATCCAAGAGGAACTTGCCCAAAACGGGGTCCAACCAGAACAGTTTATTTCCCTGAATTTTGAGAACATGAGCAATGCACACCTTTGTACGGCTGTTGCATTGCATGATGAAATCCTTCGCAGAACAAAAGAAATCAGCGGCAAGGTTTATCTGTTCTTCGACGAAATCCAAGAGGTGGCTGATTGGGAAAAATGTATCAACTCTTTCCGGGTGGAGCTGGATTGTGATATATACATTACCGGTTCCAACGCCAAGCTGCTTTCCGGTGAGCTTGCCACTTATCTTGCCGGACGGTATGTGGAGTTCGTGATTTACCCGTTTTCATTCAGAGAGTTTATGGAGCTGTATCACACCGTTTACGAAGGTGCAGACGAAAGACAATGCTTTACAAAATATCTGACGCTGGGAGGAATGCCCTATTTGAGCAACCTTCGCTACGACGATGCCGCCAGTCGTCAGTATTTGCGGGACTTGTTCAACTCCGTAGAGCTGAAAGATATTATCAAGCGAAACAATATCCGTGATGTGGATATGCTGGAGAGAATTATTGCTTATATAACTTCCAACATCGGCACTACCTTTTCTTCCACAGCCATTTCCAAGTATCTGAAAAGTGAAGGGCGCTCCGTTTCACCAGAAACGGTACTGAACTACATCAAAGCCTGCACGGACGCATTCCTGTTTTATCAGGTGAAGCGCCAAGACCTCCAGGGAAAGAAAATCCTGACCGTCAACGAGAAATACTATGTTGCAGATCATGGTGTCCGGGAAGCCGTGTACGGTGGCAACATGAAGGACATTAACCTTGTCCTTGAAAATGTTGTCTACATGGAGCTGCTGCGCCGTGGTTATTCTGTGACTGTTGGGAAAGTCTCTGACAAGGAGATTGACTTCGTATGTGAAGATCATGGGAAAAAGCTGTATGTTCAGGTTTCCTATCTACTTGCCTCGGAGGAAACCATCCAGCGTGAGTTTGGGGCGTTTGCCGGTGTTCGTGACAATTTCCCGAAATACGTTGTAACGATGGACGAACTGGATATGAGCCGAGATGGAATCAAACACCGCAATATTCGTGACTTCCTGCTGGCAGAGGAATGGAACTGAAATGTTCTTCTTTCACCAGAAGATATGCAGAAGTTCTTCCAATGCCGAGAATGAAAAAACAATGGTGCCTGACACAATAAATATTATGATATGTCTGTATTTAACCGCTGTATAGAAACCGGGAATGTTCTCTTAATACTGGAATGTTGGCAGGATGTCCACCCGGCGCTTGTCAGTATCCCAGTGAAATGGGAATACAGCTCGCCGTATGGACTTTTGTATGCTCTGAATCCGCCGGATGATGTTATGCAGTTTGAAAACAATGGTGCCTGACACAATAAATATTGTATAAATGTCAATGCTGTTGTGGTACATGTTGTATTCTGCGTAAATGGTATTCATGTTGTGTCTCCTTTAAACCAATAAAAATATAGAAGCATTTCAATCAGTTCACAATGTCACTTTTATTTTGTGTTATACTGTTTTATATAATTTTCTTGCCCTTGTTTTTGCCCTTATCAGAGTTCGTAAACACTGGTGGGACGATATAACGCAAGGGAAACAATAAGGGAAAGCTCACCTGCGATAAACTTTGTGTTTTCAAGGGATTGAGAGATATTTGATAATAAAATATAACAGTTATTAAATCCCTTGGAATATATGAAATCTCAATTCCAGTTTGTTGGAGAGCAAATAGAACAATAACTCAGGATCTATAGTACTGTTAGAGCATTGAAAAAAGAGATTATTCATGATACAATATCCGAAAAATCGGAAATGGGAAAGCTGAGAAAAGGGTATTGCGCCATGAAAATATATGAGAAAATATTTGCAAGACTTGAAGAATTACATATGAGCCAGACGGAACTGTCCAGAAGAACAGGTATCGCAACCAGTACGATCAGTGACTGGCGAAAGAAACAAATCAATCCACAAGCGGATAAACTGGTGTCTATATGCAAGGCACTAGATATGACGCTTGTGGAATTGCTTTGTGTAGAAGAAAATGAAGAACAGACTGCAACCAACGATTATGCGTCAGAAGAAAATTATATGATTGAACTGTTTCGGCAATCTGATACACAGAGTAGACGAAGAATCATCAGTTATCTAGCACTTTTTGAAGTTTGTAAACAAATCAACGATAGTAACCAGTCACAACAGAGGAATGTTTCGGTCGTTCAGGATATTGATGGGAATAGTATTGTGGTGATTAATGATATCCGGTTTAAAGGAAAACGTTCCATCGATTGGAAGGAAGTGAAGGCATATTTGAAAGAATATGTCGGTGATTTTTATAAGGTGGCGTCTACCGGCGATGTTATATATATCGGATCTGATCTGCCAAGTGAATATTCGGGATCAGTATATACCAAAAGTCTGAATGGAGCAGTTGCAAAGGCTAAAGCGAATGCAACACAGGGAATTCCTGAAATGATAGAAATTTCAACAGGCAGATATTTTAGAGAAAATAACAAGGGGAAACATAATTGGAATGCAAGGAATGGCTGGTATAGATATGATACTTATTTTGCATTACCGGTATATGGTGATAATGAAGATATTGAAAGATATAACGTATTTCATGCATCTTTGATAATAAGGCATGCAAATGATGGAAAAATGTATTTGTATGATATTCTGGATATAAAAAAAGAAACGAGCACCCCGTTGGAGCCATAAGGCTTTACTTGGCACAAAACCCATTTCTTTTATGAATAGATAATACAATATGGTAGAAGAAATGTCAATCCGAATATTCGAAAATTAAGACGTTAAGATGGTGTTTATGTATAATATAAGTAGCATAATTGCAGCTTGCAATATATTGGCTTAGATTCTGCGTTGGTGTACGATGATTTTGGAGGTGGTCAAGAAGGATTTTTTCGGAAAAACAACAGTTGATTGGTAAAATAAAGGGTTAACGCAAGAAGAACTGGCAGAAAAATTATCTGTATCAAGGCAAGCTGTGGCAAAATGGGAATCGGGACAGGTATATCCCGAGATTACTAATTTTATTCAGATCAGCAATTTATTTAATGCGACAATAGATTATTTAGTGCTTGAGTTAAAAGATGGATTTGTTCTCTATCATGGAAGTTATTGTGAAGTAAAAGAGCCAGATCTAAAGAGATATTGACAGATTTTCTTTGTTCAAAGACAGGAAAAGCACGGTATGATGAAAAAACATTTTGGATAAATACAAGGTAAAAGTAAACCCCAGGGCAATCCGTGAATTAGACCAGATTTACGAATATATTGCAAATGAGAAATTGGCTTCTGAAAATGCCAAAGGACAGGCAGACAGAATTAAGAAGGGGAATGTCAAAGAAGCTTTGCGTTATCATACACGCACTGTAAACAGATAATTGCTTTACTTAATATGCAATTGTCATATATGATTTGGATGCGAGGAGGAAATTATTATGAATATTGGAAATCAGATATCGGCAATTCGAAAAGAACAGCAATTAACACAAGAGCAATTTAGGTCGTTATTTCATGTGACACGACAAACAGTTTCAAACTGGGAAAATGAAAAAAGTTATCCGGATTTACAAATGCTGATAGATATAAGCAATCAGTTTGAAATCTCTCTTGATACGCTGATAAAGGAGGATTCAAAGATGGTAAAGACAATAGATAAAGAAAGAGTATTGGGAAAAATAAAAAAAGAAAAATCAATCATTGATTTTTTTACGGGTGCAGGAACTGGAATTATTGTATCTTGCCTGCTTTCACCCGATTCCATACGCCGAACTGTAGTAATAATTATTGGACTTGTAATGATTGGAATTGGCTGGTATAAAAAAACAAGGTATGATAATAAAGTTTTCAGATATATGGAAGAATTCAAAGAAGATTCGTAACAGGGAAATAACTCGCCTGCCTGAAGCTTTTGAATCAGAACAACTACCCAATGAAATAACCTGAAAAATAAATTTTATTGGGTAGTTGTACAGATATTATGAACTGCATTATTTTAGCTGTGCTGATTTTTTCGATACAGAAGGAATAGCATAAACAAGAGGATTACTGGAAAAATAAGTCCGAATCCCATACCAATCTGAATATTATTTTCCGCATTCTGGGTGATATGACCAACAATTCCAGGGCCAATGCTGCCACCCAAATCTCCTGCCATGGCAAGAAGAGAGAACATAGCCGTTCCGCCTGTTGGAAAAGTTTTCGAGGAAATACTGATTGTTCCAGGCCACATGATTCCAACTGAAAATCCACATGCAATACAACCCAAAAGTCCGATAACAGGGCTGGATGACAAGGCTGCAAGAAGATAGCAGATAACACATAATATGCCTGACCCACTCATAAAATTCATTAAATTTAACTGTTCGCCATACTTCCCAAAAATCATACGGCTGATTCCCATTGTTACCGCAAACATACAGGGTCCTGCTAAATCCCCCAGTGTTTTTGACAATCCCAGTGCTGATTCTGCATAAGCAGAAGCCCATTGAGCCATTGAGAGTTCAGAAGCTCCGGAACAGATCATCAGGCATATTGCAACCCAGAAAAATGGTTGGGAAAACAGATTCTTAATTCCCATTCCGGAACCATTGTCAACCAGAGGTTCAATCGGACAGATTAAGAAGTTATAGGCATTAACTGCAGGAATGATTGCCCATATTACGGCTAGCCATTTCCAGTTGTCTATTCCAAATATCAGGAAAAATAAACTGGAAATTAAAATTGTTCCAACAGCTCCCCAGCAGTAAAACGAATGAAGCAGGCTCATAGTCGCTTCTTTGTTTTCAAAGGGGCAGGCTTCGATAATAGGGCTGCAAAGTACCTCTATTAAACCGCTTCCGATGGCATAAACAATAACACTGCATATAATTCCAATAAAAGGATCGGATAACAAATCAGGTAAAAATGCCAGCCCAAGCAGGCCCAATGCAGAAAATATTTCTGATGCAACAATGCACACACGATATCCGATATGATCGACAAATTTGGCGCAGAACAGGTCAACCAGAAGCTGTGTAAAAAAGAAGAAAGTGGATATCAGAGCAATGTTACCGAGCGAAATATGGTAATCACTGTGAAATTTCAAAAAAAGGAGCGGTGTGAAGTTTGCCGCAATAGCCTGTGTGATAAATCCCATATAACAGGCGAGTTTTGTCTTATGGTAGTCTGTTTTTTTTACAACATTCATTTGTTATTTTCCTCTCCGGATATTTTTAACAGTTTTATGTTCGATAGAAAGCTGCTTGATTTGATTATATAGCAAATATCAGATATATACATTGAATTAAATTGTAGAAATACTGTATAATATCGTAAAAAGGAAAGAATGTGATATGAAAATGGATTATAACAAAACTTATAATAAAATACTTACAGACGAAGAGTTTATGGAAATCAAACAGCATGGAAGCAGTGATTATCCATTTCAGTATTATTATGATAATCTGGAATTGTTTGATTTTCATTGTATTGAATGGCACTGGCACAGAGAATTTGAGTTTTTATATGTTGAGTCCGGACAAATTATATGCGGGATAGGGGAAAAACAGATTATATTGTCAGAAGGAGAAGCAATTTTTATTAATTCTAAAATATTGCACCGTTTTTACGCATCATCAGGTGGTATCATTCCTAACTTTGTATGTATGCCGGAATTTATTGCACCGGAGAACAGTCTGATTTATAAAAAATATATCTTACCAGTCATTTCATCGAATATATCTTTCCAGCGTTTTCAGATTGATGAGCCATGGCAGGCCAGGATTATACAAACTATGATAAAAATAATGGAAATGCAGGAGAATGAAAAAATAAGAGAACTTGCTACTTTGGCATTGATGCAGGATTTATGGCTGACTTTTTATGAAAATGTAAAGTTATCTGGTAAAGAAGATGTGCAGACAGTTGATGAAGCTGCACAGAAAAGAGTACAGTTAATCATGCAATATATACATGAAAACTATAGTCATAATTTGTCTTTGGACGAAATTGCTTCACATATCGGAATCAGCAAAAGTACTGCACTTAATTTGTTTCACCGTTTTTTACATACTACACCCGTTAGTTATCTGATAGGATATCGACTTCAGGCAGCCTCCTGGTTATTGAAAAATACGAATAAAAAAGTAAAAACAATTGCTTATGAAAGCGGATTTCATAACGTTGATTATTTTTGCAGATTGTTTAAAAAGCATTATCATTTAACACCATCAGAATATCGTTGCATATGCTTAAAAAGAGTATAATCCGCATAACTTCCTGGATAGCTTTGCTGTGGAGCCGCTGACAGGTGAAGTCTTTCGAATGCCGCATGAGACAGAATTAGGAGATACACATACGATACTATTGCAAAAAAGAAGTAAGCACGCTATAATATGACCAAGAAAACAAAAGTCACTGTAACGGTGCAGGAAGTTATTTGAATAAGCCGAAAGGCCGCAGAAATGCGGCTTTTTCCAAAGATGGGAGTTAGCTAATGCTAACCTGGATGCGTGCACTTTGGTTAGATATATCTAACTTAAAAAGGGATGATGGCAATGCGGGAACACAAGAATTTGCGGGACAGAAATGCAGTTATATATGACCTTTTATGCGAAAAGACAGGGATGTATACGAAAAAGTATGACTGTTTTGCATGAATGTATGCCGAAGCTGCCCTTTATCAGAAAGGAGTTGTCTTTATGAAATACAAAATCGAAAAAAACACTGTGCAGGAAACGTTGGTTCTCCCGCTGTATTCCCGAAAGCTGTGCTCGGAATTGTACCCAAACCTCTATCAGGACGAGACGGCGGTTCGTCTGATCGACCAGATTGACTACGACTTTTCAGAGGCAGAGAAAAATTCCCGCAGCCTGATGCAGCGGTTTGGTGCGCTGGAGGTGGCCATGCGGCAGTGCGATCTTGCATGGGAGGTGCAGGCATACCTGAAAACTCACCCCTGCGCAGCAGTGGTTAATCTGGGCTGCGGGCTGGACAATACCGGCCGAGCCTGTGACAACGGCAGCTGCAAAATCTACAATCTGGATTTTCCGGATGTTATAGCTGTACGGAATAAACTGCTTCCAGCCGGGGAACGGGAACAAAATATTCCCTGCGACCTGAAAGATCCTGCATGGTTTGACAGGATCGATGCCACCGGCGGGGCGGTGTTCTTTGCTTCCGGTGTGTTCTATTACTTTTTGACTCAGCAGGTCCGGGAACTGGTGCAGTCCATGGCGGATGCTTTCCCCGGTGGCGTTTTGGTCTTTGATGCAGCCAACCGGACTGCGGTAAAGATGATCGCAAAAACATGGCTCAAGACTGCTAAGATCAGGGATGTAGGGGCATATTTCGCTGTTTCGGATGTAAAAAGCGAGCTTTCCAAATGGGACAGCCGTCTGCAGGTCTCCAGCCGGGGCTATATGCTGGGTTACAGTGATTTGAAAGACCCTTCTGTTAACGGCTTTTTCCGATTCCTTGCCAAGGTCGGCGATGGAATGATGAAGATGCAGATTGTGAAGATTGGATTTGAAGGAAGAAAATGAAAATATGCAATCATGATCTGGTGCATAGCAGTTGCAGTTTATGCGAAAAGACAGGGTGGTATACGAAAAAGCATGAACAGATTCATTCTACCATAGGAGGTAATTTTAATGAAACACATTCATTTTGATGTTGAAAGTGATGGATTTTACGGAGCGTATTGGGAGTGCAGGAGCGGCCAAGACTGTGCCGTCATCACTATGCTCGGCGATGACCCCGAGGATTATATGGCGCGTTCTGCGGTGAAGTGGCTGCTTCGCCTTGGCGTGAATGTATTGACCATGTCGCCCGGAAAAAAGGACTACGGTCATCACAACTATCCGCTTGAGCGTATTGAAAAAGCAATAGCATGGCTCAGATCACACGGCAATGCGAAGATAGGCATTGCAGGAGCCTCAACTACCGGCACTCTCACTCTGACGGCGGCTTCGATATTCAGTGATATCTCCCTGACCATCGCAATGACGCCGAGTGACTTCGTGTGGCAGGGGTTCATGCAAGGCAAAAAGGACGGCTGCAAGGAATGGCCAATTGAGGGCGAATCGCTCTTTTCCTACGGGGGCAAGCCATTGCCCTACATGCCGTTTTGCTATAAACACCCCGACTATTGGCGCATGATCGCAGAGGAGTCCAAACGCACTGGCAATATGATAGCCTCGCGTAAGCTGTTTGACGACTCCGAAGCGGCGCACGCGATCACCGGGGAGGAATTCATAAAGGTTGAGAATATCCGCGGCAGACTGTTCCTTGTCGGTGCGGAGGATGATGCGCTTTGGAATACCGCGAAATACATTCGCCGTATTGAGAGACGTCTTGCGGAGAAACCGCATTCCTGCGAAGTCGAGGCGGTCGTATATGAGCACGGCACGCACTTTGTATTCCCCGAAGGTATGCTCAAAACCATGCTGCCCGTCGGTTCGGCACTGTTCGTCAGGCTGGCGTTCAGCGCTGCAAAAAAATATCCCAGGGAATGTAAATCGGCACGCATTGACATTGACCATCGTATGACCTGCGTTATATGTGATTGGAGGGACAAAAAGTGAATTATTTCGGAATGCCTTTCGGCATGTGGACTCTGTTGGCAAAATCGTTTCGCACTCAGCTTACCAAAATATTCGGCTACAATGATGAAAGCGCCAGGGACATAACCCACAAGGCAAAAGCAAAATATAAAGAGATCATCTCCGAACTGCCCGAATTTGAAAAAGGTGACCGCTTCAAAATGAATCTTGTCAATTGTGCAATGATCGGGGCGTTCATCCTTTCCATGCCACAGCGCCCGGAGATGGACAGCCTGACGGATTACTACGCAAAATCCATGATGACAACGCCCATGCGGTGGTTTTGCCGTAAGAGCGGAAAAAGCAAGTTTACCGCAAAGGATATTGCTGCTATGAAAGCTACCGCTGCCCTGAAGGCAGCTGACCGCAACCCCTACTCGTGGAACATGGAGTTTTACGAATATCCGGATGGCAGTGGCTACGAGGGACGCTTTACCCAATGCGGCATCTGTGTATTGATGAAAGAGCTGGGGCTGTATGACCTGACTCCTGCCCTGTGCCATCTGGATTATACCATGAGTGAGGCAGGAGGTGTGACGGATTTTGTGCGGCAGTATACCATTGCCTCCGGCGGCCCCTACTGTGACTGTGGGTACAAAAAGAAAAGTTTCTGAAATGACACCTATGTGACCAATGCGAAATGCAGCATTGTGGAACAATTAGGGGGTGTGGTATACTTTAAGCATAACGCTGCAGCCGTAAATGAATTGGTCATGGGGAGGCGGCAGAGAAGATCAGGACAGAAGCGAAGAATACAGGCAAAGGAGTCTGAGCAATGGATGGGAAATCGATGGTTGTGGCAGAGGAAAAGCATCTTATACCATTGGATAAGGTTAACGGATATGACGTAAGACCCGGGTTTTATGGAATTAACGGAGCAACGGCGCTAAGAGAGGGTGTGAATTTTACGGTGTGCTCTCTGGAAGCAACAGCGGTGGAGCTCCTTTTGTATCATAGAGGAGAAAAGGAACCCTATGCAGTTTTACCTTTTCCGAAGCATTACCGGATCGGTGGTGTCTATTCCATGATCGTTTTTGGATTGGATATTTATGATTTTGAGTACGCTTACCGGGTGGATGGTCCATATGCTCCGGAAAAGGGTCTTATTTATGACAAAACACAGCCACTTCTGGATCCCTATGCAAGAGCAGTTACCGGACAGAGCGTATGGGGAGAACAGCCTAATCAGGATCATGGGTACCGGGCCAGAGTAGTGGTCAATGATTTTGACTGGGGGGATCATGTGGATCCGGTCAGACCGATTCAGGATCTGATTATCTATGAGCTTCATGTCCGGGGATTTACGAAGGATGCCTCTTCAGGGGTTGAACATCCTGGAACCTTTGCGGGGATCCGGGAAAAAATTCCATACCTTAAGGATCTGGGAATCACCGCAGTGGAGCTTATGCCGGTATTTGAGTTTGATGAGACGATGGGAAGGCGTGAGGTTAACGGCCGGATGCTTCTGGATTACTGGGGATATAATCCGGTTAGCTTTTTTGCACCGAACACCAGCTATACTGCACAAA
>ERZ1106939.2592-NODE-2592-length-10908-cov-17.990233_pt1 | contig 10908 bp, 10 predicted proteins | sample MGYA00403669_ERZ1106939 | MGnify/ENA primary metagenome ERZ1106939 (study PRJEB35170, sample SAMEA104062447) | human gut metagenome | biome: human gut; feature: human-associated habitat; material: faeces | place: Denmark | collected 2012-09-28 ...
CCACCGGTATTTGGACCGGTAATGATCAGCAGGTTGTAGTCCTCACCCAGCTTGATGTCGACCGGAACAACGGTATGTTTGTCTAAAAGCGGATGGCGCCCCTGCTTGATATCTACGATGCCGTCCGTATTAAAGATCGGCTCGGTTCCCTTATAGGATCTTGCAAAATTCGCTCTTGCAAATATAAAGTCCAGATCGGTCAATGTCTCAAAGTCAAATTTTATATTTTCGTATTCAGATGCTGCCTGTACCGACAGGTTTTCCAGAATCTTTTCGATCTCTGCCAGCTCCTGATTATCCAGCTCTTTTAACTGGTTGTTCAGATTAACTACCGCCAGAGGTTCGATAAATACAGTATTTCCACTGGAAGACTGGTCATGGATCATACCAGGAAAACTGTTCTTATATTCCTGCTTGACAGGGATACAGTATCTTCCGTTACGCATCGTAATCAGGTTATCCTGAAACATCGCCTGCTTGCTCTGGTCGGTTACAAGTTTGTTCAACTGGTTATGTAACTTTTCATTTGTCAGTTTTTTGTTCCGCCTGACCGCCTTCAGCCCAGACGATGCATCGTCTGCGATCTCGGATTCTGACAGGATACAGCGGTGGATCTCCTGACTTAAATGTTCCAGCGGAACAAGTTCCATGAAGCGGGAGTAGAGGCTGTCATGTGCCTTTTCCTCGTTATCATCGCCGCTGCCATATTGTCTGGCGGATAATGCCATATCAAGGACACTTCCGATATCTAACAGTTCCTTGATGCCGAGTGCTCCCTGCACCTCTAGTCGCTTGATCGAAGCACCGATATCACGGAGACCGGCAAATGACAGGTTGCCCTGTGTATTCAGCCGGATCAGAGCATCTCTTGTTTCCTGCTGTAAGGTCTGGATCAAAGCCAGATCCCTGCGGGGCTTCAGGCGTTCGCATTTTCGTTTTGCCATCGGGGATGCCGCGTAGGAGGGCAGCATTTCTACAATTTTATTATATTCTAAAAGTCTTAAAGTCCTTAAATTCATATCATTTTCTCCATCTTAAATGCACAAATACGCATACACAATCCATTATAAACAGTTTGCCTGTGACTGTCCAGTGTGGGATACGCACAATAGACGTGCCTTAATTAAGTTTTTGCTGTGTTACCGACACTATGGCTGATAGGGGTACATAACAAGACTTGCAATATTTCTATTCGGTTCGCACATTTATTAGTCAGCAGTCGCCCAAACTCACCCTTACGGGCTCAAACATGGGCTTGGTGCTGACAATTCGTGCAAACCTCATAACGAAAACTTCGCTTACGTCTTTTGTACATAGCCGGGCAGCAGGATTTTTAATGTAATTCCCTTATATAATATCTCGATATAACTCATCCCAGCGTCCGAGCTTTTCAAAGCAATGAGGAAAAAGGCTCCGCCACATAAAATAGATTTTCTGCTTTGATGCCGATTTCACTAACATCTATATTATAAATAAACGACAATACCAGTGGTAATAGAAGATGTTCGTGTAATTTTCGTCATGAGGTTTGCACTAGCTGTCAGCACCAAGCCCTTGTCTGAACCCGTAAGGGTGAGTTTGGGCGACTGCTGACAAATCAGCGTGCGAACCGAATAGAAAATGAAACGAATCTTGCTATACCACTGGGATTGTCATTTATTTATATCAAGATCCTGAAAACCGGCATCAAAGCATATTTCCATAAAATATACGGCGGAGTCTTTGTCCTACAGAATCAACATAGCATCGCCGAAGGAGAAGAAACGATAGCGTTCTTCCACGGCTACCTTGTAGGCTTCGAGAATCTTCTCGCGGCTGTAAAGGGCTGATACCAACATCAGCAACGTGGATTCCGGCAGATGGAAGTTCGTGATCAATCCATCGATAGCTTTGAACTTATAACCCGGATAGATGAAGATATCTGTCCAACCGCTACAGGCACGAAGCATACCATTCTCATCGGCTACTGTTTCCAGCGTTCTCGTACTGGTCGTTCCAACTGCAATAATTCGACCACCATTTTTCTTTGTCTCATTGATCGTTTCTGCTGCTTTCTCATCGATCACATAGAATTCCGAATGCATATGATGATCCAGAATGTTATCCTCTTTTACCGGACGGAATGTTCCAAGTCCGACATGCAGTGTTACTTCCGCAATTTCTACCCCCATGTCACGCACCTGCTGCAACAGCTCCGGTGTGAAATGAAGTCCTGCTGTCGGAGCGGCAGCGGATCCGTCATATTTGGCATAAACTGTCTGGTAACGGTTCTTATCCTGAAGCTGATGTGTAATATACGGTGGAAGCGGCATCTGTCCTAACTGGTCCAGAATCTCCTCGAAGATTCCTTCGTATTCAAAATGGATCAGACGATTTCCTTCCTCCACTACATCCATAACTTCTCCGACAAGCAGGCCGTCTCCAAAGCTGATTCTTGCTCCCGGTCTTGCCTTTTTTCCAGGCTTTACCAATGTCTCCCAGACATCATCTGCTCCTCGTTTTAAAAGAAGCACTTCTATCTTTGCTCCGGTGTCTTCCTTTGCTCCGATCAGTCTGGCCGGAATTACTTTCGTATCATTGATAACCAGACAATCTCCTGGATTCAGTTCATCGATAATCTCACGAAATACATGATGCTCTGTCTTCCCTGTCTCTTTATCAAGTATCATAAGGCGGGAGGAAGAGCGGTCCTCCAAAGGATCCTGTGCGATCAGTTCCTCCGGAAGATCATAATAAAAATCACTTATTTTCCACACGAACGAAGTAGTAGGACTTGACGCCCAGAACATTCGTTACCGTGATATACCGCTAATAAATAATTTCCTTTCATTCTCATCAAAAGAATTACCACCAATAAATGTTTGGCACCACGCTTCCATAGCGGAGCCTATGTAAGAATAAGAGGATGTCGGCCCATATCCTACAATATCCATTATGTAGTCGCAAAATAAAATCGCTGTATTATCATTCGCCAGTTTTACGACTTGCCAGCTAATTGTATTATTGTTCCGCTTGCCTAATGCAATATGTGTTCCAACCGATATTTGTTTATTTGTTGACTTTGTTCCCGCAGATGTACTATATGTAGCATTCTTCACTGCGAAGATCTCTGTCGTCAGCGCAGCCAGCATGCACAGGGCGAGTGCAAGGGCGGTGAGGCGGCGGAGGAATCCAGACTGCTTTTTCATGGTAAATCCCTCTTTCTTCTCTTATTTTTAGTGAATACTACTTAGTTCTATTGTACACAGGAAAAATCTTCTTCGCAACAGGTTTACAGAAAAAATGGAGAAAATCGGTGAAGATTTTCTCCATTCAAGCATATCAATGCGGTTCATTTTTTATGGAATGGTGTGGATTACGCAGAATCCCGTAGGGGTCGATGCCCACATCGACCCGGCAGGATGCACCGGTTTTTACGAAAATCCACAGCGAATTCGAGACTTCCACACGGGCCGATGTGGGCATCGGCCCCTACAACGAGATAGGAAACTGTGTGCGGATTCGCCGTAAATTTCCGAAAAGTCGTTGCTTTCTACCGGACGCAGGGTTACAGGGAAAAATCCGCGTCGTCGTGGGTGTGCTTGGGGGCGGCGGGGCGGCCGGGGATGCGTCGGAGGGGGTCGTAGCGGAAGCGGCGGCAGCGGTGGTTGCTGGGGACGATGCCGCAGAACTGACAGACCATCGTTTCATCGTCAATTTTCCCCGCGAACTGGCAATAGGTACAGTAGCGGTCGATCTTCTTTCGGAACAGCATGGCAAGCCGCCTCTCTTTTCTTTCGTGTTGCCCCCATTATACACGCTTTCCGCGCAAATTGCTATGGTACTTTTTGCGAAACAGCAGAAGACTTACCGCACAAAGAAGAAGTGACACTGCCCCTGTCGTTTCCGGGCTCTCCGCGCCGGAAAGCGCGGCAGCGGGCCAGCTTTCCGCGTGCAGCAGCGGTGCGGCAATGAGCGTGAGCGTGCAGGAAAGCGCAGCCTGAAGCGCCTTGCACGGCAGGAGCCGCTTTCCGCTCAGCCCGTACTCCTGCACGGCGGCCCGGCTCTGTGCCAGAACACTTATGCCGCCGAAGGACAAAAGCACTGATGCAATGCACAGCTTCCAATGAAGCGCAAGCGCGCAGTCTGTCAGCGCCGCGCAGCCTGCGGACAGTTCCAGCGTACCGAGGAACAACGGCAGTGCCTCTGACGGCAGGAAGCGGCCTGCGGCAAGCAGAAAATAGCGGGAGAGAACGGAAAAGACCGTAACAAACATGCAGATTTGAATTGCGTTCATCCCTGCGCGGCGCACTGACTCGGAAAAGGCTGCGGCAAAAGATTCAGGCTGCTGCGGCTTGGCAGCAGACTTTGCGGACGTGGGCTGTTTTTTCGCGGTCAAGCGGCAAACAAGTACAGCGGAAATGATTTGAACCGCGTACAAAAAAGCGCCTGCCGCCGCGCTTTTGAAGACTGCGCCGCCGAGCACGCCGAAGATAAACGACGGCCCGGATTGATTACAGACGGCAAGCGCGCGTTCAGCGTCCGGCTCGGAGAGTTCACCGCGTGTATAAAGCACCCCAACAGCCTGTGCGCCCGCCGGATAGCCGCCAAGAAGACCGAGCAGAAACGCGCTGCCCGCTGCGGGCGGCAGACGCAGAAGCTTTGCCGCCGCGCCGCCGAATCGCGCGGAAAACCGCGTAGAAAAGCCGAGCAGCAGGAATAAATTGCTGCACACAAAAAACGGAAACAGCGACGGCAGGATCACCCGTCCGCAAAGCGTGAGCGCGCTGCGTACACCATCCGCCGCAACCTGCGGCAGAGCAATCAGCAGAACAAGCGCCGCCAGAAGCGCAAGCGCCTGAAATAGCTTTCTCATGCCTCTCCCCTCCCTCGGATAAAAACCTATGCAGCCATGGAAAGAATTAGTCTGTCCGGCATAAGCATATAGCAAACGAAAAACAGGAGGCGCTGCCGTTTGAAAAAACTGCGTTCGTATCTGGCCGCCGCATCCATGCGGCTGGGACTGCCGATGGATATTGCCGCAGGGCTGCCGCATCTGGAGGTCAACGGATTTCGGGAATGTTCGGTTGACCGGCACACCGGAATTCTGGAATATAACCGGGAGCGGATCGTGATCGGGCTGAACATCGGAAGTCTGACCGTTGTAGGAAGCGGGCTGGAGATTCGGCAGATGCACCGCGAACGGCTGACGATCATTGGTCAAATCGACTCTCTGACCTACGGCGAGGGAGGTCTGCGCGGATGTGGCGGGTGATCTGGTTTTTTCTCGGCGTATCTCGGCTGTCCATCACGGGAGCAAGCCCGGAATGGTGCATGCAGCGACTGGCAAAGGCGCGTATCGCGTTTCATTTCTGCGCAAAGCCGGACGACTTTACCGCTGAGATCTGGATTTTGCGGCGGGATGAGGCGCGTGCAGCGCAGCAGATTCGCATGGGTGGCTGCGACTGTGCAGTTCTCGAGCGCAGCGGCTTCTCTGCTGTGTTCGACGGGCTGTGGAAGCGGCCCGTGCTTCTTATTTTGCTGGCAGCCGCTATTACGGCAGCAATTCTTGTGCCGAAGTTTGTTTTTTTCTATGAAGTTGAGGGCAACGAGGCTGTGCCGAGTGCACAGATTTTGCGGGAACTGCAGGAACTTGGCGTAGGCTTTGGAACATATGGGCCGTCGATCAAGCCGCAGGAACTGAAAAATCAGATGCTTCTGCGCATTCCGAAGCTGCAGTGGCTGACCGTGCAGCAGAGCGGCATGTGCGCGCGTGTGGTCGTGCGGGAACGGCCTGACAAAGAGCCCGTTCTGGACCGAAAAGCACCAACGGACGTAATCGCGGCGCGCGCAGGCGTTCTGACGCGCGTGGAGGCTGTGGCCGGAAACTGCCTCTGTGTGCCGGGGCAAGCTGTTGCAAGCGGAGAGTTGCTGGTGTCCGCTTATACGGATTTCGGCTTTAAAACGCAGGTAACGGCAGCACGGGCAGAGATCTACGCCGAGACGGTCCGGCAGGCCGTGTGCATCGTCCCAGAGACAGAGCAGGTCAAGGAGCGGCGTGCTGCGCCGCGCTATGCGGTCAGTTTGCTTGTCGGACGGCGGCGTATTTCGCTTTTCTGTGCAGCTGTACCGGAGCGGTCTTATGAAAAAGAGACAAAAACGCAGTATTTCACGCTTCCTGGCGGTTTTTCTTTGCCATTGGGGATTGCAATTACAAGAATTTGTGAGTATGATACAAGAGAAGAAAAATTGCGGGCGCAGGACGCGGAAGACCGGCTTTTGGAGTTGGTGCAGGCAGATGCCTTGCGCGATATGATTGCCGGAACCATTACGGGCTGCTCTGTTCGGACGGAGCGTTCCGGCGGCTGTATCCGCCTGCACGCAAGTCTGCGGTGCGAGGAAATGATTGCTCGCATGCGGCCCGCAAGCCTAAAGGAAGCGATTGAATGACAGAACGGACCATCAATGCCGAGCGTGTCGAACAGCTGATTGATGTTTTCGGCTCCTTTGACGAAAATGTACGCAAAATCGAAGACGCGTTCGGCATCAAGATCACGAACCGCAACAACGAACTCAAAGTCACAGGCGACGAGGAAGCCGCCGACAAGGGCTGCCGCGCAATCGAGGCGCTGCTGGCGCTGTCTGCCAAGGGCGAGGAGATTGATGAGCAGAAGGTGCGCTATCTGATTAATCTTGTCAACACAGGAAACGAAGATCAGGTCAGCAAAATGGCCAAGGATGTCGTCTGCGTGACAGCCAAGGGAAGGCCCGTCAAGGCCAAGACCATCGGCCAGCAGAATTATCTCAAAGCCATTGAGAAAAACACCATCACCATCGGCGTCGGCCCCGCCGGTACGGGCAAGACGTATCTTGCCGTGGCAGAGGCCGTCGCGGCTTTCCGCGCCAAAACAGTCAACCGCATCATCCTGACGCGCCCCGCCGTTGAGGCAGGCGAACGGCTTGGCTTCCTACCGGGCGATCTGCAGAACAAGGTTGACCCCTACCTGCGTCCACTTTACGACGCGCTGTTCGATATGCTGGGGCCGGAGACGTATGGAAAGTATCTTGAGCGCGGAAATATTGAGGTTGCGCCGCTGGCATATATGCGCGGGCGGACACTGGACGACAGCTTTATCATTCTCGACGAAGCACAAAACACCACACGCGAGCAGATGAAGATGTTTCTAACACGCCTCGGCTTCGGCTCGAAAATCGTCATTACCGGCGATATCACGCAGATCGACCTGCCGGGCGACAAGGTCAGCGGTCTGAAGGAGGCCATCCGCGTACTGGACGGCGTGGAGGATATCCAGATTTGCCGTCTGACACCTGCGGATGTAGTGCGGCATGTGCTGGTGCAGCGCATTGTCGCAGCCTATGATAAATACGAAAAGAACCGGCTGCCGGACGAACGCGCTCGAACCTTCACAAAGAAGCCGGACTGGAAGAGGGAGAAGAAATGAAGCATCGCATTGTCATCCGCTGCGAAGGCCGCAGTCTGCGCGACTTTGCGCTCAAGCAGCAGATTTCCAAATGTATCACTGCCGCGCTGGCCCATCAGGGTGTCAACACCCCTTGTGAGATCAACGTCCTTGTGACAGACGACGAGGGCATCCGCGCCATCAACAACGCATACCGCAAGATCGACAAGGCGACGGATGTGCTGTCATTTCCGATGTTTGAACTGACAGCGGGGCAGCTTCCCGCATCGTGGGACGCTTACAAAGACCCGGATACCGGCCTTGTGCCGCTGGGCGACATGGCCATCAGCCTCGAACGGGCCAGACAGCAGGCCGCAGAATTCGGCCACAGTGCCCGGCGCGAAGTCGGGTATCTGACCATCCACTCCATTCTGCATCTGCTGGGCTACGACCATGTGGACGAGGGCCCGATGAAAAAACAGATGCGCGCCGCCGAAGAGGCGATCCTCGCCGAAATCGAACTGCCGAGATGATGGAGCAGAATCTTTTTATCCGCCGCGCTGCAGTCACGGATGCGGAGTTGCTTGCCGAGACCCGGCGCAGCGCATGGGACGCGACGTATCGTGGAATCTATCCGGATGCATGGATCGACGAATATGATCTTGCTGAACAGACGCAGCGGGAACGGGCGAGGCTGGAGCAGACAGACTATATGGCATATCTGGTCATGGACGGCGGCCAGTGTGCAGGCTATTTCAGCTATGGCGCGGCAAGCCACGGTGGCTATAAGGACTTTTCTTTTTGCCTCAATTCTCTGTACCTGCTGCCGCCGTACCAGCATATGGGCCTGGGTCGACGCATCTTTGCACAGGTGCGTCAGGCCGCGCGGGAACGGAAACTGGACAGTTTTTTCTGCGGCTGCAATGTACATAATCTGCCCGCACGGCGCTTTTATGAAAAAATGGGCGGCGTGGTCGGAGAAATTGATGACGGACATGAGAATCTGGCCGAGGACCAGATGTATTTTGAATTTTGCACAGGAGAACAGATATGAAAACCAAAACCGCGATGATCACGATCGCAGGCCGCCCGAACGTTGGCAAGTCCACGCTTGCAAATGCACTCGTCGGCGAAAAGATCGCCATTGTCTCCCATAAACCCCAGACCACACGCAACCGCATCTGCGCCATTGTTGACCGCGGCGATACGCAGCTGGTGTTTATCGACACGCCGGGCTTCCATAGACCGCGCACGAAGCTGGGCGATTATATGGTGAACATTGTAAATCAATCGGTTGCTGACGTCGATGCCGTTATTCTGCTCGTCGAGCCGATTGCAAACGTCGGCCCGCAGGAGCAGGAGTTGATTGAGAAAATCAAGGAAGCAAAGGTTCCGGCGATTCTGGTCATCAACAAGATCGATACCGTGGAAAAAGAAACGCTGCTGCCGGTTATTGCGGCCTATAAAGATCTGCTGGACTTTACGGATGTGATTCCCATCAGTGCAAAGTGGCACGACGGGCTGGACAGCCTGATGCAGGTCTGCGAGAACTTTGCGCAGCCGGGGCCATTCATGTTCCCGGAGGGCATTTCGACCGATATGCCCGAGAAGCAGGTCATGGCCGAGATCATCCGCGAAAAGCTGCTGTGGAATCTGGAAAAGGAAATTCCGCATGGTACGGCGGTCGAGATCACAAAATTCTCGGAACGCGACGACGGCATTATCGACCTCGACGCAACGATCTACTGTGAAAAGGCCAGCCACAAGGGCATTATCATCGGCAAGAATGGCCAGATGCTCAAAAAAATCAGCACGGATGCGCGCAAGGACTGCGAACGCTTCATGGGCACGAAGGTCTTTTTGCAGACGTGGGTACGCGTCAAGGAAAACTGGCGCGACAGCGATTATATGATCTCCAACTTTGGGTATCATAAGGAATCTTGAAAAAGAGAGCAGGCGCTCCGTGAAAACGGGGCGCCTGCTTTTCTTCTGGTCTGTATGTGGGGGGATGCGTCAGCCTGACGCGTCCCCTTTACATCATAATGGTTTTTGCAGCGCAGACCGGGCGGCTGCTATCCAGCCAGAATACCTTTGCGCGGATTGCACCGGGGTCAACCGAGGCTGTGATTTTTTCTGCCGCAGGATAGAACTTCACGGAGCAAAGCTGACCGTTTTCCCGATAGCCTGCCACACAGATCTGCCCGGTGAGCGCGTGCTTTGCGGATAGAACTTCCGTTTTTCCGCCGAGTGTGACGGTGATCTGCGTTTCCGGCTCCTCTACCGTAATTTTCCCTGCTGAATACGTCAGGTGCAGCGGTTCAAAATCCTGATTGTAATTGACGTCATCTCCGTCAATATAATCCCCGTTCATGCCTTTGTAGTAACTAATCGTGATCGGGTATTCTCCTACTGCTTCAACGCTGATCTGGAAGTACAAAACGGCAAGCGTTCCGTTAAAGGTGTTGTTGCTCGTCCCATCGACCCAGTTGATTAGATAGGGCTGCTGAGAAATTTGCTGTGAAGTCGTAAAGTTGCAGCTTATCGCGCTATTTGGCTCCACCTTCACCAGCTTCAACGCCGCCGTATCATACCCGATCTCAAGACTGAGATCGGCGAAGCCAGTATTTCTAGATAAAATCACTGCAACGCTTACTGTTTCTCCCGACTCAGCAGAAACACATTGAATTGACACATTTGGTTTCGCGGCAGCTGCCGCACTGATCGGCAACGAAAAAAGCAGTAGAACTGTCAGTAGGCAGCCAATGATTATTCGTTTCATGTAGAAATCCTTCCTCAATACAAGGTAACATTCCTGCCTGCGATATAACGCAAAATCTGAATTGCATCTTTTGTATTGACGCGGCCGTCACCATTTACATCCAGCGCTTCTATGACCACGCCGTCAAGTTTCCACCCTGCAACATATTTCAGCAAACAAATGGCATCATTGATATCAACCTCACCATCGCTATTTATGTCTCCTGGCGTATAAGCACAAACAATCAATTTCCCACTTAGATAATTCAGTGGGACACGATTCCAATCTTTATCATAATTGACATCCTCACCATCGATGTTATTTCCCGTTATGCCTCGATAATAGTCAACTGTAATCGGATAGGAACCAAGTGGCGCGTCCTGTTTGATTGTAAAAGTCAGAATTGCCAACACACCATTAAAGAGATTATTGTTTTCATCGTTGACCCAGTTAAGCACATACGGCCTTACGGTGTAATTCTGTGCAGGTGTAAAATTGCCTCCAACTTCATTGTTTGGTTGGACATCTGTAAGTTCGACAACGGCACTATCGTAATCAATCTCAATACTGAGATCAGCAAAGCCCGGATTATTTTCCAGCATGACTGGAACTCTGACTTTTTCTCCTGCTTTCCCGCATACGGGAACAATCGTTATACTGGCTGAAGGCGACTCTGGTACTGTAACGAAAATTGTCTTTTCAGCGGCATACTTCTTCGCGCCGATGGTCGTCTCAGCCTTGATGGTGACC
>ERZ1106939.2593-NODE-2593-length-10906-cov-6.501336_pt1 | contig 10906 bp, 8 predicted proteins | sample MGYA00403669_ERZ1106939 | MGnify/ENA primary metagenome ERZ1106939 (study PRJEB35170, sample SAMEA104062447) | human gut metagenome | biome: human gut; feature: human-associated habitat; material: faeces | place: Denmark | collected 2012-09-28 ...
TGACGCATTGTTTATTCTATAAAATTTTCTTTGTTTTGTCAATAGTATTTTTATATTTTTTTAAATTCTTTTATTGAAGTCTCGTACAGATTGTTTCCTTCACTGTCTATTACCACAATTACCGGGAAATCTTCTACGTATATCTTTCTTATTGCCTCTGCACCGAGATCATCATAGCAGATTACTTCTGATGATTTTATGCATTTTGAAAGGAGAGCGCCTGCTCCACCGACTGCGGCAAAATACACTGCTTTATTGCGAATGACTGCATCTATTACTTCTTTTGATCTTTTTCCTTTGCCAATCATTGCTTTTTCACCTAAATCAAGCAGTCTTGGGGCATATTTGTCCATTCTTGTTGCTGTTGTAGGTCCGGCTGAGCCAATTGGACGTCCATCTCTGGCCGGTGATGGTCCCATATAGTAGATTGTCGAATCCTTTATATCTATTGGCAGTTCTTCTTTACGGTCCAGCGCCTCTATCATTCTTTTGTGTGCAGCATCTCTTGCCACATACATTTCACCTGTTATGTATACATAGTCTCCTGATCTCAGGTCTTTTGTTATTTTCTGTGTGATTGGAGTTGTTATATGTTTTTCCATTTTTTTCTCCTGATTCTTTTATTTTTACTGTATTTTTATTTTTCCAGCATAATATAACCTGTAACAATTATAGCTTTTTAATTACACTTCACATTTCACTATTTCACTATAGCTGTAACAATTAAAATTGCCATTTTCTTTCTTCTTCTATGCAGTAATTCTTTACAATTCCTTCACTACATGGCGGTTTACGTGACAGCAAATATTTACCGCAACCGGCAATCCTGCAATGTGGGTTGGATATGTGTTTATGTTTACTGCGAGGGCAGTAGTGCTTCCGCCGAGTCCTCCGGGTCCTATACCCAGATTATTAATTTTTTCAAGCATCTCTTTTTCAAGCTCTGCCACATACTCTATGTCTGAATGTGTGCCTGCTTCTCTTGTCAGCGCTTTTTTTGCCATTATTGCGCATTTTTCAAAGGTTCCACCGACTCCGACTCCGACAACCATAGGAGGACATGCGTTTGGCCCTGCATCTGAAACTGCTGTCAGAATCGCATTTTTTACTCCCTCTATACCATCTGCCGGCTTTAACATAAATACACGACTCATGTTTTCGCTTCCAAAACCCTTTGGTGCAAAGGTTATTTTGACTTTGTCGCCGGAAACTATTGAGTAATGGATGACTGCAGGTGTGTTGTCCTTTGTATTTTCCCTGATGAGAGGATCCTTTACAACTGATTTTCTCAGATAGCCGTCTGTGTAGCCCTGTCTGACTCCTTCATTTATGGCATCCTCCAATACTCCTCCCGTAAAATGGACATCCTGGCCTATTTCTATGAAAAAAACTGCCATTCCGGTATCCTGACATATCGGTATCATATCCTCGCCTGCTATTTTTAAGTTTTCTTGTAGCTGGTTTAATATTTTTTTACCTAAAGGTGATTCTTCATTTGCTGTTGCAGCTTTAAGTGCCTTGTCCATGTCCGGCGAAAGAAAATGATTTGCCTGTATGCACATTTCCTTTATTGCAGCTGTTATTTCTGAAACGTTTATTTCCCTGATCATTTCTTTTCCTCTCTTTTTATTCTCTGTATTTTAAATTCCGGCACCTTTTATCCACAATTCAATATTATTTTTTGTGTTTTTGTGGATAAACATATTTATTTTTCCGTATTATGTTTATTTATTACTTTCAAAGTCTCTGAAAACGCAAATATGATGCATAGTGCTTGCATGTAAACATTTTTTCGCAATAAGGCTCGAATAGTATCACCACATTCGCAAAAAGCAGGATCTTATGACCCTGCTTTTATGAATTTAGTTATGCTTCTGTGTTATTTTCGATAGCTTCAGCATGTGAATTATTATTCTCTGCTGAGTCTTCGTCACTATTTTCTGATTCGTCATTCTCTTCCTTAGCTTCCTCAGGTGGCATGAGAGTCTTATCCTCTACTACCTTTGCGATGCTGGCTACGCTCACTCCTTCTTTCAGGTTGATAAGCTTGACACCTGTTGTGATTCGTCCAAGCACTGTTACGTCACTTACCTGGATTCTGATGATAATTCCCTCTGTTGTGATGAGCATGAGCTCGTCATCGTTTTCAACTGATTTGACTCCTACGAGATTGCCTGATTTTTCTGTAATCTTGTAACATTTTACTCCCTTACCGCCACGGTTTTGTGTGGTAAATTCGTCAATTCGTGTACGTTTTCCAAGTCCGTTTGATGATACCAAAAGCACTGCCTCGCCCATTGATGCGGTCTGCATTGCGATTATTACATCATTTGGTGCAAGATTCATTCCGATAACACCCATGGTTGTACGGCCTGTTGAGCGCACATCTGTCTCCTTGAATCTGATACACTGTCCGAATTTGGTGAAGAGCAAAATATCCTCTGAATTGTCTGTGACCTTGACCTCTATGAGTTTGTCATCCTCGCGCAGATTTATTGCTGCAAGTCCGTTCTTTCGGATATTCTCATAATCCTTTATCGGCGTTTTCTTGACTATTCCGTTTCTTGTAGCCATGAACAGATACTTGTCATCCTCGTATTCTTTGATTGGAATCATGGCTGTTATTTTCTCGTCAGGCTGAAGCGGTATGAGATTGATGATGGCTGTGCCTCTTGATGTACGGCTTGCCTCAGGTATCTCATATGCCTTGATTCTGTATACTCTTCCTGTATTTGTGAAAAACATCAGGTAGTGGTGTGATGTGGTCATGAGCATCTCGACTATATAATCATCCTCTATTGTCTCCATTCCCTTTATTCCCTTGCCACCGCGGTGCTGAGCCTTGAAATTGTCAGTGCTCATGCGCTTTATGTAGCCTACCTTTGTCATTGTTATGACTGTATTTGTCTCAGGAATTAGATCCTCCATCGACATATCATACTCGTCATAGCCTATTTCTGTCTTTCTGTCGTCGCCGTATTTATCTGCAATTGCGATGATTTCCTCCCTGATTACTCCAAGAAGCTTTTTCTCATCGGCAAGAATTGCCTTTAACTGCGCAATCTGAGCCATGAGCTCCTTATATTCAGCCTCGAGCTTTTCCCTTTCCAGACCTGTCAGAGCCCTAAGACGCATATCGACAATTGCCTGTGACTGTTCATCTGTCAGGCCAAATCTCTCCATCAATCTGGTCTTTGCCTGCTGAGTGGTCTGGCTTGAGCGGATAATACTTATTACCTCGTCTATGTTGTCCTGGGCAATAATGAGACCCTCTACAATATGTGCCCTGGCCTCTGCCTTGTCGAGATCAAACTTTGTACGTCTGGTCACTACATCCTTCTGGTGAATGAGATAGTAATTGAGCAGATCGTATAGATTTAATACCTTTGGCTCTCCGTTTACGAGTGCAAGGTTTATCACTCCAAACGTATCCTGGAGCTGTGTATGCTTGAAAAGCAGATTTAAAACTACACTCGGGTTCACATCTCGGCGGAGCTCTACCACGATTCTCATTCCCTCACGGCTTGTCTCGTCGCGGAGGTCTGTTATTCCATCTATCTTTTTGTCCTTATGAAGCTCGGCTATTTTCTCAATAAGACGAGCTTTGTTTACGTTGTATGGCAGCTCTGTCACTACAATTCTGTTTTTGCCGTTTTCCATAGGCTCGATATTGGTGACAGCACGGACTCTTATTTTGCCGCGGCCTGTTCTGTAAGCCTCTTTGATGCCACTTGTTCCGAGAATTATGCCGCCTGTAGGGAAATCCGGTCCCTTTACCACATCGATAAGCTCATCAATTGTGGTTTCTTTGTCCTCTATATCGTTGTCGATAAGGCGCACTACGGCATTTACCACTTCACGCAGATTGTGAGGTGGGATATTGGTTGCCATACCTACCGCTATTCCCGTGGTTCCGTTTACTAAAAGGTTTGGATATCTTGATGGAAGCACTGTCGGCTCTTTTTCTGTCTCATCAAAGTTTGGCTCAAAATCTACTGTATTTTTGCCGATATCCTTGATTAATTCAAGAGAAATCTTTGAGAGTCTTGCCTCTGTGTATCGCATGGCGGCGGCTCCGTCTCCATCGACTGAACCAAAGTTTCCATGACCGTCCACGAGTGTGTATCTCATAGACCAGTCCTGTGCCATATTTACGAGTGCTCCATAGATTGAGCTGTCTCCGTGTGGATGGTATTTACCCATTGTATCACCGACAATACGCGCACATTTTCTGTGTGGCTTGTCAGGTGTATTTCCGAGCTCGACCATAGAGTAGAGTACTCGCCTCTGAACAGGCTTTAATCCGTCCCTGACATCAGGGAGGGCACGGCTTGCAATAACGCTCATCGCGTAATCTATGTAGGAGCTCTCCATTGTTTTTTTCAAATCGACCTGCTGTATCTGGTCAAAAATTTTGTCGTCCACTTAAATTACTCCTCCCTGCTAGATGTCAAGATTTGTTACATACTTGGCATTAGCTTCAATAAATTCTTTTCTTGGCTCTACCTTATCACCCATCAGTGTGGTAAATGTCACATCAAGCTCAGATGAATTTTCTCCGTCTATCATGACCTGTTTCAAAATTCTGTGATCAGGATCCATTGTTGTCTCCCAGAGCTGATCAGCATCCATCTCGCCAAGTCCCTTGTATCGCTGGATCTTGTTATTATTGTCACGGCCTATGTCATTTAAAATCTGCTTGAGCTCATCATCATCGTAGGCATACCATACACCCTTGTTTTTCTCCACCTTGTAAAGTGGCGGGGTAGCCAGGTATACATGTCCCTCCTTGATCAGATCAGGCATGAATCTGTAGAGGAAGGTGAGCATGAGAGTAGCGATGTGAGCACCATCTACATCGGCATCTGTCATGATGATTATCTTGTCATAACGCAGCTTTGTTATATCAAAATCCTCATGGATTCCTGTTCCGAATGCTGTAATCATGGCTCTGATTTCTGCATTATCATATATACGGTCAAGTCTTGCCTTTTCAACATTCAGTATCTTGCCTCGCAGAGGTAAAATTGCCTGTGTAGCACGGCTCCTTGCTGTCTTTGCAGAACCGCCGGCTGAATCTCCCTCGACTATGAAAATTTCACAGTTTTTAGGATCCTTGTCTGAGCAGTCAGCCAGCTTGCCCGGCAGAGTACCTCCATCGAGAGATGTCTTTCTTCTGGTCAGGTCTCTTGCCTTTCTTGCGGCCTCTCTGGCTCTTTGTGCTAAAAGTGATTTCTCACAGATATTTTTGGCTACATCAGGATTCTGCTCGAGGAAATATGTGAGTTTTTCCGATACAACTGCATCTACGGCTCCTCTGGCCTCACTGTTTCCAAGCTTCTGCTTTGTCTGTCCCTCGAACTGAGGCTCCTCAATCTTGATACTGATGATTGCTGTAAGTCCCTCACGGATATCATCACCTGTCAGGGCCGGATCTGAATCCTTAAGTATCTTTTTCTCACGCGCATAGGCATTGAAGGTCTTTGTCAGAGCATTTCTAAAGCCTGCGAGATGAGTACCTCCCTCAGGTGTGATTACATTGTTTACAAAGCTGAAGGTTGAATCATTAAACGAATCATTGTGCTGCAATGCAACCTCTACATAAACACCGTTTTGTGTTCCCTCACAGTAGATTACCTCATCATAGAGAGCCTCCTTGCCACGGTTAAGGTACTCTACAAATTCCTTGATTCCGCCCTCATAGTGGAATACATGATTGTGATGGCTGTTCTCACGCACATCCTTTAAAGTAATCTTAAGTCCTTTTGTGAGGAAGGCTGTCTCTCTGAGACGCTGCTTTAAGGTATCGTAGTCATACACTGTCTCCTCAAAAATCTCCGGATCCGGCAGAAAATGCACCTTTGTACCATGAAGCGACTCGTCACACTGTCCAACAATCTTTACTGTATCGTCTGTTTTGCCACGTTTGTAGCTTTGTCTGTAAATATTTCCGTCCTTGTAGACTTCAACTGTCAGCCATGTGGAAAGAGCATTTACTACAGATGCACCAACTCCGTGCAGACCGCCTGATACCTTATAGCCTCCACCGCCGAATTTACCACCTGCGTGAAGCACTGTAAAAACGACCTCAAGAGCTGATTTTTTTGCTTTATGATTGGTTCCGACCGGGATTCCTCGTCCATCATCCTGTACTGTTATGGAATTGTCTTCCTCGATTGTAACCTCGATATTTTTACAATAACCGGCTAAGGCCTCATCAACTGCATTGTCCACTATCTCGTAAACCAGATGATGAAGTCCTCTCGAAGACGTACTGCCGATATACATACCCGGTCTTTTTCTGACCGCCTCAAGACCCTCAAGTATCTGAATCTGGTCAGCTCCGTATTCCTGATTGTTCTGCTGTATTTCTTTACTCATCAATAACCTCCACCTGGCCCTTCACGACATGAAAGACCTTGTCCACCTGAAATCTATTTTTTACAAATTCATCAAGTCCCGTACAAGTGATAATGGTCTGTGTATCACTTAAGCTGTTGAGCAGATAGTTCTGCCTGTTGCCATCCAGCTCTGAAAGCACATCATCCAGTAAAAGCACGGGAGTGCTGTTTATATTTTTCTTTACAATACTAATCTCAGAAAGCTTGAGTGAGAGAGCAGATGTCCTCTGCTGACCCTGCGAGCCGTATTTTCTGATATCCACACCGTCCACTGAAAAAAGCATATCGTCCCTGTGCGGTCCGACAGTTGTCTGACACAGCTTCAAATCTCTGCTTCTTGCCTTAAGCAGCTCGTCCTCGAAAAAAATATCATCAATGCTTGGCTCATATTTGAGTATAAGCTTCTCCCTGCCTCCTGAAATATTGCTGTGAATGTCCTGTATTATCTCATTTAGCTCATTAACAAACTCGCGCCGCTTTTTTATAACATGCCTGCCATACTCAAGAAGCTGCATATCCCATACCTGAAGTGTATCAATCAAATCAGGTCTGTAAGCTATATCCTTTAACAGTCTGTTTCTCTGAACTAATGTCTTATTATACTTACTCAGGTTAGACAGATATATTTTGTCAAGCTGGCAAAGCTCCAAATCTATAAATCTGCGTCTCTCGGCAGGACCGTTTTTGATAATATTGAGATCCTCAGGAGAGAAAAACACAATATTCAAAATACCAAACAGCTCACTCGCTTTTTTGATTGGCATTTTATTGATGGCCACACCCTTTGCACCGTTTTTACGCAGATGCATGTCAATCCGGTATTCCTTGTCATTTTTTTCGACAATTGTCCTGATATGTGCCTCATCCTCGCCAAACCGGATCATTTCCTTGTCCTTGCTTCCCTTATGGGACTTTGTAGTGCCGCTTAAATATGCAGCCTCAAGTATATTGGTCTTGCCCTGGGCATTATCGCCGTAGATTATGTTGGTTTCACTGTCAAAGCTGATATCCAGTTTTTCGTAATTTCTGAAATTACTCAGTTGGATTGACTTAATAATCATTATTTAACAACCTTAACTGTTTCGCCGTCATATGAGAAAACATCTCCGTCGTGAAGCTTTTTTCCTCTCTGAAGCTCAGTCTCACCGTTTACAGTCACCTGACCATCCTGAATAACAATTTTTGCCTCAACTCCAGAGCTCACAAGGTCGGCCTTTTTAAGAGCCTGTCCCAGCTTAATGAACTCATCCTGTTCTCTTATAGAAATCTGTTTCATAAAATCTCCTAGTTTGCTGCTGTATTAAAATTTACCGGAAGAATGAGGTAAATAAACTTGCCCTCATCATCCTTAATGAAGCATGGTGCCTTTGGATTGACCATGTATAAATTAACCTCCTCCTCATCGATAACACGAAGTGCATCTATGAAGAACTTAGGATTAAAGCCTATCATAATATCTTTTCCGTCTTTGTCGATATCGATGTCCTCATTCATGGAACCGATAAATGAATTGATGCGAAGCTCCATATTGCCATCTGTGATATTCATGATAATAGGCTTCTTATCTCCCTCCTTGACAAGAAGAGTAGCACGGTCGATACAGTCAAGAAGCTCACGCTTATTGATGCGAACCTTAGTATCGTAGTCAGATGAAAGCATCTGGTCAATCTTGAAATACTCACCCTCGATAAGACGTGAAACAACAGTAGTATTTTCAAATTCAAAAACAATATGATTGTTAGTGATATAGATAACCACATCCTCATCCGCTGAACCCGGAATAATCTTGCTTATTTCCTGCAGAGTCTTGCCGGGAACAACAACCTTCTTGCTGTCATAGTGATTTTTCATCTCGATATATCTGATAGATATTCTGTGTCCGTCAAGAGAAACAACTCGAAGCTTATTCTCCTCAATCTCAAAAAGCTCACCTGTCATCAGCTTATTGTTGTCATTGTCGGCAATTGAAAAAATTGTCTGTCTGATAACCTCTTTAAGGGTAAATTGTGAGAGGACAATAGACTCATTTCTCTCAACATATGGTATGTAAGAAAAATCATCACCTGATTTTCCGATGATATTGAACTTGGCCTTTTCACATGATATGACGGTCTTGAAGGAAGCATCTGTCTCAATTGTTACATCATTGTCAGGAAGCTTTCTCACTATTTCTGAAAAAATCTTGGCATCAAGAGCGATAATTCCTCTCTCTTCGATGGTTCCGTCTATGATGGTTTCTATTCCAAGTTCCATATCGTTGGCCATAAGCTTAATCTCGTTTGCGGATGCATCAATCAGTATGCACTCGAGTATTGCCATTGTAGTACGTGTAGGTACTGCCTTCGATACGATATTAACACCTTTCAGTAAATTTGCTTTTGAACAAATAAGTTTCATTTAGAAAAACTCCTTCCTGCGCGTATATATAAATATTTAAAAGATATTCGTAATATTCTTCTTAGGGGATGTTAAAAAGTTCAAAACCCCTTCAAAGCCTTTAAAGACAAGCCTTAAGCGGCTTGATAACTTGATTAAAAGCCTGTTGAAGTAAAAATGATAAAAATTGATAACTTTTTATTCACTTTCCTTCAACCTGTCATTAACATGCTCATGTGGAAATAAAAGCAAGGTTATAACCAAATTATTAACATGCAAATGAGCACATATATAAATAGGTAGAAACTAATTTGGATTAATCTTTTTCTTGATAGTTTCTATGAGAGTACGTGTACTGTCATTCTCCTCGTAATCCTTGGTGACCTTCTTGATGCCGTGGATGATAGTAGAGTGGTCTCTGCCGCCCAAAAGCTGGCCGATTACATCAAGTGAATCAGAGGTCATGGTCTTGCAGAGGTACATGGCAATCTGCCTTGGACGTGCAATCTCGCTGCTTCTGGTCTTTGAAATCATCTGGTCTACAGAGATGTGGAAATGCTCTGAAACTACTTCAATGATGAGCTGTGCAGTGATTTCCCTTGGCTTGTCCGGCGTGATGATATTGGAAAGCTCTCTCTCAGCGATATCCATAGTGATGTGAGTATGCTCGAGATTGTGGAAGGCTAAAAGTTTGTTTAAGGCTCCCTCAAGCTCACGGATGTTGGAGCTGATGTTTGAAGCAATGTAGTTTAAGATATCATCATCTATATCAAAATTGTCAGTTTCAGCTTTCTTACGGAGGATAGCCATTCTCGTCTCATAGTCAGGAGTACCGATATCAGCCATCAGTCCCCACTCGAAACGGGAACGGATGCGCTCCTCGAGAGTCTCCATCTCCTTAGGCGGCTTATCAGAGGTAAGGATAATCTGCTTGCCCTGTGTCTGCAGTGTGTTGAAGGTGTGGAAAAACTCCTCCTGAGTACTTTCCTTTCCTATGATGAACTGGATATCATCAATCATGAGCACATCTACAGTCCTGTATTTGTCACGGAACTTTGTCATGGCAGAAGAATTACCGTTACGGATAGATTCGATAACCTCGTTGGTAAACTCTTCAGAAGTAACGTAAAGCACCTTGGTATCAGGATTCTGGTCAATGATGAAATGACCTATTGAATGCATAAGATGAGTTTTGCCAAGTCCCGGACCACCATATATATATAGCGGATCGTATGCTTCACCCGGGCTTTCTGCCACTGCAAGAGAAGCAGAATGGGCAAACCTGTTATTATTACCTACGACAAAGGTGTCAAATGTATAGTTAGGGTTTAAGTTTGAGTGATCCCCCTTTACAGGAGTCTGTGGCTCAAGCTGAGGGGTATCGTTGTTTTTAAACTTAAGGCTCTGAGCCTGATCCGGTAAAATAAACTGGATATCATACTCGATACCTGTCACCTCACCTATAGCTACCTTAAGAGGAAGATAATATTTTTTGTTGATATAGCTGAGCCCCATCTGCTCAGACGGAACGAGAATATACAGTGTATTGCCGTCTATGGCGAACACCTCAAGCGGTTTTATCCACGTATTAAAGGAAACGTCTGTCAGACCATGCTCTTCCTTGACCATCTGTAGTATTTCATTCCACTTTTCCATTACTTTATCCATCAAAGTTCTCCATTATTTAACATATAAAGAGTATATTAGGGGAATGTTCTCCACAATCCCATACATACTATATAGTACACTATTTTTGGCATTTAGGCAATGTAAAAAGATTTACAAAAATGCTTTATTAACATTTTTCAACCACAATTATACAAAGTTACCAACATGTTATTCACATATTGTGGATAACTTTTTGATATCTTGATAACTTTCCACAATATGTTGGTCACAATAGGTGGTTTATATCAAAATATAGACGGTTATCAAGAATTATTATATATATAGAAGAAACTCGTTTTATATCATTATTTCCCCCTTTTTATTCAATACATGATGTGTTTAAACTGAACCCCATTTAAGATTCTCATAATTCTCATAATTTTTTCTTCTCAAATGCTTGACATCACTCTGTTCGAATGATATTATTATCTCGACTTGTAAGACCAAAGGCGGTTTTCCTA
>ERZ1106939.2610-NODE-2610-length-10848-cov-25.441768_pt1 | contig 10848 bp, 7 predicted proteins | sample MGYA00403669_ERZ1106939 | MGnify/ENA primary metagenome ERZ1106939 (study PRJEB35170, sample SAMEA104062447) | human gut metagenome | biome: human gut; feature: human-associated habitat; material: faeces | place: Denmark | collected 2012-09-28 ...
AAACGAATACGGATCCCAAAACCGGTAAGGTCACGGTGACGGAAACGGAAGTAACCGAGATATGGAAGATATATACCATCGTCTACAACGGAGAGGCCTATTTTGAGGATAAGATATTCGCTCTGTCGGATGAACAAAAGGGACTGGCGGAAAACTACGCCCAGAACCTGAGCGTATTCCTGGGCGATGGTATGATGCAGGGCTTGCTGCCCGCCGAGTCCGCCGGCCTTGTATCTTTGGGCGACATTCGCTTTTCGGATGGCGCGACGCAGGTGGTCTACTATAATCAGTTGGACAAGCGGTACGCGAGCAAGCCCTACGGCACCGACGACATCGGCACCTACGGCTGCGGGCCTACCTGTATGGCAATGGTGGTATCTTCTCTGACCAACGAGACGGTCGATCCCGTTGAGATGGCACGTTGGGCCTATGAAAACGGTTACTGGTGCAGTAGAAGCGGTTCCTACCATTCGCTGATCCCCGGTGCTGCCAAAGCGTGGGGGCTTCCGGTACAGGGCTGCGGGAAAACAGAAGGGCAGCGCATTGTGGATGCGCTCTCTCAAGGCAAGCTGGTGGTGGCAATCATGCTGAAAGGTCATTTCACCAGCTCAGGACACTTCATCGTGCTGCGCGGTGTGGAGAACGGAAAGATACTGGTGGCCGACCCTGCCAATTATACCCGAAGCCAACAGGCATGGGATCTGGCTATCATCCTGAATGAAGCCAGCGGCCGTGCCGGTGCTGGTGGGCCTTTCTGGATCATAGGGTAGGAAGGAGAACTAAATGTGAGTAAACCAAATGAATATGACACCTATATCATCCCACCCAATTTTATTGAGGGCGGGACTTTTTTCGGCGGACTGCTGAAGCTGCGCAATACAGCCGAGGCACTGGTTATCGTGCTGGCTATCGGCATACCGGTGTTCTCGGTGTCCGCCCTAACATTGACTGCTAAAATCATCATTCTGTGCCTGACCGCGCTGCCTCTTGGCATCATCGCGCTGGTTGGCATCAACGGCGAAAGCCTCTCGTCATTTATCTTTCTTGTTCTGAAATATCTCTGCAACCGCCGTGTTATTACACGCAATGAAGAGGAACAGGACAAGCGGAAAAAACGCAAGAAGCGAAAAGCTAAGAGCGGTGACGACGCGCCCAAGTACATCAATCCGGTGGCGGAATACCTGCCTGTGGAGAAGATCGAAAACGGCATCATCTACACACGGGATCACCGTTACCTGAAGATCGTTGAGGTCGTGCCCATCAACTTCCTGCTGCGCAGCGCCAGAGAGCAGCGGAACATCATCTACTCGTTCATCTCGTTTCTCAAGATCAGCCCGGTCAAAATGCAGATCAAGGTCATTGCCAAGCGTGCCGACCTGAACCGGCACAGAGAGATCGTGCAGCAGGAGATGGCGCAGGAAACCGATGAAAACTGCCGCCTGCTGCAGCAGGACTACCTGACGCTCATTGACCGGATCGGTGCACGGGAAGCCACCTCGCGCCGGTTCTTCATGGTATTTGAATATGAGGCATGGGCAGGCCGGAAACGGGATAACGAGGAAGCGGAGGCCATTGCCTCCCTGCAAACGGCAGCCCGCACCGCAGTCAATTATCTCAAGCAATGCGGCAATGAGGTGTTGATCCCGGAAAACGACGATGAGTTTATGGTCGATACCCTCTACCATTTGCTGTGCCGCAACACCACCACGTCGCTGCCGGATCGAGTTCGCCGGATCGTTGCCCAGTATCAGGAGAAAGGACTGGAATCTGAGATCGACGCCATTCCCTGTACGGAGTTCTTCGCCCCTGACAGCATCGACTTCACCAACGGGCGGCATATCTGTATTGACGGACTCTACTATGCCTATCTGCTGGTGCCCTCCACCGGCTATAAGGCGCAGGTGCCGGCCGGCTGGCTGTCTCTCATTGTCAACGCCGGGGATGGCATTGACCTGGATATGTTCATTAGCCGCCAGCCGAAAGCCCGCATGGTACAGCGGCTGGGACAGCAGCTTCGTATCAATCGCAGTAAGATCAAGGACGCCAGCGATACTAACACGGACTTTGATGATCTGGATGGTGCTATCCGAAGCGGCTACTTCCTGAAGGAAGGGCTGCGCAACAACGAGGACTTTTATTACCTGAATCTGCTGATCGCAGTGACAGCTCCCACAGTGGATGAACTGGAATGGAAGGTCAATGAACTGAAAAAACTGCTCGTGTCCCGTGATATGGACGTGTGCAGCTGCGCCTTTCATGAGGAGCAGGCGTTTCTATCGTCGCTGCCGCTGGTCAGCATGGAGAAGCACCTCTTTGAACGCTCAAAGCGCAATGCGCTGACCACCGGCGTGGCAAGCTGCTATCCCTTCACGTCCTATGAGCTGAGTGATGAAAACGGCATCCTGTTCGGCCTGAACAAGTACAACAACTCTCCGGTCATCATCGACATCTTTGATTCCAAGGTCTATAAGAACGCCAACATTGCTGTATGCGGCACCAGCGGCGCGGGCAAGACCTTCCTGATCCTGCTGATGGCGCTCCGTATGCGGCGCAAGGGCATACAGGTTTTCATGCTGGCACCCCTGAAGGGTCATGAGTTCCATCGTGCCTGTGTCAATACGGGCGGCGAGTTTATCAGTATCTCCCCCGCCTCCAAAAGCTGCATCAACGTGCTGGAGATACGCAAGATAGACAAGTCCGTGGAGGAAACGCTGGATGGCCCCGGTATCGAACGCTCTGAGCTGGCAGCAAAAATTCAGCGGCTTCATATCTTCTTTGCCCTGCTGATCCCCGATATGTCCTATGAGGAAAAACAGCTTTTGGACGATGCCCTGATTCGTACCTACGCACGGAAAGGTATCACCCATGATAACGCTTCTCTCAGTGATCCGGATACCCCCAACGTTTACCGCCAGATGCCTGTGCTGGGCGACCTCTACGATGTACTGCGGGAGGAGAGCGATACCAAACGCCTTTCCAACATCATCAACCGCTTTGTACACGGCTCGGCCAGCACCTTCAACCAGCAGACCAATGTGAATCTGGACAACAAGTTCACGGTGCTGGACATCTCGGAACTCAGCGGCGATCTGCTGCCTATCGGGATGTTCGTAGCTCTGGATTTCGTGTGGGATAAAGCCAAAGCCAACCGCACGGAGGAAAAGGCCATCTTCATCGACGAATGCTGGCAGCTCATCGGCGGCGGCTCCGGCACCTTCGGCGTCGGCAACCGTCTGGCGGCTGAGATGGTGCTGGAGATCTTCAAGACCATCCGCGCCTATTCCGGCAGCGGCATTTGCGCGACGCAGGATCTGAACGACTTCTTCTCCCTGGACAACGGCAAGTACGGCAAGGGGATTATCAACAACTGCCGCACGAAAGTCATCTTGAACCTGGAGGACGAGGAAGCCCAGCGCGTTCAGCAGGTATTGCATCTCTCCGAAGCGGAGGTCATGGAGATCACCCACTTTGAGCGGGGCAATGGCCTGATCAGCAGCAATAACAACAATATCACGGTGGAAATCAAAGCCAGCCCACTGGAACGCGACCTTATTACCACAGACCGCCGCGAGCTGCTTGACCTGCTGCGCCGCATGAAGCGACCGGAAGCCTAATACGGCGTTTATACGGAGATAACACGCATTACAAAATCAATACGCATTTAATACGGAGTTAATACGCATTACGGAGGTGATGCCGCCTATGAGAAACAGAGAGCAGATCTATGGACAGGAGGCCGCAGAGCTGCTGCGGAACATAACCGTCTATCACTGCATGCGCCGTGACCAGCTTCTACGCCTGTATCCGGGCAAGGAGGGCGTGATTGAAAACCTGCTGCGCTATCTGGTCAAGCAGCAGCGGATATTTTATAACACTGACCGGGATTGCTACGGAGATGTCCCTGACTGCCGCGAGGACAGAGAACTGACAGCGGCACTATGGGTGCTGCTGGACTTTATCGAAAAGGTGGAGTATCACAGCCCTGACAATATGCCGGCAAAGCTGGTATTCTTCGCCGATGGCGAGGTATATGAGGTCGTCTATGTAGGCCCGGGTAAGGAAGCGTTGCTGCAGCACGCGCTGGCCGCGGAAGATGATTCCGGGCAACGGCTCGTTATCATTGAGGAAGAAGACCAAATGCAGCACCTGCACATCCCTCATATCGCCGCCTACTGCATGGTGGATGAGCAGGGCTGCGTACAGTACTTCAGGAAGGAGGAACCTTGTGGACAGAGCCACCCTCTCGCAGCGGATAGAGAGCATTTTGAATGAGATCACCCGCCTGTCCAACACGCTCTACGCTATGGACAACACGAATATCCAGCGGCATTCAGATAACTATGAAATGCTGTCCACCGAGGCCGCACTGCGGGGTGAGGTCATTGCCTGCCGGCTGCGGCACCTGATCTATGAGACGACCACCATCCGAAAAGCCGAGTATCTGACATCGGCTGGTGTCATGCAGGGCATCTCTGTTATAGAGAAAGATGGCATACTGGAAATCACGCTCCCCTGCCTACTGCCTAAGAAGAGCAAGAAGCATAGCTGCGAGTATCTGACAGACCCCATCTACTACACGCTTAGTAAGTATGCGCAGACACACACGCTGCCCAAGTTCCGGCACTGTGTTGTCTGCTTTTCTCATATCTACAGCCGCGAGTTGTCGCCCAACCGGGTGCGTGACTATGACAATCTGGAGTTCAAGCAGCTTTTGGATGTGATTGCCACTTTCGTTATGGAGGATGATACAGGTCTGCTGTGCGATGCCTATAACACGACGGAGATCGGCGACGGTGACTGTACCCGCGTGTCGGTGATGGATAAGGAGCGTTTTCAGGGCTGGCTTTCGGACCGCGAGAATCGGCTCAGATCTATATCCGATTTATAGTGTTTCGACCGTGTCAAAAACAGTACACATGACGATGGTACGGCAAAGCCTGTATTTCCGGGCATTTTCACATGATCGGTGCGGGCGAAAAATACCGTGGTCATGGCAGTCTGGGTACTGCACACCAGAAGGAGGTGGTCAGTATGAGTACCCTACCACAGAAAGCTCCCGGTAGCCTATCACAAGCCTATCAGCTATTGGCGCTGGTCGCCCTGTCCGGTGAGCTGCCGGCCAGCCAACTGAGCAGGCTCGCCGGTGGCACCAGCTACAAAGAGAACGTGGTCAAGTCGCTGAAGCGTCAGCGGCTTTTGCTGTCCTACTATAAGAACGGACTGCGTGGATACCGGCTCACCGCCGCGGCGAAAAAGCTGCTGCTGGAGCACAACCCGGAGAGGTTTTCTTTCTACCTGTCCGGAGCCTGTGCCACCAACCACATCAGGAGTGAACCGGAGCAGCGGCTTCGACTCCACCGTGTCTCTCAGACATTGATCACCATGCGTAACGCCAACGTTAGTATCTTCCGCGATGAAAAACCCGGCGTATTCCGCCCCGGCGAAACAGCGATTGGTAGCATCTGCACACCTGCCTTCTACACCTCCCGTGAGATCAAGGAGATGGGGACGACCTTTGTTAAAATCCGTGGTGCCCGGTCCGTGGGCGTTTTGCTGACACCGCAGCATATCCACGTGGTTTACAACATGGGCAACGCGCTGATGAAATGGAGCTATAAAGCCGAGATGCGGACAAAGGCACTCATGCAGACGGTGCTGTGCCGTGAACGAATGCCGCACCAGTATCACCCGGATGCGGTGCGGGGTCTCCTGCTGGGTGATAGCATGGAACTGGCCTATGAGCTGCTGACTGATCAGGGTGGCAAAAACTATTTCGTTCTGGATGGCAGCTATGAGCGGTTCTGCTTCTTGACCAACGACCATCATGGAGAGGTGCTGCTGCGCCTCCTCTGTGATGAAGAGTTGGACAATGACCTGCGTGAGCTGCTGCTCCTTGATCTGGAGCCCCGGCAGCTGAGTGAAACAGTGGAGAATGACGCCATGACGCCGGATGGTGCGCCGGTGCTGTTCGCCTATGACTGTGACCTGCCGCGGATCAGGCGGTTCGATACGGCACTGCGGCTTCAAGACCGTTATGGCATCCTGATCTGCTTCGACCATCAGGCTGAAGTGCTGCGCCTCTACTGCGGCGACAGGGCTGTTGTGCAGGCCATTGATTTTGCTGCGTTCGAGAGGAGGTTTTTCCTGTAGAAAAAAAGAAACTGCGAAGTCTGCTATTCGCGCTCCCGCTATTTCTGGCAGGGCTGCTGTTTGGCGGCGGTTATCTATCGCAATTCGTCCGAAACTATCAACAGTGGAAGGACGCGGGCGGAACGCCAGGCGACGGAAGCTCCCCGGCCGCGCCGGTGCTGTCCTTCTCTGCCTGCTGCGAAGCAGTGTTCAGTAAGAGCGGGCTCATCGGCGTAGGGCTTTGCCTGTTGCTGCTGGGCCTGCTGATCGTCATGGTGATGCGCATGGGCTATTCCGATGTTGGGGAGTATGACGCGGAGCGCAACCTGACCTACTCCAACAAAGGCACCTACGGAACGGCTGGTTTCATGGAGAAAGCGGAGATGAAGGGCGTCCTTGATCTGGTGTCCGATATCCGCAAGCACAGCGGCGTCATACTGGGCAAGCTGGACAATCAGGTGGTGTGTATTCCCGAAAACTCCCGGCTTAACGGCAATATCGCCGTGTTCGGCGCCAGCGGCTCCATGAAAACGCGAGCCTACTGCATCAATCGCATTTTGCAAAGCGTGTCCGAGGCCCACAACGGCCACAAGGAGTCCTTGATCATCACCGACCCGAAATCGGAGCTTTACGAAAAGACCAGCGAATATCTGCGCAGCAAGGGCTACGTGGTAAAGGTGTTCAACCTGATCCAGCCGGAGAATTCTGATTCATGGAACTGCCTGGCGGAGATTGAGGGTGATGAGCTGATGGCACAGATCTTCTGCGACATTATCATCAGGAATACCGGCAGCGAAAAGGGCGACCATTTCTGGAACGCTGCCGAGATGAACCTGCTGAAAGCGTTGGTACTATATGTGGCGCTGGGCTATCCATCGGAGAGCCGGAATATCGGCGAGGTCTACAAGCTGTTAGTGTTGAACGCGGAGAAAGAACTGGACAACCTTTTTTCCATGCTGCCTGCCAGCCATCCTGCCAGAGCGCCCTATGCGCTGTTCAGCCAATCCTCAGATACGGTGCGCAGCGGCGTTATCATCGGGCTGGGCAGCCGCTTGCAGGTGTTTCAGAATCGGCCCATCTGCCAGATCACCAGCCATGATGAAATTGACATGGAGCTGCCGGGCAAGCAGCCCTGTGCCTATTTCTGCATCACATCCGATCAGGACAGCACCTTTGATTTCCTTACGTCCCTGTTTCTGTCCTTCGCGTTTATCAAGCTGATCCGTTACGCGGATAAAAACTGTGCTGACCGCAGGCTGCCAGTCCCCGTTCATGTGCTGGGCGAAGAGCTGACAGCCTGCGGCGTTATTCCAGACTTGAGCCGGAAGATCAGTGTGATCCGCTCACGGGGCGTCAGCATGAGCTGCGTGTTTCAGAATCTGGCGGGCTTGCAGAACCGGTATCCCTACAACCAATGGCAGGAGATATTGGGCTGCTGCGACTATCAGCTTGCACTGGGCTGCACCGATGAGCTGACTGCCAAATTCCTCAGTGACCGCACCGGGGAGGTCAGCGTCCATGTCTCCAGCAAGGCCAAGCAGTTGGGTACATGGCGTATCAGCAACTACACGCCGGAGTTCCGCGAAACCAGCGGCGTGGGCAAGCGCAAGCTACTGACTATGGATGAGGTGCTGCGCCTGCCGGTAAACCGCGCGCTGGTTATCGCACGCGGCAACAAGGTGCTGCAGGTAGATAAGTACGACTATACCAATCACTACGAGGCAAAGAAACTGCGGGACTGCAAGGCCTCCGCCCATATCCCGGAATGGCGTAAAAGCCCTGTGTTTTCGCCCGCACCGAAACAAACAGAGCAGCCTATTAAGTCAAAGAAGGTGCCGAACAGGCGCAGTGAGTTTGTAAAAACCGATAAGGATTCCATCATGTCAACCAAAATGTGAGCTAAGGAGGAAAGTAATATGCCGAGAAAGAAAACAGAAGAACTTGCCGTGATGCCGGAAGCACCGGCACTTCCCGTCGTCCCCGAGGAAGCGGCAGAACAGCCGGTGACAGAAGAGTGTTTGCCGGAAACCGCAGCCGATCCTGTTGTGGAGGATACTGTACCTACAGAGAATGTTCTCGCCGAGCCTGCGGAAGTGGTGACTGTGCCGGAGGATCCCCAGCCCTCTGAAAAGCCGAAGCGCACTGTCCGCAAACGAACCGCTGCAAAAAAGACGGTAGAGGTGGAGAAGCAGGCTACGCCGCCTACTGAGGATGCTGCCGCCTCTGCTGAACCTGCCCCTGCCGCTGTCCAACAGAGAGATATTTTGACTTTGGATGCCCGGGGCGAAGCGGAAACGCAGGCGCAGATGGAGGACATTATCTGGCATGAGATCCACAATGCCTACCGCACCCGGCGCATGCTCTCCGGTATGCTGAGCGGCATTGAAAGAACGGAGGCGGGGAAAACCATTGCCATTGTGGACTACAAGGGATTCCGCATTGTGATCCCCTTGAAGGAGATGGTGCTGGACTTCCCAGCAGATATGTACGGTGCTGACTATAATGAGATGATCCTCCGACACCAGAAGATCCTCAATAAGATGCTGGGCGCAGAGGTGGATCTTATGGTCAAGGGCATCGACGCCAAAAGCCGAACCGTTGTTGCCAGCCGAAAGGACGCCATGCTGAAGAAGCAGCAGATCTACTATTTCGGTAAGGACAGTGACGGACAGTATCGTATCTATGACGGACGCGTGGTAGAAGCCCGTGTGATCGCCGTGGCGGAGCAGGTCGTCCGGGTCGAAGTGTTTGGCGTGGAGACATCCATTCTGGCTCGCGATCTTTCGTGGGACTGGATCGGCGATGCTCATGACCGCTATGCTGTGGGCGACAAGACTCTGGTACGCGTGCTGGAGATTGACCGCACAGAGCCGGAGCGTATCAGAATTAAAGCCGACATCAAAAGCGTATCCGGCAACAGCAAGAATGACAATCTCCAGAAATGCCGTATTCAGGGCAAATATGCCGGGAAGGTCACCCATATCCATAAGGGTGTTGTGTATATCCGCCTTAGCAACGGTGCCAATGCCATAGCACATTCCTGCTATGATCGGCGCAGACCCGGACGAAAGGATGATGTCAGCTTTGCCGTTACCCATCTGGATGAGGAACATGGCGTTGCGCTGGGGATCATCACCCGAATTATCAAGCAGCATGTCTGATCTGACACGGTATCGGCAGGGTATGGCAATGGATTGGCACTGTTTTGCGATTTCACCGTAAATCACCATGTGCTATACTTGGTACAGTCAAAATTGTAAAGACCGCCGGGTGGTAACTCGGCGGTCTTTCGCATACAGGAAGAGGGTGTTTTATATGTGGTAGGCAGAGCAGCGTTTCGCGCCCGAGCGGCAAATGCAATCGCCGCAAAACCCAAACAACAGTACATAGTGTTGAAAAAGGCGAGGCTCCAGTCGTAAATATCTTTAAAGCACATTAAACAGTGCTGCGATATTTACGTAAAGGAGAGAACGCCCATGAGGAGAAAAAGAATGCGTTTAGTTTCACTTATTTTGAGTGCCGTGTGTCTGTTAGGCTGCGCAGTCCAGCCGGCACCGGTCTCGGATTCGTCTGAGTCCAACACCAAGGTCTCGGCCTATGCAGCAAGTCAGGCCGAGCAGAACGAAGAGGAGCGCACGGAGGCCGAATCTCTGCTGCCGCAAACAGAAGATGGAGGCGATACATCCGAGAGCAGCGTCGCTCCTGAGCGGGCGGGTGCGGAGAATGCGGATAAAGCCGCAGAAAAGCAGCCTGCACCCGCTGAAACGGCACCGCCCGCTGCACCGAAAGAGCCGGCGACACCCGCGCCTGTGCCGGAGGATACACCTGCTCCCGCACCCACGCCGGCACCTGCACAGAAGCCGGCAGAGAAACAGGAGGAACAACCTACGCCCGAACCTGCGCCCACGCCGAAGCCTGCCGCCAGCGGGAACATCTACTCTATTGCGGAGGCCATTCAAGCGGGCAACGAGTACGCAAGAGCGCAGTACGGCGTGACCATCGACACCAGCATGACCGCCGCCGACTCCAGCTACTTCCCCGGCACGGCGGACAGCGTGGCATGGCTGGCGGAGAACGGCGGGCAGGCGGCACTGACCGCCGCCGTAAAGGGCAACGTGGACGCCACCTTCGCCTGCCTCGCCGCCATGGACGGCGCGGAAACGGTCAGCGCGTATGCGCGGTTCAACTGCACCGCCCGCTACGATGCGACATCGGACGAATACATCGTGGTGGTGCTGTACGGATAAACCAACTGAATACCAGACCAGAAGACCGACAGCGTGAGCTGCCGGTCTTTTGCGTTGGGAGAAAGGACGAGCATGAAGAAAACAATTCCTAAGCTGTTGATGCTGGTATGCCTTTTAGTAGCAATCATGGGCCTGTCCATTGTGACCGCTCACGCTGCCACGGTAACGGGTACGATCAGCGGCGGTAACGAGTACCGTTACCATGAGGACAAAACGCCCGTGCCGCAATGGGGCGCGTTTACCAGCACAAAGCTGAAATACTTTACCAGAGATGATACGGGTGTAACGGTGCCTGCCTACTGTATGGAGCCATCCGTTCGCTCTGCCAGCGGTGATCTGAGCTACTCCTCCACCAGTTGGAGCAGCCTGAGCTGGAATCAGCGGTATGCCGTGACGCTGGCCATGGCCTATGGTTATGGCGGCAATTACGGCTTCAATATGCACCCGGACTGCGCGCAGCTGGCGACGCAGG
>ERZ1106939.2621-NODE-2621-length-10808-cov-10.425556_pt1 | contig 10808 bp, 9 predicted proteins | sample MGYA00403669_ERZ1106939 | MGnify/ENA primary metagenome ERZ1106939 (study PRJEB35170, sample SAMEA104062447) | human gut metagenome | biome: human gut; feature: human-associated habitat; material: faeces | place: Denmark | collected 2012-09-28 ...
CCTCCACCGGCGGCATCACCTTCACCGTGGGCAGCGCCGACATCACCCTGACCGGTCTGGCCATCGCCGCCCTGGCAGGCGTGGTGCTGAACGCCCTCCTGCCCGGCAACGACTACGAGTTCGGCAAGAACGCCGAGGGCGACGCCAGCGCCGACCTGGGCAGCTATTGATACCTCTCCCACAGTAAACAGCGAGGGACGCCATAAGGCGTCCCTCATTTGTTATCGGCGGGCGGATGTGGGCATCCGCCCCTACACACGGTCTACCGAAGCGTGTGCCTTATCTATGTCCTGTCATTCCGAGCCAGTCCGCAGACTGGCGTGGGAATCCGTTCCCCGCGCCCGCAGGCGCGGCCTGCCTCCCTCTGTAACGGAGAGAAAGACGGCAAAAGGAAACGGGCGGGGCAGAGCCCCGCCCCTACGCGCATCTATCGAGGGTGTGCGGCACATACATTCCCGTCCGCCCTTATGCTTCCTCCACCGGCATCAGGAGCACCACCTCCAGGCCCTGCCGCATGGCATATTCCACGGTGCGCTTCGTGCCGCCGTCCTGTCCGTCAAATACGGCAATAATGCGTCCGCTGTGCGCCACCATGTACCGGTTGCGCCGCTGCATACACCCCGGCGCATACCGGGCCTGCACCACCGTTTCAAAGTCGCACCGCGCCACCAGCGACCGCCACCGCGTCCGCTCCCCCTCCGTCCAGCCGTCGGCCTGGGTAGGGCACGGGATGGCCGACTCCACCGTGATATGGGGATACCGCTCCCGGGCGGCCAGCGCCGCCTCACAGGCGTAAAGATCCGCCCCACGGGCCATGCCGCAGATAAAGTGGGCATACCCCTCCTCGCAGGCGCTGCACACCGCCTCATACAGTCGTTTTTTCAAGTCCTCGCACCGAGGGTCGGCTTCGTTCTCACCCCATGGCAGCTTCTCGGGCCGATAGCCGGAGAAGCACACGGACATCTGTTTCGGTCTCATGCCCTCACCTGCCTTCTGCCCTCCATTGTACTCAGAAACCCGGGATTTGTAAAGGGTTCAAGCCTTTTCCTCCGGCAGGAACTCCAGCAGGTCGCCCGGCTGGCAGTCCAGCGCGGCGCACAGCCGGTCCAGCGTCTCCATCCGCACCGCCCGGGCCTTTCCCGTCTTGAGGATGGACAAGTTCGCCAGCGTGATGCCCACCCGTTCACTCAGCTCCGTCAGGCTCATCTTCCGCTTCGCCAGCATTACGTCTATGTGAAATACGATCATACCGCCACCTCACACCGTCCAGTCGCTGTCGTCCTGCAGAGCCGCTGCGTCCGCCACCAGCCGGCTCAGCGCCAGGGCCATGACACCCACCATCGCGCACACCATCGTGCCCGCGGGCATGAGGATCACCGTCAGGCCCGGTGACCCCGCGCCCAGCAGCCCCAGCGTGATCACCCCCACCGGCACCAGCACCGCGTCAAAAAACGCCAGCTGCGCCGCCGTGCGCATGGCCCGTGCGTTGGCGGTGCAGAACGCCTCGCCCCGTCCGATGCGGCCAAACACCTTCCACATCAGGGCCATTCCCCAGAACACCGGCACAGCGAACAGCCATGCAAAGATCAGGCACGGCCAAAACGCCCAGGCGTACTCCGGGTCTATCCGGGCGATGCCCCGGCCCTGCTCCGGCAGGAACCAGAAGAAAATGGCCGCACATACCAGCGCCGCGATCACAAGGCCGATACGCAGCAGCACCGCCAGCTTTTTGTGCTCGATACGCTTCATAACATCCACATCCTTTCTGCGGTAAGCATACCACAGGCCATATCGTTTGTCAACTATTATTTATCGTTTTTCAATAAATATTTATTGAAAACTGATGTACGCAAGAAAACAGTTGCATTCTGTGGAAGCATGGTGTATCATAGGGAGCGAAAACAACCGCATATTTTGTCTTCGGGGCGGGGTGTGATTCCCCACCGGCGGTATAGTCCGCGAGCGGCGTCAGCCGCATGAATCGGTGCAATTCCGATACCGACAGTATAGTCTGGATGAGAGAAGGCGTGTATGGCATTTTGCGATGCTCTTTTTTGATGCGTACACCTTGGAAGGCAATTTCCGGGTGTTTACCATTGAAAAGGAGCGTTTTTTATGACCAAGTCCCAGAAAACCACCCATCATCTGACCGTGGCGGCACTGCTGTCCGCCGTGGCCGCCGTACTCCAATTTGTGGAGTTCTCCATCCCCGTGATGCCCGCCTTTATCAAGCTGGATGTCTCCGACCTGCCGGCTCTGCTGGGCACGTTCTCCCTCGGCCCGGTGTACGGCGCGGCCATCCAGCTGGTGAAGAACCTGCTGCACCTGCCCTTCGGCAGCAGCGCCGGCGTGGGTGAGCTGTCCAACTTCCTGCTGGGCGCGACGTTCGCGTTCATCGCCGGCCTGATCTACCAGCGTCACAAGAACCGCACCGGCGCGCTGTGGGGCTCGGTGGCCGGCGCGGCCGCCATGGCTCTCATCAGCCTGCCTCTGAACTATTTCATCGTCTACCCCGCCTATGTGGTGCTGTACGGCCTGCCGCTGGAGGGCATCATCGGGATGTATCAGGCGATCCTGGGCACCGTGGCGCAGATCCCCACCAGCAATGCCCTGTTCAACTGCCTGCTGGTGTTCAATATACCGTTCACTCTGTGCAAGGGGCTGCTGGATGTGGCGCTGTGCTTCCTGATCTACAAGCCGCTCAGCCCCCTGCTGCACAAGTAAATTCTGATATAAAAGGACCGCCTTTCGGCGGTCCTTTTTCTGTGCAAGTATTGGTTCAAACGCGGTTACACGCCCAGCTTTTCCAGGGCTGCCAGCTTCAGGGAATTGCAGAAAATGGCAATGGCCTGCTCCAGCTCGCTGACCGGCGGGAAGGACGGCGCGATGCGGATATTGCTGTCGTTGGGGTCGATGCCGTAGGGGAACGTAGCGCCCGCGCCGGTCATGGTGACACCGGCCTCCTTACACAAAGCCAAGGTACGTTTTGCGCAGCCCGCCATAACATCTACACTGACAAAGTAGCCGCCCACAGGGCGTTTGTAGTCCGCGATGCCCAGGGGCGCGATCTCCCTGTCCAGCGCGTTCAGAACGGCGTGGAACTTAGGGGCGAGGACGGCGGCGTGGCGCTTCATCAGCTCCAGCGTGTGCGATTTATCCTTCAGATAGCGGACGTGGCGCAGCTGGTTGATCTTGTCAAAGCCGATGGTCTGGATGTTGATGAGCTTGCTGAAATAGGCGATGTTTTCCTCGCTGGCGGCCATGACGGCGACGCCCGCGCCGGGGAAGGTGACCTTGCTGGTGGATGCAAATTCGTACACCATGTCGGCGTTGCCATAGTCGGCGCAAAGTTGCAGAATGTCAGGAAATTCCACAAAATCGCAGTCAAACTCGTGGATGCAGTACGCATTATCCCACATGAGCATAAAGTCGGGAGCGGCGGGCTTCATGGCCGCGAGACGGCGGATCGTCTCGTCGGAATAGACCACGCCCTCGGGGTTGGAATACTTGGGAACGTTCCACATACCCTTGACGGCGGGGTCCTTTACCAGCTCCTCCACCATGTCCATATCAGGGCCAGCGGCGGTCATGGGGACGGAGATCATCTCCACGCCGAAAGACTGGGTGACCTTGAAGTGACGGTCGTAGCCGGGGACGGGGCAGATCCACTTGACCTTGTCCAGCTTGCACCAGGGCTTTTCGCTGTGGAGCAGGCCGTGGGTGAAGGCCTTGGACACGGCGTCGTACATGAGCTGGAGGCTGGCGTTGCCGCCCACAAAAACCTGGGAAGCCTTGCAGCCCAACAGTTCCGCGAAGAGGGCGCGGGCGGCGGGAACGCCGGCCACCTCGCCGTAATTTCGTGTTTCCAGGCCGTCAACGATGTAATCCTGAGGGGTCTTGAGCACGTCGAAAATGTCCATGACCATGTCCAGCTGCTGGCGGCCGGGCTTGCCGCGGGCCATGTTCAAATTCAGGCCCAGAGCCTTCTGCTGCTCATAGGCGGCCCGGACGGCGGCGTATTCCGCCTGACGCTGGGCCAGGGTCATTTCAGTGTACTTCATGTGAGCTCCTCCTTATGATATGTTTATTGAAATATCGTAAATTTGTGCAATCTGACGGCAACCGCCGACGTGGAAAAATGTTGAAAAAATCCGGAAATACCTTGAAAAAATATAGAAAAAAGTGGAAAAACTTTATAACACCTTGTATGAGGGCAGGGGTTTTTCGGCTTTGAAGCCCATTTTACGCTAATTGCACAAAAATGTCAATTATTTTTGTGCAAAGTGGAGAGAAAAGAGGCGGAGGCATGAGAAGGGAGGGGCTTCGCCCCTCCCTTCCTCATTTTTTATTTTTGAATTGGTCTTTTCCGAAGTCCGCTCTGCCCAAGGGTCAGTCCTCCTTGCGGCGCTTGCGGGGCAGGAGGGTCAGGCCGGTGAGGGACATCAGGGCCGCCGCCGCGCAGGCGGTGACGCCGGGGTCGAAGGTGGTGGGGCTGGTCTTGCCGCCGGTGACGCTGCCGGCGGTGACGCTGACGGCGAACACCGCGGAGACATCACCCTCCGCGGAGAGGATGGTCACGATATGGTCGCCGTTGGTCAGGGTGCGGAGATAGGCGGGCTTGAGGTAGACCTCAATGCTGCCGCGCTCGGCGGTGTAGTTCCTGGCGGCGAGGGTCTTGCCGTCCACCTGCACGCCCTTGAAGCTGTCGAAGCTGGCGCTGCTGATGAACGTCAGGCCGGTGCGTCCGCCGTCATAATAGGACGTTTCGAGCACGGAGATGGACGGGCCGCTGTAACGGTGGGGGATGCGCCGGGGGGTAACGGTATCGGCGAGGGTAATCGGAGTCTTAGCCGCCGCGTCCCGATAATACGTATCGCAGCCGGTGCAGTGCCAATACTCGATATTGCCCTCCGCCTCGGTGGTGGCGGCCCGGGCGGGGACATGGTTCAGGGCCGCATGGGCGGCGGCGTCCTTCTCGCCGTAGGGCTGGCCGCAGATGGCGCAGGACGCCGGGGCGGTGCAGGTGGCCCTGCCGCCGGTGTGGACGGTGAGGACTTTGCCGCAGGTGTCGCAGGCGTGGTCGCTGTTTCCGTCGGCGCACTGGGTCAGGACTTTGCCGCAGAGGTCACAGGCATGGTCGCTGTTTCCGTCGGCGCACTGGGTCAGCACTTTGCCGCAGAGGTCACAGGCGTGGTCGCTGTTTCCGTCGGCGCACTGGGTCAGCACTTTGCCGCAGGTGTCGCAGGCATGGTCTTTGTTATTATCGGCGCAGGCTTCGGTCTCCGTGTGGGGGACGCCGCGGGTGCAGGTGCGGGTGTGGGTGGCCGCGCCGCTGTCAGGCAGCCATGCGCCCCAAAGGTGCTTGAGGGCGCGGATCGTGCCGCCGCAGACGGTGCAGACGGCGGTGGCGGTGCAGGTGGATTTTTCCGTGCTGCCGCTGTGGCTGCAGATATTCCACCAGTCCTCCAGATGAAGGTTCTGGGTGACGGGCGTGTTAAAGTCATAGGGTGCGTTCCCCGCATACCATGCTTTGAAAATGTGGCCGGGCGAGGTGGGCTTGGGAGGCTCGGCGGCCTTTTCGCCGTGGGTCACGGTCTGCGCAGGCGCTCGGTCGTTGCCGAAGGTGACGGTGTAGCGCGCCTTGTCGCACGTGAGCGTGAAGTAGGCGGCGATGCCGTCCTTGCAGGCATAGCTGTAGGTGACCTGCTCCGCGTCACCGTCCACCGTCAGAACAGTACCGGCGACCGTTCCGCCGCTCCAGTAGCTGGCCTTAGTGACGTCGAAGCTGCCCGGCAGGGTGGTGAGGTCAAGGATGCGGCTCGCATCCAGCGTGAGCCGGTATGTATTGTTATTAGGAGAACAGTGCGAGAAAGACAATTCTGGGTTCGCGCTGAGATCCAATGAGGTCAGTTGATTCCAGCGGCAGTCCAGATCCTTCAAGGCGGCGTTCTTGCTGACATCCAGAGAGGTCAGTTGATTCCAGCGGAAGTCCAGATCCTCCAAGGCGGTGTTCTTGCTGACATCCAGCGAGGCCAGTTGGTTTTTGGCGCAGCGCAGACTCGTCAAGGCGGTGTTCTTGCTGACATCCAGCGAGGTCAGTTGGTTTTCGCCGCAGAGCAGGCTCGTCAAGGCAGTGTTGGCGCTGACATCCAGCGAGGCCCGTTGGGTGTTGATGCAGTTCAGATCCGTCAAGGAGGTGTTCTTGCTGACGTCCAGCGCGGTCAGTGGGTTGTTCATGCAGTACAGCTGCTTCAAGGCGGTGTTGGCGCTGACATCCAGCGAGGTCAGTTGGTTGTCTCCGCAGTCCAGCTCCTCCAGCGCCGTATTTTTGCTGAGATCCAATGAGGTCAGTTGGTTGTTGGTGCAGGACAGCTTCGTCAAGGCGGTGTTCCCACCGAGAACCAGCGAGGTCAGTGGGTTGTTATTGCAGTTCAGCACTTCCAGCGCCGTATTTTTGCTGAGATTCAACGAGGTCAGTTGGTTCCGGCGGCAGTCCAGCTCTGTCAAGTCGGTGAAGTGTTCAATGCCCGTGAGGTCGCCGATCGACTTATTGTAAAGGGCCATATACTCGACCGCGGCGAGCTCCGCAGAGGTTAAGTGTTTGTTGTTGTCCTTGTCAAAGCTGGCGACATAGGTGCGGAAGTTTGCGTCCGGGAAGTTGGCTTCATCGATGGCCACGTCTGCCGCACCCTCGGCAAGGGCCAACGCAGGCAGCAGGCAGAGGGCCGCACACAGGGCGAGCAGGGCGGTGAGCAGTTTTCTGTTCATGTGGTTTCCTCCGTTCCGGTCAGTTTGAAGTCGAATGTCATCTCCAGCAGGGAGAAAAGGCGCTGCATCACGCCGGAGGCCAGGGCCTTTACGTCCAGCCCGGCGATGTAGGACAGGACGGCCTGCTGGTCCGGCTCGGGAACTCTGTAAACACGCATGGCCGCCGTGAGGAAGCGCTCCAGCTTGCGCTCCAGGGGGAAGTAGAGGCCGCACTTTTCGGCCATGTAGCCCCGCATGAGGCCCGCCGTGCCGATCTCCAGCTCGTAGAAGTCCTGCGGGCCGCAGCCGGGGAAGTTCGGGCCGAAGATGGCCAGCAGCTCCGCCGCCGTCTGGCGGTGGATGTACTCGGAGGTCTCGGGCAGGGAGTAGGCCACCAGGTAGATGTCGCGGAGGTTCTCGTTCAGCTCCGTCAGGGCCAGCTGGATGGCCGTTTCGGCGGCGTAGATATACAGCGGCGGCAGGTCCAGGCCCGTCATGCGGCGGGCGGCGGCGAACTGGCCGCTGAACATGAAGCCGATGAGCTCGTGGAGCACCGCGTCCTTGGTGTGGAAGATGTTCTGGAACGTACCGACGGAGACGTTGGCCTCCGCCGTGATCTGACTGATGGGCGTGGCGTGGTAGCCCTGCTGCAAAAACAGGCGGACGCATACCGAGAGGATGCGGCGCTTTGTCGCCAGCGTGTCCTTTCGCAGTGCCATAGAGACCCCCTCTTTCGTGACGGATTTAATATATGTATCAATATTATACTATGCAGGTGGGGGTTTGGCAAGAGGGATTTCAAGCTCCGGCCAGGGGGACGGAGGGGAATCACCTCTTGCAATCGGGGAGAGCAGGGGATATACTTAGGGCAGCTTTTTCAGCTTCTTAACGGTGAGGAGACGCAAATGAGGAGAAAACGCATATACAGCCTGCTGCTGGCGCTGGCGCTGGCGGCGGGGCTGCTGACAGGCTGCGGTCAGGAGAATACCGCGCAGGAGAGCACGGCGGACGAGGCGCTGCCGACGCTGGTGGTGGGCGTGGACACATACCCGCCGTACAGCCATATCGGGCCGGACGGCACGCCGGCGGGCATCGACATCGAGCTGGCGACGGAGGCACTGCGGCGGATGGGATACCGGGCGGAGTTCCGGTTCATCGACTGGGCGGAGAAGGGCGCGCTGCTGGAAAGCGGCTACCTGGACTGCGTGTGGTGCTGCTTCAGCATGGACGGCCGGGAGGAAGAGTACCGCTGGGCCGGGCCGTATATGGTCAGCCGGCAGGTGGTGGCGGTGTCGCCGGACAGCGACATCACGACGCTGGCGGAGCTGGAGGACCGGGTGCTGGCGGTGCAGGTCACCACCAAGCCGGAGGGGATGTTCCTGAGCCCGGACGAGTTCGGCCTGCCCCATCTGCGGCAGCTGCTTTCGCTGCAGAACCGGGAGCTGATGTATCCGTTCCTGAGCAGGGGCTACGCGGACGCCATCGCGGCGCATGAGACGTCCATCCGGCAGTATATGGCGGACTACGGCGTGGAGGTGCGCATTCTGGACGAGCCGCTGCTGGCGGTAGGGCTGGGCGTGGCCTTTGACCGGGACGACCAGCGGGGGCTGGAGCAGGCGCTGAACGAAACGCTGGCGGAAATGCGGGCGGACGGCACGGCGGAGGCCATCATCGGCCGGTATCTGCCGGATGCGGCGGCGTATCTGGAGGTGGACGGCTGATGGCGGTGAACGGGAAAAAGGCGCAGAGGATGGAGCGGGGTACGCTCTACATCGCGGCGGCGCTGCTGTTCGTGCTGCTGATGGGCAGCGTGATCACGCTGTCGGTGCGGGCGGATCTGGCGTCCGGCGAGAGGCAGCTGTTCAGCCTGGTGGACTACACCAGCAGGCTGTGCGACGCGCACCGGATGTCCACCATGGCCTCGGAGACACGCGGGCTGATCCGGTTGATCGATGAGGTCAAGCAGGCGGCACGGGACATCCAGTATCTGGATGGGCCGACGGATGAGAATATGCTGCGGGGGATGACGCTGGATCACTATCTGAGCGGCATACTGCTGCTGGACAGAGCGGGGGATGTGGTCGTCTCCTACGCAAAAGAGCCGGCGCTGGAGACGATACTGGCAGCGGATCTGGAGAAAAGCGTGCTGCTGGACACCGCCGACCACCCGCAGAAGACGTATGCGGTGCGGGTCTATACCGCGGACGGGGCGTATATCGACATGGCGGCCTGCGGGCAGCTGGACGGCGACGGGGTCGTGGTGGCCTACTACAAGACGCCGCTGGAGTATATCAGCCGCTACGTGCTGGACTTTTCCACCCTGCTGGACGGCTATCAGTCGGAGCGGGACGGGACGATCGTGGTGACGGACGGCACGAGGGTGCTCACCTCCAACGATGAGAGTCTGGTGGGGCTGAAGGCAGACGACATCCCCGTGCTGCGGAGCATCGATGCGCATGGCAAAAACGGCGAGATGCTCATGGTGGGCAGCGGCGACAACAGCCCCCGCAAGAGCTTCGGCATGATCCAGCGCGGCAGGACGTATTATGTGTACGCGTTTCTGCCGGAGCGGGCCATCTTCGACGCGACCGTTTCCAACGTCATGGTGGCCCTGGGGTTCTATGTGGGGGCGCTTCTGCTGGTGCTGCTGTTCCAGCGGAAAACGGCGCAGGACTACCACGAGCAGCAGCTGGCCCAGGATCAGGAGTACCAGGCACAGCTGAAGGAGGAGGCCCGGAAGGCGGAAAGGGCCAACGCGGCCAAGACGGAGTTTTTGCAGCGGATGAGCCATGACATCCGGACGCCCATCAACGGCATCCTGGGCCTGGTGGAGATCGGCGAATACTACCGGGAGGATCCGGAAAAGCAGTCCGAGTGCCGGAGGAAGATACGGGACACCTCCCACCTGCTGCTGGAGCTGGTGAACGAGGTGCTGGACATGGGCAAGCTGGAGTCCGGCGAGATGGTCCTGGAGGAGATCCCCTTTGATCTGATCCCCCTGCTGGACGCTGTGGACGTGCCGCTGGAGCAAACCGCCAAGAGCCGGGGTATCCGGATAGAGTGCCGACCCCGGGAGGTGCAGCACACCGCGCTGGTGGGCAGCCCCATACACCTGAAGCGGCTGCTGATGAACCTGCTCAGCAACGCGGTGAGGTACAACAAGGACAACGGCTCGGTGACGCTGTCCTGCCGGGAGCTGGAGGACAAAGGGAACACCGCCTGGTTCGAGTTCATCTGTGCCGACACCGGCATCGGTATGAGCGAGGCGTACCAGCAGCATCTGTTCGAGCCCTTTACTCAGGAGCACAGCACCGCCCGGTCCACCTACGGCGGCACGGGACTGGGTATGCCCATCACCAAGAGTCTGGTGGACAAGATGGGCGGCACGATCACCTTTACCAGCAGGCTGGGTGAAGGGACGACGTTCCGCGTCATCCTGCCCTTCCGCATCTGCCAGCCCGGAGAGCTGCCCCCGCAGGCGGCGAAAGCGCCCGCGCCCGACGAGCTGCAGGGGATGCGGCTGCTGCTGGTGGAGGACAACACCCTGAATATGGAGATCGCGGCGTTCATGCTGGAAAGTGCCGGCGCAGAGCTGACGAAAGCGCAGAACGGACAGGAGGCGCTGGACATTTTCCGGGAGTCCCCGGCGGGCTTCTTCGACGCCATCCTGATGGACGTGATGATGCCGGTGATGAATGGATTAGAAGCAACAAGATATATCCGATGGAGCAATAAGGAAAATGCCAGAGATATTCCAATCATTGCGATGACAGCGAATGCATTTACGGAAGATAGAAGACAAGTATTGGAAGCAGGAATGAATGAACATATTGCAAAACCTGTTGATGCAGAAAAAGTTGAGAAGACTATTTGTTCGGTTTTAGGCAGCCAGAGTGAACAGTAACGCGACACGTTAAAGTATAGAACAGGTATTCGCTTGTTCTGTACTTTTTTTATATGGGATGATATACTGAAAATATAACCATACTAAAAGAAAACTACCTTAATTTTGGATAAATGAAATTTGATTAAAACAGGAGAAATCACATGGATCATTTCAA
>ERZ1106939.2624-NODE-2624-length-10794-cov-20.119285_pt1 | contig 10794 bp, 9 predicted proteins | sample MGYA00403669_ERZ1106939 | MGnify/ENA primary metagenome ERZ1106939 (study PRJEB35170, sample SAMEA104062447) | human gut metagenome | biome: human gut; feature: human-associated habitat; material: faeces | place: Denmark | collected 2012-09-28 ...
GACCCTTGGAGCACTGCCACCATACCTTTTGATGACTTCCGAAGGAAACGTCGGATGGCGTCAGGCCGCCGTTCCTCGCGGCATCCCACTCATGCAGCAGCGTGTCGCGGCCATGCTCTATGCAATACTGGCGCAAAGACATTTTCATACATGACCCCCGCTGCATTCTGTTTATGTAGAGTTCGTTGAGCTGCGTTGTCCAACTATTTTACACATATTCTGCAAATTGATTATATATTGTTACCTGACAAATATCAATAGATAAAAAACATCTAATTTTTATTTCAAAGAATGGGGGATAAAATATCGGCAGAGGTGAGGCGTATGGCAGAGAACCGATACCCCGCATTTGATAACACGCAGAAATTCATTGAGATCGGGTACAATATCGCTTATTATCGCAAGCACGCCGGTCTGACGCAGGAGCAGCTTGCGGAGCGCGTCGGCATCAGCCGCCAGCACATGGGGGCCATTGAAGCGCCGAATCTCTGCCGCCCGATTTCGTTAGATTTACTATTTAATATCGCCGCAGTATTGGACATTGAGCCGGCAAAGCTGCTGATATTCCGAGAATAAGAAAAAGACGCTTTCAAAGCATGGTCTTCCCATGCCGAAAGCGTCTTTTATTTCAGATAAAAAGGACTGCGGGCAACACAAATGAGCAGAGTTTTACTTGCTCTGCTCTGCTCTGCTCTGCTCTGCTCTGCTCTGCTCTGCTCTGCTCTGCTGTCAGTATATGGCGCCGGTTTCATCCTTGTCAACCCCTTTTTACAAGCTTTTTCAAGATTTTAGGAAAAGCAAAACCGCAGCTTTACAGGCGCAAAGCTGCGATACCAACACGGGAAATCAGTCGACGGTTTCCCGCAGACAGATTGCAGCTGGCTGACCCAATGGGTCCCTGTAGCTTTGCGCCGCCGGCTTGCGCCGGGTTTGCCGATAGCATTTATAGATGTGTTCAGTATACTATACTTCCCCAAAATTGCAAGAGAAAGGCGGCGATTTTTATAGCGAATTGCTCAAAATTCCTTCAAATCCTCCATCGCGCGGGGAATATGCCGATTGCGAGATAGAACGCATTTCCCTTCGCAGCCTTGGCAATGTTTCGAGGTCATAGCGGCACGTGCAAAAAGACCGACACCCGCAAATGTGAGTGTCGGTCTTCATTACCCTATCATGCGCTTGAATTTTTGGCGTAAGTGGCGTAAGTTTGGCGTAAATCCGCTTTTGCGCATCCCAAAAACCAAGCAATTTCAAGGCTTTGCGGTGTCTCTTAGTACATGCCGTCCATGCCGCCCATACCGGCGGGAGCCGCGGGTGCGGGAGGCTCGGGCTTGTCGGCGACCAGCGCCTCGGTGGTCAGCACCATGGAGCTGACGGACGCGGCGTTCTCCAGCGCGGAACGGGTGACCTTGGCAGGATCGACGATACCGGCGCCGATCATGTCGCAGTAGACCTCCTTGTAGGCGTCGAAGCCGTAGCCGACCTTGCGGCTGCTCTTGATCTTCTCAAGCACCACGCTGCCGTCCACACCGGCGTTCTTGGCGATCTGGCGGACAGGCTCCTGCAGCGCGTTGACGATGATCTTCACGCCGGTCTTCTCGTCGCCCTCGACCTTGCCGATGAGCTTCTCGACCGCGGGAACAGCATTGACGTAGGCCGTGCCGCCGCCGGCGACGATGCCCTCCTCGACCGCCGCGCGGGTCGCGTTCAGAGCGTCCTCAATGCGCAGCTTCTTTTCCTTCATCTCAGTCTCGGTGGCCGCGCCGACCTTGATGACCGCCACGCCGCCGGCGAGCTTCGCCAGACGCTCCTGCAGCTTCTCCTTGTCGTAGTCGCTGGTGGTGACGGCGATCTGCGCGCGGATCTGAGACACGCGGTCCTTGATGGCCTGCTTGTCGCCGGAGCCGTCCACGATGGTGGTGTTCTCCTTGGTGACCTTGACCTGACGCGCACGGCCGAGCATATCGACGGTCGCGCTCTTGAGCTCGTAGCCAAGCTCCTCGGAAATGACCTGGCCGCCGGTGAGGATGGCGATATCCTGCAGCATCTCCTTGCGGCGATCACCGAAGCCGGGCGCCTTGACGCACACGACGTTCAGCGTACCGCGCAGACGGTTGACGATCAGGGTGCTCAGCGCCTCGCCCTCAACGTCCTCGGCGATGATGACCAGCTTCTTGCCGCTCTGGACGAGCTGCTCAAGGATGGGCAGAATGTCGGAAATGACGGAGATCTTCTTGTCAGTGATGAGGATGTAGGCATCGTCCACGACGGCCTCCATCTTCTCGGTATCGGTGACCATGTAGGGGGTGATATAGCCGCGGTCGAACATCATGCCCTCGACGACCTCGGAATAGGTCTCGGCGGTCTTGGACTCCTCGATGGTGATCACGCCGTCGGCGCTGACCTTTTCCATAGCCTCGGCGATCAGCTTGCCGATGAACTCGTCGCCGCTGGAGACGGTGCCGACGCGGGCAATATCGTCCGTGCCGTTGACCTTCTGGCTGTTGGCCTTGATGGCTTCCACAGCGGTCTCAACAGCCTTGGCCATGCCCTTCTTCATCACGATGGGGTTCGCGCCGGCGGCGAGGTTCTTCAGGCCCTCGCGGATCATGGCCTGCGCGAGCAGGGTGGCGGTGGTGGTGCCGTCGCCCGCGACGTCGTTGGTCTTGGTGGAGACCTCGCGCACAAGCTGCGCGCCCATGTTCTCGAACGGATCGGGCAGCTCGATCTCCTTGGCGATGGTCACGCCGTCGTTGGTGATGAGCGGAGCGCCGAACTTCTTATCGAGCACGACGTTGCGGCCCTTGGGGCCGAGGGTGACCTTCACGGTATCGGCCAGAGTATTGACGCCGACTTCAAGCGCCTTGCGGGCCTCTTCGCCGGATTTAATGAGCTTAGACATAAGAGTGTACCTCCATTAGAAATTCCGCGGAACGCGAAAATAGTTTAGATTATTTTTGCCGCGACATGTGCGTGGCAAAAATACTTTGACCCAGCCGCCTTGGGCGGCGTCGCCAGTCCGCAGACTGGCGGTGGGGAATCCAAAGGGGGAGCCTGCTCCCTCTTTGCGCATTTTACTCAACGATGGCAAGGATATCAGACTGACGGACGACGGTGTATTCCTCGTCATCGACCTTGACCTCGGTGCCGGAATACTTGCTGGTGATGACCTTGTCGCCGGGCTTGACGGTCATGACGACGTCGTGGCCGTCGACCATGCCGCCGGGGCCGACGGAAATGACCTCGGCGATCGAGGGCTTTTCCTTGGCGCTGGCGGTCAGGATGATGCCGCCCTTGGTGGTCTCTTCGGCCTCGAGCATCTTGAGGATGACGCGGTCGGCAAGCGGAGTGAGTTTCATGGGAATGTGCCTCCTTCTATATTTTCACAAATTTGAAAAAACAAATTCACCGTTGGTTAGCACTCATTACGTCCGAGTGCTAACCAACGGTGCTATCATAGCGCAAGGCAAGCGATATTGCAAGGGGATTTTATGAAAAATCCGGTCGATTTGCAAAAATTCACAGTTTGGTAAAATTCTCTCAGCGCGCCGTCGCGTTCGGGTCGCAGCCGGCGGGGCCGAAGAAATTGAGCTTTTTGTCCGCCAGACGGAGCGTCACGTCATGCGAATGGGAGCACTCACCGTCCAGACAGGTCACGATGTCGCCGTCGTCGGAGTGGATGCGCACGACCTTCGCTGTGGAAAAGCGCACCACGTCCTTCGGGAGCTTTTCGTGGTTTCCCGCAGAGTAGTCCGGGAAGAGCCGCGCGAAGCGGAGCTTGCTGATGTTCTTCACCAAAACCGTGTGCAGCACGCCGTCGTTCATCCGCGCCTCCGGCACCGGCGTGGAGCCGCCGCCGTAGTAGCGTCCGTTGCACATGGAGACGAGGGCGAAGTCGTCCTCGATCCTCTCCTCGTCCAGCCAGACCGTCCAATGCCGTCCGATGCGGCCGAAGATGCCATTCGCCGCCACGCTGACCAGATAGCTGCCGCGCCCGCTCAGGTGCGGATTGGCGCTGAACTTATGCACGCTCTCGGCAATGCGCGCGTCGATGCCCGAGCAGGCGATCGTCAGGCAGTAACGCCCGCTGCAGTCGATGAGGTCGAGCGCCTGCGTTTCGCCGTTCCAGAGATTTTCTGCGTCAAGGAACCTTTCGTAGTCCGCGCCGAAGTTTTTGAGAAAATCGTTGCCCGTGCCGATGGGGATGCAGGTCATCGCGGCGTTGGCATAGCCCGCGATGCCGTTGGCGACCTCATTGACCGTGCCGTCGCCGCCGCAGGCATAGAGCCGCACCCCTTCTCCGCTCTCGGCAAGACCGCGCGCGAGCGTGGCCGCGTGGCCGACCGACGCGGTGAGCATACACTGTACGTCCAGACCGTGCTTTTCCCGCAGCGCCTCCGCCATCGTGTAGATGCGCTGGCGGCTGTCGTTCTTACCGGCCGACGGATTGATGATAAAAATGTGTTTCAAGGTACAGGTCCCCCGTTTCGATGACGCGGCGGGAGGAACCTCCCCCGCGCAGACTCTCTTCCTTAAATCATAGCGCATACCGCGTAAAAAATGCAATGAACATTTTATGAAAAAGTGTCACAACCGGAGCGCGGTGCAGAAGCCTTAACGAAAAATTAACACCGGCGTCCCCGCGGACCGCCGGTGTTCGTTTTATCTCAGAGCCGCTTCCCATACATGAACAGGTCGCACTTGAGCATACCGTTGTAGAGCTTGCGCTTTTTGTCGGCTGTGCGGCCGAAGCAGCGCTCAAACTCCGTGTGCGACGAGAGCACATAAACGCGCCAGGTCTCCGGCAGCTTATCCACCGCGCGGCCAAAGGCGCGGTAAAGCTCCTCGGCCTCCTTCTGCTCCAGCAGACGCTCGCCGTAGGGCGGATTCGTCACAACGCGCCCATACTGCCCGCCCCAGTGGAAGCGCGTCGCATCGTCCACCTCAAAGCGCACCGTATCGTCCACCTCGGCAAGCTCCGCGTTGTGCCGCGCGATCTCAACGGCGTGAGGGTCAATGTCGCCGCCCCAGATCTCGTAGGTCTTGTCATGAAATTCGTTGTCCATCGCCTCGTCCGCCGCGTCGAGCCATATCCTTTTGTCCACCATCGCCCAGTGCTGCGCGGCAAAGCTGCGGTTCAGACCCGGGGCGCGGTTCCTGGCGATCAGCGCCGCCTCGATGGCGATGGTGCCGCTGCCGCAGAAGGGGTCGCAGAACGGGTCACGCCCATTGTAGTGCGAGAGCTTCACCAACGCGGCGGCCAGCGTCTCCTTGAGCGGAGCCGCCACGCCGACGGCGCGGTAGCCGCGCTTGTAAAGCCCCTCGCCGCTCGCGTCGAGGCAGAGCATCACCTCGTCCTTCATGATCGAGAAACGGATCTGATAGCGCTTGCCGGTCTCCGGCAGCGTTTCAAGCCCATAGGCCGCCCCGAGCCGCTCGACGACCGCCTTCTTCACGATGGACTGGCAGGCGGGAACGGAGTGCAGCGTGGAGTTGATGGAATAGCCCGTCACGGGGAACTCGCCCTCGCGGGGGATCCAGTCCTCCCAGCGCACGGCGCGGGTGCCCTGAAAGAGCGTTTCAAAATCCGTCGCGCGGAAGTCCGCGAGCACGAGCAGCACGCGCGCACCGCAGCGCAGATTGATGTTCAGCCGCGCGAGGTCGCGCTCCTCGCCGCGGCACAGCACACGCCCGTTTTCCACGCGGATGTCGGCAAGACCGAGCTTTTTCACTTCATCGCCCACCAGGCTCTCGAGCCCCAGCAGGCAGGGAATGGCAAATTGCAGCATGGCGTTTCCATCGCTTTCCTCTTTCGTTTTTTCCAGTATAGCGGACGCGGCGCAAAAACGCAATCGTCCGCGCGCAAAAAAAGCATGGTAATTCCCCGCGCCCTATGGTATACTATGAAAAAGCCCCAAACGCCCCTCCGGCGGGCAATGTAACGTTAAAGTTGCGCGCCGGACAGGCAAAAACGCAAAACGCAAGCGCAGGTTGGTGGAAAAAACACGGCGCGGGCGGTAGGATAGCCACACAGAGAGAAACGGAGGAACAGGGAAATGGCCTTTGGCGAAAAGCTGCAGGAGGTCCGAAAGCAAAGCGGCATGACGCAGGAGACCTTTGCCGAGCAGCTGCACGTCTCGCGGCAGGCGGTGTCGCGCTGGGAGTCCGGCCGCGGCTACCCGGAGATCGAAAAGATCCTCTACATCTGCCACCGCTACCACACGACGCTCGACGTGCTCTTCGCTGACGAGCTTCCGCCCGTCGAGGCGGAAGAGGCCGAGGTCGAGCAGCCCATCGCCGGCAAGCCGCTCAAGCGTTCCTTTGTTGACTTTCTCAGCAATCTTTCCCCCTATGACAAGCTCATCGGCGGCACGCTGCTCTTTATCGTTCTGCTCTCGCTGATGGCGCTTGCCCACAGCATGAAAGGAGGTTCGGGAGGCAACATGACATTCGTATGGATCGCTGCCATCGTCATTTTCGGCATTGCCGAGGCGGCGACGGCAGGGCTGGTCTCCATCTGGTTTGTGGCAGGCGCGGTGGCCGCGCTGCTCTCGCTGGAGCTCGGCGCGGTGCTCTGGCTGCAGATCGTCGTTTTTCTGGCGGTCTCCATCGCGGCGCTGATCGCAACGCGCCCGCTGGCGCACAAAATGCTGGATAAGACCATCGTTCCCACCAACGCCGACCGCGTGCTGCACCACACGGCCAAGGTCACCGAGACCATCGACAACGAAAACACCACCGGCGCCGTCTACATCGACGGCAAAACATGGACCGCCCGCAGCGAGGACGGCGACGTGATCGCCCGCGGCTCCATGGTCACCATCGTCCGCATGGAGGGCGTCAAGCTCTTCGTCAGAAAAGAAAGGGAGGAACCGTAATATGCCTATCGCATCCATTTTCAACTACATCGGCGTCATCGTGCTCGTCGTGCTCGTGCTCATTCTTGTTGTGAGCAACATCCACGTCGTGCAGCAGTCCCGCGCCTACGTCGTCGAGCGTCTCGGCGCGTACAGCGCGACCTGGAACGTCGGCCTTCACCTGAAGATCCCCTTCATTGAGCGCGTGGTCAAGAAGGTCAGCCTCAAGGAGCAGGTCGCCGACTTCGATCCCCAGCCCGTCATCACCAAGGATAACGTCACCATGCAGATCGACACGGTCATCTATTTTCAGATCACCGACCCCAAGCTCTACACCTACGGCGTCGAGCACCCGATGAACGCCATCGAGAACCTGACCGCCACAACGCTCCGCAACATCATCGGCGAAATGGAGCTCGACCAGTCCCTCACCAGCCGCGATGTCATCAACGCCAAGATGCGCTCCATCCTTGACGAAGCGACCGACCCCTGGGGCATCAAGGTCAACCGCGTGGAGCTGAAGAACATTCTGCCGCCCAAGGAAATTCAGAACGCCATGGAAAAGCAGATGAAGGCCGAGCGCGAGCGCCGCGAGTCCATCCTGCAGGCCGAGGGCCAGAAGCAGAGCCAGATCCTCGTCGCCGAGGGCGAAAAGCAGTCCACCATCCTCAAGGCGGACGCCGAGAAGCAGGCCGCCATCCTCCACGCCGAGGCCGAGCGTCAGGCTGCCGTGCTGCGCGCCGAGGGCGAGGCCGAGGCCATTATGAAGGTCCAGACTGCACTGGCAGACTCCATCAAGCTCCTCAACAACGCCAACCCCAACGATCAGGTCGTCAAGCTCAAGGCGCTCGAATCCTTCGAAAAGGCTGCCGACGGACAGGCGACGAAGATCATCGTGCCGAGCGAGATCCAGAGCCTTGCGGGCCTTGCCGCCAGCTTCAAGGGTCTGCTCGAGGACGAGAAGAAGTAAATCCCGCACCGCGAAGGAGAGCGCTTTTGGCGCTCTCCTTTTTTGTAACCGTTTTGTAGTGACTTCTCTTTGGTGATATGATACAATAGTGACATACAGAAAAAGCAGAGGAGGAACGACATGAAAAAAAGACTTTTTGCGCTGCTGCTTGCCGCGGCACTCACGCTGACGCTCGCCGCCTGCGGCGAAAAAACCAACGCAGACACGCCGCTGCCCGACGAGCCGCCGGAGCCTGTCGCCGAGCAGCCCGCCGCGGACGATGAATGGATCGTCCTGCACGCGGACGACGTGCTGCTGCGCACGGAGCCGTTCACCCTCTGCGAGGGCAGGACGGCGACGCTTGAGCTATACGGCTATCAGAACGGGGAGTATGACTGCGGCGTGAGCCGCATCCTTCTCCTGTGGGACGACGGCGGCGAGCAGGAGCTGCGCACCGCCGACGTCGGCGACGACGTCTGGTGTACGGACGGCTACACGAACTGCTGGTCGCCCGAGAACTGCCTTGCGATCGGCGACTACAACTTTGACGGCTACATGGACCTCGGTCTGCAAATCGACACGCCCGCCTACAACCTGCCCTATTATTACTGGTTCTACGACGCGAAGACAGACGGCTTCCGCCCCTACGGGAGCTGGGCCTTTGCGCTCGAGCCCGACGAGGAAAACGAGGTCTGCATCTGCCAGTGGCATGCCACGCCCGAGTATTACACCGACACCTACCGTCCCGATGGGGAAGGCGGGCTGTACCTCGCGCGGCGCGACACGGAGGTTTACTACAGCGCGGACGGGGTAAAGAGCTTCACCGAGGTCTACACAGCCAATGAACAGCCGCTCACCTACGCCGATCTCGACCGTGACGGCGAGAACGAGATCCTCGTTCTCACGACCTCGGAGCCGGATGAATTTGCAATATGCCGCTACACGCTGGAGGCGAGGAAGTACAACGGTACGGTGCTCTTCACCAAGGAGGTCACCCCCTACTATACCGGTTGGGACACTTTCTTCCTCTGCTACGGAGAGGATGAAAACGGCGTGTGGGGCGCGGATGTGCTGTGCTATCAGACCCATGAGGACAGGGGTGTGGGCAGCTGCTCCTACGATTTGATCTCCTACGCCGGCGGGCGGGAGCGCTACCTTGACGGAAACACCATCACCTTTGTGCTCGAAGCGGACGGCGCCGCGCCGGTCCCCGACATCCGCCGTGCGACGCAGGCGGAATTTGTGCGCTTCCGCGAGGGGGTGGCGTCGCTGCTGGAGGGAAGTTCCTATCTGCTCTTTTGCAGCGGTCCTGCCGAGGACCCCGACACACAGCAGGCAGTTGAAAATATCCTTGCCGGGCTCGACGCGCTGGAGGCCCGTCTCTACTCCAATGCGGGCTGAGCGCGATGCGCGCGTCTGATGCTCATCATCAGCTGTGCTTATCAAACTGTGCAAAACCATAAAAAGCGCCCGAAAACGGGCGCTTTTCTCTCTCTTTTTTTGGTCCCTCCGTCACCTTGTTTTTCTTGCGCAAATGCTCTATCATACGATACAATATCTACAATGGCAGCACAGCTCGCGCACTTATATTATACGACAGGAGGACGGTCCCATGGAACTGCTCAAGGAACGCATTCGCCGCGAAGGCAAGGTCCTGCCCGGCAACATCATCAAGGTCGACGGCTTTCTCAACCACCGCGTCGACACCAAACTGCTTGAGGCTCTGGCCGATGAGTTTGCGAAGTATTTTGACATCAGCAAGATCACCATGGTTTTAACAGCGGAGGCAAGCGGCATCGCTTTGGCCACGATCTGCGCTCAGAAATACGGTGTTCCCATGCTGTTCGCCAAGAAGGCGAAGAGTGATAACATCGAGGGCGGATTGTACCAGAGCGAGGTCTTTTCTTATACCTATAAAAAGAAGGTCACGCTGATCGTCAGCCATGAGTGGCTGCACGCGGACGACCACGTTCTCATCATCGATGACTTTATGGCCAAGGGCTACGCGATGCAGGGTCTCATCGACCTCGTAAACGCCGCGGGCGCGACACTCGAGGGCATCGGCGTCGCGGTCGAAAAGGGTTTCCAGGGCGGCGGCGACAAATTCCGTGCCTCCGGCGTACCGTACAAGGCCCTCGCCGTCATCGAGCAGGCGGGCGAGAACGGCATTCTCTTCCGTGAGGACGACTGAGATGAAAAAGGTACTGGTATTGGATTTCGGCGGGCAGTACAATCTGCTCGTCGCGCGCCGCGTGCGTGAATGCGGCGTCTACTGCGAGATCAAGCCCTACACCATGTCGATGGACGACATCCGCGCCTTCGGCCCCGCCGCCATCATCTTCACCGGCGGCCCCGCGACGGTATTTGAGCCGAACGCCCCCGCGCTTGACAACGCCATTTTCGAGCTGGGTCTGCCCATTCTCGGCATCTGCTACGGCCAGCAGCTGATGATCCATCAGCTCGGCGGCGCCTGCCGCAGAGCCGAGGTCCGCGAGTACGGCAAGGTGGAGCTGACGCACGACGGCACGAGCCTGCTGTTCGACGGCGTTGAGCCGACGAGCATCTGCTGGATGAGCCACGGCGTCGAGGTCGAGCGCCTTTCCCCCGGCTTCCGCGCCATCGCGCACACCGTGGGCTGCGCCTACGCCGCCATCGAGAACGCGGAACGAAAGCTCTACGGCGTGCAGTTCCACCCCGAGGTGCTGCACACCGTCCACGGCACCGAAATTCTGAAGAACTTTCTCTATAATATCTGCGGCCTTTCCCCCGAGTGGAGCATGGCGAATTACGTCAGCGAGGCCATCGAGGAGGTCCGCGCCAAGGTCGGCAGCGGCAAGGTGCTGCTGGCCCTCTCCGGCGGCGTGGACAGCGCCGTGGCTGCCGCGCTCCTCTACCGCGCGGTCGACGAGCAGCTCACCTGCATCTTTGTCGACCACGGCCTGCTGCGCAAGGACGAGGGCGATCAGGTCGAGCGCGCCATGCACGACT
>ERZ1106939.2627-NODE-2627-length-10790-cov-27.087191_pt1 | contig 10790 bp, 9 predicted proteins | sample MGYA00403669_ERZ1106939 | MGnify/ENA primary metagenome ERZ1106939 (study PRJEB35170, sample SAMEA104062447) | human gut metagenome | biome: human gut; feature: human-associated habitat; material: faeces | place: Denmark | collected 2012-09-28 ...
CCGACACACAAAACCGCATAAAAGACGGGCACCGGTTTCACGGTGCCCGTAGTTTTATCTTGTCTCATCCATCCAATCGGACAGGCGCGTCATGCTTTTTTCGCTGCCGACAGCATAGAGAATATCGCCCTCACGGAACATATAATCGGGATGCACATTGTCTGTCAAATTTCCGTTGTTTTCTATAGCGATTATGTTTACTCCGAACCTTCCCCGCATATCGGCGGACATTATCGTCATTCCGACGATCTTACGCGGAACTTCAAGCTTAAGGAGATTCAGCTTTCGGCTCAGCTGAACAAAGTCCAGCATATTGGGAGTTTCCAGTTTGTGGGCGAGTCTGACTGCCATATCCCTCTCGGGGTAGACGACTTCTGCGCCGAGCTTCTTGAGTATCTCGCCCTGCTCGGCGCTCGCGGCCTTTGATATGACCGTCGGCACGCCGAGAGAGACAACGTTGAGAGTAGTCAGAATCGAAGTGTCCATCTTTTCTCCGATGCAGACCACCACGACGTCGCAGTTTTGTATTCCGGTCTCCGAGAGAGTCTTTTTGTCAAAGCTGCTGACGACAAAGGCGTTCTCCGTGTATTCGCGCATCTCGCGCACCTTTTCCTCGTTTCCGTCGATTACGAGCGGCTCCGCGCCCGATTTCGCAAGCTCCACAGCCAGAGCAGAGCCGAAGCGCCCGAGTCCGATTATTCCGTAAGATTTGCTGTCGCTTTTTGATTTTTTAAACATCTTTGTCCTCCGTTCTCAGCCTATGGCTATGTTTCCGTCGGGATATTTTATTCGATCTCCGTTTGTGAAGTACCAGAGAGTCGCTATTGTAAGCGGCCCCAAGCGGCCGATATACATCATGACTATTGATGTAAGCTTGCTCGCGGTGCAGAGTCCCGTGGTTATCCCGGTAGTGAGTCCCACCGTGCCGAACGCGCTCGTCATCTCGAACAAGGCATCCCTTATTGCTATATCCGGCTCAAAGGCGCAGAGCATAAACGTTCCCACTGCTATCACACTTATACCCATGACCGCTATGACCGACGCCTTGCGGAACACGCCGCGTGGCACGGAATAGTGAAACGCCTTTCCCGAGGTGTTTGTTGCGGCGGTCTTTATGCCCTGGATCAGCGCAAACAGCGTGCTCGTCTTTATACCGCCGCCGGTGGAGCCGGGCGACGCGCCGACGAACATAAGAAATATCATAACGAGCAGTCCCGCGTTTGAAAATTCGCCGAGCGAATATGTCGAGAAGCCCGCCGTCCTCGCGGTCACGCTGTTGAACAGGGCTCCTATCCACGGCATATTCTCGGTAATTCTGAAAATCACCGCGCCGCCGACCGTCAGCGCGACGCTCATCGTGAGCACTACTTTTGTGTGCATGGAAAATCTGCGCCAGCGAAATCGCTTTTCGACAATCTCGCGGATAACGAGAAAGCCGATTCCGCCGAAGAATATCAAAAGGCAGGTCACGAGATTTAAGAACACATCCTCTTTGTAGGCGGAGAGGCTTTGGAAGTTTCCGAGGATATCGAAGCCGGAGTTGTTGAATGCGGCGACGGAGTGAAAAAGGCTTATTCCGAGAGCCTTGAGCGGCGGGTAATCGCGCACGAAAACAATGAAGCTCAGCGCCGCACCGACAAGCTCAAATGCCGCCGTAGTCAAAAACACGCTTTTTATAAATTTTACTATTCCCTTACCTGAGTCGAGATTCATCGCATCGCGCAGAACTCTGCGCCCCTTGAGATTTATCCTCTTTCCGACCGCTAAGATAACGCCCGCACCAATTGACGCGACTCCGAGTCCGCCTATCTGTATCAGTGCCGCAACAACGAACTGACCGAACGCGGTGAACGTGTCCCCTATATCGACGGTCACGAGTCCCGTCACGCAGACGGCGCTCGCCGAAGTGTAAAGCGCGTCTATGTATTTTAAGTCTACGCCGTTTTGCACGCTGCACGGCAGCATCAGCAGACCCGAGCCTATAAATATCGCGGCTGCAAAACCGAGCGCAATTATTCTTGCAGGCGACATTCTTTTTAACAGCTTTCTCATAATTCACCTCGTATCCCGCAAAAAAGACCTTCGGCAGAATCGGTCTGCCAAAGGTCTTGCCTCATTCACGGCCAACGCCGCCAATGTCCGCTGCCAGCACAGCTCCTGTGCGGTTGGTGACAGGCGGATGGGTAACCCATAGCTACTCCCCATTGGTTGTGGCTTAATTATATCCCTTTGCGGGCGAAAGTCAATATATTTATGAAAAAATTATCCGACATTAAAGGCAGAAAAGGTCTGCCGAGCTAATCGACAGACCCATGTCTTTATGAAATTCCTATTAATAAACGAAGGTGTACTGCTGCTGCCATGTGCCGGTGAAGTCGGCGTCGATGGAGACGCCCTTCTTGAGCTTGCAGATAACGTTTGCGGGCTCGCTGACGTTGATGCTCGCAAGAGTGCCGTTCGCGTTGAGCACGAAAGTGAATGTGCCGCTCTGATAGTTGACCTTGGTGCTGACAGGCTCAAACGGTCCGAAGGAATCCTTCGTCAGCGAAAGAGTGTCGAAGCAAGAGCCGTGGTGCTTGGGAACATATGTAAGTCCCTCGCCGCTCTCGGTAACGAGAGTGATGCTGACCTTCCAGCCGCTGCCCTGCTTGACGCAGGAAGCAGACTTGACGCCTGCGGGATCGACTTTATAGGAAGCGCGTTTTGCCGCGGGCAGGAAGCTTGCAAGAGTTGTGCCGTCGGAAGCCTTGCCGCCGTTGAAGGTCTTGTTGTCGGTCTTCGGATAGTCGTTGGGAAGCAGGGGCTGAGCGATTTTCGCTATAGCCGAACCGCCGGTGATACTGTTGATCTTCGAGGTTGTTCCCTGGACTCTCTTGACAGAGACCTTGCCGGTGTAGCTCTTCATAGCAGAAGCGTACTTGTTGAAGAACGCAACGATCTCAGCCTTGCTGCCGTTGACGGGAGCCTTTATCTCCGCTGCGGGCTTGTTGCCCTGCTGGCCGCCCTGAGAACCGCCCTGCTGACCCTGAGTAGCCGCCTCGCTGCCGCCCTCGGAGGGAGCGACTGCCGTGCTGTCGTCAGCGGTGCTCTCTGCCGCGTTGCTCTCCGCGTCGCCCGCCTGGGTGTCCTGAACGTCTGCGTTCGCGTCCTGCGAGCTCTCAGCCGTTGTGTCGTTCTTGTCGTCCTTGCCCTTACATGCCGCAAATGCAAATATCATTATCAGCGCGAGCAGGATAGCAATAATTCTCTTCATAGTTTGTCTCCTTTCATCTTTCGGCAGAGCATCCTCTGCCATGCTACGATTCAAGTTTACTTTATGTTTATTCGTTTGTCAAGAGAATAAACTTTATTTTATATTTCCATAATTTCCATAATTTTTTATCGATTTTTGTGCATTATATATTATATTCGTTCTTTATACAATATATAATAATTCGCCGCATTCCGGGCACACTATACAGCGAAAAAGAACAGAAAGGGTGCATAAAATGAGCAAAGACACACTTGAGCTGCTGCGAGAATGCAACAGCGGAATAAAGATGGCGGTCGGCAGCATTGACGAAGTGAGCGGACACATTAAAGATGAGGATCTCAAAAACCTGCTCGAGAAGAGCAAGGAGGAACACAGCCAGCTCGGCGGAACGATAAAAGAACAGCTGGCGTCGCTCGGCGACGACGGCAAGGACCCTGGGATAATGGCGAAGAGCATGTCGTGGATAAAAACCAACGTCAAGCTCGGCATGAACGACTCGGACAGGACGGTCGCAGGGCTGATGACCGACGGGTGCGACATGGGCATAAAGAGCCTGACCCGCTACCTCAACGAATACAAAGGCGCGGACGGCGCTTCGCGCAGCACGGCGCGCCGCCTAATCGGGATAGAAGAGGATCTTCTCTGCGGGCTCAGACCGTATCTGTGATATATTTATTTGCAGGACGGCAGCATTGTTTTATAAAATCACGCCCACCGCGGCGCTTCGGACGAAGCTGCTGCGATGGGATTTTTTAGTTCAGTCAGATATTGACGCCGCTCTCTTTAAAGCAAATCTTTTTGTTATCGAGGTCGATTTGATATTCAATTCCGAGGGGGAGCAGCCCCATGGGAGCCGCATGACCGATGTTTACATTGTAGATTATCCCCAAGTGTTCGCAATTGAACTCTTTGACTATCTTTTTGTATACTTTTTTATACTCTTCATAGTACACCTCGTCCTGCGGCTTGCCGACGATAATGCCGTTTATCTCCTGCAATATGCCCTGAGCTCCCAAATTTCTCAGATAGTATAAAATATAATCCGGCTTCGCTTTGTCCTCGCTCGTTTCAATAAGCAGTATTTTTTCTTTCCACTCGGAAGTATCCGGCCAGATCTCCGTGCCTGTGATTATCGGAAAAACATCGATGCATCCTCCGATCAGTTCGCCGGAAATTATACCGGAGCCGTTTATGACTTCATAGCCGTGCTCATCTTCACGCAGCTTTTTCAGATGGTTTATATTCTTCTCTTCCCAGTTCACAAAATCATCCGACCAATATTTGCTGGGCTTCACTTCATAGCCCGCTGTGTCTTTGAACAATATGTTCTCTACCGCCTCTTTAGTGTAGTCGAACATCTTCACATATTCGCCGAACTCGCACATAACGGACGGGCCGTAATAAGAAACTATACCCGCTTTTCTCATCACGAAATGGCTCACAGTCGTGTCCGAATAGCCCATGAATATCTTGGGATTGTCATGTATAACATCGTAGTCTATATATGGCAGAAGCCTTATCGAGTCGCTTCCGCCGATGGCGCAGAAGATGCCCTTTATTGACTTGTCGCAAAAGGCTTCCATTAAATCCTGCGCTCTCAGCTCCGGATGGTTATACACAAAATCGGTTCCCTTGAGGGCGTTTGGCATGGTGACCACGGTCAAACCGAAGTCTTTTTCGAGCCTATCTTTTGCGATATAGTATTTGTGGATCAGCCCTGCGTCGCCGAGCCCGCCCCACGACAGGCTGACGATGGCAATTTTATCGCCTTTTTTCAGCGCGTTCGGTTTTATCATTTTCTCATCTCCCGCAGAAATTGCCGGGTATATTTTCGGCGATGTTTAAATTATTTTCTGTGTGATTCAATTATAATATAGTTTAAATCATTCCGCAACCCGAAAATATTTATACGCTGCAAATATGAAAAACGGCACTCCCGATTGAGAGTGCCGCTATGTATTTTAATTATTTGAGCATACCGTGCTCTTTTGCATATTCGTAATACGCCTCGATGCTGCGTCTTCTCGCCTCGTTGACGCTCGAACCGGTTCTGGTGACGGTCGTCATCGGGATACCCTGCAGGCTGACGAGATACTTTGCGCTCGCGTTGAAGCCGCTGTCGATAGCGTTGTCGAGCAGGATTATCTCGTTGAAAGTCTCTCTCGCCTTGGCTACGTCCTTCTCGACGAAGAACTCGTCATACATCTTGCGGAACAGATTTGCGCCGCAGGAGGTCGGGGTTGCGCACACGCCGCGCGCGCCCGCCATATATGCATCAAACAGCAGCGGGATGTTCGCCTGGAGCACTGCGGAATCGCCCTGAACGGCGATTTTGTCCTTTATTCCCGCCATGGTGCAGGTGGTGTCCTTTATTCCGTGGAATCTGCCGGTCTTGACCAGCTCGCCGTATGCCTTGCCGGACATATTGCACGGCTGCATTCCCGGGAACTCATAGAGAATTATCGGCAGAGTAGTATATCCCGCGAGCTCGCTGAGATATTCGACAAGTCTCTGGTCGTTATCGGCATAGCCCTTTGAGACGAAAACGAGTCCGTCAACGCCGGTCTGCTCCATGCGCTTGACCTCTTCGACCTGCGTATGCCATGTCGGCTCAAGGTTCGCCGTGGCGACGACCTCTGCGCTGCCGGAGTGCTTTGCGGCGATAGTCGCGCACTTGACTCTCTCCTCGGGAGTGAGCGTCGTCATCTCGGAGCTTCCGCAGACGGAGAACAGATGATGGGTTCCTCTCTCGACCTGCCACTCGACATACTGCGCGTAGACATCGTAATCTATCGACTTATCCTCTTTGAACGGGGTGAGCAGGAGGGAATAAACTCCCCTGTAGCTCTCGGGCTTATCAGTAAACATTGTTTCCACCTTCCGGATATTGTTTTTTCCAACGCTGATATCTTACTCCACAATGCACAAAAATGCAATAGAAAAAGGCTAATTGTTGCATTTGCTCTTGAAAAAACTACGGATTTCGATATAATTATTATTGATATTTATGCCGCCCGATGCGGCTTCGATTTTTTTACAAAAGGAGCAGATAAATGAAAAAACGCAGCATGGTATGCCGACTCGGGAAGTTTCCCCAGCTGACGAGAACGGTATTCACCTCCGCCGACGGTCTCGCGTCGGACAACATAACCGCGCTCTGCTACGGCGCGGACAACTGCCTCTATGTCGGAACGGACAGAGGTCTTTCAAAGATAGACGGAAAGAAAATAACCACGGTCGATATCGGCATTGAAAACGCGCCGATATCCATGCTCTTCTGCGCAAACGACGGGCATATCTTCGTCGGCACGGGCAAGAGCATAATCGAGCTCAGCGGCAAAAAAATTATAGCGTCCCGCGAGTTCTCGTCCGACGCCGTCGCGATGAAGCAGGGCTGCGACAACGTCACATGGATTCTCACAAAGACCGTTCTCTACCGCTTCCCGCAGGGGGCTAAAGAATTCGATCTTAAAATCGGCGTGCCCGGCAAGGGCAGCTGCATCGCCGTTTTCGGCAACAACAAAGTCTATGTCGGAACCGAGAGCGACGGTCTCCACGCGCTCGTCGGCAAGAGATGGCACTGGTCGGAGCTCATGGAGGGCGTGACCGGAATACTCAGCAACAACATATCCTGCCTCGACATTGACCCCGCGGGCGATGTCTGGATAGGCACGGACAAGGGCGTCTGCGTCTACGACGACAACAGCTACTGGCTCGACAATTCGAAGATAACCGGTCTGCCCAAAGGCGAGATAACCGGCATGGTGACCGACAGCGAGGGCAGAAGATACTTCACGACCTCCTGCGGTCTCATAATCCTCCACAACGGCAAGCTCTCATATTACGGCTACAAGCGCTGGCTGCCCGACATGCACGCGACCGGCATCGTCCTCTCGCCCGACGGCAGCTTCTGCGTCTCCACCGCGTCCGGCGGCATCAGTGTTTTCAAAACCGAGATGATGACGCTCGAAGAGAAGGCCAAGAGACTTCGCGCATTCAGCGAGAAATACAACGTCCGCAAGGACGGCTTCGTGCTCGAGCGCGCGCTTGAGCACGAGGGCGTTGTGTCCGAAGACGAGGGCTATGTCTGCACCGGCGACAACGACGGACTCTGGACGGGGCTTTATCTCGGCGCGCTGTGCTTTGAATACGCCTGCACCAAGGACCCGGAGGTTCGCGCCGCGGCTCACCGCTCGCTGCTCGCGATGATAAAGCTCACCGAGATAACGGGCATTGAGGGCTTCACCGCCCGCTCGATAAGATACATCGACGAAGCCGGCTACGGCACGGGCGTGCGTCACGAATGGCACCACACCGCCGACAAGGACGGCAACGAGCTCGAGTGGCTCGGTGAGACTTCGTCCGACGAGATGGTCGGTCATTTCTACGCATACTCGAACTACTTCGATCTCGTCGCGGACGATGAGGAGAAGAAGCTGATAGCCTCCGTTGTCAAGAAGATTCTCGACCATATTCTCGACAACAAATTCAGACTCGTTGACACCGACGGCGTGCCGACCACATGGGCAAACTGGGACCCCGATCTGCTCAACAACGACCACAAGTGGATATATGAAAAAGGCACTAACTCGCTTCAGATTCTGACCTTCCTCAAGGCGGGATATCATATCACCGGCGATAAGAGATACGAAGATGCGTTTGAATATCTCATCAGGGACAAGCACTTCGCCATGAACCTCATGCAGTACAAAATCCTTGACGGTCACCTGCTCCACATTGATGACAACCACGATTTCCTCATGATATCGCTGCTCATGCGCTATGTTGACGACCCGAAGCTTCGCTCCGTGTTCGCCATGGGTCTGACGCATCACTGGGACGACGAAAAGGCGGAGCACAATGCGTTCTTCAACTTCGTCTACGGCGCATGCACGGGCGAGCAGTGCGACATCGAGACTTCCGTAGACGAGCTTGCGGACTACCCGATGGATCAAATTCTCTGGACGCTCTACAACAGCTGGCGCGATCTCGACTGGGACATGCGCCCGACAGAGGTCGGCATGATCCCGCAGCTCTATCACCCGCTCCCGGCGCACGAAAGGCGCATAAACAGCTGCGACAGCAACCGTTTCATCGCGGACTCCGGCATCGCCGGCGAAGCCGAGCGCCTGTTCACGAAGTCGGACGACCCGACGGCGTTCACGATGTTCCCCGGCACGGGCGACGACCACGGAATGTATCTCATGGCGTGCACGAACTACACCCACCCCTACTGGTTCGCGCGCTACTACGGACTCATCGAAGAGGCGGAATAAAATATAAAGCAAAAATCCTACCCGGAATGGGTAGGATTTTTTGTTGCAAGTAAAAGTGAGCAGTGGAAAGGCTCGCGATATCAGCGGATATCATTCGCACGCGAAATCTGCGCAATTTTATTTCTTCTCAAAACTCACGGACTTTTCTTTCATCGAGATTTTTCCGACCTGGTAGCCGTAGTTTGTAAGCTCCTTTTTGAAGTTCAGAAACGAGTGGTCTATCGGCACGCCAGCGATATTTTGTATTTCATCAAAAGTGAGCTTCAGCGACTGCGCGCCGCTGTTTTTGACATATTCCCAAAGTGCGTTGTATTTGCTCCTTTTTTCGCCTCATTATTCGTCAATATAGCTGTTCCTCTTTTCGAGCACCCACGGGATATCCGCATCGAAGTCGAGCTGAATGACTGGAAGAGGAAAATCCGGCTCCGGCATGTCGATACGGTCGCTGAACGAAACGCCAAAATTCGGCGAGAGCGGATATGTTGCTTTTTCGTCCCAACAGGCTGTAGAGTCGCTTGTCGGTTTCCACGCGCTTTTGCCGCCGAGCAAAGTTCCGCAGATGTGGCAAAAGCCACCGTAGTACAGCGTGTTTTCGTCTTTGGCGCAATAGACATAACATTCGCAGATTTTTTTCATGTCAACGCCGAGCGCGGAGAAAAAGTCCCGGATATTCTGCGGAAGTTTGTCGACGGATCTCTCGAAGTTAAGACACCCGTCGCATTGGCACCCCTCGCTGACCGTTTTGGCGCGGTCATAGAACTGCCGTGTCTTTTCAACATCAACATCGATTTTGCATTCGCCGAATTGAAATATCAATCTTCGCACCTCCGATATGCCGATTTTCTTTGATTATATCAGCAAAGTGCGGAAAAATCCACCGGGATATGCAAAAAGGACGCAGTTTACACTGCGTCCTTTTTCTGTTGTGCTTATCAGCTGTGCTTTTTGCCCTTTTGCTGATTCGCGCTGTGGCAGGAGCCTGCCATAGCACAGTGGGCACAGTTGCAGCCGCAGGAGGATTTGCCTTTTTTCTTATTTTTTACGAGGCTGAATATTATCAGCGCCACGATAACGGCAAGCACAAGGCATATTATAATGGTTGCAATATTCTTTGATAACCACGCAAGCATTTCGGAAGACTCCTTTCACAGCATATAGCTTGGTTTATTTTGTGACCTTTACATCGGATGCGAGCTTTGTGGCCTCTTTGTAGGGGCGCACGAGCATGAAGATTATCAGGGCGAGGAAGATGAACGCGAACACAAGGCTTACGATATCAACTGCGCCGTGGATGTTGCCGGTGAAGAGGTTGCCGAACTGATTTATCATAAGGGAGATAACATAGGCGAAGCCGCACTGATAGCCGATTGCGAACCAGGTCCACTTTGCGCTGTTCATCTCACGCTTGATAGCGCCGATAGCTGCGAAGCAGGGAGCGCACAGAAGGTTGAAGACGAGGAACGAATAAGCGGTCAGGCCGGTGAACGCCTTTGCAAGGGTTGCATAAACGTTGCCCTCTGCGCCATAGAGGATGCCCATCGTACCGACGATGTTCTCCTTTGCGACAAGTCCGGTGATCGAAGCGACGGTAGCCTGCCAGTTGCCCCAGCCGAGCGGAACGAAGATCCAGGCGATAGCCGAGCCGACCTTTGCGAGCAGGGACTGATCAAGCTGATCCTCTGCAAGCATTCCGAAGTGGCCGTCTACGAAGCCGAAGTAAGAGGTGAACCAGACAACGATAGTTGAAAGAAGGATGATTGTACCTGCCTTCTTGATGAAGGACCAGCCGCGCTCCCACATGGAGCGGAGGACGTTCTTGAGGGTCGGCCAGTGATAGGCGGGAAGCTCCATAACGAACGGAGCGGGATCGCCGGAGAACATCTTGGTCTTCTTGAGCATGATGCCCGAGCAGATGATAGCCGCCATGCCGATGAAGTAAGCGGAGGTCGATACCAGAGCGGAGCCGCCGAAGAGCGCGCCTGCGATCATGGCGATGAACGGTACCTTAGCGCCGCAGGGGATGAATGTTGTTGTCATTATGGTCATACGGCGGTCGCGCTCATTTTCAATGGTACGCGAAGCCATGATTCCGGGAACGCCGCAGCCGGTGCCGATAAGCATCGGGATGAAGGATTTGCCGGAGAGACCGAACTTGCGGAATATACGGTCAAGGACGAATGCGATACGGGCCATGTAGCCGCACGCCTCAAGGAATGCGAGGAGCAGGAACAGGACGAGCATCTGGGGAACGAAGCCGAGGA
>ERZ1106939.2642-NODE-2642-length-10720-cov-4.286451_pt1 | contig 10720 bp, 9 predicted proteins | sample MGYA00403669_ERZ1106939 | MGnify/ENA primary metagenome ERZ1106939 (study PRJEB35170, sample SAMEA104062447) | human gut metagenome | biome: human gut; feature: human-associated habitat; material: faeces | place: Denmark | collected 2012-09-28 ...
GCGCCGGTGGAAAACATCGGCGCCGGGCGTTTTTCACGTCTTACACCTCCGGCTGCTTTCCGCGCAGCCGCCCGCCGCAGTATTAGGCGAACCGGCGCGGCACGGCGGGCAGCTCATACCCCTTGCTGCACCGCGCCTCCCGGCGCTCGTCCTTCCGCTGGAAAATATTTTCACCCTTCGACACATTTCATGCCTCCTTCTTATTTATAATATAGTAAATTGACTGCGGCAAAAAATGCCGGAATGGCCTGACTGCCAGTTTGACTGCCCGGAAATACTGGAATACATGCCAGTAATATATACATGTGTAAAGAAACTTACAGCTGTTAAGAAGTAACAAAAAATTTAACCGGAGTAATGATTAAAAAATCGGGTGAAAGTCTTGCTTTTTTCACTTTCCCTATGCTATACTGACGCTGCATAGTGAAAAGCTGCCCATATCATAGGGGGGCGAACTCCACGATAAGAATTCGCCGTTTTGTTAGCAAATCGTCCCGTTCTTTGGCAAAACGGGGGCGGATTTGCTGTTTTTCCCCCTCGCCGTAAGTAACCACTTATTTTTGCGATCGCAGAACCTGCATAGGAGTACCCATTTTGGAACAGAGAGAAATTCAACAGACATTCATCCGAAGCGCCATCCGTGTCATTGCCCAAAAGGGCCTTGTAAAGGCAACGACCAAGGCCATTGCCGCCGATGCCGGCCTCAACGAAGCATATATCTATAAATGCTTCAAGGGGAAGGACGAGCTTCTTGCCGAAGCGCTGCATGATAGAGACGAGGGACTCGCCGTGTTTCTGCGCCGGGAGTTTCCGAACGTGCTCGCCGAAACTTCCCCGTGGCGGGATCGCTGCTTCCATCTCTGGGAAAAGACGTGGAAATTCATTCTGGACAAGCGGGACGACTGCATCTTCTATCTCCGGTATTACAGCTCCCCCGACTTCTACGCTTACGAGCACGACCGGCAGCAGCAATACTACCACGCGCTGATCCAGCGCGTCGCATACCTTTTCCGCCCCGAGACGGATCTGGATATGCTCATGCATCAGGTGTTTGAAACCATGCTCGCCTTTGCCGCGCACGTCATGGCGGGCGATATGGAAAACAACGACCTTACAACGGAACGGACCTTCGAGCAGATCTACAGCTTTATCGCGCCCCACTTCCGTGCCGAGCTGACAGAGGGAGCGGGAAAGGAAACAGCGGTATTATGAAGAAAAGCTCGATCCGAAAAACGTGGAATGTCATCAGCAGCATTCTGGTGGCGCTCGTGGTGCTGTTGGCGCTGCTTCTCGTCGGCGCAAGGCTCTTCGGTCTGCAGGTGTACACCGTGCTCTCCGGCTCCATGGAGCCGACGTACCACACCGGCTCGCTGATCTATGTGAAAAAGGTGGACCCGTACACCATTCGGGACGGACAGGTCATCACCTTCATGCTCGATGAAAACACCATCGCCACGCACCGCGTCGTCGGCGTCGTGCCGGACGAGGAGGACTCCACCGTCGTCCGCTTCCGCACGAAGGGCGACGCGAACGAAACCGAAGACGGCGGTCTTGTGCATTATAAGAACGTCATCGGTACGCCGGTGTTCACCATCCCGTACCTCGGCTTCGTCGCAAACTACATCCAGCATCCCCCCGGCATGTATGTGGCCATCTCGGCCGGAGCCGTGCTCCTGATGCTGACGTTCCTGCCGGACATCTTTGCCCCGGACAGCAAGGGCGAGACCGTCGGGGAGGACGAAAAAAAACGGGGCAATCCCGCCGCGGGCCGTCACGTCCGCAAAAGATGAGGGCAACGCCGCAAGGCTCCCTATAGAAAGCTTTAATTTAGGAGGTTTTCGCAGCATGAAAACGAAAAGCAAAGCTCTGCTCCTGACTCTCTGTGCGGTGTTGCTCGTCGCGGCGTCCGTGCTGGGCACGATGGCGTACCTGACCTCGACTGACACCGTGACCAACACCTTCACCGTCGGTAAGGTCGAGATCAAGCTGGACGAAGCCAAGGTCAACGCGGACGGTATCCCGGTGGAAGGCGCTGCCCGCGTGACGGCAAACAGCTACAAGCTGATGCCCGGCACTACATACACCAAGGACCCGACCGTCACCGTCAAGGCTGGCAGCGAGGAATCCTACGTCCGCATGAAGGTCACCTTCAACAACGCGACGGAGATCATCGCCCTCTGCACCGATCCGGAGTTTGCGGACGACGGCCCCACCGGCGTTGAGAACGCTTACCCGCTGATCCGCATGGTGAAGTTCGTGGAAGCGAACGCCGCCAAGTGGGACGGCATCATTCCTGACAACATGGTCGATACCGAAGATATGCTCGGCAACGCCAAGTACTTCGCGTATGACAAGACGGCTGACACCCTGACCTACTACTTCTACTACAACGAGACCGTCGGCGCTCCCAATGGCGACGTGAAGCTCCCCGTCCTGTTCAACAACATCACCGTTCCCGAATGGGCTACTGGCGAGCAGCTTGCCAAGCTCAACAACTTCCAGATCACGGTCGTTGCCGAAGCCATTCAGGCCGGCAGCTTTGCCAATGCCGATAAGGCTTGGGCGGCTTTTGCTGAGCAGCCCTGACACCCCCGCGCATAAACCAAGAGGGAAAAGGATAATCGTTATCCATGGAAATAACAGATTTCCCTGTCAATAACGGAAGAAAGGAGGAAGAATGAAAATGAAGCATGTTGCAAACCGTCGCCGCAGTGTGAGCAGCCGCGCGTTTATCGCTCTTCTGGCGCTTGTTCTTGTGATCGGCTGTGTGGCAGGAGGTACCGTCGCCTGGCTCGTCGCCACGTCCGATACCGTGACCAACACCTTTACCTACGGCAATATCAACATCGCTCTGGCTGAGTCCACCGGTAAGGACTACAAGATCATCCCCGGTAAGGACATCCCGAAGGACCCGAAGGTCACCGTTACGGCTGGCTCCGAGGCCTGCTGGCTGTTCGTCAAGGTCGAGGAGAGCGGCACGTTCGTTGCCGACAAGGTGACCTACGCGATTGACAAAGACTGGACGGCTCTGGAAGGCGAGAAAGGCGTTTACTACCGCAAGGTTGCCGCTGTGACCGCCGATACTGATTTTAGCGTCCTTGAGGGCAACAAGATCACCGTCAAAGACACCCTGACCAAGGGCGATATCAAAGACATCGCTGCGACGAACCCCACCCTGACCTTCACGGCCTACGCCGTGCAGCAGGAGAACATCCCCGACGCTGCCACAGCATGGAAAGCCGCCAACCCGACGACTACCACGAACCCCTAAGCAATAGCGACCCTTAATTACTTAAAGAAGGAGTACCAAGTACATGAAGAAGAAGATTACCGCGCTGTGCCTCTGCGTCGCCCTTCTGGCGGTCGCCGTTGTGGGCGCCTCTCTTGCTTACTTCACCGATAACGCTCAGGACGACAACACCTTCACCGCCGGCAGCGTGAAGATCAAGCTCATCGAAGAGCAGAGCAACGCGGACCACACCGGCTTTGTTCCCTACGATGGCGACAAGGTCCTGATGCCGATCGTCGGCTCCGCGCAGGGCGAAAAGTACCCCAACGGCCAGCCCAAGGCGGAGAACTACATTGACAAAGTTGTCACCATCCAGAACACCGGCAAATCCGCCGCATGGATCCGCGCCTACTATGCCGTTCCCTCCGATCTGGATGACGGCTATGAGACCTTCAATGCCGGCGCGAACATCCTGCACGGCAACTTCGGCAATAACGGCGACAAGACCACCTACGAAAATGAGTGGAAGTGGCTGAAGAACGGCAAGTGGCAGTACTTTGAGACTGTCATGGACGGCGTCAGCTACAACGTCTATTTCGCGGACTACTACCAGCCCCTCGAGGCCGGTAAGACCACCGAGCAGTTTATCTGCGGCGTGTATCTGGACAAGAACGTGGATATGAAGGAAGGCAAGTACATCGATACTCGCTATCCTAACGCTGACCTCTCCATTCTGGAAGGCACGGTGCATTATCCCGTGTTCGCGGTCGCCGTTCAGGCCGATGGCTTTGACTCCGCCGCTGCCGCCATGGACGCAGCCTTCGGCGCCAACTACAACCCCTGGGGCACTCCCGCCACCAACTGGCAGTAATTCCTAAACATAACAGGTCAGCGCTCTTTTGGGAGCGCTGACCAATAAAGGAAGGACATAATTCCATGACTAAGAAAAGATTTGTTGCGATTCTTCTCTGCGTGACGCTCGTGGCCCTCGCTGCCATCGGCGCTACGTTTGCTTATCTGACCGATACCAAGACTGTGAAGAACACCTTCACCGTTGGCGATGTTAAGATCAAGCTCGACGAGACCAACGTCAATGCTCCCGAAGGCGATCGTGTGACCAGCAATACTTATAATGTCTATCCGGGCGCTGTGGTCACGAAGGACCCCATCGTTCACAATACCGGCAAGAACGGCGCCTATGTTCGTGCTGTTGTTACCATTGAAGATGGCATGAACTGGCTCGGCCTTTATAATGAAAACGTTTGGACGGCCCCGCAGGAAGCTGCCTTCAACGCGATGATCAACAACACCCTCGGCGATGGCTGGGAGCTGGTTGACATTGCCTATGACATGTCCGGCCCGAATCATCCCACCAGCGACTTCGTTGCTACTCTGAAGTACACCAAGGTTCTGGAAGCTGGTAAAGATACGACCGCGATGTTCTCTCAGATCGCCTTCCCGACGAAGCTTACCGGCAACGATGTGACGACCCGTATTGACCAGAATGGTGAATTCGGTATCAATGTTGTTGCTCAGGCCATTCAGGCTGACGGCTTCGAAAATTGGGTAGACGCTTTCGCGGCTTACGACGCGCAGTAATCTCCCGCCCCCTTGCCTCCCATGAAAGGGGAGGTGTCGCGGCGCAAAGCGCCGTGACGGAGGGGTTCACCCCGCCGATACAAAACTCCGATATGGTCTGCACCCCCGTGGGTGCAGACCATAGGAGAGCATCTAAGGCAAAGGCAGATGTTCTCCTATGGTCTGAAGAGCCAGGAAAAGCGTAAGAAATTATTGCAAATACAGCCTGAGGGGAGTAAAAGCAATGAAGCGAAAATTCTTGATTCTGTCGGTGCTTGCCATCTTGGTCGCCATACTTGCGGCGAACACGCTGGCATACTTCACCGCAGACACCAAGGCGCACAATGTCATCACCAGCGGCGGTGTGGACATTGTGCTCAACGAATGGGCGAACGAGGACCGCACCGAGCCGTTCGAGGATCGCACCGGCGTCATGCCCGGCACGAAAGTGACGAAGATCGTTGAGATCAGCAACACCGGCACCGCCCCGGTCTGGGTGCGCGCGCAGGTGCAGCTCGACGTCTACGGCACCGACGAAGAGTCGCTGCCCCCCGAGTACGTCTCGCTCGACTTCAACGAAACGGACTGGACGTATCTGGACGGATACTACTATTATAACCGCGCTCTCGCCCCCGGCGAGACGACCGTCCCGCTCTTCACCACGGTAACGTTTGCCCCGGAGATGGGCAACGAGTACCAGAACTCCACGGCGTATGTGGAAGTGGAAGTGGGCGCGGTGCAGGCGGACAACAACGGCGCGGACGTGTTCTCCGCTGCCGGCTGGCCGAGCTTTGCTCCGCCGGAGCCGACGCAGGTGCCGGAGCCGACGCAGGTGCCGGAGCCGACACAAGTTCCGACAGCCGTTCCGGGAAATCCTTAAGGAGGTCGTGAAATGAAAAAGAAGCTGTTAGCGCTGTTTCTCTGCTGCGCTCTTTCCTTCGGCCTCGTGACCGCCGCCCTCATCACCCCCGCCGCTGCCGACGAGGATTTCCTTGTCTACGGCTCTGACGGGCTTGTTGCGCATACGGTCGAGCTTGCAAAGAATAATAAGCTCGAGCTCACCGCAGTCGCCTCCACCGGCTCCGGCGTCTACCAGTGGCAGATCCAGGTCGGCGGCGACGTGTGGGCGAACATCTCCGGCGCGAACGGCGTGACGCTGGACGTCAGCTACGCGCTCGTGGCGAACCTGCTGTACGGCGGCGCGGCGAATCTCCGCTGCCGTCTCACCGCGGGCGAGGTAGTGAAGTACACGAACACCGTCACGGTGCAGATCACGGACGAAACGCCCGTCTCCGCTCCGGCGCAGGCTCCGAAGGCCCCCACCGTCATCTCCGAGGCCGAGCCGGTAGGCGAGCCGGTCATCATCCCCCCGCAGACCGCCGTGGAAGAGACCCCGGCTCCGGACGCCGCTCCGGCTCCGGACGCTGCTCCGGCAAATGACCTGACGGCGAATGTCGCCCCGGCCGCTCTCGCCGACCCCGCCCCGGTAAACGACCCCGCCCCGTCCGACAACGGCGGCGAAGAACCGGAGCCCCAGATCTCCACCTACACCATTCTTATCAAATACCAGTTTGCGGACGGCAGGCAGGCCGCCAATCCGTGGAGCGCCACGGTTGCCGCCGGCAGCACCTATACGCAGACGATCACCAGCCCGGTCGTCGTAGGCTACACGCCGGATCAGGCAGCGGTTGAAGTTAATGCTTCCGCAGAAAAGACCTACACTGTCACTTATCAGCCCGCCGAGGTCGAGTTCACCGTCAAGCATTATCAGCAGAACGTTACCGGCGCAGAGTATACGCTGGCTGAAACCGAAACTAAGACGGGCTATACCGGATCTCCGGTCGGCGCTGATCTTGCGAAGCCGTATGACGGCTTCTACAAGCTGATTTATGCCACCGATACAGCCATTGCGGCGGACGGCAGCACGGAAGTCGAGATTTATTACGACCGCTACTACTATCTGATGAAGCTTAATCTGGATGGCGGTTACGGTCTTGAACCGATTTACGCCCGTTACGGTACGCCCATTACTATTGACAAGCCTACCAAGCCGGGTTACACGTTTGACAAGTGGGAGCCTGCGCTTCCGACTACCATGCCGGTAAACGGCGGAGAATATAAGGCGCTGTGGAATCTCGGAGAAGCCGGATTCAACGTCATTTTCTGGTATGAGAATCCCAATCCCAATGAGGATGGCTCTTATGGCTACAGCGTTGTTGGTACTTTTAAGCCCTCTAATGTTAAACCCGGCACGGAGAAAAAGAGCGGGGATTACAAAGACCAGAGCTTTGAAGGCCGCGACGATAAGCATTTCACCTACAACGCGGACAAGGCCGAAACCGTCACCGTCAACGGCGACGGCTCGACCGTGCTGAATGTGTACTATACGCGGAATACCTACACGCTGACATTTAAGAATGGACAGGTAACGCAGACGTGTACGAAAACAGAGCACACCCATACACACGACCAGTGCTGTACAAAAACAGGATGGCATGTGTATTGCAATTCAAAAAAGTGTCCTGTTGGCTATGAACATACCCACAGCAATAAGTGCTACAAATACTCTGACCTGACCATTACGGCAAAGTACGGTGCGGATATCCACGGCAACTTCCCTATCAAAGAGGGAAATAAAACGCTTTGGTGGACGGTGCCGGAGAACAGCCAATACTTCAAGCCGGAAACGCAGCTGGGCAGCATTGACACCATGCCGGGTGAAAGCATTACGTTCACAAGAGCGAGTGCCGATTCCGGTGCAGTGCTCTGGTACTACATTGAAACGCTGAACGGTGAGTCTGGGGAATACACCCACGACGGGAAAAACTTCAAGCTCTATAAGAAAATCGACATTGAGCAGAACGGATGGCTGACATATACCGAAGAGTTCCACGACATTACCGGCTTTACGCAGTATTGGTCTGACCCAGCATTTAACAAAATGGAACAGGGCGGAAAGACTTCGCGGGTGAACTCCAATAACTACCTCTGCTATACCCGCAACAGCTACAACCTGACCTTCTTCAACTATAATGCCAAAGTTGAAGGAAAAGGCGGGAGCGTACAGTACGAAGCGCCGCTGAAAAGCTACAATTTCGAGCCGAGCTACCCCGCAGAACTTGAACCGAACGCCTTTGTGTTTGCCGGGTGGTACACGACGGTTGATTGTCTCGAAGGTACCAAGGTCAATTTCGACACAATGACAATGCCCGCGTCGGATGTGATCCTCTACGCCAAGTGGACGACGGCTACCCATACCGTTAAAACCTTCCTGACAGAGGATGTTGTAAACAAGGAAAATCCGCTGAACACATGGGAAAAGGTTCCTCACAACACCACGGTAACTGCTCCGGAGGAACCAGAACGCGGCGCATACAAGTTCGTCGGCTGGTTCTACAGAACCGAAAACGGTGATGAAAAGGCATTTGACTTCCAGATGCCCGTACACCGTGACCTCGACCTCTATGCTGCGTGGAGTTCCGATTCTCTGATGCCTTATACCATCAAGTATGCCGTGAGAAATAAAGATGATACGCTTACCTATATAGCGGATGACACGGTCGGCAGCGCTCTTGCGGGAACCACCAAGACGTTTGATGCGAAAACCGGCACGCAGCTGAAAGAAGGCTACCAGGCCGGCTACTTCCCGGAGACCGGCAGCCACTCCATAACCTTCAACATTGAAGGCGGCAATGATTATACGTTCATCTATGTGCCCAAGCCGGAGGTTGAATACACCGTCAAGTATCTCGAAAAGGGCACGGAAAATCCGCTCGCCGCCCCCCAGACTTTTACGACCCGCGACGCGGTGGTGACGGAGACCTTCAAGCAGATCACCGGCTACGCCCCGGACGCCTATCAGAAGCAGCTGGTGCTTGCGGCGGAGGGCAACGAGATCATCTTCTGGTACATCAAGGACGATGTCCACGCGCCGGTGCAGACCATCCACTGGGTACAGAACATCAAGGGCGAGAAATACGCGGAGTACCAGAAAAGCACGAACCTGAACGGCGTGATCGGCAATACATACAGCGAAACCCCGCTGACCATCACCGGCTTTAAGTACAACGGCACAAAGAGCAACGCCAGAGGCGAGCTCACCGCGGCGGGTCTTGTCCTGAACCTCTACTACGACCGCATCGAGTATCCCTACGAGTTCCGCTTCCTTGAGCAGGGAACCGATAAGGAGCTTGCCGATTCTGTCACCGGTAACGCCCGTTATCAGGCACAGGTGACGCAGACCGCGATGACCATCCCCGGCTATACGCTCGTAAGTGCGGAGAATCAGGCGATCAACATCGCCATCGAAGACCCGGCGAACGTGGCAAGCAAGAACGTCAAGACCTTCTACTACACCGAGCAGGTAGTGGATATCAAGTATCAGGTCGTTGGCCCGGATAACTGCGGCACGCTGAGCAGCTATCAGGACAACTCGCTCAATGTACGCACTGGCACACCGGGAGGCTCCACGCCTACCGCGAGCGCCGGATTCAAGTTCGTCGGCTGGTTCAAGGATGAAGCGTGCACCGAAACGGGAAAAGTGGAAGCAAGCTGGATCGGCGCTGACAACAAGCTGACGCCGGGCAAGACCAAGAACTACGGCACGGAAGAGACCACCGCCATGGGCTACGAGGCCGCGACGTACTACGCCAAGTTTGAGTATGACGTTGCCGACCTGACGATCAACAAGCAGGGCTGGCAGGCGATTGACGAGAACCAGAGCTTCATCTTTGATGTGACCGGCCCGAACGGCTACTACAAGCGCGTTGTGATCCAGGGCAGCGGTTCTGTTACGATCAAGGGCCTCAAGGTCGGTACATACTCCGTCACGGAGGTCACCGATTGGAGCTGGCGCTATAAGACCGCAGACGGTACCGCCAACTCGATAGAGCATGAAATCAAGCCCAAAGACGGCTTTGTCTTCGATTTCACGAACAGCCGTGAAAATGGCAAATGGCTCGGCGGCGACGCCTACAGCAAGAACGTATTCGGAACGATCATCGAAACAGATTCCGGTAACTGAGAAAGGAGGCGGCAATCATGTATAATGGATCCCACGCGAAAGCGAACAACAAACCGAGAATCCGCATGAACAAGCTGGCCATCCTGTTCATCGCGGTCGTCATGCTGATCGGCGCGGTGGTCGGCTCTACCGTCGCCTTTCTGGTGACCGAAACAGCGCCGGTGGAAAACAAGTTCACCTACGCCAGCATTTCCACGGAGATCAAAGAGTTTTTTGACGGCGAAACGAAGAAAGACGTTCAGGTCGTCAACAACGGCGACACCGCCGCCTACATCCGCGCGACGTACGTCATCAACTGGCTCGATAAGGACGGAAACATCGTCTCTTCCGTCCCCACCGGGTATGGCTGCGAACTGCAAATGAATACCGACGGCAACTGGATTCCGGGCACGGACGGCTTCTACTACTACAAGGAGCCTGTCGCCCCCGACACATCCACGGCAGGAAGCCTTCTCACCTGTAAGGCGGTTTACCCGGCAAACCCGGAGTACACCCTCTCTGTTGAGATTCTGGCAACTGCCATTCAGAGCACACCGGCTTCCGCCGCGCGCAATGCGTGGCCCGGCATGCCGGGCAGCGTGAAATAAGGAGGGAGTAACGACATGAAAAAATCGATGAAGAAGCTCCTCTCCCTCGTGATGGTCATCGCCGCGCTTGCGGCGCTGACCGTCCCGGCTCTCGCCGCCGACGCCGTGGTGAGCCGTCAGGGTACCAACGGTCTTGTGATCGAGACCACCGGCAGCGGCTACACGGACACCGACCTTTTTGGCAACTTCAAAAACGTCATGCCCGGCGACGAGCTGACCGAGAACATCACGATCAAAAACAACGTCAGCGGCTTTGACTATGTGAAGCTCTACATCCGCGCCGTGCCGCACGATGAGCAGGGC
>ERZ1106939.2646-NODE-2646-length-10710-cov-4.764242_pt1 | contig 10710 bp, 9 predicted proteins | sample MGYA00403669_ERZ1106939 | MGnify/ENA primary metagenome ERZ1106939 (study PRJEB35170, sample SAMEA104062447) | human gut metagenome | biome: human gut; feature: human-associated habitat; material: faeces | place: Denmark | collected 2012-09-28 ...
TTGCGAAGATTGAATCATTTACGAATTTTATCCAGCGGCTGCGGGCGGAATCGGAATTTTATTCGGTCAAAGAGCTGTTGGAGCATATTATAGAGGAAACAGGCTATGTGAAGGAGCTGGAAGCAGAGGATACCGATGAGGCCAGGGCAAGGATCGAGAATATTGATGAGTTTATTTCAAAAATTGTAACTTATGAAGAAGAAAATGAAGAACCAACTTTGAGCGGATTTCTTCAGGAGGTGGCGCTTGTGGCGGATATTGATTCAGTGGAGGATGGAAGTGACTATGTGCTTCTGATGACGCTTCACAGTGCCAAAGGATTGGAATTTCCGTATGTTTATCTGGCGGGAATGGAGGATGGAGTTTTCCCAAGTTATATGACCATAACCAGTGATGACCATGAGGAGCTTGAGGAAGAACGCCGGCTTTGCTATGTGGGGATTACAAGGGCGAAGAAGCATCTGACGATGACTTCCGCCCAGCAGCGGATGATCCGCGGTGAGACGCAGTATAATAAGGTTTCCAGGTTTGTCCGGGAAATTCCAAGAGAACTGGTGAATCTGGGAAGGCAGAATGAGTTCGGAATCAGTGAAAGAAGAAGCAGGCTGACGATGGAGGATGGATTTGGCAGTGCATTTTCCAGCGTATCCGAAAAGAAGTCCACCTTTTCGGGAATGTCTGAAAGGCGCTCGCACCGGGCCTGGAGCAGGGCGGCGATGGCGGCTATGTCGAAATCGCCCTTTACTGTCCGACGGATATAGGGCTCGGCCACCTTGGCGAACTCACGGTAGAGAACATCCCACTCCTCCTTTTCGCCGTGAGCGGCAGCCAGCAGGTTCTCGGCAGTGGTTCCGATCGGACCGGTGGGGTAGCTGGCCGTGATCTCCACGTCGCCGCCCTCAAGGAACTTGAAGAAACGCTCGGCGTGCTCCTTCTCCTGTTCGGCCGTCTCGGCGAACACGCCTGCGATCTGCTCGTAACCCTCCTTTTTCGCCTTGCTGGCGAAGAATACGTAACGGCTGCGCGCCTGACTTTCGCCGGCAAACGCCTTCAGCAGATTCTGCTCGGTCCTTGTACCTTTAATGCTCTTTTCCATAATCTTATATTGTTTAGTGTGTGTCGTTTATTTCCGTACAGCAAAGATAGGAAAATCCCTGACAATTCGCCAAATTATCTTCATCGTTTGTTTTTATACGGCTATTCGGATTACTTATAGACCTGATCGAGCATCTCCGCCACGTCCTTCCGGAACAGGGAATAGGCCGCCGGCAGAGCCATCGTGTCGCCGACCTCAGGCGGAACGATCCGGTAGCCGGGCATCGCCACCCACACCGGCACCGGGTCGAGCGCATAGGTCATACGGCCGTCGGGATGCCGCACGGCTTCGATTTCGGCCATCAGCCCTCCGTCGCAGTAGCGGCGGCGCTGATTGGAGACGAAGTTGCCCAGCGAATAGAGCACCACGTGCGACGAATCGGTCTCGAAGGGCTGCACCACGTGCGGATGGCTTCCGACGATCAGGTCCGCGCCGTTGCGGCGCAGAAAGCGCGCCAGCCGCCGCTGTTCGGCATTCGCCTGCCGTTCGTATTCGTTCCCCCAGTGGATGCAGACCGCGATGCAGTCCGGCGATCCCTCGCGCGCCGCGGCCAGATCGACCGCCATGCGCACCGTGTCGATCAGGTTCACCCGCACGCCCTCCGGCACGGGGATTCCGTTGGTGCCGTAGGTGTAGTTGAGCAGTGCGAAGCGCACGCCGCAGTGTTCGAGCCAAAGCGGATTGTTGGCCGCACGGTCGAGGCTGTCCGTAAATACGCCCGTATGCCGGATGCCGCACCGCCGAAGTTCCGCGACGGTCGTATGCACCCCGGCGCCGCCGCCGTCGCAGCAGTGGTTGTTGGCCAGCACGGCCACATCGACCCCGGCGTCGCGCAGTGCGTCGGCCAGCGCCGCCGGAGAGCGGAAACAGGGATAGCCCGTATAGCGGTCGGTGCGGGTGAGCGTCGTTTCGAGGTTCACGATCACCAGATCGGCCGCACGGAAGCGGCGGTGCAGATGAGCGAACACCTCCCGGTAGTCGAACCCCGTTTCGCGGCGGGCCGCCGTGACCTGCGGCAGATGCTGCATCACGTCGCCCCCGAACAGCAGCCGCACGCGCACCGGCTTGGGCGGCGGAAGGGCAGGCTTCCGCTCCGACTGCTTCGCCGGAACGCAGCACGCCGCCGCCAGCAGCAGCCATGGAAGAATATGTCGAGCGGATATTTTCATGGTATGCGCCCCAAAGTTAGCTTTCCGTACGATAAAATCCAAAAACCGCACTATATTTGCCGTCCCGAACCGCCGAGCACGGTTTTTGCCGTCGTTCGGGATGCCGCGCGGCGCAGGCCGCGGCAAAAACGCGCAGCGGTGCGGCGGGCCGCTTCGCAACGCCGCCGTGCACCGCAGGCTCCGGCCCGCACCCGCCGTTCCGCATCTGCCGGCGGCGGAAGGGAGCGCACCGCGTGCAGACACGGTGCAGCCATGACAGACGCCAACGCGAAAAAACGTCGAACATATGCGTAACATAAGTAATATAAAGGGAGTGCTCTACGCCGTTGTCTCTTCGGCCACGTTCGGGCTGATCCCGCTCTTCTCGATCCCGCTGCTTCATGCGGGCATGGCCTCGCCGACGATTCTCTTCTACCGCATGCTGCTCTCGGCGGCCATCATGGCGGCGGTGGCGTTGCTGCTGAAACGCAACTTCCGCATCTCGCGGCGCGACTTCGGCGTGCTGGCCGGCCTGAGCCTGATGTACGCCGCCACGTCGCTGGGACTGCTGCGCTCGTACGATTACATACCGAGCGGCGTGGCCACCACCGTCAATTTTCTCTATCCGCTGGTGGTGACCATCGTCATGACGCTCTTTTTCCGCGAACGCAGTTCGGTGTGGATCGTCATCGCAGTCTTCATTTCGCTCGTCGGCGTGGCGCTGCTGGCGTGGGGCGACGCGGGAAACAACGATCCGGGACGCGGCCTGATCTATGCCGGGACGACCGTATTCACCTATGCGGTGTATATCATCGGGGTGATGAAGAGCCGCGCCGGACGGCTCGACCCGCTGATCGTGGCGTTCTACGTGCTGACCTTCTCCGCCGCGGTGTTTCTGGTCTACGCCCTCTCGACGTCCGGCATCGCGGTAGTCCACACATGGCACATCTGGCGCAACCTGCTGTTGCTGGCCCTGCTCCCGACGGTGCTCTCCAACCTGACGCTGGTGCTGGCGATCAAGCATATCGGCTCGACGATGACTTCGATCCTCGGCTCGATGGAACCCCTGACGGCCGTACTGGTCGGCGTCGTCCACTTCGGCGAAGGCTTCGACCTCGACTCCGCGGCCGGACTGATTCTGGTCGTCACGGCGGTCATCATCGTCATTCTCCAGACCAATCACACGCCCCGGACGCCGCCGGCAAACATTCCGCCCACGCAGCCGCAGGAGTAAGACGCTGTCCGCCTTACACAGCCGAAAATCGCGGCCGCAGCCCGCTCCATTCCGCGCCGGACGGCGACTCTCTGCCCGCAGGCGATCCGCCGCGTCGCGCCGACTGCCGTTCAGGACCGGCTCGGCGGCAGGCAGGCGCAACGGCCGGATTATTTCTTCTTCCGGTTCGGATTGGCCGGGAACCATCCCTTCGCCACACGTCCGCGCTGCTCGAACAGCTCGCCGATCGACCAGAGCGACGACGCGCCCCAGACGGCCAGCAGGGTGGACCAGAGGATATGCCGCACGGCGACCGACGCCGCGATCGCCGCGACGCCCATCAGCAGGAAAAACCACCAGCAGCGCACGCCGAAGTAATATTCGCCCTTGATTACGAAGGGGTGGAACAGACCGATGATCAGAAACGTAGCGACGCCGATCACCAGCCCCGTAAGGTTGTATTCCGTCAGAAATTCCATCATGATTCAGCAACAGTTTGAAAGCAAATATACGAAAAAAAGAGCGGCCCGCACCGGACCGCCCGAATAAATGACGCCGACAAGGCCGTCAGAAGCTGTACTGCACCATCACGTTCACGCGGTTGGCGTGGTTCTTCATGCTGTTCATGTCCTTGCGCGAACCGTAGAGGTACTCGCCGGCCACCTTGCAGCGCGGCGTGAGCGAATAGAAGATGTTGCCGAAGATATACTGCCCCTGCTTGTACTGGTCGTCGGTGTAATAGCCGTGGCTGCGCTGCACGCGGACGGTCGAATAGCCGCCCGAAACGAACAGGCGCGGCGTGATGTTGATCTGCCCGGCGGCCTGCCAGCCCCACATCGGCATCATGCGCACGAGCGACGGATCTTCGGGATTGGGCGTGAAGTCGAGTCCCGAACCCGTCAGGTCCTGAATATAGGGGGTGATGCCCTCGCCGTAAACGCCGTTCATGAAGAGCCGGAACCAGTCGCAGCACTTGATCGTACCGCTGAACTGCACGCCCCAGCCGAGCAGCGAGGTGGTCGAATTTTTCGAGACCTTGTGCATGTAGGGGTTGCGGATGACGCCCGACGCGCGGATATGGCTGCTGCGGTCGTCGCCCCACGCATACTGCAGATACATCGGGAAGTCGGGCACGCGCTGGTGCATCGGCTTGAAGTTTTCGCCGTAGGTCGCGCTCACATTGGGCATTTCGGCCGCGACGCCGAAGGTCATGTGCCGGCGGGCGAACGAAACCTCATAGCGGATCATCGTGGCGAAATTGAAGTTGTAGGCGTTCGGTCCCTGAAAGTCGATGGTCGTGGGCGCGGCCTGCAGGTCGCAGAACGTCGTCACGTCGCGTCCGAGGGTCAGCCCCTTGAACGACACGTAAGCCGAGCGCAGGCGGGGCGTATAGCTGCCCTCCGCGCCGCCGCGGAAGTCGGCGTCCATGTAAATCACCACGCGGCCCAGCGCCCGCGTGTTGGTGATCGCCTTCATGAAGAGACGCGAAGTCGAGGCGTCCATCATCAGCTTCTGTTTCGAATTGTAATTGCCCGGAACGGGAATGTCGTAGGGCACGAAGTCGATATTGTCCACGATGCCGTCGAAGTCGTATCCGGCGCGCAGGCTCACGAAGCCGCCCAGCGAGAACGAGAACCGGTTGTTCTTCGACGCGAATACGAACTGGGGCTTCTCGGACTGCTGGAAACCGGGGCGGTGCGTCTCAATATAGTCCTGCGTGGCATTGTCCATCGCCAGCCGGTTGAGCGCCGCGGCCTGACGGCTGCCGCAGCCGCCGCAGTTGTAAACCGTGTCCACTTCGTGCACGGAGATAAGGTAGACCGTGGGCGAATACTCTCCGTTGCGGCCGTCGCGCATGTGTCGCTGGGCCGAAGCGGAAGACGCAAGCAGCAGAGCCACAATCAAAAGTCGAAATGTTTTCATAAGCTGAATTGATTTGGTTTTAAATTTGTCCGATATGTTTTGTTTTTGGAGCACAAGCAGTTGATATTCAAACCCCCAATCAGCAAGTTATATGCCAAAGGATCCCGCACGCCATTCGATCTGCCGGAACGCGCGGCGCTTCCGTCCTGCGGCAAAAGGCGCTCCGCCGGCTCCGGACGGGCTTGGTTTGCACGCGGTTTTCATTATCTTTGCCGAAGATAAACTCCCGCACGGACAGGCAGCGTCCCCGGCAGCGGCAAAACGATTTGCCCCAGCCCCCGACTTGCACTATCTTTGCCGTGGATAAACCGCCGCACGGACAGACGCCCGGCAAACCGGTTCCGCACCCGGCCCGCATCGTCTTCGTGCGTTAATTAAAATAAGGTATGTTTCTCTGGTTTATTTCGATTCTGACGCTCGCGGCCGCAGCCGCAGACATCATACACTACCGCCGGCTGCGGCGGCGCGGAACCTCCGCACGCAACCTGCGCCTGTTCGTCGCGCTGGCCGCCGCCACCGACGCCCTGCCGCCGGTCATCGCCCTGACCGACGCCCTGAGCCGCGACAACACCACGGGATTCATGCTCTTCGCCATGTGGGCGTTCTGGGTATGGATGATCACCGTCCTGCCGCGCATCGCCTGCTATTTCTTCCGGCTCGTCGGCCTGCCGCACGCCGGCATCGCCGCCGGCATCTGCGTGGCCGCGCTCCTGATCTGGGGCACCACGCGGGGCAGGACGCAAATCCGCGTCAGCCGCACCGAAGTATGCTCCGAACGGATTCCCGCGGGATTCGACGGTTTCCGCATCGTCCAGTTCTCGGACGTCCACCTCGGCACGCTCGTCTGCCCCGAAGCGGAGCTGAGCCGCATCGCGGACAGCATCAACAGCCTGCATCCCGACCTCGTCGTCTTCTGCGGCGATCTGGTCAATATCCGCGGTTCGGAGTTGGACGCCCGCGCCATGCGCCTGCTGGGCGGCCTGCGCGCACCGTACGGAGTCGTGTCGGTCACGGGCAACCACGACGCCGGAGTGTACATCAAGGACAGCATCGCGCATCCCGCCCAAGCGAGTCTGGCCGAGGTCGTCGCACGCCAGCGGGAAATGGGGTGGCGCGTGCTGGAGGACACGACCGTCTACCTGCGGCGCAGCGGCGACAGCATCTCGCTGACGGGCCTTTCGTTCGACCCCGCACTGCGGCACCTGCGCCACGCTCCCGACCTGCCGCCCGCGAACCTGAACGCCGCCTACCGCGGCGTCCCCGACTCGCTCTACAACATCACCGCCGTGCATATTCCCCAGCTCTGGGACCAAATCGCCGGAGAGGGATACGGAGACCTGACCCTTTCGGGCCATGTACACAGCATGCAACTGAAAATACGCCTTTTCGGACACGCCTTCTCCCCGGCGCAGCTGATCTACACGCGGTGGAGCGGCCGCTACGACGAAAAAGGCCGCACACTCTATATCAACGACGGCACGGGATACGTCGCATTCCCGATGCGTCTGGGCGCATGGCCCGAAATCACACTCATAACGCTGAAAAGATGCGGATAACACTTTCCGCCGCGGTTACGGCCGACGGCTTTCTGGACGACAACAGCCCCCGGAGGCTGATTATCTCGACGCCCGAAGACTGGGCGGAGGTCTACCGTCTGCGCGCCGCGCACGACGCCATTCTGGTCGGCGCCGAAACACTGCGGCGCGACGACCCGTCGCTGCTCGTGCGCGACGAAGAGGTCCGCGCCCGCCGCAGGGAGCAGGGATTGCCGCCCGACATCGCCAAAGTGACGCTAACCGGCACGGGCGAACTTTCGCCCGGACTGCGTTTCTTCACCGAAGGCGAGGCCGAACGCTATGTGTTTTCCCCGCACGAAATAGATAGTTTACAGCGCATTGCGACGGTTATATCAACCGGAGAACCAATTACGGCGAAGCTGATCGTCACCCAGCTGGAGAAGCGGGGCGTCGAACGGCTGATGGTCGAGGGCGGGGCGGCGGTCCTCCGCATGTTCCTCGGCGAAGGCATGGCCGACACCCTGCGGCTGGCCGTCAACCCGCAACTGCGGCTCGGCTCGGCGGGCGGCGCGGAATTCCGCTTCACACCGCCGCAGGGCACTCCGCAGACCCGCGAAAACTTGGGCGGCATGGAGGTCACGACCTACACGCTGCATCCCGACACCTCCGCCGCAGACCTGCGTTTCCTGAAGCAGGCCGTGGACGAAGGCCGCAAATGCACTCCCAGCGCCACGTCCTACTGCGTCGGCGCGGTCGTGGTCACGGCCGACGGCCGGATCTTTGCAGGGCACACGCACGAAACCTCGCCGACGCACCACGCCGAGCAGGAAGCCATCGCCAAGGCGCTGGCGGCCGGAGCGGCGCTCCGCGGAGCCGCCATGTACTCCTCGATGGAACCCTGCTCGCAGCGGGCCAGCGAACCGGAGAGCTGCACGCAGCTCCTGCTGAAATACGGATTCGCCCACGCCGTCTTCGCGCTCTACGAACCCGGCTGCTTCGTCTGCTGCCGCGGTGCGCTCACCCTGCGCGAAGCGGGCGTCGACGTACGGGTCTATCCCGGACTGGCCGGGGGAGTGTGGGAAGCCAACGCCCACCTGAAGCGCTGAAACCGGCGCAATTTATGTCCATAAGGGCCTAAAATTGGCCTCTTTTACCGGAAAATCGCGCAACATATCGGGATAACTTATATATTTGTGTTTTAAACGTATTGATGAATATGAAAACAGCAGTCGGAATAGCTTTTGCGGCGGCATTCGCAACCGTCGCCCCGCTGTCGGCGCAGGAGGTCAAGCAGACGCTTTCGCTCGACGAGGCGATCGCCGTCACCCTCACGGAAAATCCCGCGATGAAGGCAGCCGAGTTCGAGGAGAAGGCCGCGATGCAGGAGCGTCGCGCGGCCATCGGCCTGCGCATGCCCCAAATCAACGTCACGGGCGCCTATGCCTATCTGGGCAAGGACATCGGATTCGACTTCAACGAGATGAAAGGTCCCGCCAAGAACCTCGCGGGACAGCTGCTGGGAAGCGGGCTGATACCGCCCGAAGCGATCCCTTCGATCAACGGCCTGCTCAACCCGCTGCTGAACGCCGACTGGTTCCTCACGCTGCAGGACCGGAGTCTGGGGTTCGTGGGTGGCGGGGTGACCATGCCGATCTGGCTGGGCGGTAAGATCAACGCCGCCAACCGCGCCGCACGCATCAACGAACGCACCGCCGCAGAGCAGGGCAACCAGACGCGCAATGCCCTGATCTCCGAGCTGGTGGAGCGTTACTTCGGCCTTGCGCTCGCCATGCAGGTCGTCGAGGTGCGCCGGCAGGTCGTGGACGGCGTGCGCCGCCACCTCGAAGACGCCATAGCCCTCGAAAAGAACGGCATGATCGCCCAGAGCGAACGGCTCTACGTCGAATTCAAGATGGCCGAGGCCGAGCGCGAGCTGGCCAACGCCAAGCTGCAGGCCGAAACCATCGCCAGCGCACTCTCCAACACGCTGGGACGCGAAAACGCGTGGCAGCCCGTGACGTCGATGTTCATGATCGACAAGGTCGAGGATCTGGCTTACTATCAGGATCTGGCGCAGGACCGCAACCCGCTGCTCAATCAGGTTTCGCTCAAACGCCAGCTGGCCGAGGAGGGCGTCCGCGTCCAGCGCGCCGAATTCCTGCCGCAGGTGGCGGCCATCGGCGGCGGTTCGTTCTACAACTATCAGGTTTCGGGCATCGTGCCCCGCTGGGCCGTGGGCGTGGGGGTCAATATCAAGATCTTCGACGGCCTGAACCGCGAATACAAATATTCGGCGGCCAAACAGACCGCCCGCCGCGTCGGCGCCCTGCAGAACAAGGCCGGCAAGGATATTTCGGTGCTGGTCGAGAAGCTCTACAACCAGATGATGAACTACCGCAACCAGATGACCTCGATCGACGCGTCGCTGAACTTCGCCGAGGAGTACCTCCGCATGAAGAACGCCGCCTTCCTCGAAGGCATGAGCTCGTCGTCGGACCTGATCGACGCCGAGCTGAACCTCGCGGGAGTGCGCACCGAACGTCTGCAGGCGGCCTACAATTTCGACCTGCTGCTGGCGCAGCTGCTCGAAACCGCAGGCATCAGCGACGAATTCCCGGCCTATGCGCGCCGCAGCGACGCACGGCCCGTTCTGTTCGATAAAAAATAAAAACCGAAAAATATGAAACGCAGCAACATCATTGGAATCATCGCGGCCGCCGTGGTCATCATCGTGTCGGTCGTACTGATCAGCTGGTACCTCCGCAGATCGACCCCGACGCTGATTCAGGGCACGGTGGAGTGCACGACCTACAAGGCCTCGTCGAAAGTGCCGGGCCGCATCGACGACATGAAAGTCGAGCAGGGCGACCGCGTGGAGAAGGGGCAGCTGCTCTACACGCTCTCGACGCCCGAACTGGAAGCCAAGCTCCAGCAGGCCGAAGCGGTCAAGAGCGCGGCCGCGGCGTTGGATCAGGCCGCCATAGCCGGCGCCCGCATCCAGCAGATCGAAGCGGCCATGAACATGTGGGAGAAGGCGCAGGCCGGGCTGGAACTGGCGCGCAAGACCTACGAGCGCGTGAAAAACCTCTACGAGCAGGGCGTAGTCCCCGAACAGAAGATGGACGAAGCGTCGGCCAACTACAAAGCCATGGAAGCCACGGCGCTGGCCGCCAAAGCGCAGTACAATCTGGCCATGGACGGCGCCCGCAAGGAGGACAAGGAGGCTGCCGCGGCCCGTGTCCGTCAGGCCGAAGGAGCCGTCAGCGAAGTCGAATCCTACATCAGCGACGCCATGGTCTATTCGCCCGTCACGGGCGAGGTCTCGACCATCATCGCCGAGCAGGGCGAGCTGGTCGGCAGCGGCTATCCCGTGGTGGCGATCCTCGACATGAGCGACATGTGGGTGACGTTCAACATCAAGGAGACGCTGATGCCAAAGATCCGAATGGGCAAGCGCCTGCGCGGCTATGTGCCCGCACTCGACCGCGATGTCGACTTCCACATCACCTACATCGCTCCGCAGGCCGATTTCGCCACATGGGCCGCGATGCGCACGCAGGGCGGATTCGACATCCGTACCTTCGCCGTCAAGGCCAAGCCGCTCGGCGCCGAAGAGGGGATGCGCCCCGGCATGAGCGTTCTGGTCGACTGGGACGCAATCGAGTAGCCGATCGGAGCCATGCGCAACTACTTCAAAGAAACCGATCAGGTCGTGCGGCGCGAACTGCGGCGCATCGTCCGTCAGCCCATGTACCGGGCGCTGATGGTGGTGCTTCCCGTCGTGTCGTTCGCCTTCTTCGCCGTCATCTTCGA
>ERZ1106939.2657-NODE-2657-length-10672-cov-16.731280_pt1 | contig 10672 bp, 13 predicted proteins | sample MGYA00403669_ERZ1106939 | MGnify/ENA primary metagenome ERZ1106939 (study PRJEB35170, sample SAMEA104062447) | human gut metagenome | biome: human gut; feature: human-associated habitat; material: faeces | place: Denmark | collected 2012-09-28 ...
CCTGACCCGATTTCTCGGACTGCCTTTTCACATAGAAAAGGACTTTGAAAGTGCTGCGTTGCATAATAACTTGAACTTTGAGGATTGGTTAAACGTAATGTCAAGTTATTTGGTATGCGGTAATTCGATGCAACGAACTGAAAACGAATGTTTTGATGCAAATCAAAGCATTTCGGGCAGGTAACGGATAAGTAACGAAACTCACCGTTAAACCTGCCCGATTCTGCTTTTTTATTGCTCGGAACAGATGCAGAACAGAGAATTAAACACCTGTAAACAAGATATTTACTCTTTCCTGCGCTTCTCTTTACCTACAAATACCGAACCGTCGACGGCCGGGGATTTCCATGCCCTCCGCAAAGATGTTCAAAAACGGGCCGAATGCGGCCGGAACAAACTTTTTTCGTATATTTACAGCACATAACAAAACGACATGAGCCGGTTAATCATCAACAATTTCAACGAATTCGCCCAGCACATAGGTCAGGAGCTGGGTGTTTCCGACTACCTGACGATCACGCAGGAGCAGATCGACCTTTTCGCCGACGCCACGCTCGACCACCAGTGGATTCACGTGGACACGGAGCGCGCCCGGACGGAAAGCCCTTATAAATCGACCATTGCGCACGGCTACCTGAACCTTTCGGTGCTCCCCTACCTCTGGGGACAAATTCTGGAGGTCAACAACGTGAAGATGCTGGTCAACTACGGCATCGAGAAACTGCGCTTCAACCGGCCTGTGCTGGCAGGCGACGCAGTCCGGCTGCGCGCCTCGCTGGTGTCGCTCGCAAACCTCCGCGGCATCGCCAAGGCGGAGGCGGCCTTCGGGCTGGAAAACCTCGCCGACATCGAAAACGCCACCCTCGTGCACCATATTGATCAGGCCATCCGCGCCCACGGCATCATGAAGCGCGACATTGACTACGTCGTCAAGGACGGCGAGGTCATCATCGTCGACGAGTTCACCGGCCGCCTCATGCTCGGCCGTCGCTACAGTGACGGTCTGCATCAGGCCATCGAGGCCAAGGAGCACGTGCGCGTGCAGAGCGAGAACAAGACGCTTGCGACTATCACGTTCCAGAACTACTTCCGTCTCTACGGCAAGCTCTCCGGCATGACCGGCACGGCCATGACCGAGGAGGAGGAGTTTGCCGCCATCTACAATCTCGACATCATCGAGATCCCGACGAACAAGCCCGTCATCCGCATCGACAACTCCGACGTCGTGTATAAAAACGAGGCCGGCAAGCTGCGCGCCATCATCGAGCAGATCCGCGTCTGCCACGAGAAGGGTCAGCCTGTGCTGGTCGGCACGGTGTCGATCGAGAAGAGTGAGCAGCTGTCAAAGCTGCTGCGTAAGGCGGGCATCCCGCACAACGTCCTCAACGCCAAGCACCACGAGAAAGAGGCCGAGATCGTCGCGCAGGCCGGTAAGTTCGGCGCTGTCACGATCGCGACGAACATGGCCGGCCGAGGTACGGATATCATGCTCGGCGGCAACGCGGAGTATCTGGCCAAGGCCGACCTGCGCAAGGCCGGCTTCACCGAGGAGGTCATCGCCGAGGCCACCGGCTATGCCGAGACCGAGGATGAGGAGATCCTCAAGGCCCGCACTCTGTTTGCCGAGCGCATGGCCGAGCATAAAAAGAGCATTGATGAAGAGGCCGACCGCGTGCGCGAGGCAGGCGGCCTGTATATCATCGGCACCGAGCGGCACGAGTCCCGCCGCATCGACAACCAGCTGCGCGGCCGTTCCGGCCGCCAGGGCGACCCCGGCGAGAGCCGCTTTTACATCGCACTCACGGACGATGTCATGCGTCTGTTCGGCTCGGAGCGCATGCAGAGCATGATGGAGACGCTGCGCGTCGACGAGGACACGCCGCTCGACCACAAGATGCTCTCCAATGCCATCGAGCAGGCACAGCGCACGGTCGAGAGCCGCAACTTCCAGGCGCGTAAGAACGTGCTCGAGTATGACGATGTCATGAACGTGCAGCGCAACGTTATCTATGAAGAGCGCCGCAAGGTGCTCGATGGTGAGGACCTGCAGGAGCATGTCCAGCACATGATCCGCACCGTTGTCACCGGCGAGATCGCCGCCGGCATGGCCGAACATCACCCCGAAAACGACAAGGATCTGCAGGAGATCCTTGCGCCCATGGCAAAGCTCTTCCCGTGCGACCTGAGCTATACGGCCGAGGAGCTGCATAGGCTCACGCCCGACACGCTTGCCGACGCGGTCTATGACTGCGCCATGAAAGCCTATGCCGCGCGCGAGGAATCTTTCGGCCTGCAGCCGGACGGAACGCCGCTCATGCGCGAGCTTGAGCGCGTGGTCATGCTGCGCGTGGTCGACGAATACTGGATGGATCACCTCGAGGCCATGGATGACCTGCGTCAGGGCATCGGCCTGCGCGCCTACGGCAACGTCAAGCCGGTCGATGAATATAAGCGCGCCGGCTTTGATATGTTCGATGAGATGGTCAACGGCATCCAGACCGAGACGGTGCGCCGCCTGTTCACGGTGCGCGTGCGCCGCGAGCAGAAGCTCGAGCGCAAGACCGTCGCCCGCGGCGCCGTGGCCAATGCCGGCGGGGACGACAGCGAGAAGAAGCGCCCCGTCCGCCGTACCAAGAAGCCCGGCCGCAACGACCCGTGTCCGTGCGGCAAGCTGCGTCCGAACGGTCTGCCCATGAAGTATAAAGACTGCTGCGGCAAGGATCAGTGATGCACGCAGAGATCACATTCCCGCTGCATGCACAGCGCGGCGCGGCGTATCTGACCGCGCCGAACATCCCGGCGCGCCACGCCTTTTCCACCCGCCTCGGCGGCGTGAGCACCGGCGTGCTCGAGAGCCTGAATCTCAGCGTCCGGCGCGGCGACACGCCGGAAAATGTGCGCGAAAACTGGCGGCGGCTCGACGCTGCCGCCGGCATCGACCTCACGCGCGCGGTCTATGCCAAGCAGGTGCACAGCGCGGACGTGCGCATCGCGCACGCTGCCGACGCGCAGCCGCCGGAGCATGAGCCGCGCTTTACCTGCGACGGCTTTGTCACGAACGAGCCGGACGTCCCGCTTGCGGTTTTTATGGCTGACTGCCTGCCCGCGCTGCTGCACGATCCCGCCGCCGGAGTCATCGGCGCGGTGCACTGCGGCTGGCGCGGCTCGGTGGCGGATATCCTCGGCGCTGCCGTCGCGCAGATGTGCGCCCTCGGTGCGCACCCGGCGGACATCCGCACTGCCATCGGTCCCGGCATCGGCGCCTGCTGCTTCGAGGTCGGTCCCGAGGTCGTCACCGCGGCGGAAGCCCTGCTGCATGAGCCGCTCGGCGCGCTCGTGCGCCCGCGCGCGGACGGCAAGGCCCTGCTCGATCTCAAGGGCGTCAACGCCCGGAGACTTGCGCAGCTCGGCGTCCCGGCGGAGCAGATCGCCGTGTCGGACGCCTGCACCATGTGCCGGCCGGACGTGTTCTGGTCGCACCGTGCGACCGACGGCCGCCGCGGCGTGCAGGCCGCCGTCATCACCCTGTGACCCAAGGGGGTAACCCATGAAACATCTTCATCTGACCCGACTGCTGACGTTCGCACTGGCGCTCACACTGCTGCTCGGCTGCGCCGCCTGCGGCAAGGACGACGCGGACGATACCGGCGAGACCGTCGGCAAAAAGGACACGCAGACCGCCGTCGAGCTTGACGGAAAGTTCACGCTCAATTACAGCGCGTCCGCCGGCATGAACCCGTACAAAACACAAAATACCGATAACCTCGCCATCTGCGGTCTCGTGTACGAGACGCTCACGCAGCTCACCGACGCTTTTGAGGCCGAGCCCGGCCTGTTTACGGAGTGGAGCAGTGACGACGGCGAGATATGGACGTTCACCGTCGATACCGAGCGCGCCTTTCACGACGGGCACAAGCTCACCGCACAGGACGCGGCCTATTCCATTCGCACCGCCATGGCCTCGAGCCTCTATGCCAGCCGCCTGAGCGCGGTCAAGGAGGTCAAGGACAATGACGACGGTACGGTCACTGTTACGCTCTCGCGCGCGAATACGCAGTTTCCGGCGCTGCTGAACATCCCTGTCATTGAAAACGACGCCGGCGACAGCGCCTATCCGTGCGGCACGGGGCTGTACACGTATGCCGCCGACCATCAGAGCCTCACCGTGGCGGCTGACCATCCGGATGCCGACAAGGCGCCGGTCGAGGCGTTTTACCTCGCCGCGTACAAGTCGGTCGAGGAGATCACCTCTGCGTTTGACAACGGAGAGCTCGACCTTGCGCTCAGCGACCCGAGCTCCGGCACAGACCTGACCTTTTCGACCCAGAGCGACCAGCGCCAGTATGCCACGACGAACCTGCAGTACATCGGCTTTAACACCAACAGCAGCTTTTTCATGACCGCGCGCTACCGTCAGCCGTTCAACTATGTGGTCGACCGTGCGTTTGCCGTTGCGCTGCTGCACGACTGCGCCGTTGCGAGCGCGCTGCCCGTCCACCCGGCAAGCACGCTCTTTGACAGCTCCCTCAACGAGTCGCTGGCCTACAATCTGGACAAGGCGAAAAAAATGTTCGACGACCTGAAGATCGTGGACTATGACGGCGACGGCGAGCGCGAGTACATGCCCGACGGCTCGTCGCCGCTTGATATCAGCCTCTCGCTGATCGTCTATGCCGACAGCACGTTCAAGGTCAGCATGGCCAACAAGATCGCGGCTGACCTCACGAGCATCGGCATCCCCGTGAAGGTGCGCGAAATGAGCTGGGACAACTATCAGGCTGCGCTCAAGGGCGGCAGATATGATATGTACTATGGTGAGGTCGCGCTCCCGGCGGACTTCGATCTCTCGGCGCTGCTCAAATCCGGCGGCGCGCTCAACTACGGCGGCATCTCGACCGGCACGTATGCCGATGTCATCAACGCCTATCTCGCCGCCCCGGACACCGGCCGTGCCGCGGCCTGCCGCACCATGCTGCAGACGATCTCGGACACGGCACCCATCGTGCCCATCTGCTTTGAAAAGCACTGCCTGTATGTGCACCGCGGTGCTGTCGGCGGCTTTTCTCCCACAAAGTACAACATTTTCCGCAACATCACGGGTTGGAAGATCAGCCAGGCATGAAACACGAGTGGATCGCACGCGCCAAGCGCTTTGCCACCTATGCGCTTGTCGGCTGCTTCGACACGGGCATGGACTGGGTGGCGTTTACGACCGCACATGAGCTGCTGCATTTCACACCCATGCTCTGTCAGGCGATCGGCTATGCCGTCGGCACGGTCTGCAGCTATTTTCTCAACGGGCGCATCACCTTCCGCGACGGGCACATCGCCCGCTGGCGGCAGTGTGCGCGCTTTGCGGCGTGGAACGTGGTGTCCCTCGCGCTCAGCGAGGTGATGATCGGCCTGCTGACGCATTTCGGCATCAATCCGTACCTTGCCAAGGTCGGCGTCACGCTCGAGGTCGCGCTGCTGAATTACTTCGGCTATAAGTATATTGTGTTCGCAGTCCCAAAAGAAACGGAAGGAGAGCAGGATCATGACAGATCGTCAGTTGATTAATCTGGCCGTGCAGGCCTCCCGCAATGCCTATGTCCCGTATTCCCATTTTGCCGTCGGCGCCGCGCTCGAGTGCCGCGACGGTACGGTCTTTACCGGATGCAACGTGGAAAATGCCGCCCTCGGCAGCACCATCTGCGCCGAGCGGACCGCCGCGTGCAAGGCCGTCAGCGAGGGACACCGCGACTTTGTGCGCATCGCTGTCTACGGTGACGGGGAGCACTACTGCTATCCCTGCGGCGCGTGCCGGCAGTTTCTGGCGGAGTTCGCGCCCGATATGGAGGTGCTGTCCGTCATGGGCGGCGGACGCTATGTCAGCAACCGCCTGAGCGAGCTCATGCCCTATACCTTTAATTATTAAAGGGTGCGCCATGGAACTGGAACAACTGCGCATCTTCTGCGCCGTCGCTGCCTGCCGCAGTTTCACACGCGCGGCCAAGGAGCTCTTTGTCAGCCACTCGACGACCAGCCGCGCCGTGACCGCCCTTGAGCGGGAGCTCGGCGTGCCGCTGCTCACGCGCGACCGGCACACCGTTGCGCTCACGGGCGCGGGCGCGGTGCTTCTGACCGGGGCGGAGGCGCTTTTGCGCGACGCGGACGCCCTCGCGGACGCCGTGCGCGCAGCGGCGGAGCCGTCGGAAACGACGGAAAAATGAATTGGTCGGACTGCACAAACTTTTTTGTGAATTTTCTACATTTCAGTGAAAAACCCTCTTGACATCCGAGAGGGTTTTTGCTATTCTTAGGGAGCGCCTGTGCGGAAACAGGTGCATTCTGCGATGAAGCGGGAGATTGCGGAGCTGATCTCCGGTAACTTCCGTGGAGTATGTCCGCTGCCGCGCCTTTGTACGGCAGACAATCGGGCGGTTGAGTCAGCCAGCACCAGCGTATATCACCTGCACGGCTGCATACCGGCGAGAGCCGGTTTGTTTTTCGGGCAGGGTTTGATACGCACGGAACGGTGTATGGTGATCTCATCCGTGCGAACCGGCGGAGCCAATGCCGCCCAAAAAATTCGTAACGGAGGAAACAACATGGCAACCACGAGCAACAAGAAAATGATCCGTATCCGCCTCAAGGCCTACGATCACCAGTTGATCGACAAGGCGGCGGAGAAGATCGTCGAAACCGCGAAGCGCACCGACGCGAAGGTCTCCGGCCCCATTCCGCTGCCGACCAAGACCGAGATCGTCACCATCCTGCGTGCTGTTCATAAGTATAAGGACAGCCGTGAGCAGTTTGAGCGCCGCACCCACAAGCGCCTGATCGACATCATGAACCCGACCCAGAAGACGGTCGAGGCTCTGATGAATCTGGAGCTGCCGGCCGGTGTCGAGATCGACATCAAGCTGTAAGCACATCCCGTTAACCCTGCGCGCGAGCGCATATTTACAACCCGAAGTCCGCAGCTTGCGTGTGCGGACGGGTCAAGTCAGCAGCCTCTGGCCATGAGCTAAGCGAGCTGACCAATAACCTGAAGGAGGAACATGTATGAAAACAGCCATCATCGGTAAAAAGGTCGGCATGACGCAGATCTTCGATGAAGCAGGCAAGGTCGTCCCCGTCACCGTGATCGAGGCAGGCCCCTGCACGGTCACCGGCAAGATGACCAAGGAAAAGGAAGGCTATGAAGCCATCCAGCTCGGCTACGAGGATGTCGCCGAGAAGAAGCTGACCAAGCCCGAGAAGGGCCACCTGGACAAGGCGGGCGTCGGCTATAAGAAGCACCTCAAAGAGTTCCGTCTCGAGGACTGCGCCTCTGTCAATGTGGGCGATGTCATCAAGGCCGACACCTTCAAGGAAGGCGACAAGGTCGACATCACCGGCATCAGCAAGGGCCACGGCTACGCCGGCGTCATCAAGCGCTTCGGCCAGGGCCGTACCCCGACCACCCACGGCGGCGGTCCTGTGCACCGTCACGCCGGCTCCATGGGCTCGAGCACCGATCCTTCCCGTATCTTCCCGGGCAAGAAGCAGGCCGGCCACATGGGCGTGGATCAGGTCACCGTCCAGAACCTCGACGTGGTCAAGGTCGATCCCGAACTCAACATGATCGTTGTGCGCGGCGCGATCCCCGGCCCGAAGGGCGGCATTGTCTATATCAAGAGCACCGTTAAGAAGCTGGTCGTCAAGAAGGGCGAAGCCGGCGTCAGCACCAACCCGCAGAAGGCCTCCGGTCGTAACCCGCAGAAGGCTTCTGCAAGAAAGTAAGGAAGGGAGAGAGCGAATATGCCTACTGCTAAGTTGTTTAATATGGCCGGCGATCAGGTCGGCGAAGTGGCGCTCTCCGAAGCCGTTTTCGGTGTTGAGCCCAACGAGTCCGTTCTGCACGACTCCGTGAAGAACCACCTGGCCAACTGCCGTCAGGGCACGCAGAGTGCGCTGACCAAGGGCGAGGTTTCCTACACCACCGCAAAGCCCTGGCGCCAGAAGGGCACCGGCCGTGCACGCGCCGGCTACAAGGGCAGCCCGGTGTGGACCCACGGCGGCGTCGCGTTTGCGCCGAAGCCGCGTGATTACAGCTACACGCTCAACAAGAAGGTCAAGAGACTGGCCCTCAAGAGCGCGCTGAGCGCTAAGGCCGCTGCCGGCGAGATCCTCGTTGTCGACGGTCTGGCTGTCGAGGAGATCAAGACCGCCCCCGTCAAGGCGTTCCTGACCAAGATCGGCGCCGAAGGCAAGGCTCTGCTCGTGACCGAGCAGGTTGACGAGAAGGTCGTCAAGAGCTCTCGCAACATCCCCGGCGTGAGCAGCACCATCGCCACCATCCTCAGCCCCTACATGATCCTGACGCACCGCGTCCTGGTCGTTGACAAGGCTGCGCTCCAGAAAATCGAGGAGGTGTACGCATAATGAGAACCGCTTACGATGTCATTATCCGTCCCATCATCACCGAGCAGTCCATGGAAGACCTCGACATCAAAAAGTACGTGTTTGAAGTCGCCAAGGACGCCGGCAAGATCGAGATCAAAAAGGCCATCGAGGAGATCTTCGACGTGAAGGTCATCAAGGTCACCACCACGACGATCCACGCCAAGGAGAAGCGCGTCGGCGCCAATCCGTCCGGCATGACCGCCACCCGCAAGAAGGCCGTTGTGAAACTGTCCGCTGATTCGAAGAACATCGAGATCTTCGAGGGCATGGTGTAAGGGAGGAATTGAACAATGTCGATTAAAACCTATAAACCCACCACGCCTTCCCGCAGACATATGTCCGTTTCCGGCTTCGACGGTGTCGATAAGCACGCCAAGCCGCAGAAGGAGCTCGTGGAGGTCCTCAAAAAGCACGCCGGCCGCAACAGCTACGGCCGCATCACCGTCCGTCATCAGGGCGGCGGCAACCGCAAAAAGTACCGCGTCATCGACTTCAAGCGCGACAAGATGGACGTCACCGCGACCGTCCTGCGCCTGGAGTACGATCCGAACCGCAGCGCGAACATCGCCCTGGTCGAGTACGCTGACGGCGAGCGCCGCTACATTCTGGCTCCTGTCGGCCTGAACGTGGGCGACGTGATCGTGTCCTCCGCCGCTGCGGATATCAAGCCGGGCAACGCCCTGCCGCTGGCCAACATCCCGGTCGGCACCGTGATCCACAACATCGAGCTCTACCCGGGCAAGGGTGCGCAGCTGGTCCGCTCCGCGGGCGTCGCCGCGCAGCTCATGGCGAAGGAGAACGGCATGGCTACCGTCCGTCTCCCCTCCGGCGAGTACCGCAAGGTCCGCCTGACCTGCATCGCCTGCATCGGCCAGGTCGGCAACGTCGACCACGCCAACATCTCCATCGGCAAGGCCGGCCGCAAACGCCACATGGGCGTTCGCCCGACCGTCCGCGGTTCTGTCATGAACCCGAACGATCACCCGCATGGCGGCGGTGAAGGCAGAACTCCGGTTGGCCGTAAATCACCAATGACGCCATGGGGCAAGAAGGCGATGGGCGTTAAGACCCGCAAAGCCAAGAAGGCCTCGACGAAATTGATCACACGCCGCCGCAACGGTAAGTAAACGAAAGGAAGGAAGCTAAAATGAGTCGTAGTTTGAAAAAAGGACCGTTCTGTGATGACCATTTAATGAAAAAAGTGGAAAAGCTGAACGCGTCAGGCAAGAAAGAAGTCATCAAAACATGGTCTCGCCGTTCCACTATTTTCCCGCAGTTCGTTGAACATACGTTCGCGGTTTACAACGGTAAGGAACATGTCCCTGTCTATGTCACAGAAGATATGGTCGGCCATAAACTTGGCGAATTCGTCCCAACCCGCAAATTTGGCGGTCATGGCGACGACAAGAAAGCGTAGGAGGTGCCACAATGGAAGTCAAAGCAACAGCGAAAACTGTCCGCATCGCCCCTCGCAAAGTCAGACTTGTTCTGGATTTAGTCAGAGGCAAAGATGCGAAGGAAGCAGAAGCGATCCTGAAGTTCACACCGAACCACGCTGCCGAAGCAGTTGGGAAAGTGCTGAAATCAGCGGTTGCCAATGCGGTCAACAATCATCAGCTGGATGAATCAAAATTGTATGTTAAAGCGTGCTATGCCAACGAGGGAATCACCATGAAGCGTTTCATGCCTCGGGCAAAGGGCAACGCCGCTCAGATTTTAAAGCGCACCAGCCACATTACTGTTGTGGTTGAAGAACGGTAGGAGGTACTCTCATGGGTCAGAAAGTTAGTCCAATTGGAATGCGTGTCGGCGTCATCCGCGACTGGGAATCCAGATGGTATGCTGAAAAAGATTACGGCACCCTGTTGATGGAAGACGTCAAAATCCGTGAATTCCTGTTGAAGGAACTGCATGCGGCTTACGTTTCCAGAATCGAAATCGAACGCTCTAAAAACCGTGTTGAGATCATCATCCGTGCCGCTCGTCCGGGCGTGATCATCGGAAGCAACGGTGAAAGCATTGAAATCTTAAAGAAGAAGCTGCAGAAAATGTGCGCTGGCAAGCAGATCCACATCAAAGTGGTCGAAGTTGCCAATCCGGATCTGGATGCACACCTGGTTGCCCGCGCTATCGCTGAGCAGCTGGAACAGCGTGCTTCGTTCAGAACCTGCCAGAAGCGTCAGATTCAGAAGACGATGCGGGCAGGCGCTAAGGGTATCCGTACCCTGGTTTCCGGCCGTTT
>ERZ1106939.2661-NODE-2661-length-10661-cov-2.874788_pt1 | contig 10661 bp, 8 predicted proteins | sample MGYA00403669_ERZ1106939 | MGnify/ENA primary metagenome ERZ1106939 (study PRJEB35170, sample SAMEA104062447) | human gut metagenome | biome: human gut; feature: human-associated habitat; material: faeces | place: Denmark | collected 2012-09-28 ...
CCCGGCGGCAGGCGGAGATTCTGCATTCGGCGTCCGTCATGCTCCGCCCCGGCGGCAGGCTCGTCTATTCGACCTGCACGTTTGCGCCCGAGGAAAATGAGGCGAGCGTCAGCGCATTTTTGCGCGCGCACCCGGACTTTTCCGTGGAAGAGACCTTCGCGCCGTGGTTTTCTCCCGGGCGTCCCGACTGGATTTCCGATCCCATGCCGGGTCTGGAAAAGACCTTCCGGCTGATGCCGCACCGGCTTCTCGGCGAGGGGCACTACTGCGCGGTGCTGCGCAAAGCGGGCGATGCACCGGGAGAAGAACTTCCGCTGGAGCCTGCGGCAAAGCGTCCGAAGGAGCTGGATACGTTCTGCAAGCAGACGGGCGCCGCGCTGCCGGAGGGCAAGATCATCCTGTTCGGACAGAACGTGTATCTTGCGCCGGAGGACCTTCCGAGCCTCAAGGGGCTTCATGTGCTGCGCGCGGGGCTGGAGCTCGGAGAGGTGCTCAAAAACCGCTTTGGACCCGCACACGCCTGGGCGCTGTGGCTGAAAGAGCTTCCGAGCTGCGTTTCATTCCCGGCGGAAAGCGAAGAGATTCGCCGCTATCTTGCCGGAGACGTGCTTGCCGGAGACGCGCGCGGCTGGACGCTGGTGCAGGTCGAGAATTTAAGCCTCGGCTGGGCAAAGGGCGACGGGCAGACGCTCAAAAATCACTATCCGAAGGCGCTGCGGCGCTGCGTATAAAAGGAGGAAGGCTCCATGGAAGAAAAAAAGTGCATCCTGATCGTCGAGGACGAGCGGGCAATTGTGGAAATTCTGAAATTCAATCTCAAGCGCGAGGGCTATGAGACGCTCGAGGCGCTCGACGGCGAAGCGGGGCTTGAGCTGGCGCGCACCGAAGACCCGGACCTGATTTTACTTGACGTGATGCTGCCCAAAATGAACGGGTTTGACATCTGCAAGAATCTGCGCGAGGCGGGAAGCACGGTGCCCATCATCATGCTGACCGCGCGCGAGGAGGAGACGGACAAGGTCTTTGGACTCGAGGCGGGTGCGGACGACTATATGACAAAGCCCTTTTCCATGCGCGAGCTGATGGCGCGCGTGCGGGCGAACATCCGAAGAAGAAGCCTGGACTTAAATGCCAGAGCCTCCGTCGGAACGCTTCTGACAGCGGGCGAGCTGACCATCGAGCCGTCGACGTTCTCGGTGACAAAATCCGGCGAGCCGGTCGATCTGACGCAGAAGGAATACGATCTTCTCATGCACCTGATTCGTGAGCGGGGCAAGGTCTTCACGCGCGAGGATCTCATGCAGAAGGTCTGGAACTACGATTATTTCGGCGACATGCGCACCGTAGACGTGACGGTCCGGCGTCTGCGCGAAAAGATCGAGGACGACCCCGGAAAGCCGCAGTATATTCTCACCAAGCGCGGCGCGGGCTACTACTTTGCGCCCTGAAAAACGCGGGCGTATTCGGAAAAAGAGAATTTGAAAGGCTGAAAGGAGGGCGAGGCGATGCGGTCTCTGCGCACCAAGCTGGTCATGATCATGGTGATCCTGATTCTTGCCCTGATGTGTGTGATCGGCGCGTTTCTGATCAACGGCGTCGGCAACTTCTATATCTCCCAGTTCTACGAGCAGATGGAAAAAACCTTCTCGCCCGAGTTCATCGGTCAATTGCAGGAAATCCCCGCGCAGGAGCAGAATGCGCCCGAGCGGATGAAAGAGCTTTTGATGGCGCAGGCGGGTCTCGGCATTGATATTGCGACGCGGAACGTCTATATTCTGGACGAAACCGGAAACGTCCTTGCCAGCTCCAACCAGCAGACCTCGGTCTCCATGACAGCGAACCTGCTGACGGCGATGAACGGCGAGGTCGGTCAGGAGAGCTCGATCACGAGCAGCTTCATGGACTTAGCCGTTCCAATTGCATCGGCAGACAGCACGTACATCGTCTATATTTTAGACAGCCGCGCAACGGTCGACGCGCTCACGGGCGAGCTGTTTTCCATCATCCTGAGCGCGCTGGGACTCGGTCTTGTGATCTGCGTGGTCTTGTCGTTCCTTCTTGCGCAGATTCTCATCACGCCCATCCGCGCGCTGACCCTCGGTACGCGGCAGGTCGCTGCGGGCGACTTTTCCCAGCGCATTGAGGTCGAGGGACAGGATGAGATCGGCGTTCTGACGCGGAACTTCAACCACATGGCAAAGGTCCTGCAGGATACGATCTCGGAAGCGGAAAACGAGCGAAACAAGCTCTCCACGCTGTTTCTGCACATGACCGACGGCGTCGTCGCCTTCTCTGCATCGGGCAATCTCATTCACTGCAACCCCGCCGCGACGCAGATGCTGGCGCGCCCGCTCGACCCTACGACGACGTTCGACGAATTATTCGCCGATCAGGCGGAGCTGGACACGCTGCTGAAGCTGAAGCGCCCGCAGTATCTGGAGGCGCAGAAGACGGCAGGCGACCGGGAGCTGGAGCTTTTCATGGCGCCGTTTTCCTCCGATCAGACGCAGGGCGGCGCGCTGGTCGTCATCCACGATGTGACCGAGCAGAGAAAAAGCGAGCAGTCTAGGCGCGAGTTCGTTGCGAACGTGTCGCACGAGCTGCGGACGCCGCTGACCAACATCAAATCCTACGCCGAAACCATCGTCTCCGCCGGAGACGAGCTGCCGCGCGAGCTGCACGATAACTTCATGGGCGTCATCATCAATGAAGCCGACCGCATGACCCGCATCGTGCAGGACCTTCTCACACTCAGCAAGATCGACTACGGCAAGATGGAGATGAACATCTCGCGCTTCTCGTTTGCCAAGGCAATTTCGAATGTATACGAGGCGGCGCGCCTGAACGCCGAGCAGAACCACCACCATACGATGGTGTTCCACTGCGAGGACAATATCCCCGACGTGCTCGGCGACCGCGAGCGTATCGAGCAGGTGGTCATGAACATCGTCTCGAATGCGATCAAATATACGCCAGACGGCGGCAAGATCGAAATCTACGCGGGCTCAAGCGGCAAATCCGTTTTCGTCCGCGTGACCGACAACGGCATCGGCATTCCCGAAAAAGACCTGCCGCGGCTGTTTGAGCGGTTCTACCGCGTCGATAAGGCGCGAAGCCGCGAGTCGGGCGGCACGGGTCTCGGGCTTTCGATTGCCCGCGAGATTCTCTCGCAGCACAGGGGCGAGATCAAGATCGACTCGGTCTACGGCGAAGGCACCGACGTGCGCATCACGCTGCCTGCCGCGCCGCCCGAAAAATAAGCAAGACGACAGTTTTGAGAAAGGAGGCAGACCATGCGCAGACGAAAATGGCTCGAACGGGCAAAAAGCCTGCTTATTGCGGTTCTGGCGCTGACGGTTCTGGCGCTGACGGTTCTGGCGCTTCCGGCAAAGACGGTGACGGATACGCCGTGGCTGGCAGCGCTGGTGCGCCCGTTTGCCTCCGTGATGGGGCTGACGCAGGGCGAGCTGACCGCAACACCGATGGCAGACGCCGCAAGCGTCACAGGCGCGGCGCAGCCGGTTGCCGTCTCCGTGCGAAACCCCGCCGGAAGAACCAGCTTCCAGTTTGACACTGCCGCGCTGGATACCGCCTTCGAGCAGTTCGGCGCGGCGCTCGGGCAGGCGCTGGAGGGCGCGCAGGAGCCGCAGCGTACGACCGCGCTTCGTATTCAGACCGCGCTCGGCAAGACCTCGGTCGCCTTCCGCTATCCGGGCGAAATTTCCCCGGCGCTTGCCGCGTCGTGGCTGCAGGTGGGGACGGCGCTGGACGAGAGTGTCCGCGCGCAGTGGCTGATTCTGGCAAACGAGGATGCGGCGGTGAACCTCTATCTGGTAGGAGACGAGCTGTTCGTCTGCCAGACGCAGCTCGATGGAGACGCACTCGAGCAGCTTCTGCAAAGCTGCACGCCGGACGGCAGCTTCTTCGCCTTTGAAGACGCGCAGGCGCGCTTTTCCTCCGTAGAGCCCCTGAGCCTTCTTCCGGGGCAGACGCCGCAGCTGCACGCTGCCGAAGCGGCAAATCCGTGTGACGCGCGCTTCTCAGACGCCCTTGCCGCGACGCTGGGCTTCAATCCCTACGGCGACGCCCGCTACACCGACGACGCCGGAAACACCACCTACACCGAAACCGGCTACGCGCTGTCCATCTCGGCATCGGGCGAGCTTCTTCTGCGCGCCGACGTGCAGTCCACACGCTTTCAGGCGGCGTCGGGCGAGCAGGCAGAGCTGGTCGAGTGCGCTAGGAGCCTTCTTTCCACCATGACCGCAGGCGTCAGCTCCGATGCCCGCCTCTACCTGACAGACCTTGAACAAAACGGCAGCGAGAGCGTCTGCACCTTCGACTATTTCCTCAGCGGCATCCCCGTTCTGCCCTCCGGCGGCTACGGCGCGGAGGTCCGCTTCTCGGGCGCGTCCATTGTACAGGTCCGGCTGGTGCTGCGCGCCTATACGCTGACGACGCAGACGCTTTCCGTCCTTCCGCCTGCGCAGGCGGCGGCGATTCTGCCGGAGGGAAGCGCACTTCGTCTGGTCTACAGCGACACGTCCGCCGGAATTACTGCCGGCTGGCAGTCGTAACGGGAGGTGGCGCATGTCTGTTTCCAAGATCAAAAACCTGATTCTGCTGATTCTGGCGCTGGCAATTATCGGGCTGCTGCCCGCGGTGGTTCCGACGCAGGCGGCAAGAGTCGGCAGCGAAAAGAAGGTCCACGAAAAGCTCGAAGCGCTCTATGAAAGCTACGGGCTCAGCCTCGACGCTTCCAGCCTTCCTGCCAGCCAGACGCTCTACAGCATCGAGCTGGAAAACCCCGACGCAAAGCCTGCCGCGCAGGCGCTTCTGGGCGGCAAGGCGGCGGAAGAAGAGGCTCCGGCGCGGATGCTGGCGCAGTATTCTGCCGGCGGCAGCACGCTGCAGCTCAGCCGCTCCGGGCAGCTCGAAGGGCGCTTCACAGACGCCTCGGCGGCGCACGATCTGACGCGCGCAACCAGACGGTATCTGCGCTCGATGGATTTTGACATTGCTGAAATTTTCGAGCCGGTGCGGCTGTCCGCGGGCGTCTACAGCGTCACGGCGGTGCAGAGCCTCTGCGGCGTGCCGGTGTTTGAAAGTGCGCTCACGTTTACCTATCGCAACAATGCCCTTTCGCGTGTAGACGGGACGTATTACCCCGCGGGCGAGATCGTCCGCGTGTCGCAGAGTGCGTGCATCTCCTGCGCGGACGCGCTGGTGGCGTTGCTGTCCAGCCGCGACAGCCTCGGCTGGGTCGGAAGTGAGATTGTCTCGTGCGAGCAGGGCTATGTCCACTCCGAGACCGCATCGAGCGCGCTGCGCTTTGTGCCGGTCTGGCGGATTGAGACCGACGCGGGCTCGTTCTATGTCAACGGCGTCACGCGCGAAGTGCGTCAGCTTGCGTCGTAGCGTGTCGGAGCACGTCAAAACAAATTTCTTAAAAGTTTCTTAAGAAAGTTGTTCCCGAATTGTCATTTTTCCTTTACATTGCCGCGGGCTTGTGGTATTCTTATTCTTGCCGTGGTTTGAGCGCGCGAACAAAGCCTTCCTGCGCTTGCACGAATTGGCATCGTAACTTCTGAGCTTTCAGGAAATACTCTTTTCAAAGAGGGATTTGAACTTTGATTAAATATATCGTTCAGGGCGGAAGCAGACTGTCCGGTCATGTGAATATCTCGGGCGCGAAAAACGCCGCGGTTGCGATCCTGCCGGCGAGCCTGCTGGTAGACGGCGTGTGCCGCATTGAAAACGTACCGGATATTTCCGATGTGCGGCTGCTTCTTGAAATTTTAAGAAATATGGGCGCTGGCATCCGCCGCTTCGGGCGCAACACGCTGGAAATCGACTGCTCGCACGTCAGAAATGCGACGGCGCCGATTGACCTGGTGCGCCGCATCCGCGCGTCATACTATCTCATCGGAGCCGAGCTCGGCAGATTCGGTCACGCGCGCGTGGCAATGCCCGGCGGCTGCAACTTCGGCGTCCGCCCCATCGACCAGCACATCAAGGGCTTTGAGGCAATGGGCGCAAGCGTCGAGCAGCTCGGCGGCTATGTCTGCGCGGACGCGCCGGAGGGCGGTCTGCAGGGCGGACATGTGTATCTGGATATCGTCTCCGTCGGTGCAACGATGAATATCATGCTCGCGGCCGTGCTGTGCAGCGGCATGACGATCATTGAAAACTGCGCCAAAGAGCCGCATATTGTCGATCTTGCAAACTTCCTCAACGCCATGGGCGCGAAGGTTTCCGGCGCCGGCACCGACGTCATCAAAGTCCGCGGCGTGGCAAAGCTTGCCGGCGGCAGCTACACGATCATTCCCGATCAGATTGAAGCCGGCACCTATATGGCGGCGGCAGCCGCAGTCGGCGGCGATGTGACGGTCGACAACGTGATTCCGAAGCATCTCGACTGCATCACGGCGAAGCTGCGCGAGATGGGCGCGAGGGTTACGGAATTTGACGATTCCATCCGCGTGGAGGCAGACCGCCGCCTGCGCCGGTCCAATGTCAAGACCATGCCCTACCCGGGCTTTCCGACCGACATGCAGCCGCAGATTGCCGTGTGCATGGCGCTTGCCGAGGGAACCAGCCTCGTCACCGAGGGCATCTATGATAACCGCTTCCGCTACACGGCGGAACTGAACCGTATGGGCGCGAGCATTCAGGTCGAGAGCAAGACCGCGGTCATCGACGGCGTGACGCGGCTGCACGGCTGCGAGGTCCGGGCGTGCGATCTGCGCGCGGGCGCGGCGATGGTGATTGCCGCTCTTTGCGCCGAGGGCACAACGACGATTGAAGACGCGCACTATATCGAGCGCGGCTACGAAGACATCATCGGCAAATTCGCTGCCATCGGCGGCAAAATCCGCCGCATCGAGACCTTCGAAGGAAACTCTCAGGACGCAGCCGGCTGATATCGAAAAACGCACCCCGCCAGATTTTCTGGCGGGGTTTTTGCGCGCGTCATAGAGAAAGGGCTGCGGCGAGCAGCGGTTCGTTTTCCAGCAGCAGCTGCGGCAATTGGGACAATTCCAGCGGATTTTCGCCGAGTCCTGCCTCGATGGTAAAGCCTGGGCGGTGAAAGCGCGCTAAGAACCAGTCCTTGTAGCCGGCGTTGCTCGACTCTGGCGGAACGTTCTGCACCTCGTAGCCGGATGCGGCGGAAAGCTTTGCGGCAATCGCGGCGGACCCCGGCGGATCGAGCGCCGCGCCGCCGGGGTAAATGACGCGCCCCTGCGTGTGATAGGCAAGAAGCAGACCCGGGCGCACGCAGGCAGTATAGGCGGCAAGCGCCGCTGTTTCACGCTGATCGAGGGGCTTTTCGCCCGGATAGTCCCGGGGCGCCGGGCGGTCAAAGCCGAGAGAAGCTTTGATTTGTTTTGCTTTGTCCCAGTTTGCCGGATAGTTGAGGTTCAGATCGACGCCCCGCAGGTTCGCCTTCCAGCCGGAAGGAAACGGAAGCTGCGGATACGAGGCGGCAAGCTGCGCGGCAGACTGATACTCGGGCGAGGCGTTCGGAATTTCGCCCGCGACGAGGTCCGCGCCGTCCGGGTTGACAAGCGGCACGCAGTAGAGCATCGAATTGCGGTAGAGCGCGCGGGCAGGTTTGCCGCCGAAGCAGCCGTCTTCGCAGATGGCGCGGCAGTAAGCAAGCAGCAGCTCCCAGAGAAGTGTGCCCGTGATCGACTCGTTGGCGTGGTGCGTGCCGCTGAGCAGGACCTTGTGGCTGCCGCAGCCGAGCTGAATGGCAACGACGGGTCTTCCGCCTGCCGTGCGCGTGAGCGTTTTGACATAGGCAAAGGGCGCAGTGCGCCGCAGCTGCCTGAGATACCGGTTTTGACGCCCGGAGGTCAAATAGCCGGGCGGCAGGATACAGCACATGAAAATCGCCTCCGTCATAAATTATGGCGGAGGCGATACGTTTAGAACGGAGCTTTTAGTTTTCTTCGAAGATGGCTTTTACCGCGCGGTAGGTCATGTAGCAGTCGTATTTGGAGACGACCTCAAACGGCGCGTGCATGGAAAGCACCGGGACGCCCGCGTCCAGCGTGTCGATGTTGCGCTTTGCCATGTATTTTGCAACCGTTCCGCCGCCGCCCGCGTCGGTTTTGCCCAGCTCGCACATCTGCCAGGCAACGTCATGATCGTTCAGGAGCTTGCGGATGCGCCCGACGACCTCGCTCGAAGCGTCCGACGCGCCGGATTTGCCGCCCGCGCCCGTGTATTTGCAAAGACCGACGCCGTAGTTTAAATACGCGGCGTTCTTGCGCTCGAAGACCTCGGAGAAGCCCGGGTCAAACGCGGCGCACACATCGGCGGACAGGCAGAAGGAATTTGCCAGGCACGTGCGAAGGTCCGTTCCCTGCGCCTTGCACAGGCACTCCATAAAGTACTCGAACGCCTCACCCTGCATGCCGGACACGCCCTCGGAGCCGATTTCCTCCTTGTCCGCAAAGATGCACACGGCAGTCTTTCTGGGGCTTTTCGCGTCGAAAATCGCGGCAAGCTCTGCATAGGCGCAAACTCTGTCGTCGTGCCCGTAAGCGCCGATCATGCTGCGGTCCAGACCGATGTCACGCGCATTCGCGGCAGGAACCGCTTCCAGCTCGGCGGAGATGAAGTCCTCCTCGACGATGCCGTATTTTTCGTTCAGAAGCCGCAGCACCGAGAGCTTCACGCGGTCCTTGCCGTCATCGTCCGCTTCCGGACGGCTGCCCATTAAAATATTCAGGCTTTCGGACGGAATTGCTTCGTTGAGGGGCTTTTTGCCCTGCTCGCGCCCGAGATGGGGCAGAAGGTCCGTGATGACGAGCTGCGGGTCGGAAGGGTCGTTGCCGATGGTGACGTAGACCTCGCTTCCATCGCGGCGGACAACCTTACCGTGCAGCTCCAGCGGCACCGTCACCCACTGGTACTTGCGGATGCCGCCGTAGTGGTGGGTCTTGAGATAGGCAAGCTCGGCGTCTTCATAGAGGGGATTCGGCTTGATGTCGAGCCGGGGCGCGTCGGTGTGCGCCGCGCCGATGTTCGCGCCGTGCGACAGATTCTCTTCGCCGATGACGGCAAGCATGATCGCCTTGCCGCGGTTGTTCCAGTAGAGCTTGTCGCCGGTCTTGATGGGCATGCCGGGGTGATACGCGACAAAGCCTCTTGCCTCCGCTTCCGCGATGGCGGTGAAGACGCACTCGCGCTCGGTTTTGGAGCGATCGAGGAAGGATTTGTATGCCTCGCAGTAGGCATTCAGTTCCTGTTCTTCCGCCTGCGTCAGGCGGTCATAGCCGTTTTTCGGCTGATAGAGAAGGGCGTCTCTTTGTTCTTTGGTCATGGGGTTTCCTCCTTTGTGATGTCGTTCAGGAGGCGGCGGGATGCGTCCCGGAACGCCTCGAGGGATGTATCGTTTGTCAGGATTACCTGACAGCCTGTACGGTAAAATTCATCCGGCTTCTGCGCGTCGATTCTGGCACGCGCTGCCTGCTCGGAAAGATGGTCGCGCGCCATGATGCGCGCCAGGCGCACCGGCTTCGGGGCAAGAATGCCGACCGTCACGTCGCAGCCGTTTCCCATGCCGGACTCGAGAAGATTGATCGCGTCGATGGCAAACAGCGGCTTGCCGTCTTTTTTCGCCTGCGCGCGCAGCTTCCCGACGGCGGCGCCGACGTGAAAAAAGACAATCTCGTTGAGCGTATCGAGCGCCTGCCTGTTCGAGAACACCCGCGCGGCAAGCGACTTCCGGTCGAGCGAGCCGTCCGGCAGAAACACATCGCCGAACGCTTTTTGCAGCGCGGCGTTCAGCGCCGGGTCGGTTTTCAGAAGCTCGTAATACAGCGCGTCGCAGTCGACGATGACCCCGCCGTGCGCGGCAATTTCCTGCAGAAACGTCGTCTTGCCGCAGCCGGTGGGACCGGTAATGCCGATCGTTTTCATGCTACACCTCGACGACATGGAAGCCTGCCGCCTTCTTGAGCCGGTTTCCGATGGCAAGCCCAAGCCCTGCCGCGTCCGGGCACTGGGCGTAAATTTCCGCGACCGATTCGTGGTCAAACTCGCGCAGCGCGTCAAACACCCGGCGCGCCTGCTCCGCCTTATCGCCGACCGGACCGAGGTCGTGGATGATATGCCCGGGGAACAGCCCGGTAAACTCGGAAAAGCAGATCACGCCCGCAGTTTCCGGCAGGTGGTCTTTGATGTACTGCGCGCTTTTTGCGGGGTCTCCCGTGAAGACGGTGACGGGCGCTTTGGGTGCGTAGTGGCGGTATTTCATGCCGGGCGCTTTGGGCTTTTCGCCGTCTTTGAGTAAACTCACGACCGCCTTGTCGACCGCGACCTCGCCGAGCACCTCCTGCAGTGCTTCGAGCGGCAGCCCGCCCGGACGAAGAAGACGCGGCGGCTGGCATGTGAGATCGATAATCGTCGACTCCACGCCCACGCGGCAGGGTCCGCCGTCAAAAATCGCGTCGATTTTGCCGTCCATGTCCTCGCGCATATCGCTGGCGCAGGTGGGACTGGGTCTGCCGGAGGTGTTGCCGGAGGGCGCGGCGATGGGGACGTCTGCCTCGCGGATGACAGCGAGCGTCACCGGATGGTCCGGGCAGCGGACGCCGACGGTTTCCAAACCGCCCGTCGTGCGCAGCGGGACAAGTTTCTTGCGCGGC
>ERZ1106939.2663-NODE-2663-length-10660-cov-19.119849_pt1 | contig 10660 bp, 10 predicted proteins | sample MGYA00403669_ERZ1106939 | MGnify/ENA primary metagenome ERZ1106939 (study PRJEB35170, sample SAMEA104062447) | human gut metagenome | biome: human gut; feature: human-associated habitat; material: faeces | place: Denmark | collected 2012-09-28 ...
CAAAAAGAGACGGACGCATACGGTCAGTATTTTCCTCTTTGTTTCGCTGCTGTCTCTTCGCAAATATATCACCTCTCTTCAATTTCGTTAGTATATATACTAATAATATCACAGCAAGTGCAAAAAGACAATATAAAAAGAGCCTGACGATTAATCGTCAAGCTCCATTTTTACTTTACTTTTGAAAACAATTCCTGTTACAAATACAATTGTGATTCTACAGATGCAGAACTCTCTCCTTGATCTCCTGCGTTCTTCCCTGATTCCAGAACTGCGTGCCGATATAGCCGCAGGTACGGCGCGCCACGTTCAGCTTGGACTGATCGCGGTTGTGGCATTCGGGGCATTCCCAGACCAGTTTGCCGTCCTCGTCGGTCACGATGGAGATCTCTCCGTCGTAGCCGCAGACCTGGCAGTAGTCCGATTTGGTATTCAGCTCCGCGTACATGATGTGCTCGTAGATGAATTTCATGACCTCCAGCACCGCCGGAATGTTGTCCTGCATATTCGGCACTTCCACATAGCTGATGGCTCCTCCGGGCGAGAGCGCCTGGAACTGCGCCTCAAAGGCCAGTTTGCTGAACGCGTCGATCGGTTCGGTGACATGGACATGGTAGCTGTTGGTGATATAGCCCTTGTCGGTCACGCCCTCGATGATGCCGAAGCGCTTTTGCAGGCACTTGGCAAACTTGTAGGTCGTGGACTCCAGCGGCGTGCCGTAGAGGGAATAGTCGATGTTCTCGGCAGTCTTCCACTCCTTGCACTTGTCGTTCATCTTCTGCATGATGGACAGGGCGAACGGCGTGGCGGCGGGGTCGGTATGGCTCTTGCCGGTCATGTACTTCACGCACTCATAGAGTCCGGCGTAGCCGAGGGAGATGGTGGAGTAGCCGTCGTAGAGCAGACGGTCGATGGGTTCGCCCTTCTTGAGACGGGCGCAGGCACCGTACTGCCAGAGGATGGGCGCGGCGTCGGAGAGCGTACCGCGCAGACGGTCGTGGCGGCAACGGAGCGCACGGTGGCAGAGCTCGAGCCGGTCTTCAAAAATATCCCAGAATTTTTCGATGTTACCGCCGGAGGACAGCGCGACGTCGGGCAGATTGATGGTCACGACGCCCTGATTGAAGCGGCCGTAATACTTGTGCTTGCCCGGCTCGTAGTTGCCGGCGTTGGCGATGTTGCCGACACCCGCGTCGGTAAAGCGGTCGGGCGTGAGGAAGCTGCGGCAGCCCATACAGGGATACACGTCGCCCTTGAGCTCAAGCATCTTCTTTTCGCTGATGTAATCGGGCACCATACGGCGCGCCGTGCATTTTGCGGCGAGCTTGGTGAGATAATAGTAGGGCGAATCCTCGTGGATGTTGTCCTCCTCAAGCGTGTAGATGAGCTTGGGGAAGGCGGGCGTGACCCACACGCCCTGCTCGTTCTTCACGCCCTCGTAGCGCTGGAGCAGCATCTCCTCGATGATGAGCGCGAGATCGCGCTTCTCCTGCTCGCTGCGCGCCTCGTTGAGGTACATGAAGACGGTGATGAAGGGGGCCTGTCCGTTCGTAGTCAGGAGCGTGACGACCTGATACTGGATCGTCTGCACGCCGCGGCGGATCTCCTCGCGCAGGCGCTTTTCCACGATGCGGGCGATCTTCGTCTCATCCTGCGCGACGCCAAGCTCCTCGATCTCGGCAAGCACCTGCTTGCGAATCTTCTGACGCGAAACGTCCACAAAGGGCGCGAGGTGCGTGAGCGAGATGCTCTGCCCGCCGTACTGGTTGCTCGCCACCTGCGCGACGATCTGCGTGGCGATGTTGCAGGCGGTGGCGAAGGAATGCGGACGCTCGATGAGCGTTCCGGTGATGACCGTGCCGTTTTGCAGCATGTCCTCCAGATTCACAAGGTCGCAGTTGTGCATGTGCTGGGCATAATAGTCCGTGTCGTGGAAGTGGATGATGCCCTCCTCGTGCGCCTTGACGATGTCCTCGGGCAGGAGGATGCGGTTGGTCAGGTCGCGGCTGACCTCGCCCGCCATGTAGTCGCGCTGCGTGGAGTTGACGACGGGGTTCTTGTTGCTGTTTTCCTGCTTGGCTTCCTCGTTGTTGCACTCGATGAGGGTGAGGATCTTGTCGTCCGTCGTGTTGCTCTTGCGCACGAGCGAGCGGGTGTAGCGGTAGGTGATGTAGCGCTTGGCGACCTCAAACGCGCCGTGCGCCATGATCTGATGCTCGACGAAGTCCTGGATCTCTTCGACCGTGGGCGCGCGGCCCAGACCCTGACAGGCCAGCTCCACGCTTTCGGCGATGCGCTGGATCTGGACCGGCGTCATGCGCGCGTCCTCCTCTGTGGCGGCGTTTGCCTTGGTGACGGCGGCGATGATCTTGACGATGTCGAACTCGACCTCCGCGCCGTTTCTTTTGATGACCTTCATGGCTGGCAGCTCTCCCTTACTCTAAAATATCCGATAAAATCTATCCTACAACACAATATCTTGTGGCAGTTGACCGTCTGCATTTCAAATTATGGCATACTCTCGCGCACAATGCAAGAGGTTTTTGAAATTTTCTCACAATATCTTGTGGTAGCCGAAAACAAGTATAGACTAAATGTGGTGGAATTGCCGTAGCTTTTGCAACAAAGCCGATAAATCGCGGCACTTTTTTCCCGTTTTTCCGCCGCACAGAAAATTTACCTTGCAAAAAGCGAACACTTCTGTTATTATATCAATCTGCGGGTCTGTGCAGTCCCGCAAGAACGAAAGAAGCCTTTCGGAGGTCATGATAGATGGCAGCAAAAAAGAACGATCCCAGGCGTGAGGCGCGCATCGCCAAGAATAACCGCAACCTGAACAGCGCCCTGACGCTCTTCACCGCCGGTTTCATTGCAGAGTTTTACCTTCTGCTCATCAACCAATACTTTGTCAAGGGTTCCGTCGATCAGGTCGTTGCGATCGCAGGTTATCTTGAGGTCATGGCCATTGTCGGCGCGGCCGCGTTCGGCGCGGGCGTTGTGCTCACGGTCATGCGCCGGAAATGGACGCGCTTTGCCGCGGCCGGCAAGTGGCTGCTGGGTCTCGGCCTGTTCTTTGGCGTGTCCTCTCTCCTGATGCGCAGGGTCTACCCGATGGGAACGACGGTCATGTGCATTCTCGTGCCCGTGCTGATGCTGCTGGCGGTCGTGTTCCTGCTCTATCAGCACGAGTTCGCCGTGCAGGCCATCGCCCTGACGCTGGCAATCGCCTCCGCTGTTCTGCTCAATCACGGCAGCTCCTCCATGCCCGCTCTGGTGACCGCCTTCTGCTGGGCCGCTATGGTGCTCGTTGCCGCTCTGCTCGTGCTGACCGTGATGCTGCAGAAGCATGAGGGTTCCTACAAGGGGACCGTCATTTTCCCCGCCAAGACCAATTACGCGCTCACCTACGCGGTGCTGGTGCTGAGCATCGCCGCCATCGCGGTGTCGCTGTTCGCGGGCCTCGCGTACTATGTGATCTGGGGCGCGGCGGTGCTGCTGTTCGTGCTGGCCGTGTGGTACACGGTAAAGATGCTGTAAAAACCGAACACAGAGGAGGGACGCGCGGGCGTCCCTCTTTCTTTTTTCCTCCGCTTGCATTGCCGCGGGGGATTTGCTATAATCATATCACTGTTTTTCCAATTCATTTCGTGAGGTGTTTTTTATGCATGAGCTTGAACGTCAATATCATATCCACTGCGCACAGGGCGAGGTGGGCCGCTATGTGATCCTGCCCGGTGACCCGGGCCGCTGCCCGTCCATCGCCGCGCTGTTCGATAATCCCGTCAAGGTCGCGCAGAACCGCGAGTACACCACCTACACCGGCACGCTGCTCGGCGAGAAGGTCTCGGTCTGCTCCACCGGCATCGGCGGCCCCAGCGCGTCCATCGCGATGGAGGAGCTGCATCAGCTCGGCGCGGATACCTTCATCCGCACCGGCACCTGCGGCGGCATCGACATCAACGTGAAGTCCGGCGACGTGGTCGTCGCCACCGGCGCGATCCGCTACGAGCACACCTCGCTGGAGTACGCGCCCATTGAGTACCCCGCCGTGGCAAACTTCGACGTGACGCTCGCGCTGCGTCAGGCGTCGGAGAACCTCGGCTACCGCACGCACACCGGTGTCGTGCAGTGCAAGGACAGCTTCTACGGGCAGCACAGCCCAGAAAAAAGCCCCGTCTACTATGAGCTTCTGCAGAAGTGGGAGAGCTGGAAGCGTCTCGGCGTCAAGGCCAGCGAGATGGAGTCTGCCGCGCTCTTCGTCGTGGCCGACGCGCTTGGCTGCCGCTGCGGCTCGTGCTTCCATGTGGTCTGGAATCAGGAGCGCGAGAAGGCCGGTCTCGATCAGGACATGAGCGAGGACACCAGCTCCTCCGTCAAGGTCGCGGTCGAGGCACTCAAGCTCATCATTCGCCGCGACCACGAGCTCGCGGCGCTGCCGAACCATGAGCAGAAGCTGCTGGACAAGTAAAACCGCTTTCCGGAGGACTGTACCATGAGCAAAAAAGTCATCGGCATCCTCGGCGGCATGGGGCCTCTGGCGACCGCCGACCTCTTTCAGAAGATCACGCTGCACACCGTCGCCGCGTGCGACCAGGCGCATCCGCGCGTGTGCATCGACTCGAACACGGACATTGCCGACCGCACGGCGGCGCTGCTCCACGGCGGCGAGGACCCCGTGCCGGAGATGATCAAGAGCGCGAAGCGGCTCGAGAGCATCGGTGCGGATTTCCTCATCATGCCCTGCAACACCGCACACAACTACTATGAGCAGGTCTGCGAGGCCGTGACCATTCCCGTGCTGCACATGATCGCGCTCACGCGCGACGCGCTGAAGGAGCGCGGCGTGAAGTGCGCGGGGCTGCTCGCGACCGACGGCACGGTGCAGACCGGCATCTATCAGCGCACCTTTGAGCAAAGCGGCGTTGCATTGCTCACGCCGGACAGCGCCGCCGATCAGGCCGCGGTGATGGACGTCATCTACAACGGCGTCAAGGCCGGCGACCTGACGCATGACGTCACCGCGTTCCGCGCGGCCTGTGAGCATCTGCTCGCGCGCGGCGCCGAGGTGCTGATCCTCGGCTGCACAGAGCTGCCGCCCGCGTTCGAGCTTTACCATCTCGACTATCCAAACGTTGACCCCACGCTGGAGCTGGCGCTCGGCGCCATCCGCGCGGCAGGCTGCGAGACCAAATAAATGTTCAGGACCCCGCTGCGCGGTCTGCGCCGCCGTACCGGCTGTCCCTTCGCTGTGCGGCCGGAAGGAGATGTTTTTTCATGGATGAGAGAAAGCTGCTGATCGCGGACGATTCCGAGCTGAACCGCGCGATCCTTGTGAGCGTGTTGGAGAAGAACTTCGATATTCTCGAGGCCGCCGACGGCAAGGAGGCCATCGCCACGCTCGCGGCGCACGAGGGCAATATCGCCGCGCTGCTGCTGGATGTTGTGATGCCCGAGGCGGACGGCTTCGAGGTGTTGGAGGAAATGAACCGCCGCGGGTGGATCGACGAGATCCCCACCATCATGATCTCCGTGGAAACGGGCGGCAGCTACATCGACCGCGCCTTTCAGCTCGGCGCGGCGGACTATGTCAGCCGTCCCTTCGTGCCCAATATGATCCGCCGCCGCGTCATCAACGCCATCCTGCTCCACACCAAGACGCGGAAGCTGACGGGACTCATCGCCGACCACTTCTACCGCCGCGAGCGGAACACCGACATTCTTGCCGCCATTCTCGGCTACGCGGTGGAGGCACGCAGCGGCGAGAGAGGCACGCACATGACAAATGTCAGCCGCATCACGGGACTGCTGCTGCACCGCCTGCTGGAACGGACGGACCGCTGCCCCATCGGGCCGGAGGATATCGAGACCGTCTGCATCGCCTCGAGCCTGCACGATATCGGCAAGCTCCTCATCCCCGAGGGCATCCTGACCAAGCCCACCGCGCTCACGCCGGGTGAGTTCGACATCGTCAAGCAGCACACGCGGCTGGGCGCGAAGATCATCTCCGACCTGCCGATCTATCAGAATGAAACGATCATCAAATACGCTCTTGAGATCTGCCGCTGGCACCACGAGCGCTGGAACGGCGAGGGCTATCCTGACGGCCTCAAGGGCGAGGATATCCCCATCGCCGCGCAGGTCGTCTCTCTTGCCGACGCTTACGACGCGCTGACGAGCAAGCGCTGCTACAAGGAGGCGCTTTCCCACGAGAAATCGCTCGAAATGATCCGCGGCGGCGAATGCGGCAACTTCAACCCGCTGCTGCTGGAATGCCTGAATGACATTGCCGACACCCTCAAGCACAGCGCAGGGGCCGAGGCCGCCGCGGAGCCGCCTGCGTACCGTTGGGCGAAGGAGCTCATCTGGAAGCCGGACGGCAGTCGGCAGGAGCTCTCCTCTGCGCGCATGACGAAGCAGGTGGAGCAGGAGCTGTCCAAGCGGCGCTTTTTCAGCGACCTGACGGAGGAGTTCTGGTTTGAATTTACCCGCCATCCGGACGCGGTCGCTCTCTCTGCCGGCGCGGCCCGCCGCACCGGTCTGCCGCGCGTCATCGTCGGCCCGCTCAGCTGTACGCAGCTCTGCTCGGTCGTGAGCGCAGACACGATCCAAGCCATGCGGAACCGCCTGCTCTGCGCCGCCTCCGACGAGACCTATTTGGAGTTTGAGACTGAGCTGACGCTCGACGGCCATCCCAGTCTCTGCCAGATCGCCATACAGATCACCTGGGCCTCGGACGAGCCGGGCCGCTTCAGCAGCCTTTTCGGCCGGGTGCTGGACATTGGCGAGCGCTGCCGCCGGCTGGAGGATTACCGGCAGGCCTTTGCCGCCCCTGTGCTTCATCCGGCGCTCCTGCCGGTCACAGTGGGCGCGGACCATGTGCTGCGCATCACGGGCGAACAAGTCATCGGCGTGCTGGAGAGCTGCCGCAGTATGTTCGGCACCGTCCGCCTTGTGGACCCGGAGATCTGTATGCAGCTCACCGACACCTCAGACGGCGCGGTCGTGGAAAAAAGTGAGCACTGCTATGCCATCTGGAACAAGACGCAGCGCTGCGAGCACTGCATCTCGCAGGAGGTCATCCGCACCCGCCGTGCCCAGACAAAGGTCGAGGCCGTGGGCGACAAGGTGTTCTACGTCCACGCCGTATGCGTTGAGGTGGACGGAACGCCCTACGCACTCGAGCTGGTCAGCCCCATCCGCATGGAAGACCTGCGCGGCGACGAGGACGCGAGCGTGCTCAATCAGCTGCTTCTGCGCAACCGGCAGGTCTACATCGACTCGGCCACCCATGTTTACAACCGCCGTTACTTCGACGACCGCCTGCGCGATCTGGACGGTGAGTTCACGCTCGCCATGCTCGACCTGGACCATTTCAAGCGCATCAACGACACCTATGGCCATCTCGCCGGCGACGCCGCGCTTTCCCGCGCGGCACAGGCCATCCGCTCCGCGATCCGCACCGGCGACGAGCTGGTCCGCTACGGCGGCGACGAGTTCCTCCTGCTCTTCCACGATATGCCGCGGAACGCGCTGAAAAAGAAGCTGGAAAGCATCCGCGCCGCAGTGGAAAGCCTTGAATTTCCGGAATACCCCGACCTGCGCATCACCGTGAGCATCGGCGGTGCACACGCCGTCGGTCCGCTTACCGACACCGTTCAAAAGGCGGACCAGGCACTCTACCATGCCAAGGCTGCCAAAAACCGTACTGTGCTCTACCAGGAGGACCTCCAATGACCATCCGCGAATTTTACACGCTCGTCGGCGGCAGCTATGACGACATGTCTGAGCGCTTCCCAAGCGATGCGCTCATTCTGCGCTTTCTGACCATGCTCCCGCAGGACGGGAGCATGGAGCTGCTTGCCCGCTCGGTGGACGCCGCAGACACAAAAAGCGCGTTTCGCGCGGTCCACACGCTCAAGGGCGTCGCGCTCAATCTGGGCTTGACCGTGCTCGCGGGCGTCTGCTCCGAGATGACCGAGGCGCTGCGCGGCAGCAATACGCTACCCGCCTCCGCGCCCGCGCTCTTCGAGGCCGTGCAGCGCGAATATGACAAAGTGACCGGCGCGCTCGTGCAGCTCACGGCATGAGCGGCACGGAACGGCCCGCCCGCATCGAGCTGATGGACGCCCTGCGCGGCCTTGCCGTGTGCCTGATGGTGCTCCATCACTTTCTCTATAACCTGTGCGCGTTTCTCGGCGCGCCGTGGTGGCTGTTCACCAACCCGGTGTTCGACGTGCTGCACTACTTTTTCGCGGGATTGTTCATCTTTCTCTCCGGCATCAGCTCGGATTTTTCGCGCAGCAACCTCAAGCGCGGCGCAAAGGCGATGGCACTCGCCCTCGGCATCACGCTCGTGACCTATTTTATGGACATGACCATCGTGTTCGGCGTGCTGCATCTGCTTGCAAGCTGTATGCTGCTCTTCGACCTGACGCGAAAGCTCTGGGAAGCGCTGCCCGCCTGGGTGCTGCCGGTCCTCTGTCTCGCGCTCATCTTCCTCACCGCGCCCTGCGCGGACGGCGTGACCATGCAGACGCCGCACCTGTGGCTCTTCGGCTTCACCACACCCGACTTCGCCTCGGCGGACTATTTCCCGCTGCTGCCGTGGTTCTTCGTGTTCCTGCTCGGCACCTGGGCAGGGCGCTATGTCAAGGCGGGCCGCCTGCCGCAGTGGTTCTACACAGCCAGAGCGCCGCGTCTCGCCCTCGTCGGGCGTCACGCGCTGCTCCTTTACGTTCTGCACCAGCCCTTGCTCTACGCGCTCACCATGCTGCTCCGGCTCATTTTTATCCGATAGAAGGAGGTCCGCGATGTACTACGGAGAGATCAAAAACTGCGACATTGCCAACGGCGAGGGCGTCCGCGTGACGCTTTTCGTCTCCGGCTGCACCAACCGCTGCAAAAACTGCTTCCAGCCGCAGACCTGGGCGTTTGACTACGGTCATCCCTTTACCGCCGAAACGGAGGAGGCTCTGCTGCAAATGCTCGCGCCCGCCTATATCAACGGTCTCACGCTTCTTGGCGGCGAACCGTTCGAACCCGAAAATCAACGCGGGCTGCTGCCCTTCCTGCACCGCGTGCGCGAAAGGCTGCCGGGCAAGACCGTCTGGGCCTTTACCGGCTTCACCTGGGAGCAGCTGCACACCGACGGCTCCCATCCCCGCTGCGAGGTCACGGACGAGCTGCTCTCGCTCGTTGACGTGCTCGTGGACGGGCGCTTTGTGGAGGAGCTGCACGACATCTCGCTCCGCTTCCGCGGCTCGAGCAACCAACGCATCATCGACGTGCCGCGCACGCTGTCGAGCGGCGGCATCACACTCTGGGAGGATCAATAAACCATGGCTCAAGTCAAGATCAAGAAGTTAGACCCCAACGCGACCATTCCCACCAGCGGCTCCGCGTTTGCCGCCGGTTACGACCTCTACGCCTGCCTGAGCGGCGACGGCGAGGTGACCATCCCCGCGCACCACACCGTTATGGTGCCGACCGGCATCGCCGTGGCGCTGCCTGAGGGCACCTTCGGCGGCGTGTTTGCCCGCAGCGGACTGGCGAGCCGTGAGGGGCTGCGTCCCGCAAACTGCGTCGGCGTTGTGGACAGCGACTACCGCGGCGAGTGCTTTATCGCCCTCCACAACGACACGGAGGAGCCGCGCACCGTCCGCACGGGCGAGCGCATCGCGCAGCTCGTCCTGCTGCCCTATCTGCCCATCGAATTCGACGAGGTCACCGATCTGTCCGAGACCGCGCGCGGCGAGGGCGGCTTCGGCTCCACAGGCAGGTGAGCGCGTATGAACACAATGAACAGGGTCGCGCTCGTCACCGGCTCCTCGCGCGGCATCGGCCGCGCCATCGCCGCACAGCTTGCCCGCGAGGGCTATGCCGTCGGCATCAACTATTACGAGCGGCGGGATAAGGCCGAGGAGCTTGCCGCGCAGCTTGAACGGGAGGGCTGCCGCGCGCTCGCCGTGCAGGCGGACGTCTCGAAGCGTGACGAGGTCAACGCGATGGTCAAGACGGTCGAGGATACCTTCGGTCCGATCTCCGTGCTGGTCAACAACGCCGGCGTCGCTGGTCAGGCGCTCTTTCAGGATGTGACCGACGCGCTGTGGGAGCGCTACTTCGCCGTCAATCTCAACGGCGCGCGCAACACCATTCAGGCCGTTCTGCCGCATATGCTGCACAAAAAGGCCGGCGTGATCGTCAATATTTCCTCCATCTGGGGCCAGCACGGCGCGAGCTGCGAGGTGACCTATTCCTGCACGAAGCACGCGCTCATCGGTCTCACGCGCTCACTCGCGATGGAGCTTGCTCCCAGCGGCATCCGCGTCAACTGCGTCGCCCCCGGCGTGATCGACACCGACATGGTGCAGGTGCTCGGGCCGGAGGTGCTGCATGACCTCGCCGAGCAGACGCCCCTCGGACGGCTGGGCACGCCGCAGGACATTGCCAACGCGGTAACGTTCCTCATCTCGGAAAAGGCATCCTTCATCACCGGGCAGGTATTGACCGTGGACGGTGCGTTTATCGGCTAACCTCCCAGAATCAAAAGCAGGGGAAGCGAAGCCATTTCATGGCTTCGCTTCCCTTTTTCCCTCTCTGCCGCAAAAAAGCGACGGTCATAGACCGTCGCTTTCATGTTGGCGCTACCTATCTTTCCGGG
>ERZ1106939.2669-NODE-2669-length-10631-cov-4.407526_pt1 | contig 10631 bp, 7 predicted proteins | sample MGYA00403669_ERZ1106939 | MGnify/ENA primary metagenome ERZ1106939 (study PRJEB35170, sample SAMEA104062447) | human gut metagenome | biome: human gut; feature: human-associated habitat; material: faeces | place: Denmark | collected 2012-09-28 ...
CAAAGACCTGGGCGGCGGCCATCACGGGGGGCTGCTCCACCGGCTGGGCCTGCGTGGGGGAAGCCTCCGGCGGGGCGGAGCGGGAGGGGGACGGCGCCTCGCCGGCAGGGGCGCAGGCAGCCAGAAGCAGGGCCATGACGGCCCCGATGATCAGCAGTCGTTTCACGGTGTTACCACCCCTTCGTCTGGAATGGGGTCGGGTGCGAGAAGAATGGTGCAGAAGAATTCCCACTGCGCCCCGTCGGCCTGCCGGTCGGGACGCCAGTCCGGGTTTTGGGCATAGAGGTCCAGCCCGCCGTGGATGGGGACGGCCTTATGGGCGGCCCAGAAGCCGGCGCTCTGGTCGGGGTCGAACATGGTCTCGGCCCCGGTGGGAAGGTCCAGGGACTGGTCCGCCGCAATGGATTTGACCCGGGCGGATTCCGGCAGCTCGGTCACCGAGGTCAGGGTCCGGCCGTCAAAGGTGAACAGGCGGGCAGAACCGCTCTCGACTCCCTGGTAGGTGGTGGAGCCGGTGCACAGCAGCCAGGTCAGGCCCTCCGAGGTCCAGACCGCGAGCCGATTGTCGTCTCCCCGCAGCTCCACCGCAGGGGAGAGCGGTTGGTGGCTCCGGTTGTCCACCACGCCCAGCAGCAGGTTGCCGAAGCCCCCGGCGTGGCTGCCGGCGGCATAGCGCAGGACTCCCAGGGTACAGCCGTCGCCGGGCAGGTCGCAGAGGAGCTCCCAGGTGTCCCTGCCCTCCGGGTCCGGCTCGGAGAAGGCGGCGGCCAGCAGCCCGGCCACATGGGCCACCTCGATGGAGTGGTTGAGGACGTTCTGCCCGTAGCTGGTGCGGTACTTCATGCGGCCCAGAAGCTTGACCAGCTCCGGGTGCAGGCCGTGGACGTTGGTCTCGAAGACGGCACGCTCGCCCTCGGCCTTGATGGTGGCGTCCACCTCCCGCTTGGCCTTCTCCACCATCTCCTCGATGCGGGCGGGGTGGATGCGGCCGTCCTGAATGAGCTTTTCGAGCGCAAGGCGCGCGACCTCGCGGCGGACGGGATCAAAGCTCGAGACCGTGATGGCCTCCGGCGTATCGTCGATGATGAGATCGCAGCCGGTGAGCGTTTCGATGGAACGGATGTTGCGTCCCTCGCGGCCGATGATGCGGCCCTTCATTTCGTCGTTGGGGAGAGGAACGACGGAAACGGTGATCTCGCTCGTGTGGTCGGCGGCGCAGCGCTGGATGGCCGTGGCGATGACCTCGCGGGCTCTCTGCTCGGCCTCGTCCTTGAACTGGGCTTCAACTTCCTTGACCTTGGCGGCCATTTCGTGCGTGCAGTCGGCCTCAACGCTCTTGATGAGATACTGCTTGGCTTCCTCCACGGAGTAGCCGGAGATCTTTTCGAGCATGTCGAGCTGGCTCTTCTTGATGAGCTTGATCTCCTCCTGCTGGGCGTCGGCTTCCTGGAGCTTGCGGTTGAGAGTCTCGGTCTTCTTTTCGAGCGCTTCGGTCTTGCGGTCGAGATTTTCTTCCTTCTGCTGGAGACGGCGCTCCTGCTTGGAAACTTCGTTGCGGCGCTCTTTTACTTCGCGGTCGCACTCGGTGCGGGTGCGATGGATCTCTTCCTTCGCCTCGAGCAGCGCCTCGCGCTTTTTGTTTTCAGCGGCTTTAATGCCTTCGTTGATGATGCGTTTCGCTTCATCCTCGGCGCTGGCGATCTCGCGCTCGGAAACCTTTTTCCGGTACATGACGCCCAGCACAAAGCCGATCAGCAAAAACACCAGCACGGCAATGATGCTGGCGACGATCATCCATACGGACATTTGCGGCATAAGTCGGTCTACCTCCTTCTTCCTTAGTCTTCTTATGATAAAGGGTCATTTTGAAATTAAAGGAGTTCCCCATCTCTCCCATAATATCATAAGGTACATTTTATCGATTCTTTAGCGTTATGTCAAGCGGTTTCTGCTGTGCAGGAAACAAAATATTACAATTTGTAATATGCAGGGCAAAACTGCACGCCGCGGCCTTTCCCATGGGGAAATTTTTGTATGTCAAGACCGAATTTTGCCAAAAATCCCGGCCCGATTTTCTACGCTTTTTCGCATTGACTTTCCATAATTTCCGCCGCCGGAGCCGGCGGAACGTGCCTCTTCCGGGAAAACGCAACCGGGATTTCAAAGAGTTATCAACATTTCCCACAGACTTTTCAACATCGATTTTTTCTTTGTATTTCAATGCTTATCCGGAGAATATCCAGAAAATGTCAATCCCGCAAACGGCATTTTGTTTGTTTCCGGCTGCCGTTATCCGGTTTCCATAACGAACCGTCCCGCGCCATATGCAGGGAAAAATGCACGGCACTGCAAAACCGGCGGAGGCCGAAGCCCCCGCCGGTATCAAATCTGAAGTAAGGTCTGTGTGATTTATCGCATAAATCCGCCCTCGCGCATGGAGACGTAGTCGTTTCCGGCGACGATGATGTGGTCGGAAAGCTCCACACCGAGCAGATCGAGCGCGCGGGCGAGCCGCGCCGTGGAGGTCTCGTCCTCCACGGAAGGCAGCGCCACGCCGCTGCGGTGGTTGTGCGCGAGGATGACGGCGCTCGCGCGGTACTGCAGCGCAAGCTCGGCGAGCCTGCGGGCGTTCACTTCGGCAGCATCCACCGTGCCGCGGCTTATCGCCGCGCAGTGGATGGGACGCTTCCGCGCATCGAGCAGCAGCGCATAGACGATCTCCTCCGTCTCGTACATAAACCGCGGAATGAAATAGTGTCCCGCAGCCTCGGCGGAATCGATCGGCTCGTTCGACGGCGTCTTGTCGAGCAGGTACCGGCGGCTGACCTCCGGGATGAGCCGGAGAAGCGTCACGGCGTTCTCGCCGATGCCCGGCACCGCGAGCAGTTCCTGCTCGTTTGCCTCCAGCACGGCGGAAAACGAGCCGAACCGCTCGAGAAGCGCGTGAGCCATGCCGTTCGTATCGCGCCGGGGCGCGGCATAAAAGAGCAGCAGCTCCAAGGCGTTTATGTCGTTGAAGTTTTCGAGACCGTGGCCGCGGAAGCGTTCCTTCATCCGCGAGCGGTGGCCGTCGTGGACGCCCATTTCCCTCGCCCCTTATTTTTTATCTTATCCTATCTTATCCGATCTGCTTTTCGAGCGGCATCGTTGCGTAGGCGTTGAGCTCCGGCCCGGCGGTATGCCCGGCGAGGAACTCATAATAGCCCTGGCAGCCGATCATCGCGGCGTTGTCGCCGCAGAGACGGAGCGGCGGGACGAAGAGCTGCGCGCCCGCCTTTTCCGCGGCGGCGGCAAAATCGGCGCGGATGCGAGAATTGGCCGCGACGCCGCCCGCCACGGCGATCTTTTTGTACCCGAGCTCCGCGGCCGCCGCCATCGTGCGCGGCACGAGCGATTCGCTCACCGCGCGGCAGAGCGACGCCGCGAGCCCCGCGCGGTCGAGCGCCTCGCCGGTCTGCTCGCAGTGGTGGGCAAGATTGATGACGGCGGTCTTGAGACCGGAAAAGCTCATGTCATAGGGATTCTCGCCGACGAACGGGTGCGGCAGCGTGTAAGCGTCGTCGCGCCCCTCCTTCGCCAGCCGGTCGATCGGCGCGCCGCCGGGATACGGCAGGCCGAGCACACGCGCGGATTTATCAAAGCACTCGCCCGCGGCGTCGTCGCGCGTCTGGCCGAGAATGCGAAGATCGGTATAGTCGCGCACGTCCACGAGCATCGTGTTGCCGCCGGAGATGGCAAGACAGAGGAACGGCGGCTCAAGCTCCGGATAGGCAATGTAGTTTGCGGCGATGTGGCCGCGGATGTGGTGCACCGGAATGAGCGGGATGCCGAGCGCCGCCGCGGCGCTCTTGGCAAAATTCACGCCCACGAGCACCGCGCCGATGAGTCCCGGCGCATACGACACCGCCACGGCGTCAAGCTCGGACTTTTTCACGCCCGCCGCCGCGATCGCGCGGTCAGCCAGCCGCGAGATGACCTCCACATGGCTGCGCGAGGCGATCTCCGGCACGACGCCGCCGTATACGGCGTGCAGGTCGGCCTGCGAGAAGATCTGGTCGGTGAGCACCTTTCGTCCATTTTCGGTCACGGCGACGGCGGTCTCGTCGCACGTGGATTCCACGGATAATATCAGCATTGCGTTACTCCGCCTCTTTTTGGAAGAATTTCGACATCAGAATAGCATCTTCCGCCGGTTTTTCATAGTAGTTTTTTCGTTTTCCCACGATCTCAAAGCCGTTTTTTTCATAGAGCCGCCGCGCGGCAAGATTGCTCTCGCGCACCTCGAGCTGCACCACGGCAGCGCCGCGCCGCTCGCTTTCGGCAAAAAGCGCTTTCAAAAGCGCCGCGCCGATCCCGCGGCGGCGAGAGTCCGGCGCCACGGCCACGTTGCCGATATCGCCTTCGTCGAGCACGAAGCGCGCCCAGACGTAGCCGAGAAGGTCATCCCCTTCTTCGGCGGCGAGGATGACGCCGCCGTCCGTTTCCCAAAGGCGCGCGAGCATTCCTTCGTCCGCGCCGTCCGGAAATTCGGCGCGCTCGAGCGCGGCAACGGCGGGAATGTCGGAAAGCTCCGCTCTGCGAACGATCATGTCCCGTGCGCCTCCGCCCAGTTTCTGCCCCAGCCGGCGTCTGCGGTGAGCGGCACGGTGTAAGCTACGGCATGTTCCATTTCCTCGCACAGCACCTGCACGGCCTTTTCCCGCTCCGCTTCCGGGCATTCGACGATCAGCTCGTCGTGCACCTGCAATATGAGCTTTGCCTTCATGCCCTCGGCGCGAAGCCGCTGATCCACATGCACCATGGCGAGCTTTATAACGTCCGCCGCCGTGCCCTGAATGGGCATGTTGAGCGCGACGCGCTCGCCGAACGCGCGCAGCGCCGGAACGTTCAGCTCCGGCAGATAGCGCCGCCGGTGAAAGAGCGTTTCGGCATAGCCGAGCGCCTTGGCGCGCCGGACGGCTTCCTTCTGGTAATCGCGCACGCCGCGGAAGCGCGCGAAATAGGCGTCCATATACTCCTTCGCCTCGCCGTAGCCGACGCCGATGTCCTGCGCGAGCGAGAAGGCGGAAATGCCGTACACGATGCCGAAGTTCACGGCCTTCGCTCTCCGGCGCTCCTCGGCGGTGACTTTCTCAAGCGGCACGCCGAATACCTGTGAGGCCGTGACGCGGTGGACATCCTCGCCGGAGAGAAACGCCGCGCGCATCGCCTCGTCGCCCGAGATGTGCGCGAGCAGGCGCAGCTCGATCTGCGAATAGTCCGCGTCCACGAGCACGTTGCCGGGCGCGGCGACAAACATTTTGCGCAGTCCCGCCCCCAGCTCGCGCCGGACGGGAATATTCTGCAAATTCGGCTCGGTGGACGAGAGACGTCCCGTCGCCGTGACGGTCATCTGGAAATTGGTATGGATGCGTCCGTCCGCGCCGATGACCTTCAAAAGGCCGTCCGCGTAGGTGGATTTGAGCTTGGTGAGCTCGCGGTATTCGAGCACATGGCGCACGATGGGCTCATAGCGGAGCTTATCGAGCACATCGGCATTGGTGCTCCAGCCGGTCTTGGTCTTTTTCCCGCCGGGGAGACCGAGCTTTTCAAAAAGCACGGCGCCGAGCTGTTTCGGGGACTGGATGTTGAATTCCTCCCCCGCCTCTGCCCAAACCGCTTCGCGCAGCGCGTCGATGCTGCCCGTAAGACTCTCGCCGAAGGCGCGCAGCGCCTCCGCGTCGGCAAGGAAGCCCTCGTTTTCCATTTTGGCAAGCACTGCGCAGAGCGGCAGCTCGATCTTTGTAAAAAGCTCCTCCATCTGCGTCTCGCGCAGCTTCGGGAGCATAACTTCCTCGAGCGCCGCGACGCTCGCCGCGCGCGAGGCCATCTCGCCGAGCCGGTCGGCGAGCGTTTTTCCCTCCCCGCCGGAGAGGTCGAGCATGAGCTGATCGCCGCTGTCCGCCACGCCGGACGAGGTATGCGGCGTGAAGCCGCAGTAGGCGAGCGTGAGCTTTTCGATCTCATACCCGGCGGCGGTCGCGTCGAGAAGATACCCGGCGAGCGCGCTGTCAAACACCCAGTTTTCGAGCGCGTCCACACCTCGCGCGAGCAGCGCGCGCTGCAGATTCTTCACGTCGTGCCCCGCCTTGCGGCGCTCGGACGCAAAGAGCAGCGCGAGCGCCGCGGTATAGCCGTCCCGGTATGCCTCCGGCGTCAGAAATACCGCGAGCGCGTCTTTTTCGGAAACGTTGAAATGCGCGAGCGTCTCGCCGCTTTCGGCATCAAACCAGTAATAGGCGACGGCGTCCCCCGCCCGCTCCAGCGCGGCGCGGAGGTCTTTTTCCGTTTGCGGCGTCACGCTCTCGCATGTGCCCTCGAATACGGGCTCTTTCTTTTTCTCCTCCGCGGCCGGCTTCAGGCCCCACTTTTCAATGAACTTCTGGAAACCGAGCCGCCGGAAAATTTCATACGCCGCGCCGCCGTAGTCTGCCGGGCGGCGAAGCTCGTCGGGGGAAATATCGATGGGCGCCTTGCGGTCGATCGTGGCGAGATAGTACGAGTCCTCGGCGCTCTCTTTGCCGTTTTCGAGCTTTGTGCGCAGCGAGGCGCGGATGTCGGGATCGCTGATATGCTCGTACACGCCCGCGAGCGAACCGTACTTCCGTACAAGCTCGAGCGCCGTCTTCTCCCCCACGCCGGGGACGCCGGGGATGTTGTCGCTCGTGTCGCCCATGAGGGCTTTGAGATCGACCATGTGCGGCGCGTCAAAGCCGTATTCCTCACGGAAGCGCTCGGGCGTATAGTTGACGGTCTCGGTCTGGCCCATGCGCGTTTTGACGTTGAGCACGCGCACATGCTCACCCACGAGCTGCAAAGCGTCCTTATCGCCGGTGACGACGACGCACTCCCAGCCCTGCTCCGCTCCGATGCGGCTCACGGTGCCGAGAAGATCGTCCGCCTCCCAGCCGGAAAGCTCGCGCCGCTCGATGCCGAGCGCGTCGAGCACGTCCTTCAAAACTGGCATCTGCGCGGCGAGATCGTCCGGCATGGGCTTGCGCGTCGCCTTATACGCCTCGCTGTGCTTGTGGCGGAACGTCGGCTCGCGGCGGTCGAACATGACGCAGAGCGCGTCGGGCTTTTCGTCGTCGAGCAGGCGCTGCAGAATATTCAGAAAGCCGAAAACGGCGTTCGTCGGCGTGCCGTCGGGCGCGGAGAGCGGGCGCACGCCGTAATACGCGCGGTTTACGAGGCTGTTGCCGTCGATGAGCATCAGTTTTGGCATAGAGTTTCCTCCTTAAGTTCCTTGGCGAGCGGGCGGTACACGGTGAGCATAAGCGTTGTGAACGCCGCGCCCCCGCCGAGCAGATCGCTGATCGGCTCGCTCCAGTACACGCCGTCCGCCCCGAGACCGAATACGCCCGGGAGCAGCAGCATCAGCGGCACGACGAGCACGATCTTGCGCAGCAGCGAAAAGAAGATCGCCTGCCGCGCCTTGCCGAGCGAGCGGAACGAGTTTTGCGCAACGAATTGGAGCGACATGAACACGAACCCGCAGAAATAAATGCGCACGGCGCGCACCGCCACGGCGATGAGCGCCTCATCCGGCGTAAAGATGCGGATGAGCGGTTCGGGGAAGAGCATGAACACCGCCCACACGAGCAGCGAGAACGCCGCCGCGCCGAGCGTGCTGAACCGGATCGTCTCCAGCACGCGCTTTTTCTGCCCCGCGCCGTAGTTAAAAGCGAGCACCGGCTGGATGCCGGAGCCGAAGCCGTGGATGATCTCGGTGAAGATCGTCCGCAGCGAGTTTACGACCGTAATCGCGCCGACATAGAGATCGCCGCCGTACAGCCCGAGCTGGCGGTTCGCCACCGTCTGAATGGCGGAGTTCGTCGCGCCCATCACGAAATCGGCTACGCCGAGAGACATGATGCGTCCCATGATCTTCTTCCGCGGCGCCATCGTGCGCCACGAAAGCTCGAGCGGCGTCTTGCTGCTGCGCAGAAAGAGGAAGCACCACGCGGCGCTCAGCGCCTGTGAGAGCACCGTGGCAGCCGCCGCGCCGCGCACGCCCATGCGGAAAACAAAAATGAACAGCGGGTCGAGCACGATGTTCGCAATCGCGCCGAGCAGCACCGTGAGCATGCCGCGCGTGGCGAAGCCCTGGGCGTTGATATACACGTTCATGCCGAGCGACACGAACGAGAACGTCGTCCCGATGAGATACACCGCGAGATACTCGCGCGCATAGGAGCTTGCCTCCTTGCCCGCGGCGAACACCGTTATCACCGGATCGAGAAACGCCCATGTGAGCAGCCCGAGCGCAACGGACGAGACGAGCAGCATGGAGAAGGCGTTGCCCATCACGCGGGAGGCCTCGTCGTTATCCCCGCGGCCGCGCGCCATGGAGCAGAGCGGCGCGCCGCCCTGTCCGAACAGGCCCGCGAACGCCGAGAGGATCGAAATGACCGGCAGCGCGATGCCGACGCCCGTGAGCGCCATGCTGCCGACATTGGGAATATGGCCGATGTAGATACGGTCCACCACGTTGTAGAGAACGTTCACGAGCTGTGCGGCGATGAGCGGCAGCGCCATGCGCATGACGACCGCGGGGATATTCCCCTTGGAAAAATCGTTTTGTACGTTCTTTTCCGCCATGGTCACTTCTCCCCGCGCAGCCGGATAATCTGATCGCGCAGCACGGCGGCATATTCGTATTCGAGCATCTGCGCGGCTTTGCGCATTTCTTTTTCCAGCCGGTCGATCTCGGCCTTCCGCTCGCGCTCGGTCATGCGCATGCCGCGCTCGTCCTTCGCCGCGGGGCCGGTGATCTCAAGAAGATCGCGGATGCTCTTTTTGATGGTTTTCGGCACGATGCCGTGCGCCTCGTTGTACGCCGTCTGGATGGCGCGGCGGCGCTCGGTCTCGTCGATGGCGGCGCGCATGGAGGGCGTGACCGTGTCGGCGTACATGATGACAGTGCCCTCGGCGTTTCGCGCCGCGCGGCCGATCGTCTGGATGAGCGATGTTTCGCTCCGGAGAAAGCCCTCCTTATCCGCATCGAGGATCGCAATGAGCGATACCTCGGGAAGATCAAGGCCCTCGCGCAGGAGGTTGATGCCGACGAGCACGTCAAACTCGCCCCGGCGCAGATCGCGGATGATCTCCATGCGCTCCATCGCGCCGACGTCGTGGTGCATGTAGCGCGTTTTGATGCCGGCGTTGCCGAGATACGCCGTTAAGTCCTCCGCCATGCGCTTGGTGAGCGTCGTGACGAGCGTGCGCTCGCCGCGCTCGATGCGCGCGTGGATCTCGGCGATGAGATCGTCGATCTGTCCCTCGATGGGGCGCACGTCGATCTTCGGGTCGGTGAGACCCGTCGGGCGGATGATCTGCTCGGCGATCTGGCCCGAGCGCGTGCGCTCATACTCGCCGGGCGTCGCGGAAACGTATATGACCTGATTTACCCGCTGCTGGAATTCCTCAAACTTGTGGAAGCATTTCATCTGGAAAAAGACGTCTCCAACAGAAAGTGCCTCATCGACGATCAAAATCTCCGGATCGATGTTGATCGCAACCGCAAATGCCAGGCGGACAAACATACCGGAACTGTATGTCTTGACCGGCTGGTATACAAAATCACCGATGTCCGCAAAATCAAGGATATCCTGCAGTCTGGCATCAATCTCTGCCTCCGTGAAGCCGATCATGGTACCATTCAGATAAATATTTTCAATGCCGGTGTATTCCATATTAAACCCGGCGCCAAGCTCAAGCAGTGCGGATATTCTGCCGTTGACCTTCACATCACCGCTTGTTTTGGAAAGGACACCGGTAATGATCTTCAGGATCGTGGATTTACCGGAACCATTTGTACCGATAATACCAACGCTCTCTCCCTTTTTGATCGTCAGATCCACATGCTTTAAGGCATAATGCTCCTTAAATTGTTTTTTCCGGGAAAGACCAAGCGATTCCTTCAAACGGTCGGTCGGTTTGTTATAAAGCTTGTATACCTTACACAGATCCGTCACCTCAATGACAGTTTCCGCATTATCATTTCTTTCTTCGGTTTGTTTCTGTTTTTCTTCCATCTGCCTGCTCCTTCGGTCATCAGAGTACATCTGCAAAATGTGGTTTCAGTCGTTTAAAGACAAAAGTGCCAAATGCAAATAATAAAAGCGTCACTGCCCAGAAGTAGATCGTCATACCTGTATCCTGCCAGAAAAATCTGTGGTCAAATAAAGACTCTCTGTATCCGGTCACGATATAATACAGCGGATTTAACTTAAACAAAACAGCAATCTTATGCCCTTCCACTCTTGTGAAAGACCACATGATCGGTGTTGCCCACATACCGATCTGCAGTGCGATTGCAACGATCTGGGACAGATCCCGGAAAAAGACAACCACAGAACATAAGGTGTAGCTCATTGCCAGCAGCAGATACAAAGACGGCGGATAACCGTAGATCAGATAGATCACCAGCAGAACACCGACAAAAAACACATGGATAAAGCAGGCTGCCAGTATTTTGATCAGCGGCAGTATGCTGATCTTAAACACAACCTTTTTCACGAGATAATTATATTCGATCAGGGCATTGGTCGAGCTCGATACTGCCTCTGAAAAGAAGAAGATCGGAAGAG
>ERZ1106939.2671-NODE-2671-length-10624-cov-7.128867_pt1 | contig 10624 bp, 9 predicted proteins | sample MGYA00403669_ERZ1106939 | MGnify/ENA primary metagenome ERZ1106939 (study PRJEB35170, sample SAMEA104062447) | human gut metagenome | biome: human gut; feature: human-associated habitat; material: faeces | place: Denmark | collected 2012-09-28 ...
GTTATGACCCAAGAAACGCATACTTTGAGTGTATCCATGAGATGAAGCTCATCGTTGACCTTATCTATCAGTCAGGTTTCGAGGGCATGAGATATTCTATCTCTAACACAGCTGAGTACGGCGACTACATCACAGGTCCAAAGATCGTTACTGAGGACACTAAGAAGGCTATGAAGAAGGTTCTGTCTGACATTCAGGACGGTACATTCGCTAAGGACTTCCTCCTTGATATGTCTGACGCAGGTTCACAGGTACACTTCAAGGCTATGAGAAAGCTCCATGCTGAGCATCCTTCTGAGAAGGTTGGTAAGGAGATCAGAAAGCTCTACAGCTGGAACAACGATGACGAAAAGCTCATCAACAACTAATTTGCAGATAAATATTATTGCATAAAGAAAAGCGACTTGCAATTAACTTTGCAGGTCACTTTTTTCTTTTTTTACTTCGCTACTCTATCTTGGAGCATAGCTTTTATTTTGTGGCTCGGTAACTCTACCTTTGTTTAGTGAGCAACCGAGCTACCAACATTGTTTTGTTAAGATAATGCACTGTCATTTTGGTCATAAGTTTCAACGCTGTCATGCTCATCAGTGGTGTATGAATAAACCATATCCCCCTCAACTGTGACATCCACCTGGGTTACATCATATGCACTGCCGTCCTTATCCTTTTCAAAGTATATTGAAAAGTCAAGTCCGGATAAATCATAGGAGCTGGACTCTTTGTCATATGGCAGAGTTTCTACCCAAAGTCCATATGCGAAAAGCTCCGGCGTGATGTTATCTTCTTTGTCCATATCTGGCACATACGACATTGCAAGCTCTTTCGCAAGGTCGAGTGAGGTAACATTGTCAAAGTGAAGCTTCTTGCCGCTGGTGTTATACTTTGTTACAAGCGCCTGCGCCTTTTCAAAAATATACTGCGCCGTGGCTGACGGGTCAGCTTCCACAGTGCTGGTGCTTGAAAACGGAGCGGAATCATACACCGCCCAGCTTCCGTCATTGGCATAGCTATACAGAGTAAATCTGTTTGTGAACATATCCACAGTGAAATAATCTGTCGCCATATTGAACTGTATGTCCGAATCGTTGACGATATTCAGGGTCAGGAGGTTCAGACTTTCGTTTGTGATATATCCATTTTGCGCATAGTCTGACTTTACATATTCTGTTGTATTGTTGCTGTTCATGATATCGTTGTAATAATTATAGTCAGCAGGGGAGTAGCTAAAAATGGCATTGCCTGGGTTTTTCATAGAGCTTTCGTCATAGATATCCAGCAGGTCATTTTTGAGGGTTTGAGCTATAATTTTGGCATTTTCAGTGAAGCTTTCGCCGCTTCCGTATTTGAGAGAAACGCTGTTATCGCTGTCTGAAATGGTTATCTTGCAGTTGTTATTCTCAATATGGGCTTCTATTCTGCAATTCACCGCCTTGTTAAAAGCGTCCTCATCAAGGGTTTTTATCTCCGACAGGATATCGATTACCAAAGAATTTGGCTCATAGCTGTTATCATCTGTCAAAAAATCCACGCTTGGAAGTCCGCTGTCGGTTTTCTCCAGCAGGTCAACGTAATACCTTGTGCTGTGTTCCTTGCCCTCGATATTTTCGTCATAGTTGCCGCTGTAGACTATATCGCAGTATGCAGGGCTGTTTTGTATTATGTCGAGATTTCCTACCGTAGAATTTGCGCTTTCAAGCACTGTGTCTGCAAGCTTTATAAAGTCTGCTGAACACAACTGCAGTGTACCTGTATCGCCGGATACACTGCTGTTTGCAGGTGGAGCTGTGCCTGCGTTCGGCTCGTAGTCATGGATATTTCTTGTCATGTAAATTCCGCCTGACATTACAAGCGCCACTGCCGCCGCTGCCGCAACTACCTTTGCACCCTTGTGTCTTGCGACTATGGCAGGCTGTGTCGGCTCGGTTTGTGGTGTGAAAGTATCCGTATTTATATCTCCGTTTTGTTGTGGAAAACGCTTTTTGAGCGTTTCTTTGAGCTGTGTTTTTTTCTGCTCAGAAAGGCTTGCGCCTGCGAAAAATTGTTTTATATCTCTTTCGTTCATACGCTCATCTCCTTTTCGTCATAGTCTGAAAGTGACAGCCTAAGTTTACCTCTTGCTCTTTTCAGCCGTGATGTGACAGTGCCTTTGCCTGTGCCGAGGATATCGGCTATCTCCTCTGTTTTATAGCCCTGATAGTAGTAAAGATAAAGCACAATTCTGTATTTTTTATCCAGCCTGTTTATAGCGTTTTGCACATCTATCTGCATATCAGGTGATGAAAAATCGCTGCTTGCACTTACCTCATTTTCTGCACGCAGACGTCTGCCTGCCGACCTTAGCAGGTCTTTGGATAGATTTATCGCCGTTCTCAGCAGCCACGCTTTAAGATGCTCGTCATCATTGAAGAAAAGCTCACCCTGCCTTGTGAAATATTTTATTATGACCTCGCTGACTATATCCTCCGCCTCGTGAACGCTGCCTGTGACTGCCAGTGCCGCTCGGTAGATATCGTCTGAAAATTTGTCAACTATGTAGTCAATATCTCTTGTCAAAGCTGTCACCTCCTTTGTTGTTTTGAAAAGCCTTTCATCTATAACACGAATGTAAAGACCGTTTGATTGCATAATAAAATGGACGAAAAAAATTTTTTTCGTCCATAAAAAAATCAGCTTTTACTTGTTTTTACATAAGACCAACCGTCACCGAGGTTATCCTCGCCCCCTGATGAGCTTATGGGGGAGCGGTAAATATAGTAATGATCATAAATGGTATAGAATTTCACTGTCAAGCCGTCGCTGTCGATGTATGTAACGTTCCTGCGCTCCAGCTCCTCAAGCTCTTTCTTCACAGACTTGCAAGCATTGTTTTCAGTGAGCGATTTAATGGAGCATTTGCCCTTTGGTAGTGTCGGCTTTTCGCATGAAATGCTTTCTATCATAAACTCCGCAGTGGTCTGAAAGTTAGCCTTATTGTCATCGAAAACGGCTTTTATCTGACTGTCGGAGCGCATATAGTGCTGATGCCAGAAGCCGAGTGCTGCTGCAAGAATAACGACTATCCAAATTATCCACTTGGCTTTTCTGCCTGTTGACCATTTGCGAAGTTTGCCGTCAGCACCCATATCTTTCTCGCTGACAATTGGATTTATCTGCTCGCTCATTATTTTACGAACGCCTCCAATCTGTAGATAGGCATACCCATGTCTGAGAATTTCTTCTCATATTCCGTTACGATATTGCCCTCGAAGCCGCTGTTGTGAAGGTCGAGAGAAATGTTTTTAAGTCCGTAATTTGCCGCAGAGAACTCCTCCAAGGAGAACTCAAAGAAGTGCATATTGTCGGTCTTTTGGTATATCTCGCCACTGTCCACAAGAATACGTCTGTATATTTCAAGAAAAGCTCGGTATGTGAGCCTATGACGTGCATATGTATTTTTAGGATACGGACAGCTAAAGTTAAGGTAGATACACTCTACTGACTTTTCAGGGATAAAGCAATCCAGATATTCAGCCTCGCCCCTTGCAAATCTCAGGTTCGGTATGCCCTTGTCTATAGCCATTTGTGCGGCGTCAACTATAACGTTACTGCTTTTTTCTACTGCAAGGAAATTCTTGTCAGGGTTTCTCTTTGCTATCTCTCTTGCAAACTGACCCTTACCACAGCCTATCTCCAGCACAAGGGGATCGCTGTTTCCGAAGATCTTCTCAAAGTCAATAAGCTGTTTGTTTGATTTGTCCTGAAAATTCTTCTCGTCACGGTCAAGATATAAAATATAATCTCCGCAGGCTTCAAGACGTGCCTCAAGATTTTTCTTTCTTCTCATTCTCATATGGGATAAACTCTCCTGTTATTTATTAGAATATTTGTGCAGAAAATAGTCCTTGTCAGACGTGACCTTTAGCCACTGCACAGCCGACCCTGTGAGCATATTTTCATAAGGATAAACTGTGAGCATGACTTCGGGTGTGTCCTCACCGCTGAAATGAGGTGTCACCTTAAAAGCTATCTCGCAGTTGAGCCGTTGGACGACCTCTTCCTCGGTGAGCTTTCTGAAAAGCACTGAGGTGTCCTTTTCGGTGATAGGTATTTTGGTAAACTTCGCCTGATAAATTTTCTTGCCGTCCTTTTTGGTGACAAGTGAAAAGCCATGCTTCACAAGAGTTATCTTTCCGCCATGGTTTTCGTAGTATTCAAGGTTTGAAAAGGTAACACGTCCGTCATTGACAGCTTCACCGGATATCGAAACGCAAAGCCCTTTGTCTGACGCTTTCCCTGCACTTTCCACTCCGAAAGCAAAGGGAAGTCCGTCTATCATTATCTCTCCGCAGGTGGAAAACTGCAACTTCACCTGCTTTTTCTTCAAGCCTGCAAATGGATTTTTCATGACAACTCCTATATTAAAGGTCGATCTGCACGCCGCCAACAGGTCTTATGGACAGCACATAGCATGAGCCTTCACCGAATACTCTCTCCATTTCAGCCTTGAAAGCTTCAAGCTTCTTTTCGGGTACGAACGCTTGGATAGTTCCTGCAAAGCCACCGCCGTGTACTCTGCAAGCACCCTCACCGCCAAGAGCCTGTTTTGCAAGATACAGAGCCAGTGAAAGACCCTGCTCGTTTGGAGCGGAAGAGGCATAGATGTTCTGAAGATATTTGAATGATGAATCTCCTGATTCATTGATAAGGCTCAGGAAAGCGTCAAAGTCGCCCTCTGAAAGTGCGGAAGCTTCCTTGCCAACTCTCTCGTTATCGTCAAAGAAGTGGAGCGCTCTAAGCACAGCTCTGTCACTGCACTTTTCTCTAACGGCACAGATGTTTTCAAGAAGCTGTTTCTTTGTTATCTCTCTCAGCACCTTTTTGCCAAAGAAAGCTGCAACAGACTTCATTTCCGCAGGGATAGCCGCATACTCAGGGGTGAGGTCGGCATGGTTGCCCTTTGTGTCAACGATACACAGTGAATGACCGCTTTTTGTGAAATCGAACTTTACAGAGTCGATAACAGGGTGCTTTTCGTCAGCAAAGTCGATAGTGATAAATCCGCCTACTGATGAAGCCATTTGGTCCATAAGACCTGACGGCTTGCCAAAATATACATTTTCCGCAAACTGAGCTATCTGAGCTATTTCCACAGCAGAAACCTCGCTCTCGTTGTAAAGACCATTGAGGATAGTGCCGATAAGCACTTCATAAGCCGCAGATGAAGAAAGTCCAGAGCCTTTGAGCACGTTTGAAGTAGCATAAGCCTTGAAGCCCCCGGCATTGTGACCATTCTTCTTAAAGCCTGCGGACATACCTCTTATAAGTGCCGCAGATGTGTTTTTCTGCTCCTCGTAGATAGTGTCGTCATCAACGTTCACAGTGTCCATTGGGAAGCCCTCGGACTTTATTGTAATAACGTTCTCTTCGTTGTCAGGAGCGACAGCGGCAATAACGTCGAGTGAAACGCCTGCCGCAAGAACACAGCCGAAGTTGTGGTCGGTGTGGTTGCCGCCTACCTCAGTTCTGCCTGGAGCTGAGAAGAAAGCAGTTGGCTTTTCACCGAAAAGCTTTTCAAATTCATCTGCAACTCTGTTATATCTTTCTCTCTGAAACGCTGTCATATCGGCTGTATAGACCTCGTCAAGTGTGTATTTTTTCATTATGTATATCCTCCGAACGTAAATATAAGTATACTTTGTTATTATACAACATTTATGCTCTTTTTTCAAGTACAATTTTTTTAACAAGTGAGGAGGTAAGAATGAGGAATGAGGAGTGTTAAGAATGAGGAGTGAGGAATGAGGAATGAGGAATTATGGTATCGCCTGGCGGCGATTTATTTTTTGTTGCTCAAAACGTGTAAGCTGGCATAAATTTTTGCACAGAAGCTCCCTTGATATTTTATGCAAACTGACAAAATTGCCGTAAGCAAACTTTTTATAACGCTCTATTGGTGCTTTAAATCAAAAAAGTTGTTGCATTTTGGTGAAATTTGTGGTATAATTACTTGTATCTATTTTAATTATTGTTTATTTCTACCGACCACGAAAAAATGGTCGGTGCAGTGAAAGGAAAGATTTATTGTATGAAAAAACTAATGCTTGGAAACGAGGCGTTTGCAAGAGGTCTGTATGAGGCAGGCTGTAAGGTTGTATCATCTTACCCTGGTACTCCGTCAACTGAGATAACAGAAGCTGTTGCAAAATATGACGAGGTATATGCTGAGTGGGCGCCTAATGAAAAGGTGGCAATGGAAGTGGCTCTTGGTGCTTCTATAGGCGGTGCAAGAAGCTTCTGCGGAATGAAGCACGTTGGTCTTAACGTTGCTGCTGACCCTCTTTACACAGCAGGCTACACAGGCGTAACGGCAGGGATGGTAATAGCTGTCGCCGATGACCCTGGTATGCACTCGTCACAGAACGAGCAGGATTCACGTCACCATGCTATCGCTTCTAAGACAATGATGATAGAGCCTTCCGATTCAGGAGAGTGCAAGGAGTTTGCTAAGGCTGCTTTCGAGCTTTCTGAAAAGTTCGATGTTCCTGTTATCGTAAGACTGTCCACCAGAGTTTCTCACTCTCAGTCAGCTGTTGAGCTTTGCGAGAGAGAGGAAAGGGAGAATATCCCATATGAAAAGAATATCCAGAAGTATGTTATGATGCCTGGTAACGCTATCCGCCGTCACCCTGTTGTTGAGGCAAGAATGAAAGCTATCGCTGATTATGCCGAAACTTCACCACTCAACAAGGTAGAGATGAACGATACAAAGATAGGCGTTATCACAAGCGGTATCTCATATCAGTATGCAAAGGAAGCACTTGGCGACAAGGCTTCATATCTCAAACTCGGTATCGTAAACCCAATGCCAATTCAGATAATAAAGGACTTTGCCGCAAAGTGCGAAAAGGTCTATGTAATCGAGGAACTTGACGATGTTATCGAAACACATTGCAAGAAGAACGGTGTGAACGTTATCGGCAAGGAGCTTTTCAGCCTTATGGGCGAGATATCACAGACTATCGTTGCTGAAAAGATACTTGGCGAGAAGCCTGAGTATATCACATTTGAGGATAACGTGCCTGTAAGACCTCCTGTTATGTGTCCGGGATGTCCTCACAGAGGTCTGTTCTATTGCCTGCATAAGCTGGGCGTTATGGTATCAGGCGATATCGGCTGTTACACTCTCGGCGCAACAGCACCGCTTTGTGCTATGGATTCAACTATCTGCATGGGTGCTTCTATCAGCGGACTTCACGGATTTAACAAGGCAAGAGGTGCAGAGGCTGAGAAGAAGTCTGTTGCCGTTATCGGTGACTCTACATTCATGCACAGCGGTATGACAGGTCTTGTGAACGTTGCATATAACTCCACAAATTCAACTGTTATCATTCTCGATAACTCTATCACAGGTATGACGGGTCATCAGCAGAACCCTACAACCGGTAAAAACCTTAAGGGCGACCCTGCTTATGCCGTTGACCTTGAAATGCTCTGCCATTCACTTGGTATCAAGAGCGTAAGAGTCGTTGACCCATATCACATGGCTGAAACAGAGGCTGTTATCAAGGAAGAGCTTGCCAAGGAAGAACCAAGCGTTATTATTTCAAGACGTCCATGCGCACTTCTTAAATATGTAAAGCACAATCCACCGCTCAAGGTAAACAAGGATAAGTGCGTTGGCTGTAAGCAGTGCCTGAAGATAGGCTGTCCTGCTATATCTATCCATGACGGCAAGTGCGTTATCGACCATACACAGTGCGTAGGCTGCGGCATATGCAAGGAAATGTGTAAGCTGGGTGCGATATGCGACTAATGATAACATATATTTCGAGGTGTAAATAATGAAAACAAGATCAATTATGATAGTGGGCGTAGGCGGACAGGGTTCACTGCTTGCGTCAAGAATAATAGGAAACGTGCTTCTCTCACAGGGCTTTGATGTCAAGGTCAGCGAGGTACACGGAATGAGCCAGCGTGGCGGCTCCGTTGTTACATACGTTAAGTACGGCAGCGAGGTATGCTCGCCTGTAGTTGAAAAAGGCGAAGCTGATATCATTATCAGCTTTGAACAGCTTGAAGCCGCAAGATATGTTTCATATCTCAAGAAGGGCGGACATATCATCACTTCAACTCAGCAGATAGACCCAATGCCTGTTATCACAGGTGCGGCTGTTTATCCTGAGGATATCATAGGCAAGCTTAAAGCAGAGGGCGTTGACGTTATCGCTGTTGACGCACTGGCACTTGCGGAGCAGGCTGGTACTGCAAAGGCTTCAAACGTTGTTCTCATGGGCGTTGTGTCAACTAAAATGGCTTTTGACGAGGACGTTTGGCAGAAGGCTCTTGAGCAGTGCGTTCCTGCAAAGTTCCTTGAACTGAACAAGAAGGCGTTCGCTCTCGGCAGAGAGGTAAAATAATGGACGAGATAAGCGGTCTTATCATAAAAATGACCGAGTTTTTCGCTGGCGACCCGAAACGTATACAGCACTTTATAAAGGTACATACCTTTGCCCGTGTTATCGGCAGGGCAGAGGGACTTGATATCCGCACTATGTATTGTCTTGATGTTGCGTCAGCGGTGCATGATATCGGCATAAAGCCTGCGGAGGAGAGATACGGCAAGGGCCACTGCGGCGGAAAGCTTCAGGAACAGTTAGGTCCTGAGCCTGCACGGAAAATGCTCAGAGAGCTTGACTTTGACGAGGATATCATAGAAAGGGTGTGCTTTCTTATCGCACATCACCACACCTATGAGGGCGCCCAGGGGCTTGACTGGCAGATACTCTTGGAAGCAGATTTCCTTGTGAACGCTTTCGAGGACAGCCTTTCCAAAGAGAGCATAAAAAGCTTCCGTGACAAGGTGTTCAAAACGAAAACAGGCATTAAGATGCTTGAAGAAATGTACGGCGTATGATACTTGTGCAAAGTTGATACCCGAGTAATATGACCGAAACCATTTTAACAGGAGGTGTGTTCCAATGGGAAAATATTGGAACGAAGAGATCGAGTGCATGGCGCACGAGGACATGAAAAAGCTCCAGAGCGAAAGACTTGTCAAGCAGGTCAAGCACGTCTGGGACAATGTGCCATACTACAAGAAGCTTATGGAAGAAAAGGGCGTGACGCCTGATGATATCCACGGTATTGAGGATCTGCACAAGCTGCCGTTCCTTTCAAAGGCTGATCTGCGTGAGGCTTATCCTTACGGTCTGCTTGCAAAGCCGCTTTCAGAGTGCGTGAGAATACATTCAACAAGCGGAACCACAGGCAAGAGAGTTGTGGCTTTCTACACTCAGCATGATATCGACCTTTGGGAAAATTGCTGTGCAAGAGCTATAGTTGCCGCAGGCGGATCAAAAGACGACGTTTGCCACGTTGCATATGGCTATGGACTTTTTACAGGCGGAGCAGGTCTTAACGGCGGCTCTCATAAGGTGGGCTGTCTTACTCTGCCGATGTCATCAGGAAACACAGAAAGACAGATACAGTTCATGCAGGATCTAGGTTCTACTATCCTGTGCTGTACTCCGTCATATGCCGCTTATATTGGTGAAACTGTAAAGGAAATGGGCATAAAGCCAGAGGAGCTTACACTCAAAGCTGGTATCTTCGGTGCTGAGCCTTGGACGGAGGAAATGCGTCACGAGATAGAGAAGCTTCTTGGTATCAAGGCTTACGATATCTATGGCCTGACAGAAACAAGCGGTCCTGGCGTAGCTTTCGAGTGCGAAGCACAGTCTGGTATGCACATCAATGAGGACAACTTTATCGCAGAGATAATCGACCCTGACACAGGAGAGGTGCTTCCTGAAGGCTCAAAGGGCGAGCTTGTTATAACAACACTTTCAAAGGAGGCTATCCCGGTTCTGCGTTATCGTACAAAGGATATTACTTCTATCACCTACGAAAAGTGCGAATGCGGAAGAACTCACGCCCGTATGAGCAAGCCCTCCGGCAGAAGCGACGATATGCTGAAGATCAGAGGCGTAAACGTATTCCCCTCACAGATTGAGAGCGTTATAATGACAATCCCACAGATAGCTCCCCACTATCAGCTTGTTGTTACCCGTGAGGGAAGCAGTGACAGACTGGAGGTAAAGTGCGAGCTTGTTGACGGAAGCGTGCTTGAAAGTCTTGAATCGCTGTCCAACTTACAGAAAAATATCCGCCACAATCTTAAGACGGTTCTCGGCATTGATACAAAGGTCACACTTGTTGAGCCAAAGACGATTGAACGTTTTGAGGGCAAGGCAAAGCGTGTAATCGACCTTCGCAACAAGTAATATGAAGCTGAAATATGATGAAGCGGATATGCACGCACAGCTTGTAAAGGTGCTGTATCCCGATGAAACCGCAATGTTTCCCGTATACTGCGTATACAACGATAAATCCTTTATGGGAAGTGCTATGGAATACGGCTATTTAGCCGTTACCGACAAGGGCAGACTGCTGATGATACGCTATGATTTTATAGGCGACGGCAACTGCGGTTCGTGTCCGCTCACCGCTATAAAGAGGCTTAAGATAAAGAAGCTCCTTATCGGTCAGTACAAGCTTGAATTTACGCTTATAACGGACAGTAAGGATTTTAAGACGACAGTACAGGTAGCGCCGAAAATGGCTTTCGGAGCATTCCCCCATC
>ERZ1106939.2672-NODE-2672-length-10622-cov-18.796536_pt1 | contig 10622 bp, 7 predicted proteins | sample MGYA00403669_ERZ1106939 | MGnify/ENA primary metagenome ERZ1106939 (study PRJEB35170, sample SAMEA104062447) | human gut metagenome | biome: human gut; feature: human-associated habitat; material: faeces | place: Denmark | collected 2012-09-28 ...
GTCAGCGCGAGCCGGTCCTCGGCGTCGGCAAAAAACTGCGAGAGCGTCAGCCCGAAGGCCTCGCAGATCTTTTCCAGCGAGGAAAACGACGGCGTCATGCCCTTCTTGTACCAGGAGGAAATGGTCGACTGCGGCAGGCCGGAGCGCTCCGCGAGCTGATATTCCGTCCAGCCCCTGGCCTCGCGGTTTTTCTGGATCAGGCCGAGAATGTCTGTCACGCGATCACCACCTACGATTTTTCGTTTATTATACTTTGAAAAATCGTTGCATTTTAATCATTATTGTCGTAGTATATACTACGACAATATTCGATTTTCTGGAGGCCGCTGAACCATGAACGAAGACCGCACCTACGAAGCCTGGCTGGACGAGACGAACCGGGTCGTATCCTTTCACGCGATCCCCGCCGCCCGCTATTTCTGTGCCGCCGGAGAAGAATTCTGGTCGCTGATCCTGACCCTCGTCCTCTCTGGCTACCGGATCCAGTGAAGCAATCTTAGGAATAATTAAGAAATTTTGCCGGAAATTTGTGATATAGTGGAAGTACAAAACACGCCGGAAAAGGAGAGAACATGATGAAAAAAGCAATGCTGTGCCTACTGATGATCCTGTCCGCCTTTCTGCTTACCGCCTGTCAGAAGCAGCCCCAGCCGGAGATCAAACTGCCGGAGCCGCAGGCAGCGGCCAGCCCGGCACAGCCGGAGCCGGAGACTGCAGAGCAGACCCTGACCCTCGGTCTCATCGACTTTGAAGCGGACAAGGAGCTGCTGCGAGGCCTGATCCAGAGCTATAATGCCTCCGGCGCGCCCGTCCGCATCGAGATCGTCAACTACGCCGACGGCGCCGAAAGCTACGCGGACGCCGTCACGCGCCGCACGACCGAGCTCATGGCCGGGAATGTCCCCGATCTGCTCGACTGCAGCGACCTGAGCGGCGCGCAGTACGCCGGGTACGCAAAGAACGGCATCCTGCTGCCGCTGGACGGGATGCCGGAGGAAGGGATGCTGTCTGGCGTGCAGCAGCCCTGCGAGGTGGGTGGGAAGCGCTATTCCATCGTCGGCGCGTTCACGCTCGACCCGCTGTTCGGCCCCGCGTCCAAGCTCGGCGCGTCGCTGCAGACCTCGGTCGAAGATGTGCTGCGCGGCGCGGTCCCGGATGTCCGCTTCGTCTGGGGCGGCAGGGATCTGCTCGGCGTCTATTGCCGCCACGCCGCGGAGCGCTTTCTGGACTACGATACCGGTACAGCTTCGTTTGAAAGCGAGGAATTTCTGGACCTTCTGACCGCCTGCGCCCGCATCCAGCCGTCGGAGCTGGGCCCGGACAGCATCATGCAGCAGCCCATGCGTTCCGTCTCCGTGTACCGTCAGATGCAGAACAGCTGGTACGAGCAGACCGGCGACGCGTTCCGCGTGCTTTCCCTCAGCGCGGACGGCGGCGTGACCTACCAGCCCGTGCTGCAGCTCGGCGTCTGCGCAGGCTCCTCCATGCAGGAGGCCGCGGCGCAGGCCCTGCGGGCCATGCTCGCAGAGAGCTTCCAGAAGACCATCGCGGACGCTTTCCCGGTCAGCATGGCTGTCCTGCAGGCGCAGCTGCAGCAGGAGATCGACGCGCAGAAGACCTATCAGCAGACCGCCATCCGCGAAGAAGGCCGCGTCGACGTCGGCGAGGCCGGGACGCAGACCTTCCTGTTTGACGAAGCCGTCGCGGCGGACCTCATGTACGTGCTGGAGCACGTAGACTGCCGCGCCTGCAGCAATCAGGAGATCCTGACCATCATCCTCGACGAGGCGGACGCCTTCTTTCAGGGCCGCAAGACCGCGCAGGAGGCCACCCGCATCATGGACAGCCGCGCCGCCCTTTTCATCGCCGAAGCCAGCTGAGCGGAGGGGGAGAAAGCGCGCGTGGGTGACGCTACATTTTCTGTTGACAAACGTTAATACCTGTGCTATCCTCGAAATATAACATATGTTAACACACAGGAAGGAGCGAAACGCATGGAACATCTCAGACTGTCCGACGGGGAATGGAAGCTGATGAAAACACTCTGGCAGCGCCAGCCGCGCACGCTTGCGGAGCTGGTCGCAGCGCTGGACGCCGAGACCGGCTGGAGCCGGGCGACGATCTTCATGATGCTCAAGCGGCTCATCGCCAAGGGCGCGGTCACGATGGACGACAGCGGAAGATTTCAGCAATACAGCGCCGCGATCACGTATTCAGATGTTGAACCCGAGGAAACGGAAGCATTTTTGTCGAAGGTTTACGGAGGAAGCGTGGGCATGATGGTGTCGAACCTGGTCGACCGCGGCACACTGTCCGAGCAGGACATTCAGGAATTGAAAGCCATTTTGGACGCAGCAGAAAAGGAGCGCGCGCAATGAAAAAATGGATTCTCCTTTTGACGCTCTGTATCAGCCTCCTTTTATCGGGCTGCCAGAAAACGCCGGAGGCCCAGCCTGGAACGCAGCCGGCGGAAGCGCCGTGGGCAGACGAACAAGCGGACGCGCCGCTTTCCTATGAAGACTATTTCGCGGAGCTCCGCCCCTATGACCCGGCAGAGAACGACGTGCCGGACTGGATGAAGGACGGAAACTATGAAATTTTATCAGAGGACGGCGTCCTCTCCCTGTACCAGGCGGCAAACGAAACCCTGACCCGCTTGTTTGCTTACCCGGTGGAAGCGCCGCTCGGCTGGTCGGCCGGCCCGGCCTGCCTCTATGCGTTCGACGAGCAGACCATTTACCGGCTCGATTACGGCGGGAAAGCGGCAGAGCCGATTTACCGCGCGACGGATGGGGCGATTTTGCAGATGGCGGCTGCCGGGGGCGCGCTCTTCTTTGCCGAACAGGGAGAGCTCAGCATCCGCCTCTGCCGATTGTACGCGCCCGAAGGGAAGCTGGACGTCTTCTATGACGAGGTCCGCCCGGATGCGGAGGACCTTCTGCTGTTCCCCGTCTCCAATCACGAGCTGTGCTGGACCATGGACGATCCGGACTTTCTGGAGCTTGCGGCAGAGCAGGAGCAGACCTACATCGAGACGCGGAACATCGATCCTGCGGACAAGAGCACCTACTGGGGCATGCTGGAGCTGGATTTTGGCGTCGACTCCGGCATCCGGTACTACTATAACGACCTGGAGCCGCTGCTCTGCTCGCAGGGCTTCCGTAAAATTTACGGCGAACTGGCTGTCGCCGACTGGTGGAAAACCGAAGACAGCTTCCTGCGAGACGCGGAGCTGCGCGCGAAGTTTGTATCCGTGGAGCGGGGACCCGCAGTGCAGGCGCCGGACCGCAGGGTCGTGAGCTTTTTGCGCGGCGCGGAAACGGCGCTTGCGCAGGAACGGGGCCTGACGTTCAACACGCCGGAAGATCTTTCCCAGGAGCAGCTGTTTCAGTTGTTTCTGGCGTGGACGAATGAAGCTACGCTGAAGGAATATCAGGACCCGGATGACGGAAACTTCTATTTCACAACCCCGGTCATCCGCCGGACGCTCGACTGCTATTTCAGCGGCTATTGCTTTGATATCACAGCCTGCAGGGCGTACGACAGGCAAACCGGCATGGTCGTCGTCCCGTCTGTTTCCGGGTCTGACGACGGCCGGACGGCGCGGCTCGCCGGAAAAGCGCAGGACGGAGACCTTGTGACCTACCTTATCGACTTTTACGCGGATGCGGCTGCCAAGGCAGAGCATCGTGCGTACGCGAGGAAGGAATACACGCTGCAATGCTATGACGGCGGCTTCTATCTCCTGCGCGCCTGCTCCATGATGTGCCCTGACGGGGAACATACGCTCGGCGGCATTTCCGTCTGGGACAGGTGGGATCTTCTTCCGCAGACGGTGACCGAAGGCTTTGCGGAGCTTGGTGTGGTCGGCGTTTCGCGGGAGGACTATGACGTGGTCAAATACGGCCGTGACGGACTATATGTCCACGTGCTGCGCCTGCAGGCGGGCAAGGAGGACTGGGAGGGGCTGGACGGCTATGTCAGCTGCGTCTATACGACGAGCCCCGACTACCCCTCGCCGCGCGGTCTGCGCGTCGGCGACCCGGAGGCCAACGCAGCAGAAACAATGAACGCGCTCTGGGGCAGCTTTGAATACGAGCTGCAGGACGGCGCGATCTGCCGCATGGGGTTCTTCTCCTATTATGACGCGGGAGGCCCCGGCGAAGCGTTTACGGTACGCCCGGCAGACAGCCGGCCGGGGAATTGAGAGAAAGGAGCTGCCATGATACGAGAAACATTGACGCTCTCCGCGCTGATCGCAGCCGTCCTGCTGGTGCGGGCGGTGTTCAAAAACCGCGTGCCGAAGCGGATGATCTATGCGCTCTGGCTCGTGGTGCTTTTGAAGCTCTGCCTGCCGGGGACGCTGTTCTCCCTGCCGGTCCTTCCGGCAGAGCAGACCGCCGCGCCGGTGCAGCGCGCGGAGTTCCCGGCGCAGACCGCGCCGGTCACCCAACCGCCCGCACAGGCGGTACAGCCGCAAACACCCGCGCAGCCAGTCACGCAGGAACCGGCAAACCCGGCGGCGAAGCCGCTGACGGCCACGCAGATCTTCCAGATCATCTGGTTCAGCGGCAGCGCGCTGCTCGGCCTCTGGATGCTTGGCTCGTGGCTGGTCTTTACGATCCGGCTGCGCAAAAGCCGGAAATTCCTCGGAAGACACGGAAAAACCAGTATTTACGTCTCAAGCCGCATCCCGTCGCCCTGCCTTGCAGGCCTCATCCCGGCCGTCTATCTGACGCAGAACGTGCTGCAGAACGACACGACCGCGCTGATCCTGCGCCACGAGCTGACGCACCTGCGGCATCTCGACCCACTGTGGTCGTTCTGCCGGACGGCCGCTGTGGTCGCGTACTGGTGGAACCCACTGGTCTGGCTCGCCGCGATCCTCTCCAAGCGCGATGCCGAGCTGGCGTGCGACGAGGCCGTCGCCGCGGGGCTCCTCGACAGCGAGCGCATTGCCTACGCAAGGGCGATCCTGGCCCAGGCCCCGCGCAGGGGCGCAGCCCTGAGCCTTGCAGGGCCGCCGGTCAAAGAGCGCATTTTGTTCCTCACGAAAAAGCAGTGCACGAGCGTCCTGTGCGTCGTTCTGGCCCTGATCCTCGTCCTGTCCGCGACCGGCTGCTCCTTTGCCGAGCTGACGCGGCAGAAATCTGGGGAGATCACTCTGCCCGAAGCGGCAGGGGAGACCGGCCCGTCCGCGGATGCGGCCGCGGATCCCACCGCCCGGCAGGAAGGACCGGTGCAGGACCAGCCGCAGCTGCTTCACAACGACGGGACCTATGACCCGTCCCAGCCCCTGCAAGCCTGGGAGCTGGCCCGCGCCGACGGTGTGCAGACCGGCATGACGCAGGCGCAGGTCGAAGCGATCACGGGGCCGCTCACCGAGAACCAATACGGCGTCCTGGTGGACGATCAGAACATCTCCTATCGCTTCTGGGACCGCAGCGGCGGCGAACCGAAGCTGATGGAAATGACCTGGAGCGGAAAAGTGATAAACGATGAGCTTGTCTATACCACCTCACAGGACGCGCCGGCCTTCCGCGGCATCTGTCTCGGCGATCCGATCGGCGACGTGCTGGCGAAGCTCCCGTGTACGGACCGGGAACTCAAATACCAGCAGACGCAGTATGTGTACGGGCAGGCGGGCGACGAGGATTACGCAGTCCTGCACCTGATCGGGGACAGCTATTATTCTCTGTCGTTTGGCATCGCCGGTCAGTGGCGCGCATCCGTCGACTTCTCCCGTGTCCAGCAGCGCGTGTTCCATATCGTCATTTATGCCGAAACATACTGGCAGGAAGCAGAGCAGGCGGGCGAAGAGACGGCTGCCCGGGCGCAGACCATGACGCTGTCGGTCCCGTCCGGCGAAAAATATACGTTGTCGGAGGAAGACACGGCGGCCCTGCAGGAGATCTTCTCCGAGGGTTCCATGACGATGCTTGAGAACGACCCGGAATCGGTATGCGTGTACCAGTTCGACATCCGGAATCACAGCTATCTGCTGGATGAAACGCTGGATACGGTAGAGATGATCGTGTGGATGGATACCGAGCACTACGATTATTACCAGAAGCGCCTGACCGACGCCGACGCGGAAACCCTGCAGACGGTCATTGACCGGTACACACAGGGCGCGGAGGGCAGCAAGCGCCAGACCGCGATCCTCCGGGAGGTGCGCGCGGATTCCGTCACGGTCGAGCATATCACCCTGCTCAATTCCGCCCTCGAGGAAGACCTGCGCACGCTCAAAGGCCTGAATATCCCGCCGGAGGCGTACCAATACGGCTACTATCGGGAGGACTCCGGCGAGATCTACACCTACAAGGTCGACCCGGATACCCCCGTTACCATCTATGACATTTCTCAGGTCTACGGAGCGGGTGACGACCGGCTGTACACCTTCGAAACATGGCAGGATTTCGTCGCCGCGGTCCAGGCCAACGAAGGCCTGTGCGTCCCGCCCTATACCTTGACCCTGCAGGACGGCGTTGTCGTCAAAATCGAAGAGAAATTCTACAATTAGCATCCAGAAAGGAGACTACTATGAAGAAGACAGCCCTGCTCCTGCTGCTGTGCATCTGCCTGCTTCTGGCTGGCTGCACCGCGCAGACCGCACCGCAGCCCATCCAGCCGGAACCGGAGCCTGTGCCGACAGAGCCGGAACCCGCCCCACCCGCAGCCGAAACCGCGGATACAGTTGCAAGTCAGGAAGAGCAGACGCAGGAGCGGCCGGCGCTCCCGGTCCCGTCCGCGTCCATGTTTTCCCTGACCGGACGCGAGGCCGTCCTGTATGACGCGGCGGTCGCGCAGCGATACCCGCGCAGCGACAACGATATCGTCCTGCCGAGCCTTTGCGTGTACGGCTCGTTTGAGGAAGACGGCAAGACCGTGGTCATCTGTGATCTGCACTACGATTTTTACTACGACTACACCGGCCCCGGCTGGTCGTGGAACTCGGGCGCGATGAACACGTATCTGCGAGCGGAACTGGAAACGCAGGACGGCGCGGAGGTCTGCACGGGCTTTGCAATTTTCCCGGGCGGCGATCCTAGCGACTGGATCTCCGGCGAATGCGGCCCGCTTGCCGTGCAGAATGCGGATGGGGCGTGGGTCCTGCCGGAACCGGCCGGAGACTGGTTCCCGTCGGACAGCAGTATGCTGGGCGAGTATCTGGCCGCAGCGGAAGCTATGCCGGAACCGGCGGCAGTGATGCCGCAGGCAGACTTTGAGGCGCACATGCTGGCGCTTTCGGACGGGAAGACGGCGGAGGAATTGACCATCGACACCTTCCCGGACGTTCTGGCGGAAGGTGCGGCGCTGGAAAGCTTCCTGCGCGATACGCCGGAGGAAGCGGCGCTCTGCTGCGCGACGTATCTGGTCGAAAACATGTGGTACGGCGATGGCGAAAATGAGCCCTATACGACGGATTTCGCGCTGACCGCGCTGGGGCGGCTCTACGTTCTTTCGATGCAGTATCTCATGGAGACGTATAACGACTCGACGTCGCTGCTGTCTGCCTTGCTGCTTCATACGTTTTCCCCGGAGGAATGGCTGTACCAGTTCTGGGGCGTAGTGGGAGGAATCGCGTTCGCAAAGGAAGGTTTTACGCTGGACAGTGTCTATTACGATGAGCACCCCATTGAAAAGCAGTGCATGACCGCCCTGCTGCGCAGCCCGAAGCGGCTTCATGTCGCGACACTTTTTGATTATGTAAACCCTGTAGACAACGAGCGGTGTGACGCCGACCATTCTGCGCTTTATGATTTCCTGGCAGAGGGCAAGGCAGACGACCGCCTTCATATCGAGCCTGCCGGAGCGACGCGCGAAGACCTCCTTGCCGCCTGCACGGAAACAGCACATTGGGAGGTAGAAGGCGGAACCGATACCACCATCCTCCACATCACGCCCGAACACGGTCAGGAGCTGCGGCTTGTGTACCGCTTCGGCGAAAATTAAGAATTTTTAAGAAATTTCTTCCACGCCGGTGTGCTATGATGACGGCGAGAACATCAGCTTCCTGACGAAAAGGAGAAACAAATGAAAAAACTGTCCGCCGCGCTGCTGGCGCTTTTGCTGATATTGACCGGCTGCCAGAAACAGCAAAGGCAGGCGGATATCCGTCTGCCGGAACCGGAAACACCTGCCGCAGAAGAAACGATAGCCGAACCGGCGGAAGAACCGGAACAGGAGAGCGTCGCTCCGGACCTCGGAAACTTCGAAGAGCTTCTGGAAGTTCTTCAAACGCTGCAAACACGGAAGGACTGGAAAAACAGCCCGGAATACGAGATGATTACGGCACAAAAGGCGAAGGTACTCAGTCAGCTGATCAGCAGCTTTTACCACGGGCAGGACAGCCTCAACCTGCGGGATACCGCATGGGGCGACTGTGATTTGCCCGGTATGCCGGATGGAGGGAAAACAAATGAGAAACGCAGGAAGAAAGATATTGGCGCTGGTTTTGGCGAGTCTTATGATACTGACGCTTGCAGCGTGCAATAAGAAGCAGCAGCTGGGCACTTCGCTTCCGGAGGGTTCGCCGGATGCGCATGCAGTATCTGACAAGTTGCAGGAAACAAAAACGGAATCGCCAACTGCGCAGACGGAGGAGGAATTTCACTGGGAGCGCGTGCAGACGCCGCTTCCGGATGGTGAAAGCACGATCCGGGCGCAGGCAGAAGCCCACGGGACAGTGATCGCCGGTACGCACAAACAGCTGTTTGCGCTGGAAAACGGCAGCTGGAACGAGCTTCCCGTGCCGGATGATTTCCTGTACGGAAACGCCCTCTGCGAAGACGCAGACGGCGGGTTCTGGTTTCTCTATACGACGATGAATAATTCCCTCGCGATTGCGCGGTATGGCACAGACTTTGCCGTGCAGAAAACGTTTCTGACATCGTGCGAAAATGAAGATCAGCTGTATTTCCAGCTGCTCAAAACGGACGGCGAATTTTACCTTCTGAGCCGGGAGCGGCTCGTTCGCTTGGACGAAAACGGCGCGCTGACGGTGCAGGATGTCGATGATACCCGCGACGGACGGTACTTTGATTCTATGGCAGAAGTGAACGGAACGCTATATGTTCTCGCGCCGACGGCGTTTGACAACGTGGAGCACTCGTATGACGAGCTGCGGCAGCTGGACCCCGTGACGCTGGAAGAAACGGCGGTTCTGCTGGAAAAGCAGGGGCTTTGCGGCATGGGTGCGGACGCGGAAGGACGGCTCGTTCTGAGCCGGGCGGCGGGTCTTTTTGTCTTTGACCCGGAAACGGGCAGTGAGACGGAAATTCTGCGCTGGAACGCGCTGGATACGGCGGCAATCACCGGCATTTTCCTGCAAAGCGCGGACGGCTGGCTCTGCGAGGACGGCTCCGGCGCAATCACGAAGCTTTGCCACGTTCCCGGTCCGGCTCCCGAGCGGAAGGTGCTGACGCTTGCGATTCTTGCCGGCACCGGCATGGAAACGCAGGCGATGCAGATGGTACAGGATTTTAATCAGAGCGGCACCGAGCTTCGCATAGAGGCGACCGTTTACAGCGAGGAACAGGCAGAAAACACGCTGGATTTTCTGCGCACGCAGATCATGGCGGGCGATGCGCCGGGCTTATTCTGCTTTGTAGATAACGGCTACGATGAGCGCCCCATCGCGCCGCGAAAGGTCTGCATGGACCTGCTGTCGCTGCCGGACTTCGAGGTCTCGCCGGACGAGCTGCTGCCAGGACTTTATGACGCGCTCACGCAGAATGGAACGCTTTATGAATTTCCGCTGACGGTGACGCTTGAGACGTTTCTCGCGCCGTCAAATCTCATTGCTGAGCCGGGCGTGACGACGCAGGACTTAGAGGCGGCGCGGCAGAAGGCGGGAGAAGACTTCGTTCCGTTTGAGTCGTGGAACACGCCGGATAACCTGTTCTGGCTCAGCATCCCGTTTTACCTCAGCAAATACGTCGACCGCGAGACCGGCACGTGCAGCTTCGAGACGCAGGAATTTTATGATTTTCTGCTCTGGTGCAAGACGTGGGGCGGTGACGGCTCGCCGCAGAACACGGACGAAAAGGCAATCTTGCACTATCAGCAGCTCGGCTATGTCGACCAGGTGTGCGGTATGAGCCTGATGGCGAAGGAATATCTGGACTACCCGGACAGCTACACCTATGCGGGCATTCCGAACGAAGACACCTGCGGTACCATGATGAGCGTGACGCTCTCGCTCGGCGTTTCCGGGTCGTGCCGGAATGAAACCGGCGCGGCAGAATTTCTGACGTTCTGCCGGGGCTATGAGCTGCGGGGGCTTCCGGCAGATATGGTCCGGCTCCAAGCGGAAATTGACGCGCAGCGGGCGACTGGGCAGGAGGATGAAATGGATGTCCGGAACGTCATCTCGCCCGAGGACGCAGAAAAATTCTATGCGCTGCTGGAGGAAAAGCCGGTCCTTAAAAATCAGGATGATGCGTTGGTAGATATTCTTTGCGAAGAAGCCGCGCCGTATTTCGCAGGCGACGTTGATGAGAAAACCGCCGCGAAGACCATGCAGGCGCGCACAAAGCTCCTGCTTCTCGAGCAGGCGGGCTAGAAACACGCGCTTTATATGCTGTCAAACACAATGCAGAGGTGAATTCTATGAAAAA
>ERZ1106939.2682-NODE-2682-length-10586-cov-4.059254_pt1 | contig 10586 bp, 8 predicted proteins | sample MGYA00403669_ERZ1106939 | MGnify/ENA primary metagenome ERZ1106939 (study PRJEB35170, sample SAMEA104062447) | human gut metagenome | biome: human gut; feature: human-associated habitat; material: faeces | place: Denmark | collected 2012-09-28 ...
AGTGATTACGGTCTAATCTCCCCGGTAACAGAATGAGGGGAGCAAGCGCAGTTTGTGGGTACAAACTGACGTCTTGCAATGCTACCTAACAGACCGTTTACGCATAAAGCGTTTTGCCGTCCAAAAACGAATGCCGTGCATTCAGTATCTAACTGCGTTCGTGGTATTCCCACCGTTCAATGTATTCAGCAAAAAACTGTTATCGGTACTACCCTAAAAACGGTCGAGGATTTTGAGGGAAAGAGAGGCTTTTTCTGAAAACCTTCGACCTTTTTCTTGAGGTTCACAGTTTTCTCCATTTCTCTACATCCTCACCGTATTCCTCCAAATGGTTGCACACGATGTTCTCCACGAAACTTGAGAGGTTGCTGCCCCTGTCACCCAACCTGCGTACGATGAAGTCCGCACGTTCCTGTGTCTCCCTGCTCAGATAGACCGCCTTTCTCTCGCTTAGCTTTGTTGGAACAAGGAACGCCAGCTTGTATGCTTCGAGTGTCTCTTTTCTCATCTTGGCACTGATGCGTCGTTGAACGGTTGCATTCTCTGTATGCTGTGCAGGCTCGGATGGCGTGGGCTGTTCTATGGCATATTCTGCTTCTTGTTGTTTTTGCTCTTGAATATATTCCATTCCCTTTGCCCGAAATTCAGCAACGGTTTGTTCATTTGAACTTTCAGCTTGGTTTATACCAAGAGTTTCTCCTATGAAACGATCTATTTCTTCTATGTTTCTTTTTTCCTTTTTCATCACTCTATCTTATTTTAAGTCTGACTTGTTTTATTTTGTTGCTTATATTTGGAGTCTTCTCCAACTTTTTCTCCTGCTCACGGACACGGCTGACATGATACTCGTTGAGGTCTTTATTGTTCCTGTAATGTACAGACATATCCTCTACCTTAAAACCTGCGTTTACAAATTCTTGTACAGCTTTTCGCCCTGCATCGTCATTATCAAGAAAAGCACGAACAGAGGTTATATTCCTCTCGTTCAGGTAGTGAATACTTCTTGCAACATTACTCACGGAATTCATCACAAGGCATTGGTTGGTTACTTCCCCTTTCATTGAAAGAAAAGAGAGAAAGTCCATAAAGCCCTCGAACAGACAGACGGGCTGTGTCTTGTTCTCAAATATCGGGGTGATGTCTTTCGGGGCAACTGTTCCCTTAAACAAATGATTGTCCCGTAGTTCATAACCACCCGAAGAATTGGCAAAGCCGATAGCTTCATATCTTCTTCCCCTTACCTCGTAACTGATACATTTAAGAAAGGGTGTTGCCTTTTCTAAATCAATGCAGCGTTCCTTTGTGAGATACTCTTGTAAATGCGGTGGCAAGGTATCTGATATGCTTATCAGTCTCCTTGTACCGCTTGCCATTGTATTTTCTGTTTGCTTTGGGCTGATGGATGTTTCTCTCTTTGGAGAGCTGGAGCTGGGCACTATATACTCTGAAGCGTTCTGCCCCAAACGGTAGATGGCTTCCGAGAGCGTGCAGTCCTCCAAGCGCATATAAAGGTCAATGATGCTTCCACCCCTGCCTTCAGCATAGTCTATCCAAAGGTTCTTTTCCGTGTCCACCTTGAAACTCGGATGCGTTTCCTCCCTGAGCGGTGAACGGTACATTGCATAGGCTGGTGTCCTGCGGACAGGCCTGATACCTTTCCTTTCGAGATATTCCACGATGGAATATCGCTTGATAAGTGATAAATCTTCTTCCTTCATTGTTATGATACTTAATGGGTTGAATGATAATTATTTATGCTTGTCTGTTTTATGGTTTTACCGTTTCCAAAGTTTTCCCCTCCAAACTTTTTCATCTTTCTTCTTACTACATACTATTTTGTGATAAGTAATTGATAATCAACAACGATTAGTAGTATAGGACGATACCACACATTCTACTACATTTGGCTACTACAAGTTTGAAGGAGCGGACATGGCAAGATTTTCCTAATCTTGTAGACATAGATGGGGCTTCCACCGTTTCTTCGTTTGCTCACCTTTATGTATCCTGCTTTCTTCAAGGCTTCGCCCATACGCTTGGTTTTCTCTACGTCTATGGATAGAACTTCAAAGGGCAGAAACCTTCTGCTGCCTGTCGGGTCTGTAAGAAAGTCATTGCCGTTCACTGATGCCACGAAGCTTGCCAAGTGGGGATACTCCTCCACGTACTTGTCATACGGCATACGGTACTTGACCATCGAACAGGTGATGAGGTTTTTCAGCTCGTTCTCATCCCGCTTATTGAGGGCTTTGAGTTGGTCATCTATATTTACGATAAGGTTCTGACCGATATAAGTGAGTGTGTCCTTCTCTTGTGGATATATCTTGCCCGTATAGCTGTAACCGTGCAGTTTGGGTGGACAAAGTAAATCGAGAAACGTTGTCTTGAACTTACCCTGCTCACCTGTCAGTACAAGACAGGTATGGTTACGGCACTCGCGGTCGTCAATTGCGTTGGCGACCACCGCCACAAGCCACTTGGTAAGATACGGCAACCACTTGTTAGAATTACGGACGACCACGCAACTTGCCAAATTGGGAATTGCTTTTGGTGAAAAGGAAATAGGAACACTACTACCACTGTAACTACTACCATCGCCTATATCTATCAGTGGCAACTCTTTGAAATACTCCTGCACGGGATTGATACGGGGAGAGAAGCTGCTCTCGATGATGGAGTAGAGATTATCGGAGGAAGTCATTATATCTTCATCACAATCGAGTTCCCTGCGAAGCGTGTTGATTTCGTAGCGACCGACTTTTACAAAATCGCTATTACCTTTACTACGATATTCAGTTCTGCCCAACACGGTATTGTATCTGAACTCGTAGTGTGTGGAGAGATAGTTTTCTATCTCTGCGTTCTTGGAGGGACTCCTCTTTCGATGAAGATTTCTCCTGCTGTCTATATTGCCTGCATCTGCTTTCTTTTTCATTATTCCCTTGAATTGGTTTCCAAGAGTGAAGTTAGGGTGGGAATGCGTAACTTCCAAGCATTCAGAGCCTTCTTGCATAATGTTACACTCGTCCGCTTTAAAATTCTTAGGGAGATAGGTAGTCAAGAAGAGCATTTATCGTCTCATTAAGAAAAAAACGGATAGTACGAACGAAGAGTAAGCAGGAAATGTGGATGTCGTTGTTTGCTTTCAGATGCAGTCTTTTGCTCCAACTATCTACAAACTATTGACTGGAGCATATTTATATCGGATTACTGTGCCAACCTATTCCATACGACGCCACAAGCTGCCACTTGAATGAAAAGGGATGGAATAAGAAATGCCCGATATTAATTTTGCAATGAAAGAAAAAAGGTGGGACAGGAAAACGCAAATGCGAACCGATGGAACGGATTGCTCTTTTTCTTATTCTTCCCGATAAATCCCTGCTGTTCCCTGCGACTTTGAGAGACGCACGCACGCCATTACCTTTGCCAGCAGAAACAGGAAAGACCTGAAACAACAAACAATAACAAAATATGATTATGAACTATTACGTCATTACGGAAACCAATTGGGCAAAGCTTCGAGATGAAATCTTGAGCCTTGCAGAATGCTGCCACAAGGCATTCGGAGAAAAGAGTAAGCACACGGACTGGCTACACAACGGCGATGTGTGCCGCTTGCTGAACATCAGCAAGCGCACCTTGCAGAATTATCGTGATACGGGCGTGCTGCCGTTTACGCAAATCGGGCACAAGTGCTATTACAAGCGTGAGGATGTGGAAGCATTGCTTCTTACGAAGTCAAACAAATCTAAAAATAGACAGATATGATGGAAACAGCAAGAGACTTGAACATGGAGACGGACGAGATACAGCTGGTCATCTCGGCATTGAGAGGTGTAGGTAAACGAATAGTGGAAGTGGCGCAGACGCACAAACCACTCTTTGCAGGAGAACTTTTCCTCACGGGTAAGGAAGTGTGCGAGCGGCTGTATATCAGTCCCCGTACCTTGCAGGACTATCGCGATAGGAAGATTATACCCTACACGCAGTTTGCAGGCAAGATACTCTACAAGGCTTCTGACTTGGAGAGAATGTTGGAGGAGAATTACAAGTGAGGGGGATTGATTTTGTATAACTGAAACTCTTCATATTCTATTCCACAATATGTTGTTTGACTTATAAAATAAATTTAGATATTCAACACACATAAGTATTTATTGCAAAATACTTATTTTTGGGTATTGCGGTGTTTTTATATCTTTGCTACTTTTGCAAAATAAACATTGCAACTATGCGAATACACAATATTTATATAGCAAGAGCGCAAATAGGCTCGTTCAATCTATCGCACCGTTCGATTACGAAACGGTGCGATTTTTTTATGAACAAAACAGAACTTGGTTCATTATTTAAAGTTTTCATCGGCGTATGCAGAAACTGAAAGACGACATTCGGCAGCGTATCGTTGCCGTGGCGCGCGAGGAATTCATCGCTCACGGCGCACGCAGCACGTCTATCCGCACGGTGGCGCGGCGTGCAGGCATTGCTGCTGGCAACGTGTACAACTACTTCCGCAGCAAGGACGAGCTGTTCTGCGAGGTGCTGCGGCCGCTGCTCAACGAGCTGAACCGCTACATTCTGTCACACAACGAGGAGCGGCACCTCTGCATCGAGGTGTTCGACGCACTCGATTTTCAGAACGAATACATCGGCACAATGAAGAAAATGGTGAAGCTTTACCGCCCCGAACTGCGCCTGCTGTTGTTTAATGCCGAAGGCACATCGCTTGCTGGGTACAAGGAAAGGATAGTTAAGCACCAAATGAAAGTTGGTTCGGAATACCTGCGACTAATGAAAGCGCGTTATCCGCACATCAACATTGACATCTCGCCCTTCTTCCTGCACATTGCGAGTTCTATGTGGGTGAACATCTTCTGCGAACTTGTGGAGCACGAGGACTACGACGAAAGCGAGGTGAACCGTGCACTCGAGCAGTATGCCGCTTACAGTATGGCAGGGTGGAGAGAATTGATGAAACCTTAGAAACAATAACCTTTTAACATATATAGAAGAAGATGATAAAAATACTGAAACGCTTAGGACATTACATGGGAGGACGCAAGCCGTTGCTACCCTGCTCGGTTGTGCTGTCGGCAGTGAACGGACTGCTGTCGCTCGTACCCTTTATTTTCCTGTGGTTAGTGGTACGCACGCTGCTCACTGCCGACGGAAACCTTGCCGATACGCCCGTATGGGACTATGCCATTGCGGCTTTCGTGGTGTCGGTGGTGAATGTTTTGCTCTATTTTGCCGCCCTCATGCTCTCGCATCTTTCCGCTTTCCGCATCGAAACCAATATGCGGCGCACTGCCATGGAACGGCTAATGCGTGTTCCATTGGGCTTTTTCGACACGCAGAACACGGGTCGCATGCGCAAGATAATAGACGAAGATTCGAGCCAGACCCACACTTTCGTGGCACACATACTGCCCGATGTGGCAGGCAGCGTGGTGGCTCCGATAGGCATTATAGTCCTTCTGCTTGCCGTAGATTGGCAGTTGGGCATTGCCGCAATGGTACCGATAGTGTGTGCCTTCGGTATCATGGGCTACATGATGAACCCTAAGAATAACGATTTCCAGCGTATGTACCTCGACGCACAGGAGAAAATGAGTGCCGAAGCCGTGGAATACGTGCGTGGAATCCCCGTCGTGAAGGTCTTCCAACAGACGGTATTCTCGTTTAAACGCTTTCACGACAGCATCATCAACTACCGCGACCTCGTCATCAGATACACCCTTCTGTGGCGCATGCCCATGTCTGCCTACACCATAGCCATCAATGCTTTCGCCTTTCTGCTTGTGCCTACGGGCATCATACTGATAGGGCACGGCGGCGAAACTGCCATCATCGTTTCCGATATGGTGCTGTATGTGCTCATCGCCCCCATCATTGCAGCCAACGTAATGAAAGCCATGCACCTCAGTCAGAACCTCTTTCTGGCAAACGAAGCGGTAGACCGATTGAAGAAACTCACTGCCACGCCACCGCTTCCAGACAGTTCCGAGCCCGAGAAAGCGGCAGCCTTCGACGTCAGCCTGCGCAATGTGTCGTTCCGATACGAAGCGGTGGAGCACGATGCCGTAAGCCACATCGACCTCGACATACCGCAAGGCAAGACCGTTGCGCTGGTGGGAGCATCCGGAAGCGGCAAGACAACCATCGCAAGGCTCATTCCCCGCTTCTGGGACGTGCGCGAAGGCAGTTTGAAAATAGGCGGTGTGGACGTTCGGCACATGGATAAGGCAACGCTGATGCGCAACGTATCGTTCGTGTTTCAGAATACCCGACTGTTCAAGACCTCCATCTTGGAGAACATACGCTACGGCAATCCCGATGCAACCATCGAGCAGGTGAACCGCGCCATAGACCTCTCGCAGAGTCGGGAAATCATCGAGCGACTGCCACAGGGACTGAACACCGTGATAGGAGCGGAGGGAACATACCTCTCTGGCGGCGAGCAGCAGCGCATAGTGCTTGCCCGTGCCATTCTGAAAGATGCGCCCATCGTGGTGCTCGACGAGGCTACAGCCTTTGCCGACCCCGAAAACGAGCACCTTATCAGGCAGGCATTTGCCCACCTTACTTGCGGAAAAACAGTGCTCATGATAGCCCACCGACTGACCACCGTGCAAGATGCCGACAACATTGTCGTGGTGGACAAGGGCAGAATAGCCGAACAGGGCACCCACCAACAGCTCATGGAGCAAGCCACATTATATTATAAGATGTGGAACGAATACCAAAAGTCGGTGGCATGGAAACTATAAACCTAAACAGAAAGGACACAAGACAATGATAAAATATCTTCAACAACGGTTCGCCCTCACCGAAAAAGGAGCGAAAGACTTGCGGAAAGGCATCGCCTTCTCTACACTGATGAACCTCGCATTGATGCTGCCGCCCACCTATTTGTTCTTCTTCCTCATGGAATACATCGACGCCAAGCCCTCCACCGAGCCGCACGCGCTGTGGTTCTATGTGCTTGTGGCTTTGCTCTTGGCGGTGCTTATGTTCTTCATAGCCCTCCGACAGTACGACAGCACCTACACCACCGTCTACAACGAGAGTGCGCAACGCCGCATCGGAGTGGCAGAAAAGCTGCGCCGACTACCCCTCGCTTTCTTCGGCGAGCGCAACCTTTCCGACCTCACCTCTACCGTGATGGAAGACTGCACGATGCTCGAGCAAACCTTCTCGCACGCTGTTCCCCAGCTGTTTGCGTCGGCTCTGAGCGTCGTCATCATCGCCGTGGGTATGTTCTCCTACAATTGGCACTTGGCTTTAGCCCTCTTTTGGGTCGTTCCGCTCGCCGTAACCGTACTGTTGCTGTCGCGCCGTCAGCTCCACAAAGCCTTCGTTCAGCACTATAAAGTGAAGCGTGGCGTAACCGAACAGATACAGGAAGGGCTTGAATGTATGCAGGAAATAAGGTCGTACAGTGGCGAACAAGCATACTGCCGCAGCTTCGACAAGCGGCTGAAGGGTTACGAACGCGAACTTGTGCGCGGCGAACTCGTGGCAGGAGTCTTCCTCAACCTCGCCGGAATGCTGCTCAAGCTCGGCATGCCCACCGTTATACTGGTGGGAGCGTGGCTGTTGCAGCAGGGCGAAGTGTCGGTATTCACCTACTTGGCTTACCTCTTGGCATCGGCAATGGTCTACAATCCTATTATCGAGGTGTGCAACTACCTTGCCCTGCTCTCCTTCCTCGACGTGCGCATCAACCGTATGAAGGAAATAGAAAGCATGCCCACGCAAGAAGGAAGTGCAGCTGTACAACTCGATAACTACGACATCGAGTTCCGCAACGTAAGTTTTGCCTACGAAACCGCGAAGCAAGTGTTGCACAATGTCTCGTTCACGGCACGTCAAGGCACCGTTACCGCCCTCGTAGGGCCGTCGGGTGGGGGCAAAAGCACTACTGCCAAACTCGCCGCACGCTTTTGGGACATCTCTGACGGACAAATTTTTGTGGGCGGAAACGACATCTCGAAGATTGACCCCGAAACGCTGCTGAAACACTATTCCATCGTCTTTCAGGACGTATTGCTGTTCAATGCCTCTATTGCCGACAATATCCGCATCGGCAAGCGCAACGCTACCGACGAGGAGGTGCGCCACGTTGCCCGATTAGCGCAGTGCGACGACTTCATCAGCCGAATGCCGCAAGGCTACGATACCGTCATCGGCGAAAACGGCGAAACCCTTTCGGGTGGCGAACGGCAGCGCATTTCCATTGCCCGCGCCCTACTGAAGAATGCCCCAATCATACTTCTCGACGAAGCCACCGCAAGCCTTGACGCCGAGAACGAGACGAAAATACAAGCGGGCATCTCCGAACTGGTGCGCAACAAGACCGTTATCATCATCGCCCACCGTATGCGTACCGTCCGCAATGCCGACCACATCGTGGTGCTTAGTGGCGGTACGGTGAGCGAACAGGGCACGCCCGACGAACTGTTGGCACGCAACGGCGAGTTCGCCCGAATGGTTCGTCTGCAACAGGAAAAACGGCAATGATACCCCTACACCAATCGCTCGCAAAGGATTATGGCAAACAGCAACAGCATATGGCTTACGACGCGTATGGCGACCGTGCAAATTGGACACGTTTGTCCAACAAGTTAGACAGACGAGTCCAATGAGCTGGACAAACGGGTCCAATGAGTTGGATAAACGTGTCCAATTCCATAAGTCTTAAAGGTTCCCGGCGATCGTTCAGAGATAGTAATAACAACCGTTCAGGGGTAGTAATAATGATCGTTCAGAGGTAGTAATAACGACCGGTCAAAGGTAGTAATAACAACCGTTCAGAGATAGTAATAACGACTGTTCAGAGATAATACAGACAACCGTTCAGAAATAGTAATAACAACAAAGATAAAACAACAATGAAAATCGTAAAAATCAACAGTAAGTTCAAGCAGTTGGCAGACTGGATACTCTGCCACCGTCTTGTGGTCGGTGCGTTGTTCGCAGTCATCGTCGCCTTCTCGTTTGTGGGAGCGAAGCGCATCGTGATGAAAACTTCGTTCGACGACTATTTCGTGAGCGACGACCCGATGCTGCTCAAGACCAACGAGTTCAAGTCTATCTTCGGCAACGACTACTATGTGGCGGTGCTGGTGAAAAACAAGGATATCTTCTCCCAACGCAGCCTGACGCTCATTCGCGAACTGAGCAACGAACTGAAAGACAGCCTGTCGTATGCCGACAAGGTAACGTCGCTCACCGATATTGAGTTTGCCGTAGGTACGGAGGAGGGTATGACCATCGAACAGATTGTCCCCGACGAGATTCCGTCTGATGCCGCTTCGCTGAACGTAATCCGGCAGAAAGCGTACAGCAAACCGTATTTGGCAAAGAAGATGGTGTCAAACGACGGCACGATGACGTGGATTATGGTGAAACTGCGGCCGTTCCCCGAAGACAGCGTGTGGAAAAAGACGAGCGACATTGCGCCCGACATGATTACGGGCAAAGAAGCGGGACACATCATCGGCAAGGCGAAATACGCCGAACTGTCGCCCAACGCCGCGGGAATGCCCTATCTGGGCTACGAGAAATTCGTTTATCTCAAAAGCGAACTGGGGCGACTGTTCCTCTTTGCCTTCATCATCTCCATCGTTGTGATGCTCATCGTTACCCGTTCGCTGCGCGGCGTTGTTGCACCACTGCTCACGTCTGTGTTCGGACTGCTCATCAGTTTCGGCATCATCGGCTGGACGGGCATTTACATCGACATGACCACGACAATGATTGCCGTGATACTGACTTTTGCCTGCTCCATCGCCTACAACATTCATCTGTACAATTTCTTCAAGACGCAGTTTGTAGAAACAGGCAAGCGCAGGGAATCAATCAAGGAAGCCGTAGGCGAAACCGGTTGGGGCGTGTTGCTGTCGGGACTTACCACCGTGGCTGCCATGATGACGTTCCTGTCCATGAAGATAGTACCGATGCGAGCCATCGGCATCAACACCTCGCTCTGTCTGCTTGCTGTGCTGCTCACCTGCCTGCTGCTCACACCCATCCTGTTGTCGTTCGGTAAGGACCGCAAGCCTGCCGCCGATATGTCGAAGAGTTTTGAAGGATATATCGGCAAACGATTCGAACAGTTTGGCAGTTTCGTGATGCGCAGGCATCGTTCCATTGTCGTTTCGTCGGTTGTGCTGACCATCTTCTGCGGTATCGGACTCTTCTCCATCGAGCCGGCGTTCGACATCGAAAAGACGATGGGGCGGAAGATTCCCTACGTAAAGAAATTCCTCGACCTCTGCGAAACCGAACTCGGTTCGATATATTCCTATGACCTTATGATTACCTTGCCGCACGACAACGACGCCAAGAAGCCGGAGAATTTGCAGAAACTCGACCGACTGGCGGAGATTGCAGGTGGCTACAAGCTGACGAAACGCCACAATTCCATCACCGACATCGTGAAGGATATGAACTGTACGCTCAACGGCAACAAGCAGCAGTTCTATCGTATTCCCGACAATGCCGATATGGTGGCGCAGTTGCTGTTGCTCTATGAGAATGCGGGCGGTACGGAGTCGGAATACTGGATGGATTACGAC